>Ga0265339_10001100_pt1 | contig 20505 bp, 22 predicted proteins | sample 4CB219metaG_FD_202085 | JGI IMG/M metagenome (GOLD analysis project Ga0265339, IMG submission 202085) | Rhizosphere microbial communities from Carex aquatilis grown in University of Washington, Seatle, WA, United States - 4-CB2-19 metaG | ecosystem: Host-associated > Plants > Roots >... | reverse complement strand
CCCATCCGTGGCGGACATAGCTGACAGCCTCGGCTGGACCATCGAGTACGTCGGCAACGTCTTTCAGAAAGACCGGACTGTCCTTGGAAACACCGATGACGAGGTTCTTGACCTCCTCGGGCCTCTGGAACGCACGGCCGGCTTCCACCGCGATGGCCTTGTCGTTGCTGGTAAAGTCGCCGGCGCTCACGGTGATGTTGGCTCCGGCCAATGCCCGCTGGACATCCAGTGGCGTGACGTTGTAGGCCTCCATCCTCTGCGGGCTCAAGTACAGGTGCAACGTACGAGGCAGGCCGCCGATCACGTACGCCCTGGAGATATCATCCACAGTCGAGAGCCGCTGAACCAGTTCCTCGGCCACACGGCGGAGCGTGTACTCGTCGCTGGTCTTGCTCGTAAGGGCAAGCGTCACGATCGGCACGTCGTCGATCTCGACGGGCTTGACCACCCAGCCCGTCACGCCAGGCGGTACGATGTTCACGTTCTCGTCGATCTTCTTGTGCAACTTGACCAGGCTCCGCTCACGGTCCTGGCCGACGTAGTACCGCACCGTAATGATCGCCTGGTCCGGCCGAGACATCGAGTAGACATACTCCACGCCGTCGATATTCCGCATGAGATTCTCAAGCGGCGTGGCCACGAGCTGTTCGACTTCCTTGGCAGAATGGCCCGGGAAGTTGACATAGATATCAGCCATCGGCACGACGATTTGAGGGTCTTCCTCGCGTGGGGTCACCATGAGCGACGTCACGCCGACGGCGGTGGCCAATAGGATCAGGACCAGCGGCAGGTTCGTATGCAGGAACGCCTTGACGATGGCGTTGGTAAAGCCGTGGGATTCTTTGCTTGAGGCCATAATGATCTCTCAGTGTCTGCAGTTGGACAAGGACGAAGCACGTAGCGTCACGGGGTGGGCAGTGCGATCCGTTCACCTTCCCGCAGTCCAGAGAGCACGCATACCTGGTCGTTCATCCTCTCGCCAAGCTGCACCGCACGCCGCTCGAGGAATGTCTTGCCGTCCTGCTCCACGGCCACCTCTACGAGGTCAAGTTGTCCCACGCGCCGCACGGCAGCTTGCGAAATCACCAGCAGTTTCTGTTGCCCCAGTGGGATCATCAGCCGTCCGAACATACCCGTGTAGACGCCGGGGCGGCATGGCCCGGTCACCTTCACAGAGAAGGATCGGCTGGCCGATTGCGCTTCGGGCACGATCTCGCTGACGGTGCCCGTGCAACTGGCGTTGATGGCGTCGATGTGCACGTTGATGGGCTTGCCCACCGCAAGTTGCTGAGCCAGCGACTCGCGAACAGTGGCGACTAACTGCATGCGGCCGGGATCGAAGAGGGTCAGCATCACCTGCCCGGGGCTGACGGTGTCGCCGACGTCCACCTTCTTGTCTACCACGGTTCCATCCATGGGCGAAAGAATGGTCGCGTAGGCCAGGGCAATCGTGGCTTCCTGGACAGACTGCTTGGCCCGGGCGAGGTCCGCCTGGCTGGCCTTGTTGGCGTTCTCCGCCGCTTTCAGTTCCATGTCAGTGGCCACGTTACTCTGACGGGCACGCTTGGTGCGAGTGAGCGTATCCAGTGTTTGATCGGCGTTGGCCTGGGTGGCCGCCAGGGAGGAACTGGCCTGTTCCAGCCGATTCTTGAGCGAGCTGTCGTCAAGCTTTGCCAGCACCTGGCCTTGCTTGACGTGCTGTCCGGCCTTCACGTTCATCTCGACGACCCGCTCCATGATCTTGGAGGCCACCGCAGACTCATAGACCGGCCTGATTGTCCCGACAGCGGGCTCGACCGCATCTATCGTCACCGACTGCACTGTGACCAGCGTCGCTTTGCCGGCAGGGCGTCCCGGGGTGAAGGCTTCGTTCGCGGCCGCGACCTTTTTGTGGAAGGTGCCCGTTAGGAATAGCATTAGGACAACAACGATGGCCGTGAGCACCAAGCCGAGGCCCAGGGTTGTAAGCAGGCGTTTACGCATAGGTGAGCCCTTTAAAGTATGTCGAACTTGCGCGGCTGTGGCCATCTGGCAACTCCTTGTCGATTCAGATGATGTGCAGTAGGCCTTGCCGTTTGTCACATCAGTCTATATCGGCATCGCGTCGGCCATTCAGCGCCTGAATCCCGCCCATGCGATGAGAAGGCCTATAGCGCCACCGTAAATTGCACCTCGCCACCAAGTGGAGGTTAGCGGGCATGTGCCCGACGAGCACTGCCCGAAGTAGCCCATGACCGCCCCGATTGCCGCACCAATGCCCAGACCGATGAATGCTCTTAACATCATCATTGCTCCTCTGCTGGCATGGCCTTCTGAAGCATCGCGAGTACCTGCTGGGCGGGTATAGCTCCCATTACATGCTCAACTACCTTGCCCTGGTGCATCACCACCAGCAGTGGGATGCTGGACACCTTGAAGGCAGCCGCTAGCTCCGGCTCCTGGTCCACATTCACCTTCACGATCTTGGCCTTGCCCTGGACCTTCTGCGCCACTTGGTCCAGCACCGGCCCCATCATGCGGCATGGGCCGCACCAATCGGCGTAGAAGTCTATCAGGACAGGCACGCTGGATTGGATAACCTCGGCCTCAAAGCTGGCGGCATTCACTTGCAGTGCGGAACTCATATAGTCTCCTGTAATCTGGCGGCCAATAAGCCGTCTCTAGAGGATTTGATCCACACGAGGCGAAAAGGTTACACCAGAAGCCAGATGTGCGAAATAATAACTGTGGCCGGGACTGACCTGCCTACTCAGATGAATCTTTCTGTTCAGGCCGCTTACGCCATTTGTCCTTCAGTGCATCGTGCAGGCGGGCCTTGAAGTCGGCTGGAAGTTCGTAGACTTCGTCGTCTTTGTACAGCGAGATGGTCTTGCGGATGTTGTCGACGACGATCCGGCAGGGGTCGCAGCCCTGAAGATGCTTCTGGAGTTCTTCGCACACGCCCGGATCGAGCTGCCCGTCCACGTATTCGTTTAGCACCTTGAGTATTTCCTGGCACTTCATGGCTTGCCTCCTGGCGTGGAGCCTTCGTCGCTGGCGGCGTTGGCCGCCAATGTGATGATCGTGGAATGATCGTGGTCATGATTTCCGGGCGAATGCTGCCGCGTGGCCTCGTCGCCGAATCGTTGCGTGAGATGCTCCCGCAAGGCCAGGCGGGCACGGAGCAGGCGAACCTTCACGTTGCCGGGGCTGATCCCCATTGCCTCCGCCGTCTCGGCTACACTGAGCCCTTCTACGTCTCGCAGGACGAACACCAGCCGCTGGCCTTCGCTAAGCAGCTCCATTCCCTGGTCCAGCACCTCGCGCACTTCCCGGCGGTCCAGGGCACGCTGAGGGTCGTCTCGCCAATCCGCAATGTAGTGGGGGGTCGGGAAGTCTGCCGTCTCGTCGTCGGAGGCATCCAGCGATGGCCCTTGTCGCTGGCGTTTGGCCCTAAGTAGCTTGAGGGCCTGATTGACGGTGATGCGGGTGACCCATGTAGCGAAGCTGGACTCCTGGCGGAACTCGGACAGATGTTCCACCACGGCCATCAGAGAGTTCTGTACCACGTCCTGGGCATCGTGATGGTCGTGCGTTAGATGCCACGCCAGCGCGTAAAGTCTCCGCTCGTGTCGCGAGACCAACTGCTCAAAGGCTGCATAGTCGCCAGCCTTGGCGCTCAGCACGAATGCATCATCTGCGGGTTGTGACGCGGTCTTTTCCATGCACTCACTATCTTACACAATAAGGCCGACTGGCAGTTGTCATCTCGCAATGATGAGGAAAATCGAATAGCCATTCGCCATGGATTCGCTCCTGACATCGCACCGCATGTAATGCTGATTCTGCTGCGGCAGTCGCAACGAGCCAAGTCGTTGGAGCATGATGATACCAGAGCCGGGTGATGAAGTCGTGGGTGACGATTGGTATACTCGTCGTAATGGCAGAGCCTGCGGAACATCAGAGCATAGACGTCATCTTGGACTCCATCGCCGATGGCGTATTCACCGTCGATGCCCAATGGCGGATCACGTCGTTTAACCTCGCCGCCCAGCGGATCACCGGCGTCAGCCGCGAGGACGCGATCGGCAAGCGGTGCTGCGAGGTCTTCCGCGCGAGCATCTGCGAGGGTGCATGCGTACTCAAACATACCCTGGCCACCGGGCAGCCCGTGGTCAATAAGGTCGTGTATATCCTTAATGCCAAGGGCCAGAAGGTTCCCATCAGTATCTCCACGGGGATCCTGAAAGACGCTGCAGGGCAAGCGGTCGGCGGTGTGGAGACCTTCCGGGACCTGCGGCTGGTTGAGGAACTCCGCCGTAAGCTGGATGGCAACTGCCGCTTCGCCGACATCGTTGGTTGCAGCCCGCTGATGCGGCGGATCTTCGACATTCTGCCTGAGATAGCCGCCAGCAGCAGCACCGTGCTGATAGAAGGCCCCAGCGGCTCGGGCAAGGAGCTCTTCGCCCAGGCGATTCACAACCTCTCTCCCCGCTCCAAGAAGCGATTTGTCGCCCTCAATTGCGGCGCACTGCCAGACACGTTGCTGGAGTCGGAGCTCTTCGGCTACAAGGCCGGCGCATTCACGGACGCCAAACGAGACAAGCCCGGGCGCTTTGAGTTGGCCGAGGGCGGCACGATCTTCCTGGACGAGATTGGCGACATCTCGCAGGCGATGCAGGTTCGGCTGCTGCGGGTGCTGCAAGAGCGCGTTTACGAGCCGCTGGGCTCCGTCGAGCCGGTGCGGGCGAACGTCCGCGTGGTCGCCGCCAGCAACAAGGATCTCGCCAAGCTGGTCCGCAAGGGCACATTCCGCGAAGATTTGTTCTACCGCGTGAACGTAGTTCGGATCGAATTGCCTGCGCTGCGGGACCGCCGCGAGGACATCCCGCTGCTGATCGAGCATTTCGTGGCCAAGTACAACCGGTTGCAGGGCAAGGATGTGTCGGGGCTGTCGGATGAAGTGCTTGGCCTCCTGCTCGCGCATGACTATCCGGGTAACGTGCGGGAGCTCGAGAACATCATCGAGCACGCATTTGTCCTCTGCCGCGGCGGGCTTGTTCATGTTCAGCATCTGCCCTCGCATCTGCAGCCGAAGGTCCAAGGACATGCGTTAGCCCAGGGCATGACGCTGGAGGCGATGGAACGCGCGATGATCACCGATGCCCTTCGCCGCCATAACGGCAATCGCAAGGCGGCGGCCCAGCAATTGGGCTTCAATCCCAGCACCTTGTTCCGCAAGGCCAAGACGCTGGGCATCGACCTTCCCGACCGCGACGGCCGAGCCGTCTAGAATTGCAGAATGCAATTGCAGCAACCTTGCCTGCGTTGCATTATGCAAGTGCGTGATCTGGCGGCCTCTTATGGTCTCTGCTCTAATACCCTCTAGTAACATAGCTTGCATCTGATCACTTCGTCGGATCACTCTCTGGCACGCCCCTCGCTACTCCCCCATCATGCGAATTGCTATACCAATTTGGCTTGAGAGAGTCTCGCCTGTCTTTGACGTGGCTGGCCGCGTTCTGGTCGTGGATGTCCAGGAGGGACGCGAAACATCCCGACAGGAAGCGTCGCTGGCGGAAGCTTCGCCGGCAGAGCGGGCCAGACAACTGGCGGATCTGGGCGTGCAGCATCTGATCTGCGGTGGGATCTCTGCAGAGATGGAAGCGGCCCTTGGCGATCTTGAGATTGTGATCACGCCATATATCTGCGGAAGCGTGGGCGAAGTCCTTCAGGCGTACCTGCAAGGTTCAATGGGCAGGCAGTTCGCCATGCCAGGCTGTTGCGGGCGGCGAAGACGGGTGCAGGGCCAGGGCCGGTGCCGCCGCGGGCGGCCGTGGGCAAACCATGGAAGGAGCATGACATGAGAATTGCTGTGACAGCACAAGGCACCGACCGCGAGGCCAAGGTGGATCCCCGGTTCGGGCGGGCCAAGTATTTCGTCGTCGTGGACACCGAGAGCGGTCAGTTGGAGGCCGTCGACAACAATGTGAATCTCAATGCCGTCCAAGGTGCCGGTATCCAGGCAGCACAGAAAGTTGCGGCCCTGCGTGCAGACGCCGTCTTGACAGGCAATGTCGGCCCAAAGGCGTTCACCGCGCTGCAGGCTGGCAAGGTTACCGTCTACGTCGGGGTCGTCGGCACCGTGCGAGAGGCATTGGAGAAGTTCCAGGCCGGCCAGTTGAAGCAGGCGACCGCCGCGAGTGTCGAAGGTCATTGGTTATGAAGATTGCCATCGCAAGCGGCAAAGGCGGCACCGGGAAGACCACAATCGCCACGAACCTGGCGTATGCGGCGGCCGAGCAGGGCCGGCTGGCGGTATACCTGGACTGCGACGTTGAAGAGCCCAATGGGCACATCTTCCTCAAGCCGACCGTGGATGAAGAACGGCCCATCACGCGCCCCGTGCCCCAGGTGGATGCGAGCCTGTGCAATGGATGCGGTGCCTGTGGCCAGGCCTGCCAGTTCAGTGCCATCGTCTGCATCGGCGATAAGCCTCTGTTGTTTCCGAAGCTCTGCCATTCATGTGGGGGATGCGTGCGCGCTTGCCCTACTGGCGCCCTCAGCGAAGTGCCCCGCGAGATCGGTACGCTTCGCATCGGGCGCAGCGGACAACTGGGCTTCATCGAAGGCCGGCTGAATGTCGGCGAGGCGATGAGCCCACCCGCCATTCGCGCGGTCAAGGCCGCCGCGCCGGTGGCTGACCTGACGATCATCGACGCACCACCGGGCACCTCCTGCCCGGTGATCGAGAGTGTACGCGGCTGCGACATGGTGCTGCTGGTGACCGAACCGACGCCATTCGGTCTCAACGATCTGGGCCTGGCCGTCGAGATGGTCTCCGCGATGAAGCTGCCCATGCGGGTGGTCATCAATCGCGCCGGCCGCGATGGCAAGACCCGGGAGTTCTGCGACCGTAATGGCATCAGGATCCTTGCGGAAATCCCCGACGTGCGTTCAGTGGCCGAGGCCTACTCTCGAGGCGCCCTGATCGCGGAACTCTCGCCAACGTATCGGGAAGGAATGGAATGTCTGCTTGACGCGCTCGGGCAGGGGGTGGCGAGATGAAAGAGTTGGTGGTCATTAGCGGCAAGGGCGGCACGGGAAAGACTTCGGTCGTGGCCGCCTTCGCGTCGCTGGCAAAACGGGCTATTCTTGCGGACTGCGATGTCGACGCCGCCGACCTGCACCTTGTGCTGGAGCCCGAAGTGCTCCAACGGCACGACTTCATCGGCGGCAAGAAGGCTCGAATCGATCACGAGCAGTGTATGTCCTGCGGCCGCTGCCAAGCTGTGTGCCGATTCGAAGCCTCGTCGATGACTGGCCCGGGCAACGACCTGGTGTCCAAAACCTACCGAATCGACCCCCTGGCGTGTGAGGGTTGCGGCGTATGCGTGGGCGTCTGCCCGGTGAGTGCCATCGCCCTTGAGTCGACGACGGCCGGTGAGTGGTTCGTATCACAAACCCGCTATGGGCCCATGGTGCATGCCAGGCTGGGCGTGGCGGCCGACAACTCGGGCAAACTGGTGAGCACGGTTCGCACCGCTGCCTCGGACCTGGCAAAGCAGCACGGCCTTGGCCTGGTGATCGTGGATGGCCCGCCTGGGATCGGTTGCCCGGTCATCGCCTCGTTGACCGGCGCGAGCCTGGCCGTGGTCGTCACGGAGCCAACACTCAGCGGCCTGCACGATCTGGAGCGGGTGGCCGAGCTCACGCGGCATTTTGGCATCCCCACGCTGGTCTGCGTCAATAAGTGGGACATCAATCCCGACCTCACCGAGCGTATCGAGCGGCAATCTGTGGCGATGGGCCTCAAAGTGGCCGGCCGCCTTCGCTACGACGGTGCCGTCACAGCGGCCCAGATTCTGAAACAGACGGTAATCGAACATTCCGCCCTCGGCGTGTCCGAGGACATGACAAAGCTTTGGGCCACCGTATCGGCGGTCCTGGAAGTGGAGAGACAATGACATCACATGGTTGTTCACACGGCTGTTCACAAGAGGATGGCAACTTGGAGGAGCAGACGTTACAGGCCCGGATGCGCGACATTGGCATGAAATTGCTGGTGCTGTCGGGCAAGGGCGGCGTCGGCAAGAGCACGGTGGCCGCCAACCTCGCCATGGCTCTGGCGATGAAGGGCTACAAGGTCGGCCTGCTGGACGTGGATGTCCATGGGCCGAGCATTCCCCGGCTAATGGGCCTGGAAGGCCAGCGCGTGCAGGCCGATGGCCCCGAACTGATCCCGCTGGAAGTGACCGAGAACCTCAAGGTCATGTCGGTTGGTTTTCTCCTGGACAGTGCCGCCGATCCAGTTATCTGGCGCGGCCCCATGAAATACAGCATAATTCGCCAATTCCTGGCCGACGTGGACTGGGGGAAGTTGGACTATCTGGTCGTCGATGCCCCGCCAGGCACGGGCGATGAGCCCTTGGCCGTTGCCCAACTGGTGGGACAGCCTGCCGGTGCGGTGATTGTGACGACCCCGCAGGAACTGGCGATCGCCGACGTAAGGCGGAGCGTGTCGTTCTGCCGGTCGGTGGGCCTGCCGGTGCTGGGCATCATCGAAAACATGAGCAGCTACGCATGCCCACATTGCGGCGGTACGCTGGACCTCTTCAAGACCGGCGGCGGCGAGAGGCTCGCCCAGGAGATGCAGGTCCCTATGCTGGGCAAGATCCCGTTCGACCCTCAGACGGTCAGCTCCGGCGACTCGGGTCAGCCGCTGGTGCAATGCTTCGCCGAATCCGCGGCCGCAAAGGCCTTCGCGCCGATCGTGGCCGCAGTCTCGCAGCCGCAGATCGCGGCCGTTCCCGTGACAATTACAGAGAGAAAGGACAGCAGTATGAAGATCGCAATTCCGATGGCCGATGGTCGGCTGTGCATGCACTTTGGTCATTGCGAGCAGTTCGCCCTGGTCGAAGTAGACGCGGCCAGCAAGAAGACACTGAAGACCACGCACCTCACCCCGCCGCCGCACGAGCCAGGCCTGCTGCCGCGATGGCTCCAGGAGCAGGGCGCCACTGTCATCATTGCCGGCGGCATGGGTCAACGGGCCCAGGGACTGTTCGCCCAGAGTCAGATCAAGGTCGTCACTGGCGCACCGGCCGAGACCCCCGATGTGCTGGTAGCCGATTACCTGGCAGGAACCTTGCAGTTAGGAAGCAATACCTGTGACCACTGATCCAGAGACGGCGTCGGGTCGGGCTGAGCCAGTCGAGCGAGCGCTACGTGCGTACACGCAGGAACGCCTCAACTGCGCCCAGAGCGTCCTTCGTGGATTTCAGCATGACCGCGCGTTGCCGGAGGAGCAGATCGTGCAGGCCAAGCCGCTGGGCGGCGGTCGAGCGGAACAGGGGCGATGTGGCGCGTTGCACATCGCCCTAACGTTGGCTCAGAGCGACGAGGTGAGGCAGACGCTGGCGGCAGCCTTCGCCGAGCAGGCGGGCTCCCAGCAGTGCCGGGAGATCCGCACGGCCAAGCGACTGGCGTGCGTGCAATGCGTGGAACTGGCCGCCACGCTGCTGGTCCAGCACGAGGGCAGGCTGCGACAGGAAGGAGTGGTCACTCAGTAGTGAACGCCGCCCAAACACCTGACATGACAGCAAGCCAAGACCAGCTGGCACGGACGCAGAGACGCAGTCACTCGCAGTGCGTGGTCTGCGGCGATGGCCGCGGACTGGCCCTGGACTTCTCCGTGGACGCAGACGGCTCAGTGCGGGCGACGTTCGAGTGCCGGTCTGCCTATCAGGGCTACGATGGCCTGTTGCATGGTGGCGTAATTGCCTCACTGCTGGATGGCGCGATGACCAACTGCCTGTTCGCACACGGAATCGCGGCGCTGACGGCTGAGATGAAGGTTCGATACCGCCATCCCGTGCGGATTGGCCAACCTGTGCTCATCCTGGCGCGGATCGTTCAGTCATCCTCTCCGCTGTTCGTGTTGGAGTCGCAGATCACCCAAAGTGGACTGCAATGCGCTGGGGGCACGGGGAAATTCATGCAGGTGAGCACTTAGATAAGAGGCAAACATGAATGCCAAAGGACGAGGTTTCCACGTGAGGGGTCTAACGTCGTTCATCGTGACGCTCGCCTTCCTTGTGATGATAGTATCGGGAGCCGTGTTATTTGCCGCACCTCGCGGCCGAGATGCTGCGTGGTCGGGATGGTCTTTTCTTCGCCTGCATCGCGACGCGTGGGTGGGGTTGCACATTCTGATGGGCCTGTTGTTCGTCCTTGTTGGTTTAATCCACGCCGCTTACAACTGGCGTATCTTGTGGTCCTATATCCACCTTCATGGATCGAAGATGCCGCACCTTTGGCGCGAAGGCGCCGTTGCCGTGGGTCTGATATTGACCATCTTGGCCAGTGCCATCTGGCTCCTTCCGCCTCTTTCCGCTGTGTTGGATTGGCATCAGGCCGCCAGGACGCACTGGACATCGACTACGCCGCGAGCTCCATACGCTCACGCCGAAGAGACCACGCTTGAGGAACTGGCCCGGCGGGTCGGCCTTGCGCCGCAGGACTTGACATCATCGCTGACCAAGAGAGGGATCGTAGTCCAGGGGACGTCGGAGACGTTGTCGGCAGTGGCCGAGAGAAACGGCATGTCCCCGGCTACTGTGTTCTCGGCGTTGGTTCAGGACTTCCCCCAACTGAGCGAGCTTCGCGGACGTGGAATGGGAAGAGGGGCAGGGCAAGGCAGAGGAATGGGATGGGGCCGCGGGTCCGGTGAAGGTCGAGGAAGCGGGGGGCCTGCAGAATGAGGCAGTGGCGCATATCCACCCTAGTTGAAAATACCGCCAGCCTGAGTCTCTTGGGCGAGCACGGTCTGGCGTTCTGGCTGGAGACTCCCGCCGGTGCGATCCTCCTGGATACCGGACAAGGCGAGGTGCTCTTCCGCAATGCCAGACACATGGGCATCGATCTGGCAACCGCCGAGGCTCTGGTATTGAGCCATGGACATTATGACCACACCGGCGCGGTTGCCGCGGTTCTCAAGATGGCCCAGCAGGCGCGGGTCTATCTGCACCCGGAGGCTCTCTCGCCAAAGTTTGCCCGTCGGCCCGACGGCATGGGGCGTTCAATTGGAATGCCGGACTCCAGCCGCCTGGCGATCCAAGACCACCCCAACAGGATCGTCGCCGTGACTTCGCCCGCCAGGGTACTGGACGAGGTTTACCTCACCGGGCCCATCCCGCGAAAGAGCAGCTTCGAGGATACTGGCGGCGACTTCTACTGCGACGAGGCATGCTCCCATCGCGATTCTCTCATGGATGACCAGGCCGTCTTCTTCCAGACGTCACAAGGGACGGTCGTCGTTGTCGGCTGTGCCCATTCCGGAGTTGTGAATATCCTGACGTACGTCCGCGATCTTACACATGGAAAGCCGATTTACACGGTGATCGGCGGGATGCACCTGCTGGCTGCAACCGAGGACCGGCTCAGTCGAACTATCGCGTCACTTCGGGAGCTGGACGTGCCGCGGATCGGCTTGGCCCATTGCACCGGCTTTGCCGCGATGGCCAGGCTTCAGCAGGAACTGCCTGGTCGATGCTTTCACTGTGCGGCCGGTACTCGGCTGGACTTTGATGGATAGATCGGATCTCACCTCGTTTTGGCAGTCGGGACGAAGCAGCAGCGACATATCCGAAAGGAGCATTCATGGAGTTTATCTGGTTAGCATTTGTCGGCGGCGCAGCCGCGTTTCCACATTGCCTGGGCATGTGCGGGGGCTTCGCCCTCCATCTGGCGGGTTCAGAGCGGCGGTCCGTCGTATTGGCGCGACAGATGTTCTGGCACCTGGGCAGGACGATAACATACGTCTTTTTGGGAACGCTCGCGGGGTTCCTCGGCAACGCTGTCAGCCTGGCCAAATGGCCTGCGGTGCGGGATGTGCCTGGGTATGTCGCCGGGGCGATCATGGTACTAATGGGGCTGTCAGTCCTGGGCCTCATTCCAACTCGCCGGGGCAAGTCGGGCAGCGGAAACGGGGGCTGGATCTTCAGTTCGTTATTCGGGCAATTCTTGCAGAAGCCCTCCTGCCTTTCGGCGCTTGCCCTTGGGCTTGCCAATGGGCTCCTGCCCTGTCCGATCACTATCGCATTCCTTGGTATGGCGGCGGGAAGCGCTTCAGTTCTAATGGGTATGGCCATCATGGCGGCCATGGGGCTTGGGACAGTCTGGACCCTGCTGATCCTGGGCATGAGCGGTCACGTGATCAAGATGAAATGGAAGAGATGGGGAGCCGTTTGCGTTGGTGTCCTCCTGATCCTAATGGGTGGCTGGACGATCCTTCGCAAGGCTCAGGTTCTCCCACCACTCCCCGGCCTGAAGATGCCGATGAAGCAGGCCGTCGCTCCCGGTACTGCCCCCTTTACAGCATCGACTGGATGCCACCGATGAAACGCATTGGAATCATCATCTGTGCTCGCTACCAGGACTGCGGCGCCTGCAAGTGCTTCCGAGCGATGCGCGAACGGCATGGCGGCTTTTCCCGATACGCCGCTTCCGAGCCGTTGGAGATCATTGGCCATTCGAGCTGCGGCGGCTGCCCGGGAGGAAACGTGGAACGCGTGCCAGCCGAATTCTTGAAGAATGGCTGTAACGTCATACATCTGGCCACAGGCATGGTGGTGGGTTATCCCCCTTGTCCTCATCTCCGTCAGTTCAAGGTGTTCATCGAAACTCAGTACAACTTGCCTGTGGTTGTCGGCACCCATCCGATCCCGCTGAAGTACCTGACGACTCACCAAAAGCTGCGTTTCTGGACTGATTCGAATATGGCGGAGTTGGCTGGTGCGCTCATGACGGAGCCCCGCGACCTGATGGAGTCATACGATTGAGGGAAGCCACTCTAGCTGGGGAAGACTTATGTCAAAGCCCGCTTGTTATCAGAGTGGTCTTACTGCTGTAGGCCACTGGTGTCGCAGCTCCGACGGCAGAAGCGGCACTTCAGAAGCCACATATAGACTTGTCCTTGTTTTGTCCCTGTGACGGACCATCAGGACCAGATGCGACCGTGATCAAGCAGTAACAACCGGACTGTGCCAACGTAAGCGTTTATAAGAAGTTCCGGCAAAAGTGATTGGTGAGCAATAATATGTGTCGATGCGGGGGACGACTTTCCCGACCTCTCCGGTCAAAGGCCGCTATCGCAGCGTGAGCTGTGATGGCGGCTTTTATTATAGATCCAGTCAAAGCGATGGCCGGGATTCGAACCCGACCAGACGCGAGCGAGGCGAGCGGTGGCACTCGGGTTCGACGCCGAAGACGCGGCGAAGCCAATCCAGAGCTCTCCGCATTCTGAAGACAGGACCGCGTATCCACAAGGCGCGGTATTGTTTTGCGCACTAGGCCCTGTAGCCCCAAAGGGCGACTGCCCACTGCCGCATATCCGCATCAGTCTGTGTTTACTGCAGGCACCCTCCCGTTCGGACAAGGCATGACTGCTACTACAGAAGTATCTTGATCAGACGGTTCAGAATCTCTCTTAGCGGAATCATTGTCAGCGTCAACGGCAATAGCGGCAGGGCAAGCACGATCGCCAGGCGCACTATCAGGCCCATGTGGAACGGCAGCGGTCGCATTTCGCGGACCACGTCATAGCTGTTCCCCAGGTCGGCCAGCGACTGGATATCGGCGCTGCCAAGCAACTCCTTATCGCAAGTCTCGCGCCCATTTAGCCACTTCTGCCGAAACTCGCTCACGTATTGGTTTGCCAACAGGCCGTACTCGAGCATCGCCACCCTCTTTGCCTGGGCCATTTGCAGGAAGAAGAACATCAAAGGAACCAGCACGATCAGCATCAGAGACACCATTGAGGCGACTATCTCAATCTTGAAATCCGTCAACCTTGCTCCCTGGTGCCAGATCTGGTTGCCTATCAGCCCAGCCAGCAGGGCCGTTACAGCGATCAGCACCGGGATGAATGCGGAAACGGCGTTCCCCAGAAACCCCAGGCCACCCGCGCGGTCAGGGTGCAGCGGATTGAGCTTTAACCGCAGGCGTGACACTCGCCACAAGAACAAGTACCAGATGAACAAGCGAAAGCACCAGCGAAAGATGATGAATCGAAAGATTGGCAGGCTGATGAAGGCATACCAGTAGCCCGCCGGCGTGTATTGCACAGACCCTTTTACGGGTTGGGCATACCAAGTGGCTACAGGCAAGGCAATCTGAGCGCGCCACAGCCAATAGCCGGCCGTTAACGCGAGGATGAGGATCACGATCTCCACGATAACGGAGTTCCGCAGCCGCCATGTTGAACGGATTATGGCTTCAAACCGTGGCTGGTCTTCCGGGGCTATCAGACCCCGGTCAATGAACTGTGCCACTGCCTCCCTCAATCGGCCATGGACGAGCGGCTCGGATAGGATAAGGAGCGGCAGCGAGATGAGAAATCGGACATGTGCATCCAGGTCGGACAAGAACGAAACGTCCGCGCCGCCCAGGAACTGCCCGGCCAGCGATGTCAGCAGCACCAGCGGCAACCATGCGATGGCGACGGAGACAGCTACTCGTCGGTGGACCCACCCCATCGGCGCCTTGGCCAACCTGGATCGGAGCCAAAGCTGATAGAGCGGACCGCCCAGCACGAGGGAAAAATCCATCTTCTCATGTGGTTCATTTTGATCCATCGGAACCCCATCTAACCAGCCGCCCACACAATAACTGTAGCCATCCCGTGCCTTCACGAGCAGCCCGGGTGTCCCTGTCCACTTGTTTTTCTGTGAGTTCTTTGTGCCCCTGTGTCCGTTGTTAACTTACTGGATGCTCATTCCGACTGGCGAGGCAATGCAAAATGACTTGACTTTGGGCGTCCAAATGCCGACTCTAACTGAATCTATGGTCTCATGGGCGGCAACTGGCGTATCAACGTTGCGCAGTCTTTCGAGGCCGGCAGAAGTTGGCCGACATGTGTGTGGTGCACAAGCCCATTTGGGCTTGCCTTAAGGAAGGTTCTTCATGAAATCCGAACGTCGTCACGAACTGCATCAGAATGACCTGGCCCAGTGGCTGGGTAAGGTGGCCGACTGGGCAAAGAAGCACATCAATCAATTGACGGCCGTCGTGCTTGGCGTGGCCGTCATCTTTGTCGCCTGGGTGTGGATCTCCCGTCACCTGAGCAGTCGGCAGGATGAGGTTTACGAAAACTACCGCGACGCCCTCATGCAGAGCGACAGCACCAGCGACCAGATCAGTCGCCTGGAGAAGGTGGCTGACCAGGATCGCAACAAGTTCTTGGCCGCCGCGGCCAACCTGAACCTGGGCGATCTGTACGCCGTGCAGGTCACGATCGGGAGCGGGAAAGTGGACTCCGACCAGAACAAGGAGTCGTTGGCTAAAGCGACGGCCTATTATAAGACAGTGATCGATAAGTACAGCGACCAGAAGCCAATGGTGGCGATGGCTTATGTCGGGCTTGGCACGTTGGCCGAGGATGCGGCCAAGTGGGACGAGGCCAAGGCTATGTACGAGAAGGCCCAGTCCACGGCCCCGGAAGGCTATCCAGTGTTGTACCGCGCGAAGCAGGCGCTGGCGCGTCTGGATCAGGTTAAGGTGCCGGTGATTCTGGCGACCACAATGCCGTCCACCCAGCCGGAATCCGCCCCGTCGGCCCAGCCCCAATCGCCATTCGTCCTGCCCAGCCCGGTGCAGTCCAAGACGCCGGCTACGACAACGGTCCCGGCACTGGCGCCGACCAAGGCCGCTACGCGTGGTAAGTAGTCGCTAAAGCTTGGGACTCGAAAGAGTCGAAGATAGTGAGACTATGGGCGAACCGGCGGTTGAAGATTTTCGGGAAATTGGTTGAAAACACCCCGGAACTCCCTACGATATTTACGTTTGTAACTGCGCCGCATGCGGAAAAGCGGCGTATACCGGGAAAGTAGTAGTTGCTCTAAAAACAACCCTAGTGGTTGGAGGTAGTCTGGCATGGCAGACTTGCAGGCTCTCGCAGATGCGTTGATTAAGGGTGATCGAAACAAGGTGGTCGAACTGACCAAGAAGGCGCTTGCCGACGGCGTAGCGCCGGCCAGCATTCTGAACGACGGCCTGATCGCCGGCATGGGCGTCGTTGGCAAGCGGTTTAAGGCCAACGAAGTCTACGTTCCGGAAGTGCTGATTGCAGCCCGTGCGATGAAGGGCGGCATGGAAGTGCTTCAGCCGGCCCTGGTAGCCGCGGGCGTACAGCCGCTGGCGACGGTCGTTCTGGGCACGGTCAAGGGCGACCTGCACGACATTGGCAAGAACCTCGTCGGCATGATGCTCACTGGTGGCGGCCTGAAGGTCGTCGACATTGGCACCGATGCCCCGGCTGAGAAGTTCATCGAGGCCTGCAAGACCTCTGGCGCAGCCATCTGCGCCATGAGCGCCCTGCTGACCACGACGATGCCTCAGATGACCGAAGTCGTCAAGGCCCTCAAGGCCTCTGGCGTGAAGGTCAAGACGATCATCGGCGGCGCGCCGGTGACGCAGAGCTTCGCCGATGAGATCGGTGCCGACGGCTATGCTCCCGATGCCGCCAGTGCAGCCGACAAGTGCAAGGAACTCCTGGGCGTCTAAGACCTCAGGCCGACCGCCGGGTTCCGAAAGCGGAATACCGGGCAAGCAATACACAGCCCACAAGGTGGCGCCTTCAGGCACCGCCATGTGGGCTGTTTTTATTTGCACAGAATGCAAACAGGGTGCAGCCGCTGCGGATGGTTGATGAAGTCACAGCGTGGGGATCATTTCGCGGTTACCCCGGCACGCAGTGCCGGGGCTTTCCAAAGTGCATCGCTGCTTGAAGGTCATCTATTTGTTGTGACTTTGCGGTGCTTGCGCGTCTTCTTTGGAGTAGTCGAACGGCTCCCGTCCGGTGCGGCGGCGTAGATGGTGCTGGGTCTGGATAAGGATGTCGCGAACGTGGGACATGAACTGCTCGGCCCCGAGTTTGCGGGCCTCGGACTGGGGGATGGGCGGGGCGTACTGGACGGAGATCAGGCCCGGAGAAGGCAGGGGCTGAGTTCGCGGCCAGCATTCGTATGCGCCGTCGATAACAACAGGCACGATCCACCGGGCGGCCCGCTGTGCGAGCATGGCCACGCCGGGCAGCAGGGGGGCGATTCGCCCGTCGAGCGTTCGCGTGCCCTCGGCGAACAGGACTACCTGCCCGCCATCCTTGAGGCGGCGCATGGCCTCCTTCAGGGCGCCAAGGTCAGCGGTGCCCCGCTTGACCGGGAACGCATAGACCGAACTGATAAGTTGCTTGAAGCCCGGTGTGCGGAACAGCGTGTCGCGGGCCATGTAATTCATGGGCCTGCGGAGGGCGAAGCTCATCAGGATGGGGTCCAGGAAGCTCTGGTGGTTGCTGATGTACAGCGCCCCGCCGCTGGCAGGCTCGTAGCAGCGGTTGAAGATACGGGTCTTCCAGAAGGCTGGCATGAAGCCACGCAGCATCTCGCGGCAGAAGCGAAACCACAGGCTTGGCCGCTGGACCCCGGGTTCCATCAGCCAATAGGGCAGGTCCGGGTTGGCATGGCTCGTCACGCGGGGCAGGGGGGCGTCGTCGGGCGTCACGATTGCACCGCCTTGACGTGCTGGAGCATCTGCGTGGTGACTTGGCCGATGGTCGTGTCGGAGGTATCGATCTCGATTGCACCGGCGGGCTTTGTCAGCGGGGCGACGGCACGGTTGCGATCGCGGCCGTCGCGTTGGATGATCGCGGCCAGCACATCTTCGTAGATTGCGTGTTCACCGGCGGCCTGCAGTTCTTCCATGCGACGGCGTGCCCGGACTTCTGGCGAGGCGTCGACGTAGAACTTCAAATCCGCATGGGGGAAGACGACGCTGCCCTGGTCGCGGCCCTCGGTTACGAAGCTGCCCAACTCGCCGCCCAGACGCCGCTGCAGCTCGACCAGCACCGCCCGCACAACGCCGGAGCGGGCCACATAGTACGACTGGTCGCTGACCTCGGCGGAGCGGATGTCTCGGCTGACATCCTGACCATTCAGCAGGACGTGAACACCCGTGGGTGCCGGGGTGAGCTTGAGGTCGATACGGGCGGCCAGGTCCGCCAGGGCCTGCTCGTTGTTCATATCCATGTGGAGGCGCAAGGCGGCCAGCGTCACGGCGCGGTAGGTCGCGCCCGTGTCGAGATAGGCAATTCCCAGGGCCTTAGCCAGCTCCCGGGCGGCCGTGCTCTTGCCTGAGCCGGCAGGTCCGTCGATCGTGATGATCATAGCCGGCAGAGTGTACCCAACGCGGGCAAGAATGGGAAGGGGAGTTGAGGGAGGCAAAATGCTCGATGTCCAATGTCTTCCAATGTCCAATGCTCAATGTCCAATCAATGCTCAATAACCGAATACTTGAATTCTCAATACAGACTTGGCTGCCGCCTATCTCTTGAGCATTTTGATATTCAGTTATTGGTCATTGATTGGACATTGGACATTTAGCATTGAACATTTGCATTAAGCATTAATGCTGTTACTCCAGCGTCGCCGTGGGGCCGTAACTCTGCAAGGTCTTGACGTAATTGGCCCGCTCAAAGGCCGAGGGCTCGGCTACGTTCTTCTGGCTGAGGATGCCCTTCATCTGCTCGACGCTGTCGTAGCCCTTCTCCTGCATGTAGTTTTCCAGCCCGCGACGCACCGTCTTGATGTGGTCGATGCCGTTCCGCAGCAACGCCGATGCCATCATCGTCACATCGGCCCCGGCCATGATCATCTTGACCACATCCTGGGCGGTGTGGACGCCGTTGGTGGCCGCCAGCGAGCAGCGGAGCTTGCCATACAGGATGGCGATCCACCGCAGGGCAAGGCGATTGTCCGCCGATGTGCTCAGGGCGTGCGTGGGGTCAACCTCGAGGTTTTCCACGTCCAAGTCCGGCTGAAGGAAGCGGTTGAACAGCACCAGGCCGTCGGCGCCCGCGTCGGCGAGGCGGGTCAGCACGTTGGCCGTCGACGAGAAGTATGGCGACAACTTCATCGCCACCGGGATCGTCACTGACAGCTTGACCGCCTGGAGCACCATGAGGTAGACGCTCTCGATCTGCTCCGCCGTCAAGCGCGGGTCGGTGGGGATGTAGTAGACGTTTAGCTCCAGTGCATCGGCGCCGGCGTCTTCCATCTTCTTGGCGTAGGAGATCCATCCGCCGGCGGAGATGCCGTTCAGGGAGCCGATGACCGGGATCCGCACCTTCTGCTTGCACTTGGCGAGGTGCTTGAGGTACTCCTCGGGCCCCAGTTCGTACTCCTCTTGGCGGGGGTAGTACGTCAGGCTCTCGGCGAACCGCTCGGACCCGTACTGCAGGAAGAAGTCCAGTTCCCGGGCGTCGTGCTGGATTTGCTCCTCGAACAGGGAGTGCAGCACGATGGCGGCGGCGCCGGCGTCTTCCATCTTCTTGACGTTGTCCACCTCAAACGACAGGGGGGAGGACGAGGGGACTAGGGGAGACGACAGCTTAATACCCATGTAAGTCGTTGACAGATCCATGATGGTCGCCTTTCCTTTTGCACTGTGCGGATATGACCGCCAGGCACTCAACTCCTCGCGGTCACCAAATTATAGGCGACGATCTTTGTCGGCAGATTAGGCAGATTTCGCAGATTCAAAGACCAAAACGGCCACAGAGGTCACGGAGAACTCAGAGGCAAAGCAGGCAAATCGTTCCAAATCTGCGCAATCTGCGTAATCTGCGGATTCTTAATCTGGATCACTTCAGCGTCAGACGTTTGTACTTGCCTCGGCGGTGGGCCAGGCGGTCGGGATTCTTGGCCAGTTCGGCTTCCTCGTACTCGGTGAAGTTGCCCGTGAACCACTTGGTCTTGCCATCGCCTTCAAACAAGAGCAGGTGCGTGCAGATCCGGTCCAGGAAGAACCGGTCGTGGCTGATGACCATGGCACAGCCGGGGAAGTCCATGAGGGCCTGCTCCAGCACCCGCATCGTGCCGACGTCCAGGTCGTTGGTCGGCTCGTCCAACAGCAGCAGGTTGCCGCCGCGGCGCAGGAGCTTGGCCAGGTGGATGCGGTTCCGCTCGCCGCCGGAGCACTCGCCGACCTTCTTTTGCTGCTGGGGCCCGCGGAAATTGAATCGCGAGACGTACGCCCGGCTGTTCATGGCCACGCTGCCCAGTTCGATGCGGTCCTTGCCGTCGGTGATTTCTTCGAAGATGCTCTTGGTGTCATCCAGGGCGTCGCGGTTCTGGTCCACGTAGCTGAGCACCACGGTTGGGCCAAGGTCGATCCGCCCGGCGTCGGGCTGCTCCTGCCCGACTACCATGCGAAACAGCGTCGTCTTGCCAATGCCGTTGGGTCCGATCACGCCCACCACCGCGCCGCGGGGCAGGTCAAAGCTGCACTCCTTCAGCAGGTTGCTACCGTCGTAGCCCTTGCTGACCCCTTCAAACGCCAGCACCTTGTCGCCCAGCCGCGGGCCCGGGGCGATCTGAATGATCGCGTCGCTGTCGCGGTCGATCGTCTGCTGGCTGGCCAATAGCTCGTAGCTCGTGATACGGGCCTGGTTCTTCTGGTTGCGGCCCTGGT
>Ga0265339_10001097_pt1 | contig 20548 bp, 21 predicted proteins | sample 4CB219metaG_FD_202085 | JGI IMG/M metagenome (GOLD analysis project Ga0265339, IMG submission 202085) | Rhizosphere microbial communities from Carex aquatilis grown in University of Washington, Seatle, WA, United States - 4-CB2-19 metaG | ecosystem: Host-associated > Plants > Roots >... | reverse complement strand
CGGCGATCCCCTCGGCAACAAACGCGAAGCGTTTGCGCGGAGCTGTCACACCGGCAGCTTCAGCTCCATCAGATCCTTGGCGACGATGATGCGGCCCGAATAATTCTTCTTCACATCTTCGGTCCAGTCGTCGTCGGTGACGGTGGGATCGTCGCCGGGTACGAAGTGGCTCAGCACCAGCACCTTCACCCCGGCAGCCGCAGCGATGCGGCCGACGTCTTCGGTGGAGGTATGGCTCGCAAGCAAGTGCTTCTTCAGCGTCGCGCCGTTTTTCGTTTTGATGACGAGGCGATCGACTGCGGGCAGATAGAGACATTCGTGCACCAGCACGTCGGCGCCCCTGGTGAACTCCGCCAGCCTCGGGTTGTAAGCGGTGTCGCCGGAAAAAACGATGGTGCCGTCAGGTGTCTCGAATTTGTAGCCGAAGTTGTCGACGATCGGCGGGTGCGGCGTGCGGAACGCGGTCACCCTGACATCCTCCGTCTGCAGGACCACGCCGTCTCCTGCGATATCTTTCGCGATCAGAAGCTTGCGCGGGTCGGGACGGCCTTCATCCTCGATCCTTGTCTCGACGTCGAATTTGTTCAGGTCCCAATAGGTCCGGGTCATTTGTTCGATCCCGGCAGGGCCGAACGAGTGGATGGGCGTCGAAAGCCCCGCGGCCCAAGCGTTGTAGACCAGGTTGCCGTATTCGAGATTGTGATCGGAATGGTGGTGGGTGATGAAAATGTATTTGACCGACGGGATCGGCACGCCGGCGGCCACCAATTGCCGGCTCACACCGGCGCCGCAATCGATCACATAGGGGACATCGTTCACCACAACGAGATTGGCAGGGTTCGCCGCGTTCAACCCGATGCGCGGACCGCCTTTGGTCCCGAGGAATACGACGCGCGTTCGCGGCTTCCCCGTTTGCGCAAGCAGTCTCGGCGTGGCGAGTGCAGCGGCGCTGCCGAAAGCCAGTTTCAGCACATTGCGGCGGTCGATCATCTAAATCCTCCCCTCGGATTTCCTGCAGCTTGCGCCGAGCCTAACCTCAGCGCAGCACGCCGTCGAGAACAGGCAGGCCGGTCACGACGGCCGCAGCGATCAGGACGTAGCAGATCGCGCGAAACACCTTCTCGCTGGCGCGGCCGAACAAGGACGCGCCAAAGCCGACCCCGATGGCATAGACCGGTCCGACCACGAGCGCGAAACGGATCGCATCTGCCGTGATTAGGCCGGCCGCCGCGTAGCTTGCGGCCGAGAAGAAATCGGAGAAGCCGAAGAACAGGAGGATGTTGGCGCGCGCAATGGTCGAGGGGATCGGGCGGCCCAGCCAATAGCCGACGATGGGCGGTCCGCCGGTCTGCGCCAGCCCGCTGCAAAATCCGGACAGCCCGCCAATGCCGATCGAGAGGGCTGCATGATCCTCGCCCCGATAGCGCCAGCCTGACAGCAGCAAAAGCAACAGCGCAAGCACGAAGCCGGAAATGATCCAGCGTGTCGTCACGGGATCGAGCCGACTTAGGATCCAGGTGCCGATCGGCACGCCGATCAGCGCGCCGAGCACCAGGACTGCGGTGGCCTTGCGGTCAGCATGCCGCCAGGCGTTTGGGATCAACGGCGCCGCCGCAAGGAAATCGATGATCAACAGCAGCGCAGCGACTAGGCGCGGCGCGGCGATGCTGCTCGCCAGCGGCATGAAGATCAGCGCCGAGCCGAAGCCGGAGAAGCCGCGTGCCGTGCCTGAGACGAAAGCGATGGCGCAGATGCCGAGAGCGGCGCGCGTCCCGACGTTCGTCGGAATGAGCCCGAACAGACTCATGCGCGGCGCTTTGGACGGACGACGCGGTTCAAAAACCGCTTCGCACCCTTCGGTATCATCCCCGCAGCGAGCCGCCGGTCTTCTTCGTCACCTCGGCCACGATCTTCGTCCCAACCGCCTCGATCTCCTCGTCGGTCATGGTCTTCTCGCGCGGCTGCATCGTCACCGCGATGGCGATCGACTTTTTGGCCGGGTCGATGCCCTTGCCCTCATAGACATCGAACACGGTAACGTCGGTGATCAGCTTCTTGTCCGCGGCCTGCGCGGCGCGCACGATATCGCCAGCGCGCACGGTGCGGTCGACGATGAAGGCGAAATCGCGCGACACCGGCTGGAACGGCGACAGCTCCAGCGGCGGCTTGGCGCGGGTCGGCTTCCGCTTGGCTTGAGGGATCCGCTCCAGGATCACTTCGAACCCAACAAGCGGTCCGTCGGCGCGCAACGCTTCCAGCACCCGCGGGTGCAGCTCGCCGAAATAGCCGAGCACGTTTTGCGGCCCGATCTGGATGGTGCCGGAACGTCCCGGGTGCAGCCAGTTTGCGCCCCTGGGCACGATCTGCAGCGCCTGCATCGGCGCGCCCAGGGCTGCGAGCACGGCAAGCGCATCGGCCTTGGCGTCGAAGGCATCTGCCGTCTTGGAGCCGGACCAATGCCGCCCCAGTCCCGGCGAGGACGCAAAGCCGTGGCGGATGCCTGCGGCTGCCGTCAGTTGATCCTGTGGCCGGTCGCCGCGGAAGATCTGGCCGACCTCGAACAAGGCGACATCGGCAAAGCCGCGGTCGCCATTGGCCTGCACCGCGGCGATCAGGCCCGGCAGCAGGCTCGGCCGCATGTCGGACAGATCCGACGCGATCGGGTTGGCAACGCTGAGCTCGCTCTTTCCGCCGCCGAACAATTCGGCCGCTTGCCTGGAGATGAAGGACCATGTCACCGCTTCCACCATGCCGCGCGCCGCGACAGCGCGCTTGGCGCGACGGGTGCGGAGCTGGATCGGCGTCAACACCGGCTCGCGCGGCTTCTCGCCGCGCTCGAACGGCGCTTCCGGCACCTTGTCGACACCGACGATCCGCACGATCTCCTCAACGATATCGGCCTTGCCCTGCACGTCGGACCGCCAGGAGGGGATCGCGATCTTCACGGTCGAACCTGTTCCGGCCATCATGAAGCCGAGGTGAGACAGAATGCGCCGCATCTCGGGCAGCGGCACCTCGATGCCGGCGAGCCGTTTGACTTCGGAAAGCGGGAAGTCGATCACGCGGTCGTCGCCGAAGGCCTTTCCGACCACAACGTTCTCCGATGGCGTGCCGCCGCACATCTCCATCACCAGCTGCGTCGCCAGTTCGAGCCCCGGCACCATGAAGGCGGGGTCAACACCGCGCTCGAAGCGGTAGCGCGCATCCGAATTGATGCCGAGCTTGCGCCCGGTTTGCGCAATGTTGATCTCGTTCCACAGCGCCGACTCGATCAATACGTCGGTGGTGGTCTCGTCGCAGCCGGAGGCCTCGCCGCCCATGATGCCGGCAAGCGATTCGACACCGTGGTCGTCGGCTATGACACAGACGCCGGGATCGAGCGTGTAGGTGCGGCCGTCGAGCGCGAGCAGCGTCTCGCCGTCGCGGGCGCGGCGCACGGTGAGATTGCCCTTCACCTTTTTGGCGTCGAACACATGCAGCGGCCGCACGCGGTCGTAGGTCATGAAATTGGTGATGTCGACCAGCGCATTGATCGGCCGCAGACCGATCGAGGTCAGGCGCTGCTGCAGCCACTTTGTCGAGGGGCCGTTCTTGACGCCGCGGACCAGCCGCAGGGCAAAGCCCGGGCAAAGCTCGGCGTCTTCGACCGTCACTTTCACCGGACACGGGAACTCGCCCTTCACCGGCTTGATGGCGGGGTCCTTGAACTTGCCCATGTCGGCCGCGAAAAGATCGCGCGCGATTCCGTGCACGCCGGTGCAGTCCGGCCGGTTCGGCGTCAGGTTGATCTCGAAAACGGGATCGCCGAGCCCGGCCCATGCGGCATAGCTTTTGCCGACCGGCGCATCAGGGGGCAACTCCATGATGCCGTCGTGATTTTCGGAAATCTGAAGCTCGGCTTCCGAACACAGCATGCCGCGGCTTTCGACGCCGCGGATGGTGCCGACGGACAGCGTGATGTTCTTGCCCGGGATGAACGTGCCGGGCGCCGAAAATACGCTGATCAGGCCGGCCCGCGCGTTCGGTGCGCCGCAGACCACTTGCACGGGCGCAGCCCCGTTGCCGGTATCGACCACGCAGACGCGCAAACGGTCGGCGTTGGGATGCTGCTCGGCGGAAATGACCCGTGCGATGGTGAAGGGCGCCAAGATCTTCGCCTTGTCCTCGAGGCCTTCGACCTCGAGCCCGATCATGGTGAGCTTGTCGGCGAGCTTTTCGACGGGCTCGTCCGTGTCGAGATGTTCCTTCAGCCAGGAGAGCGTGAATTTCATGGCTGTGTGCCTCGGGTTGCTTTACCTCCCCCCTTGAGGGGGAGGTCGGTCCGCTCGGCTGCGCTCTTGCGCGCCGAAGCGGACCGGGAGGGGGGTGTGGGTTGCGCAATAGTTTCCAGGATTTCTTCCAGGACCAAATCGCAATGGCTTAGCACGTCAGGATTCCAAAAGCGGAGAACGTGATAGCCGTTGGCCTCGAGCCACTGCTGGCGCTTGGCGTCGCGTTGCATCTCCTCAAGATCGTTATGGTGTCCGCCGTCCAGTTCGATCACAAGACGTCGCTCGTGGCACACGAAATCGACAATGAATGGTCCAATTGGTGTCTGCCGACGAAAGCTCAAACCATTCAGCCGCCGGGCGCGCAATCGCATCCAGAGGGCACGCTCGGCATCTGTCATTTCGGACCGCATCGCCTTGGCTCGAAAGCGAATTAAGGGCGACACCGGACGATGAGCGGCTGAGTTACCCCCCTCCCGGTTCGCTTCGCGAACCGACCTCCCCCTCAAGGGGGGAGGTGATCCCTCGCGCCGGCCCTTCACGAGCTAAGGCCTCCCGCCAGCGTCGGCACATCGAGCGGCTCGAAGCCGTAGTGAGAGAGCCAGCGCACGTCGCTGTCGAACAGCTGTCTCAGATCGGGCATGCCGTATTTCAGCATGGCGATGCGGTCGATGCCCATGCCCCATGCAAAACCCTGGTACTCGTCCGGATCGATGCCGCAGGCGCGCAGCACGTTCGGATGCACCATGCCGCAACCGAGAATCTCCAGCCAATCCTCGCCCTCGCCGAAACGGATTTCGCCCTTGTCGCGCCGGCACTGGATGTCGACCTCGAGCGAGGGTTCGGTGAACGGAAAGAACGACGGCCGGAACCGCATGTTGATGTGATCGACCTCGAAGAACGCCTTACAGAATTCGTGCAGGATCCATTTGAGGTGGCCGAGATGCGAACCCTTGTCGATGACGAGGCCCTCGACCTGGTGAAACTGCGGCGTATGGGTGGCATCGGAATCGATGCGATAGGTGCGCCCCGGGCAGATCACGCGAATCGGCGGCTTCTGGCTCAGCATGGTGCGCACCTGCACCGGCGAGGTATGGGTGCGCAGCAAGAGGCGTGACCCGTCCTCTTTCGGATTGAAGAAGAAGGTGTCGTGCATTTCGCGCGCCGGATGGCCGACCGGAAAATTCAGTTTGGTGAAGTTGTAATCGTCGGTCTCGATGTCGGGACCCTCGGCGACGGAAAATCCCATATCCGCGAAAATCGCCGTCAGCTCGTCCAGTACCTGGCTGAGCGGATGGATCCGGCCCGCTTCGGCCGGCGCCTCGCGCACCGGCAGCGTGACATCGACGGTCTCAGAAGCCAGTCGGGCATCGAGCGCTGCGGATTTCAGCAGTTCACGGCGCGCGGCAAGCGCCTGAGTGACGTTGTCCTTGACCAGGTTGATCGCAGCGCCTTGCGTCTTGCGCTCGTCCGGCGACATCTTGCCGAGTGTCGCCAGCAGTGCCGAGATGGAGCCCTTCTTGCCGAGCGCTGAAATGCGCACGGCTTCCAGCGCGGCTTCATCGCCTGCCGCGGCGATCTGTCCCAGGATGGTATGCTCAAGCGTTGCGAGGTCGGACACGGTCAAATCTCTGCTTTCAAGGGGGCCGCTGGGTTGTGGCCGCGCCAGGGTCCGGACGTCAAGGCCGAAACGTCGAGCGGCGGCGGTCAGGCGATCTTGAACCCTTTCGGCTTGAGGCGGCACCAAGGAGCGCGAGGAGGGCGCAAGTGATGCTTTTCAAATCCTGTCTGGCCGGACTGGCCGTCCTGGTGGCTGCCGGAGCAGCTCAGGCGTTCAGCGAAGAGTGCCCCGCGACATCCAGCCAGATGGACGATATCGTCGCCGCGCTCAACAAGGCTCCCAGTTGCGACCGCGCCATGAAGGTGTTCGAGGCCTGCGAATACGGCAGCAGCGGTGATGTCCATTTCGGCGCCGTCGTCGAGCAGAAGTGCGAGGCCGACTTTCTCGGCCGCCTCAAAGCACCGCAAAAGCTCATCTATCGACGCGAGATGCGGGCCTGCGACCGAAAATACCGGAACGAGTCCGGCACCATGTATCTTTCATTCACGGCCTTCTGCCGGGCGGAAGTCGCCCAGCGTTACTCGCGTCAGGCCCTGAAAGCCGAAGGCTTGTCCCGCTAGCGAGACGACCGTCTTCAGGCCGCCAGCGCCGCCTTGGCCTTCTCGGCGATCGCCTGGAACGCCGCGGGCTCGCGGATGGCGAGATCCGACAGCACCTTGCGGTCGACCGTGATGCCCGACTTGGACAGCCCGTCGATGAAGCGGCTATAGGTCATGCCGAACGGGCGCACCGCCGCATTCAGCCGTTGAATCCAGAGCGCGCGAAACGTGCGTTTCTTGCGCTTGCGGTCGCGGAATGCGTACTGCCCGGCCTTCTCGACGGCCTGCTTGGCGACGCGGATCGTGTTCTTGCGCCGGCCGTAATAGCCCTTGGCGGCCTTGAAGACTTTCTTGTGCTTGGCGTGTGCGGTCACACCGCGTTTGACGCGAGACATGACTGATGTCCTTCAATTGGTGACGTGGGTCGCCGCTCGGACGCGGCCAGAACTCATTGCAATCGCGCGCTGCGATCAGGCGTTCGGCAGGAAGTATTTCTTGACGTTGTCGCCGTCGGTCTTGAACAGCACGCGGGTGCCGCGGAGCTGACGAATCTGCTTCTTCGTCCGCTTGATCATGCCGTGGCGCTTGCCGCGCTGGGCGTGCATCACTTTGCCGCCAGCAGTCACCTTGAAGCGCTTCTTGGCGCCCGATTTGGTCTTCAGCTTGGGCATTTGGCTCTCCTGTTGGCCGCAATACAAAACCGCCCGCAGGAGCGGCCGGCCGGCTAGAATGCTCGTTAGAGCGTTGAAAGTGCTTGGGTTTTCCAAACGGAAAGACCAGCACGACAAATCGCCACGGCAGCCCTTGATCAGCCGGGCGATTGAAGGTTGCGCTTATGGCAGAGCGCGGCGCAATTGGCAACGATGAACCGGCGGCAAAAACCGGTCGCCCGCCCTTTTCGCAAGGGGCGGACCACGCGCCGTTCCGGGAGGCTTTCGGGAGCCTTCGTATCGTCCCGGCTGCCGCCCGGGCGATACGACAACGGCTCAGCGCGGCGCCAGGACCATGACCACCTGCCGGCCCTCGAACTTGGCGTCCTGCTCGACCTTGGCGATGCTGGCGACATCGCCCTTGATCTTGTCGAGGAGCTTGGTGCCGATTTCCTGGTGCGCCATTTCGCGGCCGCGATAACGCAAGGTGACCTTGACCTTGTCGCCTTCCTCGAAGAAGCGCTGCATCGCGCGCATTTTCACGTCGTAGTCGTGATCGTCGATCATCGGCCGGAGCTTGATCTCCTTGATCTCGACGACCTTCTGCTTCTTGCGGGCTTCGGCGGCCTTCTTCTGGGCTGAATATTTATACTTCCCGTAATCCATAATCTTGCAAACGGGAGGATTATTATTCGGCGAAATCTCCACCAGATCCATGCCGGCCTCGAGGGCCATCTTGATCGCGACCACGGTCTCGACAGTGCCGTGGTTCGTACCGTTCTGATCGATTAGCTGGATCTGCGCATTGCGAATATCATCATTGACGCGCGGCCCGTCTTTGGCGGCAGCGGGCGGGGCTCTATTTGGACGGCGAATGGGTCCTTCTCCAGGGTTGTGAACGACGACGATATCTTGAAGTAAGAAGCCTCGACGGGCAAGCGCGCCCGCGCCGGGCTAGCGCGAAAACGCTCAAACGCGAGACTTTTTGGTCACGCCGGTCGAAATAGAGGGTGAACGAGCATTCCGCAAGCGTCCGGAAAGCCTTATCACCGGTGGCGGTCGCATGCCCATTCAAACCGCAGAGCCAGAGTAAACGTTCCATGACCAGTTTCGACGCTGCCGAGATGCCGGCCTTCATCGAGGTCGACAAGGATGGGTCAGCACGCCGGATCGCGGTACGCGCCCGAACGGGAAGCGCGCCGGGGCTGTTCTGGCTCGGCGGCTTCAACTCGGACATGAAAGGCACCAAGGCGCTCGCGCTCGACGCGTGGGCCGGCGAGCACGGCCGCGCATGCGTTCGGTTCGACTATTCCGGCCATGGCGAATCCGGCGGAAAATTCATTGATGGGACCATTGGACGCTGGCTGGATGAGAGCGTTGCCGTATTCGACCACTATTGCCGCGGACCCCAGGTGGTGATCGGCTCCTCGATGGGCGGCTGGATCGCACTCCTGCTGGCCCGCAAAATTGCCCGGCGCGAGACAGCCGCGTCCCTGGCCGGCTTGGTCCTGATCGCGCCGGCGCCGGATTTCACCGAGGAATTGATGTGGAAGGGTCTTTCGGCGAAGGCGCGACGGGCGATCGAGACCGAGGGCGTTTGGCACAGACCTTCGCAATACGGCGATCCCTACCCGATCACGCGAAACCTGATCGAGGAGGGCCGCAATCACCTGATTCTCGGAGCCGGCATTGACGTGGGATGCCCGGTTCGCATCCTGCAGGGCGCAAAGGATCCGGACGTGCCCTGGCAGCATGCGTTCCGCCTGGCGCATCGGCTCCCGGCCGACGACGTCGTGCTGACCATGATCCAGGACGGCGACCACCGCCTGTCGCGGCCGCAGGACATCGCGCGGATCCTTGCCGCGGTGGCGGAGATCGGATGAGGGAAATAAGGACCTCGCCATGAACGTGACAGAACTGCTGCGCGTCTTCTGCGATGCCGTCGAACGGCGCGACGGCCGGGCCTTCGCGGCCCTGTTCACTGAGGACGGCCTCTACCACGATGTGTTCTACGGAACTTTCAGCGGCCGGGCGGCCATCGTCGACATGATCGACGACTGGTTTTACCGGACGGCCACAGATTTTCGCTGGGACATGCACGCGCCGGTCTGCGATGGCGAGCTGCTCTATGCGCGCTACACGTTCAGCTACCGCTCGACCTTGCCGGAAGCCAACGGCGCGCGTGCGATGTTCGAGGGTGTTGCGATCATGAAACTCCGCGACGGCCAAATCGCCTGTTACCGCGAGGTCGCAAATACCGCGCCCGGCTTCGTCGACATGAATTTCGCGCCGGAACGCATCGCCAGGATCGCAGCCAGGCAGGGCGCCGAGCTGAAGGCGCGGCCCGAGATGCAGCGGCATCTGAAAAATTAACGGACCATCTTTCCGGGATGCGCCGGAACGGCGCCGGCGCCTCACGGCGGGGTCAGCTTCGGCATCGGTTTGCGCTGCGCGAGCGCCGCAACGCTGGAGGTTCCGATCGCCCCCTTCTCGTCATAGAGCCAGCATTCGCCAATCGCGATGCCGTCGGTCGCATGATGGTTCACCACCTCGAATCCGATCCACCGCGACACCGGCAGACGGTGCAAATAGAGCGTGACATCGCTGTTGATGAAATTGAGGCCCTGATCGCCGGCGTTGGCGAACGGGCTGGCAAAATCCGCACACACCGCGACCCGCACGAACGGCGTCAGCGGTGCGCCCTCGACCAGCTCCCGCACTTCGCCCATCCACAATCGCCGTGGACCGAGCGAGCCCATGCGGCCGGTGATCGGGCGGGTGGCCCATTTGCCGTACATGCCGAGCCTGGGATCGCTGGGTTCGGGAATCTCGTCGGGAGACGGCACCTCCCAGTTCGGCGGCGACCAGATATTGCCTTGCGGGTTCTCGGTCCTGCGCAGCAACTGGCAGGACGCCCGCGCCATGGCGACACCGCCCGAGATAAAGTCGGCCTCGACCACGCGGATCCGCAGGCCGTCGCGGATCGGCCGTGTCCTCACCTCGATCGGCGTTCCGATCTCCGGCAACCGGAACATGTCGACGGTCAATCGCGCGGGCACGAAATCCGCTCCGCCATGGCGCTGCTCGATCACGAAGGCGAACAGGCCGATGATGACGCGGCCATGCAGCGATTTCGGGCTCCAGGGACCGTTTGCGATCGGATTTGCAATGAAGCTGTCGCCGTTGCAGGAAAAGAAAGGCTGATTTTTCATGAGCTTTGTCTTTGGCGCGCCATCATCGCGGTTTTTTCGCGGTGAAATCAAGGATGCGCGGCCGCGCAGCGCCATTCCTCCCGCACGCTGTCGTCCTGCTCCACGGCGAGCGCCTTCGATGCCAGCGCCTCGAGCTGCTCGCGCGCGAGCAGCTGCGACAGCGCCCAGACCGCGGCGCCCCGGACCAGCGGGCTTGCATCGCCGAGCAGGCGCTCGGCCTCGCGCGCCAGCGCGCCATCGCCCGAGTTGCCAATCGCGACCAGCACATTGCGGACAAAGCGATCGCGGCCGACGCGCTTGACCGGCGACTTGGAAAACAGCGCGCGAAACGCCGCGTCGTCGAGCGCAGCGAGTTCGGCAAGACCGGGCCCGCGCAATTCGTCGCGCGCGGCAAGTCTGGCTTCGCGTCCCGCTTGCGCGAACTTGTTCCACGGGCAGGCCGCCAGGCAGTCGTCGCAGCCGTAGATGCGATTGCCGATGGCCTTGCGGAATTGCCGGGGGATCGGCCCCTTGTTCTCGATGGTGAGATAGGAAATGCAGCGACGCGCATCGAGCTTGTAGGGCGCCGGAAATGCCGCGGTCGGGCAGATCTCGAGACAAGCCCGGCAGGAGCCGCAATGATCCGTCTCGGCCTCGTCGCGCGGCAGATCGAGCGTGGTGAAGATCGCCCCGAGAAACAGCCACGAGCCGAAATCGCGCGAAACCAGGTTGGTGTGCTTGCCCTGCCAGCCCAGGCCCGCCGCCTGCGCGAGCGGCTTTTCCATCACGGCCGCGGTGTCGACAAAAACCTTGACCTCGCAAGCGGCGCCGGCAACCAGCCAGCGCGCGAGCGCCTTCAGCCGCTTCTTGATCAGGTCGTGATAGTCGTCGCCTTGCGCATAGACCGAGATGGCGCCCCTGCCGCGCTGTTGCAGAATTGCCAGCGGATCGTCCTCGGGCCCGTAATTGACCCCCAGCATGACCACGGAACGCACGTCCTGCCACAGCCCGCGCGGATCGGCGCGGCGCTCCGCATTGGCCGCGAGCCATTCCATCTCGCCATGCGCGCCGGCATCGAGAAATTCGCGGAAATATCTTGCCGCCTCCGCGGTCGCATCAGGCGCGGTGACGCCGATGCAGTCGAACCCGAGCGCCCGCGCCTCTTTGGCCAGCGCGGCCTTCAACTCGGCGAGACGCTGCGGGTCGGAAGGATTCAGAAGTCGAGATCCACATAGGTTCGCGACGCCGGTACCCCCGCCAGCCATTCGCTCAGCAGCGGGCGGAACGACGGACGGGATTTCACCCGCGCGTACCACGCCTTTGCTGCGTCGTCCTCGATCCATGGCACGTCGCCCAGATAGTCGATCGCCGAAAGATGCGCGGCTGCGGCGAGATCCGCATAGGTCAGCCGCTCGCCGGCAAGGTAGTTCCGCCGCTGCGCCAGCCAGCCGATATAGGCCAGATGATAGCGCACATTGGTCTTGGCCGCGCGAATCACATCGGCCGCCGGCGGGCCGCCGCCATCCCCCTCGCTCATGAAACGCTTGTAGATGCGCTCGGTGACCAGCGGGTTGGAGGCCTCTTCGAAGAACTTCTCGTTGAACCACGCCATCAGCCGCCGCACCTCGACGCGTTCGGCCGTCGTGGTCGGCAGCAGCCGGCGGTCTCCCATCTCCGCGCCGTGCGTTTCGTCGATATATTCGGCAATGATCGCGGCGCCGGGAATCGCGGGCTGGCCTTCAGTGAACAACACCGGCGTGGTCCCTGCCGGGTTCAGTGCCAGAAAGGCTTCGCGGCGCTCCCAGACCCGCTCTTCCACCAGCCGCAGATCGAGGCCGTATTCGCCCAACACAAGGCGGACAAAGCGCGATTGCGGACAGAACGGGTGATGGAACAGCGTGAACATGCAGCCCTTGAATATTTGTCAGCCTGAATATTTGGCCGTGCTTAAGAAATCATCAATCTCTTTGAAGAGGGCCAACCTACACGAGCGAGTGCCCTGGTGTCCCGAATCCGAAGTTCGCCTCATTTCGCGGCAATCTCCTAAGCGAACTTCGGATTTGAAGGGCACCAGGAATCTTAAGATTCTAGTGTGGTTTGGTTCAGAAATTCGCTTGACGCACTTGCCGATAAATAAAGCGAATTTCTGAACCACCACACGAGACAACCCGGGATTTTCGCGTTTTTTGCGATTGCCCCACTGACGCGAATAGGCGAGAAGAGCCCGGCACTCTGGTCGAAATCGATCATAGCGGAACACAGCATGATGTCAGATATCTCGCGGGCGGTGGTTCTCGGCATCATCGAAGGTGTGACGGAATTCCTTCCGGTGTCCTCAACCGGCCATTTGCTGCTGGCCGGCCGCTTCTTCAATCTCGGCGAGGATAATTTCTGGAAGAGCTTCGACATCCTGATTCAGCTCGGCGCGATTCTGGCGATCGTCGTACTTTATTTCGGCAAATTGTGGCGAACCATGCTCGGCATGTTCACCCACTATGACGACCGCCGCTTCGTTATCGGCATTCTGGTCGCCTTTTTGCCCGCCGCCGTGATCGGCGCGGCGCTGGGCGGCTTCATCAAGAGCTATCTGTTCAATCCCTGGATAGTCTGCTTCTCGCTGATCGTGGGTGGCGCAATTCTTCTCTGGGTGGATCAGCTCGACCACGATCCGCATGAACACGACGCCACCAAGTTTCCACTGCCGATGTATCTTTCGATCGGATTCGCGCAGTGCCTCGCCATGATTCCCGGCGTGTCGCGCTCCGGCGCCAGCATCGTGGCGGCGATGCTGCTGGGCGCCGACAAGCGCGCGGCGGCGGAGTTTTCCTTCTTTCTCGCGATCCCCACCATGATCGGCGCCTTTGCCTACGATTTCTACAAGAGCCGCGCCGAGATGAGCCTCGATCACATCGGCATCATCGCCATCGGTTTCGTGGTTTCCTTCGTGACCGCGATGATCGTGGTGAAGACCTTCCTGGAATACGTCACCCGCCATGGTTTCGTGCTATTCGCGTGGTGGCGCGTCATCGTCGGCACGCTCGGCCTGGTGGCGCTGGCGCTGGGAAGGTAGTGCGCAAACTAAACGCGCGACGGCGATTTGAAGTGAAGGCCATTGCGCTTTGGAGGATTACGCGCTCTTCCTTTGAAACTGGCCGGCGGCGCGGAAACGCCAGAGATATTGCGGCGCGATCGCGTCCAGCGAATCCGGCATAATCCCGAGCCCCTCCAGCGTCAGACCCGCTGCTTTCGCCGCCTCCGACACCACGTTGTCGGAGCGCAACAGCTCGACCTGATCGGGCGTCAGCTTGAAGGCGCCCGGCGCAAATTGCAGGAACTGTGCCTGCAGCTTCGCCAGTCCGAATGGCAAGGACAGGAGCATGCGCTGGCGATAGGTGATCGCAAGGATGAACTCCATGATCTCGCGCATGGTCAGGACGTCCGGACCGCCAAGCTCGTAGGTCGCACCTGGCTTGGTTTTGCCGTCAACGGCATCGGCAACCGCGGTCGCGACGTCGCCGACATAGACCGGTTGCAATTTGGTCAAGCCGCCGCCGATCAGTGGCAGCGCCGGCGACATCCGCGCCAGCGCCGCAAAGCGGTTGGTAAATTGATCCTCCGGCCCGAACACCACGGAGGGGCGCATGATAGTGGCGGACGGAGCGGCCGAGAACACCGCCGTCTCGCCGGCAGCCTTGGCGCGCGCATAGGCCGACGTGGAGTGTGCATCGGCGCCGATTGCGGACACATGCACCATCCGGGCGGAGGCGGCGGCTGCTGCCTTCGCCACCGTTCCGGCGCCGGTGGCCTGCACGGCATCAAAGGTCTGCCGGCCGCTTTCGGCCAAAATGCCGACCAGGTTGATCGCGACATGGCTATCGCGCATCGCCGCCTCGACGGAGGCGGGGTAGCGCAGGTTCGCCTGTACGCTGTGGATCTGTCCGACCCGGCCGAGCGGCTGCAAATGGCCGGCCAGCTCTGGCCGCCGCACCGCCACCCGGATGCGGTAATCGCGCTTGGCAAGCGCGCGGACCACGTGTCGCCCCAGAAAGCCCGATCCGCCGAAAACCGTGACCAGTGTGTCCAGATTCGATGCCATGGCGTCCTTCCTCAGGCGAAATCGGCGAGTCGGCGGGGTATTTAGCGGGTTCGCGATACGCCGTCACGCCGGTCCTGTACAGATTATTTCAGGGGCGCTTGCGCCAATTTGACAAGCGCGCGACCGATCCGTAGTAACCGACCCCATGCCCAGGTGGCGGAATTGGTAGACGCGCTGGCTTCAGGTGCCAGTGGCTTCACGGCCGTGAAGGTTCGAGTCCTTTCCTGGGCACCATCCCTTTTTCAGGCGACTGAAATCTATTTGCAGGAAATTTGAGCCGCTGACCGGTCCACAAGACCGGGACGCGGCGATGCGCGCGACAGGCCAAAGCAGCGGCTTATTCATAAGGGCCCGCGGCCCCGTGCTGATCGTGGCGAAACCCTTGTTCAGTTCCGCGAGTGCCACGCTCTTTCAAATTCAAAACTGCGCTTTCCTCAATCGAGCAGAGAGAACTTGATCACCGCTTCGATGGTGGTCGTGATGGAAAACCGGCGCGATCCATGAGCTCTGGTATTTGGATGAGGACGCGCCGGTTCATTCCGCCGCGCGCCGGGACATCGGCCGGCCTTCTGATTCGGCGATAGATGAAATTGGCGTGTCGGGAAGTGCAGCTAGGAACGCGCCAATGCTGCGGACGTTCATCGGTTCTCAAGGGGGGTAGATCACACAGAAGGAGAAAGCCCAATGATGACCCGTCTGTTTGTTTCCGCGCTTTTAGTCGCGGGTCTGTCGCAGGCCGCCCTCGCTCAAGGCAGTACCGAGCCGAACCAGCCCTCGGCGGAGGCCACGCAATCCCGTGAGAATCTCCCGCAGTCAATTCGACAGAGGCTGATGTCTGCCGGATACAATGACGTGAACGTCGTGCCGGGTTCTCTCATGATCACCGCGCGAGACAACAACGGCCGTCCGGTGATGATGCGCGTCACGCCGAACTCAATGTTCCTCCTGAGCGAAATACCGGCCGGCGGCTCGTCGACGACGGGCACGGGCAGGGAAAGCCCGATGGCCATGGAAAATGAAAGTGCCCAGCCGAACCAGCCCTCGGCCATGGCGGAGAACACACAGGCTCCTCAGGAGCTCCCGCGGTCGCTTCGACAGAGGCTCGCACAGGCTCGATTCAGTGACGTGAACATCGTGCCGGGTTCCTTCGTCATCACCGCCCGAGACAGCAACGGCCGCCCGGTGATGATGCGCATCACGCCGAATTCAATGTTCTACCTGACCGAAATACCGGCCGGCAGCTCGTCGACCATAGGCACCGGCAGGGGTAACCCGGAGGAGTCCGGTCAGGGCAGGTAACGGCAAAAGCCACGGCCAGCGCCCCGCGGGCAGTGCGCTGACAGGCGATGCAGGCCAACCGACACCCGACAAGGCGCGATGGTTGAACCGCCATCGCGCCTTAGCTTGTCGGTTGCGCATGATCCCGCCGGCATTGCGGGCGATAGGCGCTACCGCTACACACCTGTTCGCGGGTGGTTAAAGCCCGGCAATATCAATGCTTTTTTGCGGGGCGATCCGGTTCTTTCCCAGGCACCATTTGTCTCAAATCCGCCCGAGATGGTTTGAGACCACCGGCCGCTCGCCTCTTGCGGCTTTGGGCGCTAGGTTGTTCCCGCTTCGAATCGGCTGGTGGAGCGGATTTGACGTTCGCTACCCGGCTGGCCGCGGCCTCGTTAAGCGAACGTCAAATCCAAAGCCCCACTAGTGGTCCGATCCTAACATTCGCAAACATGCCTGCCGTAACGGGATGAGAATGTTAGAATTGGATCGCCAGGCGCTAAAACCAGAGGCCAGGAGTTTATGACCGTACGTCTGCATCGCGGCGACCTGCCCGATCTCACCCGCTACACCGGTTCGGTCGCGATCGACACCGAGACCATGGGACTCAATCCGCATCGCGACCGGCTTTGCGTGGTGCAACTGTCGAGCGGCGATGGCAGTGCCGACGTGGTGCAGGTGCCGAAGGATCACACCGATGCGCCGCATCTGAAAGCGCTGCTGGCCGATCCCAGGATCACGAAAATTTTCCATTTCGCGCGCTTCGACCTTGCCATTCTCTATCACACCTTCGGCGTGATGCCGCAGCCAGTGTATTGCACCAAGATCGCCTCGCGGCTGTCGCGCACTTACACCGATCGTCACGGCCTGAAGGATCTGGTGCGCGAACTGCTCAACATCGATCTGTCGAAGCAGCAGCAGTCGAGCGATTGGGGTTCCTCGCAGTTGAGCGAGGCGCAGCTCGCCTATGCGGCCTCCGATGTGCTCCATCTCCATGCACTGCGCGATCGCCTCGACTCGATGCTTGCGCGCGAGGGCCGCACCCAGCTGGCGCAGGCCTGCTTCGATTTCCTGCCGACGCGGGCCAAGCTCGATCTTCAGGGCTGGGAGCTTGAGGATATCTTCGCGCATTCGTGAGGCGAATGGGCAGTCGATCCGGCGCAGTTCTCAACCCGCCGCGGGGGAGCGGTGCGGTGGCCCCGTTTCGGTCACAATCTTCAACCTGTCCAAACAGCCGGCACCAGTTCCCGACTGCATAATGCGGCGATGCAGGCTACAATGGGCGGACCTCCTCAATCGGAGCAGCGGTGAACTCGGTTCAAAACCCGGCCTATCAAGCAAGCCTGGAGGCGCGCTTTGCCGTCGCCGCGCGGCACAGCCGGATCGTGCGAGTGCTGCGCGTGGCGGTCCCGGCGGCTGTGGTCCTGGCGCTAGCGGCCGTGCTTGCGGTTTCGATCTTCAATCCGTTCCGGATGCTGATGCCGAAGCTGCCGCTGGACGTGGGAAACCTGGTGGTTTCCGGCACCAAGATCACCATGGAATCGCCGCATCTGTCGGGCTACACGCCTGATCGGCGGCCTTATGATCTTTGGGCGAAAACCGCCACCCAGGATATCACCGACCCCGATCACGTCGAGCTCAAGACATTGCGGTCGAAGATTTTGATGGAGGACCAGTCGACGGTGACCCTGGACGCCCGCACCGGCCTGTTCGACAACAAGCAGCAGACGCTCGACCTGCGCAAGGACGTCTTCCTGCAGACCACGACCGGGTATGAGGCGCGCCTGAACTCGGCTTTCGTCGACATGGTGAAGAACACGGTGACCTCGAACGATCATGTCGACGTCAAGCTGACCAACGGAACCTTGTCCTCCGACCGGTTGACGATCACCGGCGGCGGCGAGGTCGTCCTTTTTGAAGGCAATGTCGTGATGCATCTGGACCATTTCGACACCGACGAACCGTCCACGCAATCTGCGAGCGCTTCTGCCGCGCCGGTGGAAGCGGCTCCTCCGGCCCGGGCGATGCGGCCGGCCAGCAAGTCCGCCAACCCGAAATGATGTGCATGGCAATGCTCCGGCGGTTCGGCAGTTCGACGGGACGTATCGCGGCGTACGCCTGGGCGGCGTCGGTTGCGCTTGCGTTTGGCGCTGCCTTTGGGGCCAGCGCGCAGAGTTCGGTGCAGGGCGTACCCAATGCGATGCAGGGCTTCCAGCAAAACCGCGACCAGCCGATCCAGATCGAGGCGGCCTCGCTCGAGGTGCGCGACAAGAAAAAGGAAGCGACTTTTTCCGGCAATGTGAAGGTGGTGCAGGGGGATACCACCATGACCTCGAAGACGCTCGTGGTGTTCTATGAATCAAGCCAGGCGTCATCGGGGCAGCCGCCAGCCAAGACGGCCAGTTCCAAGAGTGCCGCAAAATCGGCACCGATGCAGTCTGCGACCCCCGGCCCCGGCGGCAGCTCGTCGATCAAGCGGCTGGAGGCGCACGGCAACGTGGTCGTGACCCAGAAGGATCAGGTCGTCACCGGCGAGACCGCCGTATTCGATACCAAGACCAACCTGATCACCATGCTGGGTGGGGTGGTCCTGACCCAGGGCAAGAATGTGCTGCGGGGCGATCGCCTGATGGTGGACATGACAACGGGAGTGTCGCGCGTCGAATCCGACACCGGACGCGTGCAAGGACTATTTGTCCCGTCCGGGCAGGGAGGAGGGCTCACGATGCCGGGCGGCCCTGGAACGACGTCCTCCGGGCCAGTCTCGAATAAACCGAAATAGATTCAATCACTTCTGCGAAGGATGGGCGCAGCGTGGTTGAAGGGCGCGGTGCGAGACTGTATCTACGCCCTCGGCGCGGCGGATCGATGCCGCCCCAGGCGACGAGTGTTCCGCTGGGCAAGGGGCATCCATTCCTTCATGCTGAGCGCGCGAATCAAACCGCTCGGCGGCTACGGGACAGCCTTCGAAAGGCCTAAAGAAGCGAAGCGGGATGGTGGATTTACTCGGCATGTTCCGGCGGCGCGCCGCAAAACGCGGGCGGGCCGGTTTTGCGCGCTCGCGCGCCGACATTACCGCGCTCGGCGACGGCTTTGGCAAGATGCTGGCCAGCCCGGTGCGAGATGCGCCGCCCATCGCGCGCGACGCGTCCGTGCCGGGCCTCGACCTGCCACGGCCTGCCCTTGCGGAAGGGGTGCCGGCCGAGAAGGCGCGTGCGCGATCAAGGCCGCCCAAACCTGGCAAGAGCGGTCCGGCCGGGGCGCCGCGGTTGTTGCGCCGGCCCGGCTTTTTGGCCGTGCATAGCGTGGAAAAGAGCTTTGGCAGCCGTCAGGTGGTTCGCGGCGTCAGCATCTATGTGCGCCGGGGCGAAGCGGTCGGGCTGTTGGGGCCGAATGGCGCCGGAAAGACCACGGTCTTCTATATGATCACCGGCCTGATCAGGGCCGACCGCGGCGCCATCGAGCTTGACGGCCACGACGTCACGCAGCTGCCGATGTATCAGCGCGCCCGGCTCGGCATCGGCTATCTGCCGCAGGAAGCCTCGATCTTCCGGGGCCTGACGGTGGAGCAGAACATCCGTGCCGTGCTCGAGGTGGTCGAGCCCTCGAAGAAGAAGCGGGAGGCGGAGCTCGATTCCCTGCTCGACGAATTCAACATTACGCGCCTGCGCAAGACGCCCTCGATCGCCCTGTCGGGCGGTGAGCGGCGCCGCGTCGAAATCGCCCGCGCGCTGGCGACCCGCCCCAATTATATGCTGCTCGACGAGCCCTTTGCCGGCATCGACCCGATCGCGGTCGGCGATATCCAGGACCTTGTCCGCCATCTCACCAATCGCGGCATCGGCGTCCTGATCACCGACCATAATGTGCGGGAAACTCTCGGCCTGACCGACCGCGCCTACATCGTCTATGCGGGGGAGATTCTGACGGAGGGTAATCCGGACGAGATCGTCAATGACCCGGATGTACGGCGTCTTTACCTTGGGGAAGAGTTCCGCCTGTAGGGGATCTTTCTTCCTCGTCAAGCCGTGTACATCGGCTTTGGACTAGGATAAGCAAGAATCGGACCAAGTTAAGAACGGTTCTTGCCTCAATGGCGCTGACGCAGAGATTAGAGTTCCGCCAGTCGCAATCGCTGGTGATGACGCCGCAGCTGATGCAGGCGATCAAGCTGCTGCAGCTGTCCAATCTCGATCTGTCGGCCTTCGTCGAGGAGGAACTGGAGCGCAACCCGCTGCTGGAGCGGGCAAGCGAGGCCAACGAGCCGCCGGTGGCCGGCGAACAGGCCGCCGAAGGGGCTGAATTTTCCGATGCCGGCGATGCCGCTTCCGGCGAGGATGCCGTGGTCGGCCACGCCGACGCGGCGAGTGGCAGCGAAAACTTCGAGCCGGTCCAGGAAGAATGGATGAGCCGCGATCTCGGCAGCCGAGCCGAAATCGAACAGACCCTCGACACCGGGCTCGACAACGTATTTTCGGAAGAGCCGGCCGAGATCGCCGCGCGCAACGCGCAGGACGCCGCGCCCGCCGTCTACACCGAATGGGGCGGCGGCGCGTCCAGCGACGACGAATACAATCTCGAGGCCTTTGTCGCGGCCGAGGTGACGCTCGCCGATCATCTCGCCGAGCAACTGGCGGTGGCGTTCGGTTCGCAGGCCGAGCGCATGATCGGCCAGTACCTCATCGATCTCGTGGACGAAGCCGGCTATTTGCCCGCCGATCTCGGTCAGGCCGCCGAGCGGCTGGGCGCCTCCGAAGCCCAGGTCGAGGCGGTGCTCTCGGTGCTGCAGAAATTCGACCCGCCCGGCGTCTGCGCCCGGAACTTGAGCGAATGCCTGGCGATCCAGCTGCGCGAACTGGACCGCTACGATCCCGCGATGCAGGCACTCGTCGAGCACCTCGATCT
>Ga0265339_10001089_pt1 | contig 20590 bp, 15 predicted proteins | sample 4CB219metaG_FD_202085 | JGI IMG/M metagenome (GOLD analysis project Ga0265339, IMG submission 202085) | Rhizosphere microbial communities from Carex aquatilis grown in University of Washington, Seatle, WA, United States - 4-CB2-19 metaG | ecosystem: Host-associated > Plants > Roots >... | reverse complement strand
CGCACCAATTAGCTGCGATAGGGACGTCAAATGGCACACCAGTTTCCTATGTCCTTTGTCGCTTAGTCGCTATGTCGCTGTTTTGCTTTTCTGCAATTGTCTGTATTTCATATTGCCGCCACGGACGCCAGATGGTACAAGAGGGGTTTCTCGAGTAGTCCAAGGAAAGGTGACGCATGGCACAAAATCGTAAAGCCGTTAGAATCAAGAAGATCGCCCGCCAGGTTGCTACGCGGGCCAAGAATAGCCAACGCAAGAAGAACGAGCGCGCCCGCAAGGCCGCCTATGCCGAGGTTAAGTCCCAGCGGTTGGCCGCCAAGGGCGTAACCGTCTAGTACTTCGCTTGCCTGGCTGTTCGTATCGCACAAAGCCCCGCCAGGGGCGCTCTGGATATTCAATGTCCAAGGCGCCCCTTGCGGGGCTTGGTATCATTCCCCCACCGCACTTGGGGTCAGCTACGCCACCCGTGACCCACAAGCCCCCACTTTACTGCACCGGACACGATACAGGCTTGCCTGTCGGCGCTGTTCGAGCGCGCCGGGTTGCCAGGCGTTGCCTTGGCTTTCAGCGTTGTTAGTCCGTGTCCAACGACGCTGAAAGCCAAGGCAACTTTCCCTGTCCAGACGCAATCGAACAGCGCCGACAGCCAAGGCTACCCCGCACGTTTTCATGTATTCTCACGTATTTGACCGCCTCGGACTGGGCGTCCTTCGCAAAATCCCCCTAAACCACATCTGCCTATCTTTTCTCCCAAACCACCAGCCTCTTGATTTGTCTAACAAGACAACTATGCTGTGCTCTTCGTCTGACGTGGCCCTGGCGGCGTTGGCGAAACCAAGGGATGCTCAAGCAACACCACAAACTGGCCCTGATATTCCTGACGATCACCGACGTCTTAGTGACGGCCTTGGCGTGGGCGGCGGCCATGGCTGTGCATTATGCAATCCACGAGTCCCTGCCCACCGTGTCGGAGCTTTGGCCGGCCGTGCTGGCCAGCGTGGTGCTCGTGGTGCCCCTGTTCATCAGGTTCCGCCTCTACGAGGCCAAGCGAATCAGCAGCCTGTGGATCGAGATGATCGAGATCGCGCAGGCCATCCTTACCCTGTGGGCCCTTACCTTCGTCTTCACCTCGGTCCTCATGAAGACAGCACTGCCGCGAACGCTCATGCTGGCGGTGCTTATCATCTGGCTGTTACTGGCCGCGGGCAGCAGGCTCCTGGCCCGCTTGATCCTGCATCGCATTCGCAATGCGGGGCACAACGTGCGGTCGGCGGCGATTATCGGCACTGGTCGGCTGGGGCAAAAACTCTTCCACGCCATGCACCGCAACCGCTGGATGGGCATCCAACCGGACTACTTCGTCGGCGATCACCGGGTCGACAGCGAGATGCTGGGCCTGCACGTCTTTGGCCCCATCGGACAGATCGACGATATCCTGACGCGCCAGCCTGTGGATATCGTGTTCGTCGCACTGGGCTCGGAGCGGGCGGGCGAGCTTGAGCTGGCCCTGGACAAGCTCACCAACACCCACAGCGACGTCCGCGTGGTGCCCGACCTCCTGGACTTCCACTTCCTCAAGCACGACATCACGCAGGTCGACAACCTGCCTATCATCACCCTGACGCACAGCCCCCAGCACGGCTGGAACAGTCTGCTTAAACGCACGTTCGATATCGTGGTCTCCATGGCGGCGATCGTCTTCTTCGCCCTGCCGATGCTGGCCATTGCGATCGCGGTGGCCATCGCCAGCGGGCGGCCGGTGCTGTATCGCCAGACCCGTGCGTCGCTTGGCGGCAAGCCGTTCAAGATAATCAAATTCCGCTCCATGCAAAAGGACGCCGAGGCCAAGGTCGGGCCCGTATGGGCCGTCCCCAACGACGATCGATGCACGCCCATCGGGCGGTTCCTCCGCCGCACCAGCTTGGACGAACTGCCGCAACTGTTCAACGTCCTGTTGGGCCACATGTCGCTTGTGGGCCCACGACCCGAGCGCCCTGAGCTCATCGAACGCTTCCGCCGCCAGGTGCCCCGCTACATGCTGCGGCACCAGGTAAAGGCCGGCCTGACCGGCTGGGCACAGGTCCACGGCATGCGAGGCCAGACCAGCCTCCGCAAGCGCGTCCGCTACGACCTGTACTACATCATGAACTGGACCTTCTGGCTGGACCTGTGGATCCTGCTGATGACGCCATTCAGGAGCATCGTCAGCCGAAACGCGTATTGACGCGGCGTTCTCTGTCTTACTCTCTTCTGCCTTGCTGCGTTCCACCACATTTCCTGTTCAAAACTCCTTTTTCGCCCTGAGATATTCCCCCCAACTCAAATCTGCCGGGCGATACCCCTGCCGCTGCCTGGGTAGGACGGTAGAATTTAGGTGTGGATGCATTGTTTCGGAGGCGGGCATCCACTCAAGAGCCTGTGCACAAAGGGGAAATATAAGGGGCATTTGTGCTTAGCCAAACAAGAGGGGGAAAATTATGGACGACAAGTCTAGCATCATGCGTCCCATTGGGATGCAGTGCCTTTTTGAGCCACTGGAGATCAGGACATTGCCAAGCGCGGCCGGCGATCTTGCGGCGCAAGACACCGCCGCGGTGACCGCTGCACCATCGGCCACGACATCGGGGCCGCTGACGCAGAAGTTCATCACGCAGATAACGGTCAGTTCCAGCGACGTCCTCGAGCGGCAGTTCATGCCTGTCATGGGCGATATCGACAACGATGGCACGCAGGAGATAGTCCTCACCGCCGGCGACAGCCTGTACGCAATCGATGGCAAGACCGGGGCCATCGAGTGGAAGCTGGCGGGCGAAGGTCGCGAACGGGCGGCTGAACTGGCTGACCTCGACCACGACGGCACGCCGGAGATCCTCTACAGCCTTTCGGGCAATCGCCTGCGGGCGGTGGACGGCGACGGCAAGATCCTCTGGACCACCGGTAAACTTCGTGGCGGCGATCAGTCGCTGTTTCCGATCCTCACCGCCGACCTCGACGCGGATGGCTTTCCAACCATCTACTTCTTTGGCCAGGGCGGCGTCAGCATGATCGATCATACCGGCAAGGTGCAGCCGCAGTGGGCTTTCGTCAGCCACCCCTGCTGGGGTGGAGGCGCACTGGCCGACCCTAACAACGACGGCCATTACGTGCTCTACGTGGGCGACCGCAGTAGCGCCTTCGGTGGGGTCGGGGTGGCCGCCTTTGACGCCCTGACGCTTAAGCCGCTCTGGAATCGCCCGGACATCCACCACAGCAGCCCCATGCCGATCCTCGCCGACGTCAACAATGACGGCAAGCTGGAAGTGGTGGCCGAGAAGATCGTCAACCAGGGGCCGATGGTGCTCAACGCCACCACGGGCCAAACCATTGCCGACTACTCCAACAAGCACCTGCCCTGCCACGGCGTTGGCACGGTTTACGACATCGATCAGGACGGCCATCAGGAGATCATGCTGGGCACCGGCTACGGTGGCGGCGGCTCCAGCGTTTACAGTGTCCCCAACGAGTTTGCGGTATTTGACCTGGTTACCGGCACGACTGACTTTCGGCCAAAACTGGACTACCCAGCCAGCTGGCCGCCACGGGTCGGTGACGTGACCGGCGACGGGCAGATGGAAATCCTGGCCGCCATGGGATTCCAGTGGGACCGCGTCGGAACCAGCCCGCTACTGGTCTATGACAGCCATTTCAACCTGATTCAGCGGCTGGATCTTAATCGCAGCGGCCAGCTCTCGCCGGCCAAGGTGTTCGATACCGACAGCGACGGGCTCAACGAGGTCGTAGTCGTTGGCAAGGTCGGCAAGGTGTACGTCTTCGACACGCCCGGGGTAACGTCCGATCCCGCGCCAAACACATGGGTGCAGGGCTACAGCGATACTCGCGACAATGTGCCGGTGTACACTCCCCCGCCAGGCGGCACGGTGACGCCGCCGACGCCGGTGAACCACGCACCAACGATCAGCGGGCAATCGCCCAAGGATAGTGGCGTTCAGGTCGCCCTCGCGCCGACACTATCAGCCGACGTGGCCGACAGCGACAACGACAACATGGACATCACGATCGAACTGGCCACCACTAACGCCGACGGCGGCGTGGACTGGCAGACGCTGGCCAGTTTCACCGGCGTCTCCAGCGGCACCTACACCGCGCCCACTGATGGCCTGGTCACGCAGACCGGCACGCGATATCAATGGCGAGTGACGGCCGTCGACACTGCCGGCCTGAGCACGCAAAAGACCTTCTCCTTTACGACCGCCTATCCGGTCGGCGAGAACTGGTATAACCCGTGGGCCTTCCGGCGGGCTGTGACTGTCGCACCAGGCCTGGCAGCCAGTGACCTCACCGACTACCCGCTACTGGTGGACGTGACACTGCCGGAGCTTGCTGCGGCCGCACAGAGCAACGGTGCGGACATTCTCTTCACCGCCTCCGACGGCGTGACCAAGCTCGATCACGAGGTCGAGTCTTATGATCCCGCCACCGGCCACCTGATTGCCTGGGTTCGCGTGCCGACCCTGTCGTCGGCCGATGGGGCGCAGCTTTACCTCTACTATGGCAACCCCGACGCCGCGGCCCAGCAGAACGCCTCTGGGACATGGGATTCGGGCTACCGAGCGGTGGAGCACTTTGAAGAAGCAGCCGGCGCGGTTACCGACTCGACCGGCAATGCCCAGGACGGCACGGTCAGCGGCGCCACCCCTGGCACCGCGGGCGTGGTGGGCAAAGCCTATTCCTTCGACGGTGTCAACGACCGGGTGGACCTGCCTCAGTTGTACTCAACGCAGAAGGCCTTCACCATCGAAGGATGGATCAAGCCCGGTAACCATTACGGGTACGCCTTCTTCCAGCGGACCGGCAGCACCGGCGTGGTCCTGCAGTACTACTCGCCTTCCAAGGAACTGGAACTCCTGGTCGGCAGCGGCAAGATCGTAGCCCCCGCGGCAATGGGAAGTTGGTACCACGTGACAGCCACGTACGATGGCACCACCGCCACGCTATATGTAAACGGCAAACGGGTGGGCTCGGCGGCGGCCTCGCTGAGTTGGCCGGCACTCGCCAGCCTCATGGGCGACAATCGAGACCACACGCGGGCCCTTTTGGGACAACTGGACGAATGGCGGATGTCCACGGTTGCCCGCAGCAGCGACTACGTATCGGCCGTCTACCACAACACTGCCAGCCCGAGCAGTTACATGAGCGTCGGGGCAGAGGAGGCCCCGACCACGCCGGTCATCTAGAAATTGAAAGATTTGGGAAAATCATCAACCCGCTTGCGGTGCGTGCTCGTTGGCTCCTCGCCAAACCGCAAGCGGGCTTCTTTGGCACACTTAACATTCGTGGCGATTTTTCCGTGAAGAGCAAAAGCACTGACTCCGCAATTCTTCTTGGGTGAAAGCCCCCCTTTTTCGCATTGAGATGTCTTACTCCAATTATCTCGGAGGCCGGCCATTGCGCATGTGAGGCGCTAGGATATGTTTAGCCGGGCTGATGTGTGATGCGTGTTCGAGGGACGCAGCTCACTGGCCTATCACAAGGGGGACGAGCGGGGCATTCGCCTCAAGCTCAAAAGGGGGACATCATGGGTTGCAGATCTGGCGTTAGGCAGTTTTCCAGCATGGAGTGCGAGTTTGAGTCGCTGGAATACCGGACGTTGTTCAGCGGGACCAGTGGACTCGCGGCGGATACTCTCGCTGCTTTGGCAGCCGCCCCTGTGACCGCAACGACAGGGCCGCTGACGCTGAAATACATAACGCAGGTCGGGGTGAGTACCAGTGACATCCTCGAACGCCAGTTCCACCCGGTCATGGGCGACATCGACAACGACGGCACCGAGGAGATAGTCCTCACCGCCGGCGACAGCCTGTACGCCATCAACGGCAAGACCGGCGCCATCGAGTGGAAGGTCGCCGGCAGCGGGCGCGAGCGGGCCCCTGAACTGGCCGACCTCAACCACGACGGCACGCCGGAGGTCCTCTACGGCCTGACCGGCCCGCGCCTGCGGGCGGTAGACGGCCACGGGAATATTCTCTGGACGACCCCCAAGCTGCGTGGCGGCGATCAGTCGATGTTCCCGATCCTCACAGCCGACATCGATGGCGACGGCTATCCGACCATATACTTCGCCGGCCAGGGCGGCATCAGCATGATTGACCACAACGGCAAGGTGCAGCCGCAGTGGGGCTTTGTCATCCACCCATGCTGGGGAGGGATGGCAATGGCCGACGCGAACAACGACGGCAAGTACGAGCTTTATGTCGGCGACCGCAGCAGCGGCTACGGCGGTATGGGCGTGGCCTGTTTCGACGCCCAGACGCTCAAGCTGATCTGGAGTCGATCCGATATCCACCACAGCAGTCCCATCCCCATCATCGCCGACGTTAACAACGACGGCAAGCTGGAGGTGGTGGCCGAGCGCATAGTCAACAACGGCCCAATGGTGCTCGATGCAATGACGGGCAAGACCATAAAGAACTACTCCAACATGCACCTGCCCTGCCACGGCACGGGCACCGTTTACGACATCGACGGGGACGGCCACATGGAGATCATGTTGGGCACAGGCTATGGCGGCCACACTGGTGTCTACGATGTCGACAACGAATTTGTGGTCCTTGACCTTGTTACCGGCAAGGTCGACTTCAGGCCGAAACTGGATCATACAGCGGTCTGGCCGCCACGAGTCGGTGACGTGACTGGCGACGGGAAGATGGAGATCATTGCCGCGTTGGGCTATCAGTGGGACCGCGTCGGGACCAGTCCTCTGATGATCTACGACAGCCACTACAACCTGATTCAGCGGCTGGACCTTAACCGAAGCGGGCAGCTTTCTGAGGCCAAGGTTTTCGACACCGACGGGGACGGGCTCAATGAGGTCGTGGTGGTCGGCAAGAGCGGCAAGGTGTACGTCTTCGACACGCCGGGGGTAACGCCCAATCCCGCGCCAAACACGTGGGTGCAGGGCTACAGCGATCGACGCGACAATGTCCCGGTGTACACCGCTCCGCCGGGCCCCAAGAAGGCCACAGCCATGGTCGCCGCGCAGCCTGTCGATGCCGCAAAAGACACCGTAAACCTGCTGCAGGCGCAACCCAAGTCCAAGGCCTTCACGATCGAGGGGCTTATCAAGCCCGGTGATCGCCAGACCAATGCGTTCGACCAGCGTAAGGCGGGCGCCGGCGTACTGCTGGACTACAACTCGTCCTCCAAGCAAGTGCAGTTGGTGGTCGGCAACACCAGGATCGTGGCCCCAGTGGCGACGGGCCAGCTGTACCAGATCGTAGCCACCTACGACGGCACCACCGCCGCGCTGTACGTCAACGGCAGGCAGGTCGGCTCCAAGACCGCCTCGCTGAGTTGGTCGGCGTACCAGACCCTTGTAGACGACAACCAGGACGAGGCGACGGACTCTGCGCTTAAACTGGGCCAGTGGCAGTTCTCCACGATCGCCAGCACCAGCGGCGACGTCTTGGCCGCCTACAGTGCGACCGTCAAAGCCGCCTGAATTTCGGGCCAGAGGAGTTTCGGATTCAGTTCTCTGTAACGCGTGAAGTGTTGGGAACCCGCGTGACTTCGTGCAAAGCAAGAGAGCGCGATTGAGCGGATTAAGCCGATTATAGGATAGGAACAACCAGGAATGTGGCGTCAGGATTGTGGGCCGTTTATTAGTGAAATTCGGGTAATTCGTGCAATTTGTGTTTCCCCTCTTGAAGGGTGGGTTCAGTGCTAAGCTCCTACACCACCATGTGAGGGAACACGAATGACACGAATTACTCGAATTGCACGAATAGAAGCCAAGCCGCCAGATATTCGACGAGGTTCTTGTCTTATCCTGTAATCTGCTCAATCCGCGAAATCGCGCTCTCTTGCTTCACGCCGCCTACATCACGTCGTCGGCGCCTTTGTCGGCCAGGCCGTTGGCGAGTTCGTCGTACTGCGTGGGGTCCAGGCCCTGCTCGATGAGTGCGATCTTGCGAACGCGGCGCTCGTGTCGGCCGCCGCCCTCAAATGACGTCGCCAGCCAACTGACCACGATGCGGCGAATGAGCTCCTCGCCAAGGACGTCGCTGGCCAGGCACAGGATGTTTGCGTTGTTGTGGCGGCGCGACATCTGGGCAGTCAGTTCGTCGTGGCAAAGGGCTGCTCGCACGCCGTGAACCTTGTTCGCGCAGATGTCCATTCCAATGCCGCTGCCGCAAATCAGGATCGCCACGTCCACGCGGCTGTCGGCGACCGCCTTGGCCGGCGGATATGCGCAGTCCGGGTAGTCACAGCTACGAGAGCTGTTGGTGCCCATGTCCAGGACCTCGTGGCCCTGCTCGGCCAGGAGAATCGAAACTTTCTCCTTCACCGCGTGCCCGCGATGATCGGCTGCAAGTGCAATTTTCATGGCAATCCTTTATCCAGCCGTCGCTGGAGGGCGGCTTGAATCTGACGGGCGACCTGCCGATACTCATCGGCATCGCCGCCGATGGGGTCGGGGATATCGGCATCGTCATCCAGACGAACAACCTTTGACGCCACATCAGGCGCCACTTCAAGGACCTGCTCGACGTGGAACTGCGTCATGCAGAATACCATATCCGCCGAGTGAATCAAGTCTGATGTGAGCTTGTGCGAACGGTGGGCGGAAATGTCCGAGCCCAGAACACCCGCCGCATCAACGGCCTCCGGGCTGGCTGGCGAGCCTTCGACGGCGTACAGACCCGCCGAAACGACCTCGACGCCCTTGGCGCCAAGGTCCTTCTGGGACACGCCCAGTTGCCGCGCCAGCATCATGCGGGCCAAGCCCGACGCGATGGGGCTGCGACACGTATTTCCCGTACAAACAAAAACATACAACCGAGAAAGCATCTTCTGGATCATACGTTCGTCAAGCACGCCCTGGCGCACGATTCGCCACGACGGGCCGGTAAAATCAACAATCGTGCTGTCGCGGCCAAAGCGCGTGGGCCCGCTGTCGATCAGCAGGTCAATCCGCCCGTCCAGGGACTCCAGCACCTCCTGGGCGGTCCGGGGCGAGGGTTTACCCGCAAGGTTGGCGCTCGGGGCGACGATCGGGGCGTCCACGGCCGACAGCATGGCCATCGCCACCGGGGCGGCTGGGCAGCGAATGCCGATCACGTCGTCGACGACCAGGCGGCCGTAAAGGTCACCATCGCGGGCGAAGGCGGGGTCGGACAACTGCCCGCCGGTGGGCAATAAAAGCGTCAGCGGGCCGGGCATGCCCTTGGCAATCAGGCGGCGGGCCAGTTCAGGCGGGTTGGCCACGTAGCGATACACATCCTGCGGCCGCCCCACGTGCACGCTGAAAGGCTTGGCTGGACGTTCCTTAAGCTCGCGCAGGCGGTCCAACGCCTTGGCATCGGCGGCGTTAACCGCGATCCCGTAGACCGTCTCGGTGGCAAAACCAACCAGCTTGCCCTCCCGCAAGGCCTTGGCGCCCTCCCGGGCAGCGACGTCCACCGCCTCGCCCGATACTGCCGTGATCACCTGTGTTTTCATTGATCACTCATTATCGGCGTTTGGGGAGGGGTAATCAAGACGGAGACACCGGAACGTCCAATGCCGAATGACGAAGACCGAATGGCGAATCAATGACGAAACGGCAATGACGAGTGCTTTGCTCGCAACCAGTCGACATTGGGGCTTCGGGTTTGTTTCGGAATTCGGGCTTCGTCATTCGGGCTTGCGCACCTACTCCTTTGGTTTGTTCTCGTCAGTAGTTGGTGTAGGCGCCAGGACTTCCGTGCTGCGGTCGATGACTGCGGTGCGGGCGAAGATGTCACCCAGGCGTTGACGATAACGCGTGATAATCGGGAAGATGACCACCAGCGGCAGCATCAACCAGAACAGTTCCAGCAGCTTGATGAGGTTCCGCAAGGCGATGGCACGCCAGTCGGGTCGTCGGCCGTCCTCGCCCACCACGCTCAGGCCCATGATCATCTTGCCAACCGTCGCGCCCCAAATCAGCTCGCACACAAAGGAGTACACAAGCAGCATCGTCATGCCGGCCACGAGCCCGAACCAGAACGCATTGGTTGCCTCCCACTTGCCCTGCTGGACGATCATCTGCATGCCTTCCCTGGCCTCGTCGAGCCCCAGACACAACAGGCCCAGGTAAATCAGCGGCACGGCATCGATTACCACGGCCACCAGCCGCTTGCCCAGGTTGCCAGCCACGACGCCCTCGGGCAACACGAAGGGCTTGGGAGGCCCTGTCGGCCGCATCAGCAGAATCAGGATAATCGACACCGCCATCACGCCGATCATGTACCAGCGGTGAACGTTCTGCCCCAGCCCCGCCTGCATCTGCGAGAGGACCTCAATGGCCGTGGGGGCCATCATCATGCCACTGGGTTCCAGGCGGGCCGACCGCATCGTGCCGGCGTCGTGCCAGACCAGTTCGATATAGTCTCCACAGCGGGCGGCCTGGGGCAGCGACTGGGCATGCCACGTCTGTATCTTGTCGCCAATTCGCACCTGGTTACGCTTGAAACTCCCGCTGTCGTACAGCCACAGCGCCAGGCTGTGATCATTGCCCGCCTGCGTCGGCAGGGTCGGCGCCGACGCGGTTGTCGGGGCCGATGTGACCTCCGGCGTCACCATGGCGGCCTCGACCAGGATCACCGTCTTGTCCAGCGACAGCATGGCCAGACACTGGGCACGCTGCAGATCCGCCGGCAACTTGACAGCCGTCGCGGCCCCGCCGGCGCTCATCGCGTAGAGTTCGTTGCGGGGACGATCCGCGCCGCCCTGATGGACCAGCACGTACACGGTGTTGTCAACGGAGGCAGAGGATATCTGCGTATCGCGCCCGAGGTCAGCGGTGGCTGCCTTCCCGCGATAGAACCACGTGGCGTCCACGCGCTGGAAGACGCCCAGGTCCGCGGGCTGGACGGCCCCCGCCTGCGTGGTAGCGGTCCAGGCCATTTCCGCCGGCTTCGTGGCGGCGGTGGTGGTGTTCGGACTGGTCGTCGCGGGTGCACCCTGGGGCAATGGCACAATGGCCACCAGCGTCGGCGAGGCCACGCCGGCAAAGCCCTTGGCCTCACACGCCGATAGCGGCAGTGCCTCGTTTGGCCAAGTGGGGCCAGACGGCTTGGTTGTCCCGCTGACGGGCGGGGCCACCTGCATGGCCATCGTCTCCGACGACAGCGAAAGCGTGCCGTAGTCCAGAGGCGCAAAGAAGACGTGCAGATCCTTTTCCACAGCCGCCACTACGCGGGGCGAGCCCTGGACGGGCGTGGTGGTAAGGCGTTTCCACGGCTCGCCGGGGCGGCGGGCCAGAACCTGGAACACCGCCGTTTTATCCTGTGTGCCGGGTATGACCAGGTAGGCCACATTCTCATTGCCGGCCAAGAGCGTCGGCGCGACGTCGCCGTCAGCGCGGGCCACGGTCGCCATCGCCGCCAGCGACAACGCCAGCACGCAAAACCAAAGCTTCGTTAAACGTATATGTAGGCTCACTCCGTACCTTTCTGAGTCGTAGGCTGCTGCGACTGATCCATCGAATGCACGCGGTCGGACAGCGTGGGGGGCAGGTTTTGCTGGAATTTGGCGGCCTCCATCGGATCGCCGCGGTCTTCATTCTTGGTGGCCGTGAAGTCCGTCAGCTTGATCTCCATCCGCTCCAGGACCGTCTTCACGCCCGGCCAGGGAATGTTCACGATCGTGATGTCCGTGGGCATCATGGCCGGCTTGCCGTCAGCGCGGGTCGCGCCGGGGACGGGCTTGTAATTATCCAGCGAGGCCGTCATCATTCGCCGGCCATCGGGACCCAGGAAGACAACTTTGTAAGGCTGTGAGAAATCGTCCTTGGGGCCGGTCCAGTGGAAGTAGATTTCGCGGCGTGCGTAGGTCAGCACGTAGGCACAGGGCTGGCGCGGCTTGCTGTCGCGGCTGCGGTCGGCCTCGACGGTCATCATGACAGCGGGCGGGCCCTCTTCGCCCGGTAGTGGCGTGAAGTTCAGCAGGCTGACGATGCCCATGGGATCGATCGGCATGCCGGCATGGCCGGATGCACCGGACATGGCAATCTGTCCAACCCACGCGCCGCCTTCCTTGCCCGTCGTGTACCACACGTAGTACACCTGCTCCTCGGGGCTGACGCCCATCCAGAAGAACGGACGCGATGCCTCCTTGCCGACCAATGCGAAGTAATCCGGGCCAAACGCACCGGCGCCGCCGCGGGCGAAGAACACCTTGCCGTTATTGCCGCTCAGGGCGCCGGTCCCGCCCCAGCCGAACGAGCTGCCCTTCTCGTTCTTGACTGTCATGGCGACCTTGGCATTGGCTGCAAACCAACTGACGGCCTTTGCATTGGCGTTGTACTCGGATATGACCTTGTCCATTGGTGCCACATCCTTGGGGCACTCCGGCGGTAACGCACACCCGCCAAGCATGGCCCCCGCCACCAACATCACTGTTCCCGCGAGCGTCGTCAGTGTCTTCATGTTCGTCCTTTTTTCATGGACCCCAAAACAGGCTGCAGACTGGAGGCTGGAGGCCGTAGGCGCACAGGCGCCGGTGACGGCGCCTCAGGTCTACAGCCTCAAGCCTCCGGCCTTTCCTTACAACTCGCCTTGCAGGATCTCGCCAAGGTGGCCGCTGACCTCGGCAATCTTCTCTTCGTCCAGGTGCGGGTCCACCACCCGCTGTGCCTGGTCGGAGCCCTTGAAGTGCATCCGCCAGACATCCTGGCCGTCCACCTTTTCCATCTTGTCGTACACGAGCATCTTCTTGCGCATCAGCACCAGGGCCAGCACGAAACGAAAGTTGATCTTCGCCGGCTCGGCCGCCTCTTCCAGCCGCCCGAAGAGGTTCACCAACATCTCGTCATCGATGAAGACCTTCTTCTTCTCGCTGGGCTGTGCGATGTGCCCATGCCATGCGCCCACGATGTCGGCCTGCCCCTCGCGCGGATTGGCCTGCCAGCAAGGCAGGCAGTAGTCCTCGCGGAGGAAGTCCTCGGCGGTCTCCCGGAGGGTGGCCACAAACTCTTCCTGGGGCACCATGACCTTCTGACACGTCACGCACTGCCCGGAGGTCCTATTGATGTTGTAGTCTTTACTCATCGCACGACTTACTCGCTTCCAAAGCCAGACTTGACGCCAACCAGCGGCGTCACAAGAACCATTGCCATAAGATTATCCGCCAACAAGCCCAATTGCCACTGGAAGCCGGCAGAGAATCAATGCGGAGCGGAATGCGGAGTGCGGAATCACTGATCCAAGAGTATTCAGGTTCGCCATGCACCAAGATATCCATGGTTGGCCGTCACTTGTGATTGGGCTCCGCCTTTTTGCTCTGTTTTGTTTGCGGGGCAAAAAGAGCAAAAAGGCAGAGCCCGCATTGTGCCTAGACGCACTTCTCAAACACACTGGATCGTGGAACGCTCAACCTATCCAAATGCTATTGGAACAGAGATTCCGCACTCCGCATTCCGCATTCCGCATTCCACATTTTCTGGTCATTCCTTGTCCAGTATCCCGTCGCCGACCTTCTCCACCTGGGCCAGCAGTTCGCGGGCACGGGCGAGGTCTTCGCGGGAGGCCTGGCGGAGGTCTTTGCCTTCCTGCTTGTCGGGCAGGTTGGGCGCATTGACGCGGACGTTGAGGTCGCTCATCTGCACGACGGCGGCCGCCAGGGCCGCGGCGGCAACCAGGTCGGTGATCAGCCAGGGGTTGCACTTGTCGGCAAGCTCGGCCAAGTCTTCCAAGAGCGCCAGGGCCAGCTTAGAAGATTCGCGCGGCACGGAGATGGCGGCCGCCGTAGCGGTCTGCATGGCCGCGGACTTCTCGGGGCCATCAGGCAGCTTGGAGGTTTCCTGGTAGTAGGAGTACGCAGCCACGTCGTCGGCGACGAGGTCGGCAAAGAGCGCCCGAGCCTTGGTCAGCCGCTTGGCGAGGTGCTCGTAGTACTCCTCGAACTGGGCAAACTTCTTCTTGCCGCGAGTAAAGTTCAGGCTCATCTCGCCCAGGCCGGTAGCCAGCATGCCAACGGCACCGGCAACGCTACCACCGCCTGGGGTGGGAGTCTTGTCGGCAGTGGCGGCCGCGAAATCGCGAACGGTTAACGAAAGAAAGTCGGTCGACACTGTATTCTCCTTTTTTAGTTTTCGTATCTTTACACATCGTGACGACAGGTTAGAGGTGAGAGGTTAGAGGTGAGGCATGCGTGGTCGAACGTCTTTCCCACCGCCAAGCGATAGCACACAGGCAACGTCATGCTTCGCGAAGCCTAACCTCTAACCTCTCACCTCTAACCTAGCTGTTACTCTTCCTCTTCCCCCGGCGCGGTCGTCGGCTTTGTCGTCGCCTGGCCGGTGGGCATCTTGATCGCCTTAGGCTGCGGCGTGGTCACCATCACCACGTACGGGCCGGGCAGGAACTCCTTGCCTACGCGGAGGACATCGGCGGGCTTGACAGCGCGATACAGGCCCTCGAGCTTGTTCTGGAAATCGTAACCCAGTCCGTTTAGCTCGTTCAGGGCCGCCTCGAGCGCCAAGCCGCTGACGGACTGCTTTTCCAGCAGTTGCGCCGTCAGGATCGTGTTCACCGCCTCGTCGATCTCCGCCTGCGTGGGCGTATAGCCCGAGGCCTTCTTGAGGTTCTTCACGATGATGTCGGCGATTTCCTGCTGATTGTCAGGCTGCCCGGCTGCGTAGGCGAAGAACGCCCCCGGTTCCACGCCGGGCATGTCCATGGCGTGTACCACGTACACGAGTTTCTTGCCGCGGAGTTCGTTGTGCAGCCAGCCGCCAGGCATGTCATAACCGCTGATGATCGTGTCCAGCACATCAAGCGGCATGCGGTCCTTGATGTCCGTGATGACGATGCTGGGCATGGCCACCACGACCGAGGCGACCTCATTCTTGGTCGGCAGAACGTGCAGTTCGCCGCCGGCCGGCACGGTGCGGGCGGGGGCGGACTTGATCTGCACCTTGCCCTTGGGCAAGTCCACGAAGAGCTTCTCAATGGCGGCCCGGGCCTTGACTGGGTCAAACTGACCGTACACCGCCAGCACTGCCGACCCGGCGCGAACGTTGTCCCTGTGATACGCAACCAGTTGCTGGATCGTGGCGGCCTTGATCACGTCGGCTTCGCCCATCGCCTGCATGCGGTACGGACTGTTGGTGAAGAACTCCTTGCGGAAGTACTTCATCATCTGGCTGTCCCACTTGGTGTCGACCCGTGCGATTGCCGCGAGCATCTGCGGGCGTACGATCTCCAACTCCCCTACCGGGTAGGCCGGGTGCTGCACGACGCCGGCGAAGATGTCCAAGGCCTTGTCGAAGCTGTCGTCCAGGACCGTCGCCTGCCAGTAGAAGCTGTTGTATCCGCAGTTGCCGGCGATCGATCCGCCAGCCTGGTCAAAGAACGCCGCGATCTGGTCGGCGGTGTACTTGTCGGTGCCCTTGGTGCTCAAGGTGGCCATGAGCATGCCCAGGCCGTTGGTCTTTTCGTCCTCCAGGAGCACCCCGCCCTCGTTGACCAGGACCATGCTCACCAGGCCGCGCTCGGCGCCCTTGGTGGCCTGCAGCACGACGCGTAGGCCATTGGGCAGGGTAAAGAGCACCGCCTTTGCGCCGGCGGCTGCCTGCGTGGTGGCGCTGGTGGTGGTCATCGTGTCAGCCGGCACCATGCGCGTGATGACCATGTCGCCGAAGTGGAAATACTTGCGGGCCATCTCCTGGACCTGCTGGGGCGTGACATCCTGGATCCGCCTTGTGTAGTCCTGCGAGAAGCGGATATTGCCGGTGGACATGTAGTCGGTTGTGAGCGTGGTGGCCTGACCGCTGACGGTCTGCTGATCGTAGACCAGTTCGGCGAGCTTCTGGCGCTTGGCGCGCTGGACCTCCTCGGGCGTAACGCCCTTGGCGATCACTTGGCGGAGTTGGTCGAAGACGGCGGCCTCCGCGGCGTCGGCACGGGCAGGCTCGGCGCGGAACTCTACTTCGAACACACCGCGTCCCCATGAGGGCGTCCACGAACTCGTGTTGACGCTCGTGACGATCTTGGCCTTGCGGGCCAACTCGACGTTCAGGCGGCTGGCCTGCCCGTCGCTGAGGATCGACGACAGGAGGTCCAGTGCGTACAGGTCCCTGTCAAACAGGGTGATGCTGGGGAAGCTGATGGACTCGACGGCCTCCTTGACTTCCTTGTGCGGCACGAGCACTCGACGGACGCCGGTAATGGCGGGCGTCTCGGGCAGGGTGTGCGAGGGCACAAGGCCCGCGGGCGTCTTGGCGAAGTTCTTCTTCACGCGGGCCAGCACGTCGTCGGTCTTGACGTCGCCGACTACCACGAAAATCATGTTCTGCGGCACATAGGTCTGTGCGCGGTACTTCTTGACATCCTCATAGGTCAGGGCGGCCAACGGCGCCTTGTAGCCGATGGTCGGAACGCCTGCGGGGTGGTCGCGGAAGACGGCTGCGGCGTTGGCGTAAAAGAACTGGCGGTCGGCGTTGTCCATGCCCATCTCCAGCTCGCGCTGCACCACGCCGTGCTCACGCTCGAAGTCTTCCTTGGAGATGTCCGCGTTGGTCATCCAGTCGCTGACCAGGTCGATGCACTCAGCCGACTTGCCAGCCGAGGCCGTGATGTAATAGAAGGTATTGTCGATCGTCGTGAAGGCGTTGGACTCCCCGCCGATCTTGGCGATGCGGTCCACCTTCACCGGCTTGGGGCCCCCGCCGCCGGGCATCTGGTGCTCTGCCCCCTCTGCCGTCAGGTGCTCCACGAGGTGACTGAGCCCCGCGCCCAACCACCGGCCCTCGTACATCGAACCGGTGTGCACGGTGCAGCGGACGTCCACCACCGGGGCAGTGTGGTTTTCCTTGACGATAACCGTCAGCCCGTTTTCCAGCGTCACGACGCTCAGGCCGTCGGTAGTCTTCACGGCGTCCACGCTCGAGGTATCCGTCACCCACGGCTGCGATGCCGCCTGCGAGGTCGCTGCCTCGCCGCCTGCCATCTCCGTCGCATGGATCACCGGGTCCTTGGGCCCGCAACTGACGAATCCAACAGCCACCACCAATGTCATTACGATCCAAAGAGCATTCTTCATTTTTGGAGCCCCAATTGGTTGGAAGTCTCAAGCTCAACGACAGCCACAGAGTGCACAGAGGACTCAGAGAAAAAGAAAAACAGTAGGCCTGTGCGCGTGGCCCTATCTATCCAATAGCCTAGGCGGTAAATCCCGCCATGTAAGTTTCTACGTATGCGACTTGAACTCGTTAATTCATTCCGGCGACGATCCCTGATGATCACCAGGCATCTTTTCCGGTAGCCAACGACGCTGAAAGGCAAGCCGGCGTCGGGTTCTGCCAGCCTCGAATGCAGGCTTGCCTTTCAGCGTCGTTCGCAACGGCCACACCATGCTATGTAAGCTCTTCTCGATTCAACGAAGAATCGAGGGAGTTAGAAGAATCATCGGAGTTCATGCTGGTTCGTCTTGCTGCCCCGCCGTCTATTGGCCGGTTCTGGGGTCCGGATTCATGTCGTCCAGGTACGCCAGGGTGCGGTCGAGTTCGTTTTGGAGATACCGCACTCGGAGGAGGCTCTTGACCCGCGTGACGAGTTCCAGGCGGTTGACGGGCTTGGTGATGAAGTCGTCCGTGCCGCACTCCACGCCGCGTTCGATGTCCCCCAGCTCGTTCAGGGCCGTTACCATGATGATGGGGATATTCCGCGTGGCCGGGTCGCTCTTGAGCTTGCGGCAGACCTCGAACCCGCTCATCCGGGGCATCATGACGTCCAGGAGTATGAGGTCGGGGCTGGACGCCCGGACCTGCGTGAGGGCCTCGACGCCATCGGCGGCGGTGCTCACCTTGCAGCCCAGGCTATCCAGGTACGCCACCAGCAGTTCGAGATTCTGCGCGTTGTCATCAACCGCCAAGACCTTGGACTCGGCCAGTCGCTGACGTTCCAACGCCTCGATATCCTCGGGCGTCTCGGGCGTATCGGGTGCATCTGCCATATGGATTCTCCTACTTACACCTGGACCAGGGTTCAACAAGCCCCAAAGAGTATCCGAAGGGCGCATCAATGTTCAATGCTCAATGTTCAATTTCCAATCAATGACTGAATACCGAGGCAATTTCCAAATGCTCAAGACAGACACTGGACCGGACCGTCTGTCTTGGGCATCAGGTCATTCGCGTATTAGACATTGATTGAAAATTGAGCATTGGTAAGCATTGGTCATTGGTCATTTCGCCACCTGCTCCAGCGGCATGTCTGTGTGCGCGAAGTGGCTGAACCGCATGATCTGCGTGACGCGGACCTGCAATTCGTGCTCTACCTGAGGCGTGACCTGCGGGGCTTCGTTGGGAAGATAACCATCCAGTACGCTGTGGTCGCGGACGGCCTGGACTTCGCCAAGCAGTTGGTAGCCCTCGTCGCTGCGGACGTCCCAGACGACCAGCGCCACATGCCAGTTTTCCTGGATATTGCTGAGCGTCTGCGGGCAGGACCAACTGAAGAGGCTCACGCCGTCCTCACCCCGGACCGATAGCCGCTCACCCACGGATAGATGAGGCAGTCCCTCACCGCCCACGGTGGCCACCAGCACCTGCCTCATCATCTTGGAAAGCTGTACAACACGCTGCAGTAGTTGAACGTCCATAGTTTTCCCCCTGTGGAAGGCTGCAGGCCGCAGGCTGGAGACTGTAGGCGCCGCGCACCACGCATTGCCTCTGCTTCGCCTCTGGTTGTTTCCTCAGTCTCGAGCCTTCTTCCTGGCTGTGTGCCTACGGTCTCCAGCCTACAGTCTCCGGTCTTTCTTCAATTTTCGTTCAAACCATTCCCTGGCCAGCATGGCCACCTCTTCCAGCTTGCCGGACTCTGTAAACAGATGGCCGGCCCCTGGGATGATCTGGGTTTCGTGCGGGGCGTGGAGCAGGTCCGCGGCCTGCTGATTGATCTCGATGACGGCTGGGTCGTACATCCCGACAATCAGGAGCGTGGGGGCTTGCACCAGCGGCAGCCACTTGCCCGCCAGGTCAGGCCTGCCGCCACGGGAAACCACCGCCGCTACCGAGTCAGACCGCCGGGCAGCCGCCACCATGGCCGCCGCCGCACCAGTGCTCGCGCCAAAGAGCCCCACCGGTAGGTTCTCCAACATTCGATGGTGACGCACCCAATCCACCGCTCCGATCATCCGCTCGCTGAGCAACTCGATGTCGAACCGCAGGTGCCCTGTCATCTCGTCGATGGACTGCTCAGCGGGGGTCAGAAGGTCGAACAGGAGCGTTCCCAGGCCGCCTTCGTGCAGGTACTCAGCCACCGCCCGGTTCCGCGGGCTAAGCCGGCTCGACCCGCTGCCATGAGCGAATACGACAATCCCGGTTACATTCTCCGGCAGCACCAAGTCGCCCACCAGGGCGTTGTCCCCCTCCGGAATCGTCACCTCTTCGCGATACATCGTTGCCCTAGGCATTGAAGCACCTCTCGGCAGAAGCCACAAGCCACCGGCCACAAGCCACAAGCGGAGTGTTTGGTTTTCCGCCCCTGGTGGCTTGTCGCTTGTGGCTGGTGGCTTAGCGACTGCTTTGCGCCTTTTCCCTCTCCCAAGCCTGTTGAAGCAGTCTTCTGACCTCCTCGTCAGGAACCTGTGCGAAGTCCACGTACCATTGGCCCACGCCGTAGAAGGTCGTCGGGGTGGCTGGGCAGACTATGTCGTCCACCTCGTGGCGGAAGGCCGCTACCGTCTCCTCGGGTGCAACGGGGACCGCAACCACGATCTGCCCGGGATTTCGCTGCCTCAGGGCCGCAGCCGCCGCCCGCATGGACGCCCCCGTCGCCAAGCCATCATCTATGAGCAGCAGGCACCTGCCTGCGACATCCGGCAGCGGGCGGGCCCCCCGGTACGCCTGCTCACGTCGATGCAACTCCGCCCGCTCGCGAGTCACCATGTACTGCAACCCCAACTGCGTCATGCCCGTCGCACGCAGGATATCCTCATTAACCACAATCGCCCCGCCGCTGGCAATTGCACCCATGGCCAGTTCCTCCTGGCCGGGCACGCCCAGCTTGCGGACCAGCAGAAGGTCCATCGGGGCCCCGAGGGCCTTCGCCACCTCAAAGGCCACCGGAACGCCGCCCCGCGGCAGGGCCAGCACCAACACGTCGTCGCGGTCGTCGTACCGAGTCAGTGCCTCCGCCAGCACTCGCCCCGCCTCAGCACGGTCGGCATACGGTAGTCGCATAATTGCGCCTCCGATATCATTGTAAGCAACGGTTTCGGATATAACGTAGTTTGTGCCCGCGTACGCCCGCTAAACCGCAAGCGGAACCTAGCGCATGGGACACGCTGGTTCGATATCCCTATATAGCTTGTCACTTGTGGCTTGTGGCTAGTGGCTTGTGGCTTTCTTCCCCGCTATAATCCCACGCATGGATTGGCTAACATCCCTTGTTGCGGCGGAGCATTGGCGCAGTGAGTACCTGTTGCGACTGCTGGTGGCATCGGTGCTGGGGGCCGTCATCGGCCTGGAACGCGAGTACCACGGCCGATCGGCGGGCTTCCGCACACAGCTATTGGTGGGCCTGGGCTCGGCGCTCGTGATGGTGGTGAGCCTGCAGTTCATGAC
>Ga0265339_10001088_pt1 | contig 20594 bp, 15 predicted proteins | sample 4CB219metaG_FD_202085 | JGI IMG/M metagenome (GOLD analysis project Ga0265339, IMG submission 202085) | Rhizosphere microbial communities from Carex aquatilis grown in University of Washington, Seatle, WA, United States - 4-CB2-19 metaG | ecosystem: Host-associated > Plants > Roots >... | reverse complement strand
TTTGGGTACTACATAGAGATAACAAAGACTAACTTGGGGCTAACTCCGGCGGACTACGAGCGCAAGCAGACGCTGGTGAATGCGGAGCGGTTCACCACGCCGGAGCTGAAGGAGTACGAGGTCAAGATTCTGACGGCGCATGACCGCTCGATCGAGATTGAGAAGCGGATATTGGCGGAGCTGCGGCGGTTTGTGCTGGATGCGGCGGGGCGAATCCGGCGGGCGGCGATGGCGGTGGCCGAGGCGGACATGCTGGCGTGCTTTGCGCATCAGGCGGCGGCGCGGCGGTACGTGCGGCCGAAGCTGGATGACGAGCCGGTGCTGGAGGCAGTAGCGGCGCGGCATCCGGTGATTGAGCAGTGGATGGAGGAGACGCGCGAAGGGCGGTTCATTGCCAACGACATTTTTCTAAGCGCGGGCGAAGAGGGGCCGAGCCTGCTGCTGATTACCGGGCCGAATATGGGCGGCAAGAGTACTTATCTGCGGACCGCGGCGATGTTAGTACTCATGGCGCAGATGGGTTGCTTTGTGCCGGCAGAGAGTTTGCGGCTGGGGCTGGCGGACCGCATCTACACGCGCATTGGCGCAAGCGATAACGTGGCGCGGGGCCGGTCGACCTTTATGGTGGAGATGACGGAGACGGCAACGATTTTGAATACGGCTTCGCGGCAGTCTCTGATTTTGCTGGATGAGATGGGGCGCGGGACGGCGACGTTCGACGGACTGAGTTTGGCATGGGCGACGGTGGAATATCTGCACGCGGAGACGGGGGCGCGGACGCTGTTTGCCACGCACTACCACGAGTTGACGATGCTGGCGGAGAAGTTGAAGAGGGTGCGCAACCTGAGGGTGGGCGTGAAGGAAGGCGCGAGCGGGATTGTGTTTCTGCATACGATTGAGCCGGGCGCGGCGAGCAAGAGCTATGGAATTGAAGTGGCCAAGCTGGCAGGGCTGCCGCCGGCGGTGATTGAGCGGGCACGGCATGTGCTGCGGCAGCACGAGAAGCAGGAGCGGCAGAGCGTGAAGGTAGAGACGGAGCCGGAGCCTGTGCAGATGACGATTTTTACGCCGTTGTCACAGAGGATTGTGGACCGGATTGAGGAAGTGGATGTGAATACGCTGACGCCGCTGCAGGCGCTGAATCTGCTGGAGGAGTTGAAGGGGGAGATCAAAGGCAGGGATTAGGGATTAGGGATTAGGGACTAGGGAATAGGGAATAGGGACTAGGGAATAGGGATTAGGGACTAGGGAATAGGGATTAGGGATTAGGGAGTAGGGATTAGGGACTACCCGGCTGGCTTGAGAATCGAGGTACGCATGGGTGACGAGCACAGTTCGGCTGAGTCGTACGCTGCTTTCCGAGAGACCCCGGCCTGGCGGGTTCTTGATGAGGCTATCTGCGATCTGGTCGAGAACAAGGACTTAATTGAACAGACTCCCAGGGAGTACATCGTTGGCTATTTGTGTAAAAAGCTGGGAGAGATGCAAACCAGCGAGGCCGAAGTCAATCGCAATTAAGAGGTGGTATTCATGACCGCGAGTTTGAGGCGGGCGGCCGGAAGTTTGCTGGTGGTGGGGCTAGGCGGCACGGAGCTGACCGGTCTGGAGCGGGCGTGGCTGCGGCTGGTGCGGCCCGGAGGCGTGATTCTTTTCCGGCGAAATATTGCGAATGCGGAACAGACGCGCCTGTTGCTGGAAGAAGCTACGGGGCTGGGCGCGGCGCACGCGGTGCGGTGCGTGGATGTGGAAGGCGGCACGGTAAACCGGCTGCGGGATGCGCTTGCGCCGATGCCTTCAGCGCAGGCGGTGTGCGGGGCGGAAGGCAGCGGGGTTAGCGGAGTTGGTGGGGTTAGTGGAGTTAAGCAGATTCCCTTCGGGAATGACAGAAAGAAAAGCAAAGACAAAAGCAAGAGCCTGGCGCGGAGGCATGGGGAATTGGTGGCACAGGCGGTTCGGGCGTTCGGGTTCAATACGACGCTGGCGCCGGTGGTGGATTTGGTGCTGCCCGAGTCTGTTGAGGTGATGGGCACGCGCGCGCCTGCGGCGGACCCCGCGCAGGTGACGGAATTCGCGCGGGAGTTTCTGCGCGGGCTGGAGGCGCATGGCGTGGCGGGGTGCGGGAAACATTTTCCGGGGCTGGGCGGCGCGGAGGGCGATACGCACTTTGTAACGCCGGCGATTCATCGGAACTGGAAACAGATTTGGGAAGAGGACCTGGCGCCGTATCGCGCGCTGCATGGGGCGATGCCGTTAATCATGACGAATCATGCGGCGTTTCCGGAGACGAAGGGCGGTATGGCGCCGGCGAGCGCGTCGCGATTCTGGATCACGAAGGTGCTGCGAGAGCGGATTGGGTACAAAGGGATCATTCTCTCGGACGATTTGGAGATGGGCGGGATATTGAAGTTTCTGCCTGTGGAAGAGGCTGCTGTAGAGGCGGTGCGCGTGGGCACCGATCTGCTGGAGATTTGCCACAGCGCGGAGTTGATTCTGAGGAGTTATGAGGCGCTGATTGCGGAGGCGGAGCGGTCGGCGGCGTTCCGGGAGTTGCTGCTGGAGCGGGCGCGGAGCTGCGAGCGCAAGCGGGCACGGCTGTATGGAAGTGGCGTAGCGAAGGCGCTGACGGCGAAGCAGTTTGAAAAGCTGAAGGATGAGATTGGGGTTTTTCGCGAACGGGTGGCGGCGATCGCGACGGCGCAGGAAGTGGAGGCGCGGGCTACGTCGCCGGCGGAGCGGACATGACGGGGCGGGCGATGACGGTGGCCGGAGTGATGAGCGGGACTTCGGCGGATGGGATTGATGTGGCGCTGGTGCGGATTGCACTTAGCGGAGTTAGCGGTGTTAGCGGAGTTAGAGGAGTTAGTCGAGTTAGTGGAGTTAGTAGGTCTCTGATTGACCGGCCGAAGGTGACGCTGGTGGCGCATGAGGCGTTTCCGTATCCTGCTGCGCTGCGGCGGGCGGTGCTGGCGGCGATGAATGCGGAGCGGACGTCGACTGCCGAGTTAGCGCGGCTGAACTGGCGGCTGGGGCTGGAGTACGCGCGGGCGGTACGGGCGACGGCGGAAAAGCACGGCGGGAAGGTGGAGCTGATCGGGTGCCATGGGCAGACTTTGTATCACCAGGGCAAGAGGGTGCGGTATGCGGGGCGGGATTTTGCTTGCACATGGCAGGCGGGCGAGCCGGCGCTGCTGGCGGCGGAGATGCGGGTGCCGGTGGTGTCGAATTTTCGGCCGGCGGATATGGCGGCGGGCGGGCAGGGCGCGCCGCTGGTGCCGCTTCTGGACTACGTGCTGTTTGCCGATGAGCGGCGCGGGAGGGTGCTGCAGAACATCGGCGGCATTGCGAACCTGACGGCGATTCCGGCGGGCGCGGGGCCGGAGGCGGTGGTGGCGTTCGACACGGGGCCGGGGAACATGGTGATGGACTGGCTGGCGGGGGAGTTGCTGGGGAAGAAGTTCGATCGCGATGGGCGGGCGGCGGCGCGGGGGACGATTATCGCGGAGGTACTGAAGGAGGAACGGCGGAATCCGTTTTACGCGCTGGAGCCGCCGCGGTCTGCGGGGCGGGAGCAGTTTGGGGCGGAGTATGCGGCGCGGTTTTTGAAGGAGTGCCGGCGATTCAGCGCGCGGGCTGAAGATGCGCTGGCGACGGCTACTGCGCTGACCATTACGACGATCGCGGAGAGCTACCTGCGTTTGATTTGGCCGCGAATGATGGGCGGCGAGGTGGATTTTATTGTGTCGGGCGGCGGGGCGCGGAACCGTTTGATCATGAAAGGGCTGGCCACGCTACTGGAACCGATGGGGTGCAGGCTGGCGACGAGCGCGGAGTTCGGATTGCCGGAGGAAGCGAAGGAGGCGGCGGCGTTTGCGTTGCTGGCGTGGATGACTTGGAATCGCAGGCCGGGGAATGTGCCGAGCGCTACGGGAGCGGGGCGCGCGGTGGTGCTGGGGTCGGTGACGCATGTGTAGGGATCAGTGGTCAGTGATCAGTGATCAGTGGTCAGCGAACTGCGGGCGGTGGAAGAGTGCGACCAGGGTCGGGGTGATTCTCCTTGTCGCTGTAATTTCCTGGTTGGTGGCTGGATGCCGTGGGGTGCCGCGGGATGCGAAGACGCTGGTGTTTCTGATTGAGACGAGCCCGACGAGTTTGGACCCGCGGGTGGGGACGGATGCGCGGTCGGAGCATTTGCAGGAGCTGCTGTTCGACGGGCTGGTGGCGCGCGATCCGACGTTTCATTTCACGCCGGCGCTGGCGGTCAAGTGGGATGAGCCGGATGCGAGGACGCTGGTGTTTCATCTGCGCGAGGGAGTGAGGTTTCACGATGGCGGCGCGATGACGGCACGCGACGTGGTGTGGAGCGTGCGATCGATGCTGGACGGGACGGTGATTTCGCCGAAGGCGGCGACGTATGCGTCGATTGACACGGTGGAGGCGACCGACGCGCGCACGGTTACGATCCACTTGAAGCGGCCGGATAATTTTCTGCTGACGAATCTGTCGACGGGGGCGCTGGGAATTATTCCTTACGGGAGCGGGCGCGAGTTCTGGCGGCATCCGGTGGGGACGGGGCCGTTCCGGTTTGTGAGCCAGCAGATCGATCAGGACGTGGTGGTGGAGCGCAATCCTTTGAGCTGGGCGGGGGTGCCGAAGATCGAGCGGGTGCGGTTCAGGGTGGTGCCGGATGCGATTACCCAGGCGCTGGAGCTGGAGAAGGGATCGGGCGATGTGTCGATCAACTTTCTGCCGATGGACGCGCTGCCGGTGCTGGAGAAGCGGCCGGACCTGGTGGTGGATGACACGGCGGGGACTTCAGTGCAGTACCTGGCGTTCAACGTGCGCGATCCGATTTTGAAAGATATGCGGGTGCGGCAGGCTGTCTCGTGCGCTTTCGATCGCAGGCTGCTGATCAAGACGTTGTTGGATGGGCGGGCGCGGCCGGCGGAGAGCCTGCTGCCGCTGAGCCACTGGGCGTATTCGGATACGGGACCGCATTTCGATTACGACCCGGCGCGCGCGGAGCAGTTGCTGGACGAGGCTGGCTACCGGCGCGGCGGGGGCGGAGTGCGGTTTCATTTGACGATGAAGACGAGTTCAGCCGATGAGACGCGCTTGCTTGCGGCGGCGCTTCAGCAGCAGTTGGGGCAGGTGGGGATCGCGCTGGATTTGCGCAGCTACGAGTTTGCGACGTTCTACGCGGATATTTTGCGGGGGGCGTTTCAGATGTATTCGCTGCAGTGGGTTGGCGGCAACGAGCAGCCGGACATTTTCAGCTATGTGTTTTCGACGGCGCGGTGGTCGCCACATGGGGCCAACCGCAGCCACTACTCGAACCTGCGGTTGGATGCGCTGCTGGACGATGCGGCGGCGAATGCGGATCAGGAGCGTCGGAAGTCCGATTACGCGGAGGCGCAGGCGATCCTGGCGCAGGAACTGCCGTCGGTCAATTTGTGGTATCGCGACACGGTGGTGGTGCATAACCGGCGGCTTACGCATGTGGAGCCGACGGCGTCGGGGAGTTTTTCTTTTCTGGAGACGGCGGAACTGGAGCCGTGAGGGCTGGAACCTTAAGCCTGGCTTAAGAATCGGCCGTGCATTTTGATGCGAAGTGATTGAATTTGCAGCTTGTTTTGGGAAGTGGTACATTCCCGGGCCGGCCGGGGCCTGGTGTCGTCCTTTTGTCGTGATCATTCGTCTACCCGAATGACGACACGATTCCCCATACCACTGCCTGGCCAGTTTTCAGGCGCCGAAAAAGGAAAGATGAAGAAGACGATCAAGTTGAGAAAGACCTGGATGAGGTTGTGGACGCTGGCGGCGTTGGCCATGGTGGCAGCGGCGATGGCGCCGGCGCAGGCACCCCACTTTATTGGATCGATTACGGCCATCAGCGGCAATAACCTGACGGTGAAGACGGACGCCGGCGAAGAGAAGCAAGTGACGGTGCCGGATGGGGCGAGCGTCAAGCGGGTGGGGCCGGGACAGAAGATGGCCGATGCCGCGACGATTACGCTGGGCGAGCTGGCCGTGGGGGACCGCGTTCTGGTTCAGCTTGATCCGGATGCGTCCACGCCGCAGGCGAAGCTGATTGTGGCCATAAAGAAGGCCGATTTGGCGCAGAAGCAGCAGAAGGACCAGGAAGCGTGGCAGCGCGGCGTGTCTGGGCTGGTAAAGAGCGCTGATCCGGCGAACGGAACGATTGTGGCGACCACCGGCGCAGGTCCGCTGGCGAAGACGATCACGGTGAATACGACCAAGACAACAGAACTGCTGCGTTACAGTCAGGACTCAGTCCGGTTTGCCGATGCCAAGCCGGGGCCGTTTGATGCGATCAAGGTTGGGGACCAGCTCCGTGCGCGCGGGAGCAAGAACGCCGACGGCAGCCAGATTGCAGCGGACGCGGTGGTGTCCGGCACGTTCCGCAATGTGGCGGGACTGGTGACGGAGGTGGACCCGGCCACGTCGACAATTACGGTGAAGGATCTGATCACGAAGAAGCCGGTTACGGTGCATGTTGCGGCGGACGTGCAGATACGGCGGCTGCCGGAGCGCATGGCGCAGATGCTGGGGATGGCGCTGAAGGGCAACATGCCGACGTTTGCGGCGGGCGGAGCGCGGGGTGGGAACGGCGGCGGAGCACCGGGCGGACCAGCGGGAGGCGGCGGAGAGGCCCGGGGGCAAAATGGCGGCGCCGGCGGACCTGGCGGCGGATCTGGCGGGCAGGGCCGTCCTGGCGGACCCGGCGGAGGAGGCCCACCGGATATGCAGCGCATGCTAAGCAATGCGCCGGCCATCAAGCTGGCCGATCTGAAAAAGGGAGAGGCAGTAATGCTGGTGGCCACGCAAGGGACCACGGACGTGAACGCCGTAACCCTGCTGGCTGGAGTGGAACCTCTGCTGGAAGCGCCGCAAGCGGTCAATCTGCTCTCCAACTGGAGCATGGGCGGCGGTGGTGCTGAGGCGGCCGCGGGCGGGACTCAGTAGTGTTTTGCAAGTGCACTTGAGCGAGAACAAAAGCAAAGAGGAAAACGTGCATTCAAGATTTCATGGCTTTTTTCCCATTGTGTGTGTCGCGGTGCTGAGTGCGGCGCTGGCGGCACAGGGTCAATCGCCGGCGGCTCCGCCGGCGAGCCCCACGGCGCAAGCAGACGGAAGCGCAACCAATGTCACGGCAACGCTGCACGGCCACGTGGCCGACCCCACCGGTGCGCTGATCCCCGGCGCAAAGGTCAGTGTTGTTACCGCGGATGGAAAGACAGTAGCCAACGTTAGCGCCGATTCCGCCGGCGCCTACGAGGTGCGCGGACTCAAGCCTGGTGGCTACGTGGTGCATGCCGAGTTCAATGGATTCGCGCCCGTCAACTCGCCGGTGATCGTGGTGGGCCCGGGACAGGTGAAGCGCGTAGAGATTTCCATGGCGATCGCCGTGGAGCAGCAGAGCGTAGTGGTGACGGACGATTCACAACAGGTGAACGTGGATGCCGGCGGCAACGCCAACGCGATCGTCCTCAAGGGCAAAGACCTGGACGCGCTCTCAGACGATCCCGACGAGTTGGCCAACGAAATCAGCGCGCTCGCCGGGCCTTCTGCAGGGCCCAACGGCGGGCAGATCTACATCGACGGTTTCTCGGGTGGACAGCTTCCGCCCAAATCCGCCATCCGCGAGATCCGCATCAATCAGAACCCCTTCTCCGCGGAGTACGACAAGCTCGGCTACGGCCGCATCGAGATCCTCACCAAGCCTGGAACCGACAAGCTGCACGGCCAGTTCTTCGCCATGGGCAACGACAGCGCGTTCAACACCGAACACGTCTTCGACAGCGCCGGCGTCCACGTGAACCCGCCCAACTACTACAGTTACATGTTCAACGGAACGGTGAGCGGCGCCATCAACAAGAAGTCGTCCTACTTTGTCAGCGTCGAGCGGCGCCACATCAGCCAGCTGAGTGGTTGGCTGATTCCCGACGCCATTCTCCCCAACGCCGACGGCTCCTACTCCAACGTGGGCGCTTATAACGTCGACCTGCCCAACACTCGCATCCGCACCAACAGTTCGGCGCGCATCGACTGGCAACTCGGCCCGCGCAATACCCTCACCGCCCGCTATGGCTTCTGGGCTGAGAGCGAGCAGGATGACCTGAACGCGGGTGCGCTGGCCGCCATCGGTCAAGCTTCTATTGACCCTTTAACGGGAAAATCGATCAACCCATCGTGGCGCGAGTCCAACACCGATCACACCGTGCAGTTGAGCGACGCGTTTGTCATCAACGACCACGTTGTCAACGAAACGCGTTTGCAGTACGAACGGCAGAACGAGAATCACTATCCCGGTTCAGACCTGCTAACCGTCAACGTATCCGGCGACTTCACGAACGGCGGGCTGCCCGCGCAGATTTATCGCGATCACCGCACCGCGCTCGAGTTCTGGAACATCACCACGCTGTCGCACAACGCACACGCCATCAAGTTCGGCACGCGCATGCGCGACTCTTACCTGGCAGACTTCAGCACCTCGAATTACAACGGATCGTTCAGCTTCCAGAGCCCGGCGGCCTATCTTTATATGGCCAATGGCCTCAACTCCGGCCAGACCTTCCACGATCTCGTCACCGCGAATCCCTCGCTCGGCCCCATCACAGCGAGCTTGACTAACGGCACGTCCTCGGCCACGGCTAACATGTTCGACGTCGCCCTCTTCGCGCAGGACGACTGGAAGGTAAACCAGCGCTTCACGCTGTCCGGCGGCCTTCGCTTTGAGGCGCAGAATCACATTGGCGACCACAACGACTGGGCGCCTCGCGTGGGCATGGCCTACGCACTCGATGGCGGCAAGGGCAAGCCGCCCAAGACCGTGCTTCGCGCGGGGTTCGGCGTCTTCTACGACCGGTTCGACACGCGCAGTCTGCTCACCGTCCATCACAGCGAATTGCAAGACAAGATCGTGTACATCAATCCCGACTGCTCAACGGCCGACTCGCTGAACAGTGTGAACATCAGCACATGCCGTAGCACCTCCAGCACCTTCGCAAGCCAGGCCGTGCCGGTACGCTATCGCGTCGCCGCGTCGTTCCGCACGCCCTACACAAGCCAGTTCGGCGGCAGCATCGAGCGCCAGATCGCCAAGGGAACCAGCGCCACCGTCACTTACCTGCATTCCTTCGGCGCGCATCAGCTGGTGACCATCAATGCCAACCAGTACAATCCGGATCTCAACAACGGCGAGGGCGGATTTCCCATTGAATCAAGCGGCGGATACCTTTACGAGTTCTACCCCGAGGGCACATTCAAGCAGAATCAGCTCATTACCAGTGTGAACGCCACGCTCTCCAAGCGCCTGAGTGTCATGGGCTTCTACACCGCCGGCTGGGCCAACAGCGACGGCGGCGCAGGCACCAACATCTCGAATGCCTACGACATCAGCCAGGACTACGGTCCGGCCACCTTCAACTCCCGCAACCAGGTGTTCCTCATGGGCAGCTACTCCGGCCCGTGGGGACTGCGCTTCAATCCATTCATGATGGCGAACTCGGGCAAGCCGTTTAACATCACGCTGCCCACCGACCCGCTCAACAATTTCTACAATCAGCGCCCTACGTTCGTCACAGCCGGCGTTACGCCCTCCGACCCAGTCAGCACACCCTACGGTATGATGGACGCCAATCCACAGGAGGGCGAACCTCTTATCCCGGCCAACATCGGCGTGGGTCCGGCCGGGGTAGCCTTCAATTTGCGCGTGAGCCGCGGCTTCGGCTTCGGTCCTGAGACCGGCGGGCCGCAGGGTGGGGGGCCATTCGGCGGTGGGGGCGATGGCGGTGGACGGCGCGGTGGCCCTCCGGGCGGCGGGCTCGGCCCGGGCGGCCTGGGGGGCGGTGGCGGTGGACCCCGCGGTATGGGCGGCATGTTCGGCGGCGGCGGCACTCGCAAATACAATCTGAATTTCAGCGCGCAGGCACTGAACCTTTTCAATAATGTCGATTACGGCGGCCCCAACGGCACCATCGGATCGAAATATTTCCTGCGGTCCACTACCCTTGCGGGCGGGATGTTCAGCTCGGGTTCGGCGTCGCGGCGCATTTTCCTGCAAGCAACATTCTCGTTTTAAGCTGACGCTTGCGGGGATAGCGGCCGGAGCAATCTGCTCCGGCCGCTCTTTTTCATGCGGCGCCGGCGCCGACTCCGCGCGATGCGAGCACGCGCCGGTAAAGCGCCTCCCATTGTGCGGCGCTGGCATCAATGGAGAACTGCTCAAGGATTCGTCGGCGCGCCGCGCAGCCCTGGGATTGCCGGAGTTCGTATGGCTCGCGCGCCAGCTTCATCATTTCAGCAGCAAGCGCGTCCGGATTATGGGCGGGAACGATTGCGCCGCACTCGCCTGCCAACTCACGCACGCCACCTACATCGGTTGCCACGAAGGGTTTTTCCATCGCCATGGCCTCGCCGAGCGCGAGCGGCATTCCCTCCCATGCGGAGGAGAGCACAAAAGCATCGGCCATATCGAGCAGGGCGGGAATGTCGCGGCATAATCCGAGCCAGCGAATGGAAGAGTTGATGCCGCGCGCGGCGGCCAAATCGCGGAGGTGCTCGGAGTAGTCGGACTTCCCTTCCCCGGCGATCCAAAGCCGCGATTCAGGCGCCGCGGTGTGGAGCTGAGCGAAGGCTTCAAGAAGATTGGAGTAGTCCTTGGCCGGAACCAGGCGACCGACGGCAAGCCAGACGAATTCAGCGGCGAGTCCGGCGCGGGTACGCTCTTCGGCTCGGCGCGCGGGATCCGGCGAAAAGGCCGCGTAGTTGATGCCGTTGGCGATGACGGAACACTTGGTGCGTGGAACGACTCGGCGTCGAATGGCTTCCTCTGCGGCGGCCGTGGAGACTGCCGCAGTGTAGTCACTCAGCGGATCGGAGAGGCGGAGCGCGAGCCTTCGCATCGCGCCGCCCTCATAGACGTTATGGATCGTGGATATGACGCGGGCGCACGGAACAACGAGCCGCAGCGACCGAGCCACAAGGTTGCCATGAAAATTGTTGGCGTGAATGACGTCAGGCCGGAAGGCGCGCAGGGCGCGGACGGCGCGGACGAAGGCTGCGAGGATGGAAACGGGATTCCGGCCGAGGCCGAGGTGGCGGATGGCGACGAAAGGCTTCAGATCGCCGGCAGCGGGCGGGCGCAGCACAACGATCTCCACGTGATGGCCGCGGGCAGTCATGCAACCGGCAAGGTCGGCGATCAGATGTTCCGCGCCGCCGGTTGCGAGCGTGTTGAGAAAATATGCGATGCGCATGTCGCATCGCCGCAAGGGCGGCGAGTGCGACGATGATAGCCTGCGAAAGCACGCAGGTGTTGTGACGGATGAACGTCCCGATCAGACCGCGCCATGCGCCGGGTCAGGATGGGTTGGCGCGATGCGCCGCGCCAGGAGCCGGTCAAGGGAGAAGAGGCCGGGACCGAAGATCAGGATCAAGAGCGCGGCAAACCAATCGTTGTAAGCGCTGGCCGCCTGGAACTTGTCCGGGTCAAAGAAGACGGACAGGAAGGCATCTTTCTCCGCGGCAAGGAATGCAACGGTCATGTTGACGAACAATACCAGGGAGACCAGGCGGGTGGCCAGGCCGACGAGGAACAGCGCGCCGCCGCATAGTTCCACAAGTCCGACGAAGATTGCCGTTGCGTGAGGCGCGGGCAGGTTCAGCGTGGTGAAGAAATCTGTGACCTTGTCGAGATGAGTGAGTTTGCCCCAGCCGTCCTGGCAGAGCTGCGAACCCCAGTAGAGACGGATGGCCAGCAGCAGCGGACTTTGAAGGCGGTTGAGAATCGCGGTTGCGCTGCCGTACGCACTACGGAGAAAACTCATCATCGCTTCGGACTTCCTTTCAGTTTTTGGGGATGAGCGATTCGAGGTCGGGTGCGCAGATCCAGCCGAGCTCAGCCCAGGCGGTGAACCAGCCTCGGACCAGCGCGGCGTGGCGGGCGGAGGGAACCGTGCTGGAGGCAAGCCCCGCATGGAGTGCTGCGCCCAGCGTTTCTCCGGCGCGAATTGCGCAGAGGGTCCGATACTCCTCGCCAGTGAGCCGCCGGTAGTAGACGGAGAACTCCAACCGATGCGCGGCTACCCAGAGTGGGCGCCTGGGTATGCGGGAGAGCCGCGCCGGGACCTGGTCCGCGTCCTCGTGCTTCATGCCCGCTTCGCCCAATTGGCGCTTGTCGCGATCATGCAGGGAGATGACCAGCGTATCCGCCGGATAATTGAGCGCGAGCAACCGCACGTGGGGTTGGAGCGCCAGCCGCGAATCGGCGTCGAGCGTACCGATTTGTTCGTTGGTCAGCGGCTCGCGTTCAGCGGAGTCGAAGGACTCCACGAAGGCCCACTCTACGCGGGCAACATCGCCGGCCAGCGCATGTCGCCGCCCTGCGAATTGGGGATGCGCGGCAAGCCACTCCACCAGGCGTGAGCCCAGGTTGCGCAGTGTGAACGAGCGGCTGGGATGTGCCGCGAGGTAAGCGACGGAGAGTGCGGCGAATGCGCTGCTGCCAATCACTGCGCGCAACGCGGGAAAGTCTTCCTCCAGCGCTCCGAGCACACGGTACCAGTACTGGCGGTTGTAGATTTCGAGCCGTTCGAAAGGCGTGAGGCGGCTGTTGGGCGCGACAAAGGACGCGGCAACCTGCTCCATTGAGCGGCCATCGGCGGCGCGCGAATGCATGTTGTCATCCGCGGTCAGCGGCATCATAATGGCCGCGGCCATCTCGCGTTGCAGATCCTCAAGACGCATCGGCTCCGCCATCAGGCCGCTCCCTTAACTGCCGGAACAGGCGTAGCATCGGACGCGTGCAGATACCGCTCGGCCTTCTTTGCTTCGGCGTGCACCTCGTCGAAACTGGGAATGTGATCGTCCCACTCCAGCAGCGTGGGCGTGGGGCCGCAACGCTCGATGGCGCGCGCATAGAGCGCCCATACGGGATCGATCACCGGATGATCGTGAGTGTCCAGAATGTACTTTTCATATTTCGAGTGTCCGGCGATGTGAATCTGCGCCACGCGCTCGGCCGGCACTGCGTTCACGTAGTCCATGGGGTTGAACTCGTGATTCATCGCGGAAACGTAGATGTTGTTCACATCGAGCAGAATGCCGCAGTCGGCGCGTTCCACGATTTCGTTGAGGAACTCCCACTCGGTCATCTGCGAATCCGTAAAGGCCGCGTAGGAACTCACATTCTCAACGGCCACCGGGATCTCGAGAAAATCCTGCACCGCGCGTACGCGCTCCACAGTGCGCTCGACCGCCTCCCATGTATAGGGGAGGGGCAGGAGGTCATGGGTGTAAGTGCCGTCGACCGAGCCCCAGCAGAGATGATCGCTGAGCCAAGGCGTGTTGGTGCGCCGCACAAGCTGTTTCAGGCGGCGCAGATGCTCGGGATCGGGCGCGGTCACGGAGCCGAAGTACATGGAGACTCCGTGCTGTACCACGCGATACTGCTCCAGGATGCTATCCAGGTTGGCCATGGCGCGGCCGGAATCGACCATGAAGTTCTCGCTGATGATCTCGAACCAATCGACCACCGGCTTGCGCGAAAAGATGTGCTGGTAGTGCGGAATGCGGAGGCCGATTCCGACACCGTGATTCGAGAATGCATTGAAACGATTGGGCATGATGAAGGCAGTTTTCAGTCATCAGTTGTCAGTTGTCAGTTCTCAGTGGCCAGTCAGCAGCCGCCGATACCGACGGAACCACTGAAGACTGACGACTGAAAACTGACAACTTGACACCGACCTAAACCAGGCTCGGCATCCTGGAGCCGTCGGTGGCGCAGCCGCCCTTGCCCTGGCAGCTGTTCTTGCCCTTGCAGCCCTTGTCGCTGCTCTTGCAGCCGCCCTGGCCCTTACAGTCGTTCTTGCCCTTACAGGAATGCTTCGGGGCCGTGGCGCCCGCATAGCGCAATCCGGCGTTCATCGCTTTCACGGACGGGCTCTTTGAATTGGTGTTGTGGGTGGACTGGGCCGCAACGGTGGTGCCGCACATTAAACCGGACAGAGCTGCCGTAAGCAGCAGTGTATTCACATTCTTCATGATCGACCTCATTGTTGGTTGGGGCGGATCGGGTCCGCGCGTTGGGGCATGCAGGAATTGGATCAGGGGAACGTCCTGCCACAAACCGCTGTTCCGTATATGAGACTTCAAACCTGCGCCGAAGGTTACAGGCCGGGGGGCAGGAAAGGAAATGAAAATCTTTTAAACGGACTGCCCGTACGATGGCCGGGATGGCCAAAACGTCAGAAAGGAAAGGGGCAAAGCTTTTAGCCCACCTAAGTCACACTTCCAAGCCTCAGAACATGACTGACGGCAGCCACGCCCCGGCGGGCTCGTTGTAAAGCCCCATGGTCATCAGCGACATCGGCTGAACGATCCGCAGTCCGTTTGCCAGGCACCAGCGCAGCAGCGCCGCATTGCGCGTGGGAACCAGGATGCCGGGCCCGCCAAATCCTTCCACGGACGTGATCAGCGCCTGAAGGTCCACGTTGGTCTCCGCGGTTGTGTGCCCGAAGAACGCCAGGTCAGAGGCATAGCCGGTAATGCGGCCGCCCCGCTCCACCACGCGCGCGCTGCCTGTTTCGACTGCATGCGCCAGGTCCCCACCGCGGTCGAACCCGTGCACCCTGCGGGACAGCTCGTTGCAGACCTCCAGATCCGCCTTTACCGCCGGCCGCACTGCGCATCCGGCCACGCTGCGTTCCAGCGTCTTGCCCTGCAGACACGCCAGCGGCTCGCGCACGTCGAACCCCAACGAAGCGTACAGCGACATGGATCGGTTGTGAAATGCCGCCTGCACCAGCCGCACGCCGGCCGCGCCGCGTTCCCAGGCCCGCTCGATCGCCGCTTCCATCAGCCTGCGCCCCAGGCCTTTGTTCTGTGTATTCGGGTCTACCGTGATCGGCCCAACTCCCCGGATCGCCGACCGTTCATCCAGCACATTACTGCCCACGATCCGCCCTTCAACTTCCGCTACAACCGAGTAAAACGACTCGGGGTGAGCAAAAATCCACTTCAGTATTCCCACCGTCACCTCAGGCGCGGGGAAGTCGCATGGGAAGCCGTGCTTTGAATTGAGGGTAGAAAACGCTTCAAAGCAGATGCGGCCGCAAGCTTCGCCGTCCTCCGGTTTTGCCGCGCGGATGCTTATCGCGCCATTCGTCGCCGGTTCCATAGCCCTCCTCTGATTGCGCAAAGAAGTGTACCAGCCCGCCGGCCCTGCGATGCAACCGGAAAATCCGTCTGTCTTTACCGCAATCCCTTTCCCCCTTGGTGCTGCTCTTCTGATATCCTCCGCCCAACATGGACGACACTCCAGCCCTCAAGCGCGGCATCAGCTTTCGCGATCTCACGCTGTTTTATGTCGCCGGCAGCCTGAGCATCCGATGGTCCGCCACCGCTGCCGCATCCGGCCCCAGCAGCCTGATCGTCTGGATTGCCGCTCTCCTTTGTTTCTTCCTTCCCCTCGCCGCCAGCGTGATGGAGTTGTCGTCGCGCTACCCGGCTGAGGGAGGGTTGTACGTGTGGGCCCGGCACGCATTTGGCGACGGCTGCGGATTTCTGGCCGCCTGGACTTACTGGATGAGCAATCTGCCCTACTTTCCCGGCGTGCTTTACTTCGGGGCCGCATCTGCGCTGTTTGCCTTTGGCGCCCACGGCAGGGCTCTGGCGGCCAGCCCGCTCTATTACGTGCTCTTCGCTGTCATCGCGCTCGCCATTATTATTCTGCTGAATATTCGCGGCGTGGATGCGGGTAAGTGGCTTAACAATGTGGGCTCATTCGGCGGCATGCTTCCGCTGGGGCTGCTGATCGTCCTGGGAGCGGTGTCGTGGGCCAAATTCGGCTCAGCAACGCAGTTCAGCGCGTCGAGCATGACTCTGCATTGGTCGGTGAAGAACGCGATTTTCTGGTCCACAATCTTCTTCGCATTTGTGGGCATCGAAGCCGGATCGTTCATGGGGGACGAGATCGAGAATCCGCGCCGCGCCATCCCTCTGGCGATACTCACCGGTGGAGCGATTACGACCATCGGTTACATCTGCGGAACGGCGGCGCTGCTGGTGGCTCTGCCCAGCAGCGCGGTCAGCGGGCCGGACGGGATTGTGACAGGCCTGCTCACGCTGACATCGCGGCTTGGGCTTGGATGGATGCTTCCGGCGGCCGCGCTGCTGGTGGCAGTCAACGCCATCGGAGGCGCCGCGGCGTTCCTCTCGTCGTCATCGCGGCTGCCGTTCGTTGCGGGGATCGATTGCTACCTGCCGCCGATTTTCGGCTCCATTCATCCGATCTATCGCACTCCGTGGATCTCGATCGCGTTCTATGGATTGGCCAGCATTGTCGTCGCATTGGTGGGCCAGGCCGGAACCTCTGTGCGCGGAGCCTACGATGCCCTTGTGAGCATGGCCGTGCTAACCACGTTCCTGCCCTTTCTTTTCATCTTTGCGGCGATGATCCGGCTACAACGCGAGCCGGCCGGACCGGAGGTGCGGCGCGTGCCGGGCGGCAAGCCGGTAGCAATCCTGCTGGGCGTTCTGGGCTTTATGAGCACGCTGCTGACGATCGGGCTCTCTGCGTTTCCCTCAGATGACGATCCCAACAAGCCGCTTGCCGTGTTGAAGGTGGTGGGTAGCGCTGCCGTTGTGGTCGCGTTCGGGATCGGGTTGTACCTGGTGGGCCGGCGCAAAGGGCAAAGGTTGCGCGAAGAAAAGCTGCAAATCGGGGCGTGACTTCGCGGCCCGAAATGAACGCACGGGAACGAACCAGTCCGCGCCCCTACACAAACAGGGCCAACCCCGCGCCACGACCCCCTAGTTCACGGTCAGCGTAAGCGTGCCCGTTGACGTGATCGAGCCGGACGTCCCTGTCACCGTAATGACATAGGCTCCCGGCGTGGTGCCGGACACCGGCACCGCAGTGCACACATACCTGCTCCCTCCGCCGCATCCGCTGACCACAACCGCGGCAAACAAGAGGACGGCTGGCAGCACGCCAAGCCAGCGGCGGCGACGCCTGCGAAGGCCGAACAGGAGCAAGCAAGCGAGCATGGCAGCTCCGGCGCCAAATGACCGAGTATTGGCTGCGCTGCAGGATGAAGAAATGGGAGCCGTGGTGGTGATGATAAGAGTGGCTGTACCCTTATTGCCGCCTGCAATTGTGACCGGGCTGGTGGAACCGAAGCTGAATGTGGGCGGAAATGGGCCGGAAGGACCCGACGTCAGGGCCGCTGTCAGTGTTACTGCCCCACCGAAGCCTCCCACCGGAGTCACAGTTACAGTTGAGGTATTACCGGTCGTCGCTCCGGCACTCAACGTAATGGATGCAGCCTCAATCGTGATGCCGGCCGGCGTGGTCTGCAGAATGTAGCTTGCGCCGGCAACCGCGGACTGCGAGAATCCCGGCGCGGTAGCGATGGCCTGAAGCGTCAGGCTGGAGGAAACTGCAATCGCCGTGGTATAGACAGCCGATTGCGTCGTGGGTGTCGACCCATCGGTGGTGTAGTAAATCGTGGCGCCGGTGGTCGCGTCAGAGAGGGTGATTGTCTGGGCAGTCGAGTAGCCACCGGAGGGCAGGCTGATTTGAGGAGTGGCCGCGGGCGGAGGGCCAACCGCTCCGGGGGCGTACTCCAACAGGTCGTTCAACATGCCAAAGGTGCCGTTGGCCGCGTACCCGCGCCCTCCGAACAGCCACAAATGGCCATTTGCGGTTATCCAATTTGCCGCTTCGGAACGGGCTCCGGGCATGTTCCCCACTGCGCCTGTGCCCAGTGTGCCATAGGTGCCGGAAACACCGCAGTTGTTGCAGGGCACTGTGCTGCTTCCGCCCATCCAGGTCCAATTCCCTGCCCCCGGACGGTAGGTCCACAGGTCGTTGAGCGTGCCACTATCGTCGAGGGCATCATATCCCGAACCGCCAAACAGCCAGAATGCCCCATGACTATCAGTCCAGAACGCGCTGCTATTGCGCACTCCCGGGATATTTCCGGAAGCGGCCGTCCCCAGGGTCCCGTAGACCCCAGGGCTGGCAGGCATTGTGCTGTTGCTTCCGTCCATCCAGGTCCATTCTTATTTAGAAGCGTCGTAGACCCAGAGGTCGTTCAGATCGCCCGGACTGGCAGAGGCATCGAATCCATAGCCGCCAAACAGCCAGAATCGTCTGCTGCTGTCAGTCCATGCCGATACTGAATCGCGGCTGCCGGGCTGGTTAGACGCCGCGGCCGCTCCCAGTGTCCCGTAGACGCCCCCCACCCCACAGAAGTTGCCATTACAAGTGAGCGTGTCGCTTCCGCCCATCCAGGTCCATTCCTTTGAGGACGGGTCGAACTCCCATAGATCGTTGAGGATACCCAGGGTGCTTTTGGAGTCGAAACCGTAGCCGCCAAAGAGCCAGAGATGGCCGCCGGCATCCACCCAGGCGGCTGCGGTCTCCCGGCCCCCGGGCACGTTGCCGGCCGCAGGCGTTCCCAGTGTGCCGTAAACTCCAGGCTGGCCAAAGTCGTTGATGGAATTGGCAACCACAATGTCGGAGCCAGAGACCCAGGTCCATTCCCTGGCGGACGGGTCAAACTTCCACAAGTCATTCAGCAAGCCCAATTGACCGGCCGAATCCGAGCCAAAGCCGCCAAACATCCAGAGATTCCCGTTGCTGTCTGACCAGTTCACGGCACCGTAGCGCCCGCTGGGAACATTGCCCGCCGCCGCTGTGCCCTGGATCCCGTATACGCCCTTTTGAGCGCAATTGGAGCAGGGGACCGCGTCGCTTCCGCCCATCCACGTCCATTGCTGAGCGGAAGGATCAAGCGCCACAGGTCATTCAGGAGGCCCGTGGTTCCGGCGCTATCCACGCCGGCCCCGCCGAAGAGCCACAATTGGCCGTTGCTTCCTGTCCAGAAGGCGGGGAAAAATCGGCCACCCGGCGTGTTGGCCGCGGCGGGCGAGCCGAGCGTGCCGTAAATGCCGCTTGGACCGCAATTCAGACAGGAGATCGTGTTGCTTCCGCTGTGCCAGGTCCACTGTGCCGTTTGCGCGTGGACAGAGACCGAAAGAATTGCGGTTATGAACAGGACCGTGCCGGCAACGATTGAAACTACGCGGCCCAATACAGCGAACCTGGCCCGGACGGAACAAGCAAACCATCCGCTTCTCATCACTGCACCCCCCGCGTGCGGGAGCTACGACGAACCTTGCGCGAGCGACCACAGGGCCCACGCAATTCGCACCTGGCGCGCCGCCACTCGACGCGTCAAAACGAGACTCGCGCAGATTCCTCGGCCCGCATGGAACTGGGATACATCGTAGTCTCCAGGTTCGACGGGTACAAGTTGCAGCAAGTTATGAGAGATTTACATCCGCAAGATGCAGGAGCCTCAGGCAAAATCTGGCCGTAAGCCAGCCACGCTCAGGCTGCAGCGCGAACCAGCACGATAGGAGCCGCTGCATGGAGCATCATATGACGGCCTCATCGCATTCCCCCTTGCAAATTCTGAGTACGCCGTCCACCTGGCAAGTTGGGGCAGGCGATGGTTCAGCCTCGCTCTCGAAGCGGCCGGGATCGAGGACTAAACCTGGTACTAAAATCGCCGTATTGCATGCAGCCGGTGAGAGACGGACCTGGTACCGCTGCCGGCGGCAGTCATGTACGTCGGGTATTCGACGGTTCAGATGACAATGAGGTATCCTCACTTTATACCGGGAGCGAATCACGTTCGCCAACGACGTTATGGAAGCCTTCTGCGCGGCGCGCAGCGGCGGGAAACCGGAACCGAAACCAGAAATGACAGTGGGGCTTTTGGTTCTTTTCCACCGGCTAATGAGTCGTTGAAAATAAGCGGAGAGGTGGCAGAGCCCGGTTGAATGCACCTGACTCGAAATCAGACATAGTCGCAAGGCTATCGGGGGTTCGAATCCCTCCCTCTCCGCCATATAAGACCAATCAAATAAACGAAATAAGAAGACAATCCCAGCCGGAATATCGCCTGGATTTCCGTCCTCTTTCTATGGAAAAGTGGCACTTTAAGGCACCATATTGCACCAAATACGAAAAAAAGTGACACCAAAAGTGACACTCCGCCACCCCTTCCGTATTACCGCCTGCTCGAAGCGCGTATTCTGTTGAATATGGAATTCACCGTGAAGCAGTTGATCAACCAGGTTCAGGTTCTCCCGGACACCGGATGTTGGGAGTTCAGGGGCATCCGAGACTCTTACGGATATGGCCGAATGTATTCCGGCAACAAGGAGCTGAAGGCCCACCGAGTTTTTTATGAAGCCTGCGAGGGGCCAATTCCGGACGGCATGTATCTGCAACATCAGCTTCCGGCTGATCAGTGTATTGGACAGGCCTGCTGCAATCCAGACCATCTGCGGGTCACCAACTCGCCGATAGCTGGCGCTCGCGTCCAGCCCGCGGCGGCCCCTCCAGGGGAGCTCAAGACCTGTCCCAACGGTCACCCGATGACACCAGAGAACACCGTTACCGAACGGCGCAATGGCCACCCCAAGGCCAGGTGCCGAACTTGCCGACAGGAGTCCTGGCGGAAGAACGCGGCCAAGAGATCGGCAATGGGGCTTCA
>Ga0265339_10001086_pt1 | contig 20625 bp, 19 predicted proteins | sample 4CB219metaG_FD_202085 | JGI IMG/M metagenome (GOLD analysis project Ga0265339, IMG submission 202085) | Rhizosphere microbial communities from Carex aquatilis grown in University of Washington, Seatle, WA, United States - 4-CB2-19 metaG | ecosystem: Host-associated > Plants > Roots >... | reverse complement strand
GCAATCCGGCGCTGTACATCGAGCGCCGGTCCTTTCTGGATGGCGGCGAGCCGGTCGAGTTCACGGCATCCTATTACCGCGGCGATGCCTATGACTTCGTGGCCGAGTTATCGATCGGACCGGTGATATGAACGACACGACCCCAACCCTGATGCTGACCGAAGCGCGGGAGGCGCCGGCTGCGGCGGCGCGGGCTATTGCGGCCAACGCGCAGGCATGCCGCGCGCTGGCCACCCGCCTGCGTGCAAAGGCGCCACGGTTTGTCGTAACCTGCGCGCGTGGAAGTTCGGACAGCGCCGCGACCTACGCCAAATATCTGATCGAGCTCAATCTCGGTCTTGTCGTGGCGTCGGTTGGTCCGTCGGTGAGCTCAATCTATCGGGCAGAACTCGACCTGCGCGATGCGCTGTTCATCGCCATCTCGCAGTCGGGCCGCAGTCCGGACCTGCTGGCGCTGGCCGAGATGTCACGGCGCAGCGGTGCGCTCACCGTCGCCATCGTCAACGATGAATCGTCACCACTTGCGGCAGCGGTCGAGGTGACGCTCGGGGTCAAGGCGGGGCGCGAGGAGAGCGTTGCTGCGACCAAGTCTTATCTCGCGTCGCTGGCCGCGATCCTGCAGCTCGTTGCCGTCTGGCGAAACGAGCAGGCGCTGCTCGATGCTGTCGCCGGTCTGCCGGATGTCCTGCAGGCGGCCGCGTCAGCGAACTGGGAATCGGCGCTGCCGGTCGTTTCCGGCGCCGAGAATCTTTATGTGGTCGGGCGCGGCCCGGGCTATGCCGCGGCGCAAGAGGCGGCGCTCAAGCTCAAGGAGACGTCGGGTCTCCACGCCGAGGCGATCAGCGCGGCCGAGTTGATGCACGGGCCGCTGGCGCTGGCGAGTTCCCGGTTCCCGGTGTTTGCCATCGGTCAGGACGACGCCACCCTGCCGGCATTGCGTCAGCTTCTTGCGGTTGTATCGGCGCAGGGCGCTCCGGTTATCGCAGCAGCGCCGGGCGGCGGCTGGCCGGGAATCAATCTGCCGGTTGCCAATGGCAAGCATCCGTTCGTGCAGCCGATCGCAGCGATCCAGAGCTTCTATATACTGGCCGATGCGGTGGCGCGCGCGCGCGGACGCGACCCGGACCGGCCGCAGCATCTGCGCAAAGTCACGGAGACGGTGTGATGCTGACGGCGCTCACTGGCGCGCGCATTTTCGATGGAACGCGGCTGCTCGACGGCCACGCTGCGATTCTCGACGGGGCGCGTATCGCGGCCGTCGTCGAAGAGCGCGATGTTCCGGCGGCGGTGCGTCGCCAGAAGATTGGCGGGCTGCTGGCGCCGGGCTTTATCGACTGTCAGGCGAACGGAGGCGGTGGCGTTCTGTTCAACCAGACCACCACGGCAGAAGGTATTGCCGCGATCGGCGCTGCCCATCGCCGCTACGGCACGGTGGCCTTCCTGCCGACACTGATCACCGACACCAGGGCCAAGATGCGCGAGGCGCTGGCCGCGACGACGACGGCGCTAAAGGCCAAGATCCCGGGCGTGGTTGGCGTCCACCTCGAGGGGCCTTTTCTCAATCCCGAGCGCAGGGGCGTGCACGATCCGCAGCTGATGCGCGCGATCGACGACGAGGATATTGCGGCGATCACCGGCGCCAAGGCCGGCCGCGTGCTGATGACGATTGCGCCGGAAAAGGTTTCGCTGGCGATTGTCCAGCGGCTGGCTGCCGCCGGGATCATACTCTCTGCGGGTCATACCGCCGGGAGCTACGAGGCGGTACGGGCCGCACGCGCCGCCGGCCTGACCGGTTTCACGCATCTCTTCAACGCCATGCCGCCGCTCGGCGGCCGCGATCCCGGTCCCGTCGGCGCGGCGCTCGACGACGACGAAGCCTGGTGCGGGATCATCGTCGACCTCCACCACGTCTCGGCGGCGAGCCTGCGCATCGCGATTGCGGCCCGCGGCTGGCAGCGGACGATGCTGGTTACCGACGCGATGCCTACCGTCGGGTCAGCGGAGACGGAATTTACCCTGCTCGGCCGCACGGTGCGGCGGCGCGACGGTGCCCTCAAGACGGACGATGGCACGCTCGCCGGCTCGGACCTCAACATGGCGAGCGCGGTTCGCAACACGATCGAGGCGCTTGGACTGCCGCTCGAGGTCGCACTGCACATGGCGTCGCGCGCACCGGCGGAGTTTCTCGGGCTCGGTGGTGCGCTCGGGCGAATCGCGCCGGGCTATCGCGCCAGTCTCGTGTTGCTCGACGACGGGCTGTCTGTCGTCGATACCTGGATCGACGGCGTGGCGTCGGCCGACCAGCCGATCGGAGCCGACGCGTGACGGCAAAACGCGTGCTGGTCGTCGGTCTCGGCAACATGGGCATGAGCCATGCGCTGGCCTACACGCGCATCGACGGATTTGAGGTCGTCGCGGTTTGCGAGCGCAACGTGGTGCAGCGGCGACTGCCCACGCCGCTGGCCGGCGCACAGCGCTTCAGCGTGTTCCAGGAAGCTCTTGAGGCGACGCGGCCGGACGTGGTGTCGATCAACACCTGGTCCGACACCCATGCCGACTATGCGGTGAAGGCGATGGAAGCGGGTGCGCATGTTTTCGTCGAGAAGCCGCTCGCTGCCACCGTGGTCGATGCCGAGCGGGTTGTCGCGGTCGCTAGACGCACCGGCCGCAAGCTCGTCGTCGGCTACATCCTCCGTCATCACCCGTCGTGGGTGCGGTTCGTGGAGCTGGCGCGCACGCTGGGGGCGCCGCTCGTCTTCCGGATGAACCTCAATCAGCAATCGAGCGGACTGCAATGGGAAGCGCACAAGCGCCTGCTTGAGAGCCTTTCTCCCATTGTCGATTGCGGCGTGCATTACGTTGACGTCTGGTGCCAGATCACGCGCGCCGCGCCGACCAGCGTCCATGCCGTCGGCGCGCGACTGGCCGATGATATTGCTGCCGGCATGTACAACTACGGCCACTTCGAGGTGACCTTTGCCGATGGCTCAGTCGGCTGGTACGAGGCCGGCTGGGGTCCGATGATGAGCGAGACGGCATTTTTCGTCAAGGATGTGATCGGGCCGAAAGGCTCGGTCTCCATCGTCATGGCGGAGACGGATAGCCGCGCGCGATCGGCTGACATCAACACGCACACCAAGACCAACCAGATCCTCATCCATAGCGCCGAGCTCAGGGCGGACGGGGCGCCGGCCCGCCCGGACGTGCTCGAGTCGACTGCCGACGAACCCGATCACGACGCGCTCTGCGAACGCGAGCAGCGATTTCTGCTGCGCGCGATTGAGGAGGATGTCGATCTCGGCGATCACATGGACGATGCGGTGAAGAGTCTACGAATCGTCCTTGCCGCGGACGAATCGGTGCGCACGGGACGCGTCGTCAGCCTCTAGAGCAATTCCCGATTCGACTGATTCGGGAATTGCGCTTGATTCCTTTGTCTTGCGCAATCCCAGACGGGAAAATGGAATCCACTTTTCCTGGAATTGCTCTACGACGCGTGTACCAGCGCCTTTCCGGTGGCCGGGTCGAACAGGCGCACGGCGGCCGGGTCAAGCACGAACTGGCGCACCTCTCCGCTCGTTACCCGCGAATTCGGATCGAGTCTGGCGGTGATACCCTGCCTGCCCAGCCTGGCGAGGACGATCTTTTCGGGACCGGTCAACTCGACCAGCTCGACCTTCGCGGAAATGGCGAAAGGCTCGCCGGGAACCGCGAGGCGGATCGATTCAGGCCGCACGCCGAGCGCGACGGAAAGTCCCGCAGATTGTGCAGCGCTTTCGTCAAGGGCGACAGCGACCTCGCCATCCTCGAGGCGCGCAACGGTCCTGGTGCCTTCGACTGCCAGCGTGGCCGGCAGGATGTTCATCGCGGGCGAGCCGACGAATCCAGCAACGTAGAGGTTCGCCGGATTGCGATAGATCGTCTCCGGATCCGCCAGCTGCTCGATGCGACCGTCGCGCATGACGGCAATGCGTGTCGCCAGCGTCATCGCCTCGATCTGGTCGTGCGTGACGTAGACGATTGTCGCGCCGAGGAGATCATGGAGACGCTTCAGCTCCACGCGCATCTCTGCTCGCAGCTTGGCGTCGAGGTTCGAGAGCGGTTCGTCGAACAGGAAGATGGCGGGGTTGCGGACCAGAGCCCTGCCGATGGCGACCCGCTGGCGCTGGCCGCCGGAAAGTTCCGCCGGCCGACGCTTGAGCAGCGGCGTGATCTGCAGGGTTTCGGCGACGCGCGCTACCGCTGCCTGGCGCTCTGCCTTCGGTACTCGGCGCATCTCGAGGCCAAAGCCGATGTTCCGTTCGACATCGAGGTTGGGATAGAGCGCGTAGGACTGGAACACCATCGAGATGTCGCGGTCCTTGGGATGGACGCCAACGACCGAACGGCCGCCGATGCGAATGTCGCCGGCGGTCGGCTGGAGCAGGCCAGCGATGCAGTTGAGCAGCGTGGACTTGCCGCAGCCCGACGGCCCGAGCAATACGAGGAACTCGCCGTGCTTGAGTTCGAGATCGATGCCCTTCAGCGTGTCGGTGCGCCTGTATGCCTTGCGCAAGCCCGAGATGACGAGGTCGCTCATCGCTCAGCCCTTTACCCCGCCCTGCGTCAGTCCGGCGACCAGCGCCCGCTGCAGCACCATGCCGATGATCACTGGCGGCAGCGCCGCGAGGACGCCGGCGGTGGCGATCAGTCCGTAGTCGGTGATGCGGCCGCCGGCGAGATCGGCCACTGCGACGGTCAGCGTCTTGGCGCGCTCGTCGGAGGTGAAGAGCAGGGCGTAGAAGAATTCGTCCCAGCCGACCATGAGCGCAAACAGCGCTGCGGTGGTTACCGCCGGCGCCGCCAGCGGCAGGGTCAGCCGGCGGAGAATCTGGTCGAGGCGGGCGCCGTCGATCATCGCCGCGCTCTCGATTTCGCGTGGCACGCCGTCGAACCCGGACTTGAGCAGCCAGGCCGTGAACGGCGCCAGAATGCTGAGATAGACACCGGCCAGGCCGAAAACGTTGTTGAGCAGGCCAAGGGCGTGGAGACCTTTGTAGAGCGGTACGGAAAGCGCCACGGCCGGCAGCATGTAGCTGCCGATCGCCAGGTAGATCGACCAGCCGACCTGCCGGTGGCGAGAGACCGCCCAGGCCGCCGGGATACCGACGACCAGAGCGCCGAGCACCGCCATGCCGGACACTTCAAGCGAATTGCGCAGCGACGACAGGAAGGCTTCGCCGGCGGAATGCTGCGCGACCGTGAGCAGTTTCACATAGCGTGAAAAATCGAGCGTCTGCGGCAGCCAGTGCAAGGGGAGCGAGCTCAGGTCGGAAGCCGACGAGATGCTCATCACGACCAGCCAGGCGAAGGGGGCGAGGATCGCCAGCGCGAGGACCGCGGCGGCGGCATAGACGAGAATGGTCTGTACTGGCGGACGCCGCTCCATGGTCAGGCCCTCAGCGTGTTGCGCCGAATGGCGGCGATGTAGACGGCGGCCAGAAGCGTCACGATCAGCGTCACGATCAACGCCATCGAAGCACCGGAACCGGCGCGGCCAAACGAAAAGGCCTCCTGGTAGATGAGGATCGACAGCGTTCGGGTGGTGTCGGCGGGGCCGCCGCGCGTCATCACCCAGATGATATCGAAGACCTTGAACGCCTCGATGGTCCGCAGCACCAGCGCCACCATCAGCGGTCCGGCCATGTAAGGCAGCAACACGAAGCGGAAGCGCGAGAAGGCACCGGCACCGTCGACGATCGATGCCGCCTTGATGTCCGCCGGCACGGTCTGCAGCGCCGCCAGTCCGATCAGGGCGACCAGCGGGAAATTCTTCCACACGTCGGCGACGATGATGGACACCATCGCCGCGCCCGGTTCGCCCAGCCACGAACGATACGTCGGGATGAGCCCGGCCTGGGTGAGCAGCGCATTCAGCGCGCCGTATTCGGGATTGTAGATCAGCCGCCACAGCGTGGCGTTGACGATGGTGGGCAATGCCCAGGGCAGGATCATCAGGGCACGCAGCATCGTGCGGCCGCGGAACTCCTGGTCGAGAAGGAGCGCGGCCAGAACCCCGAGAACCATTTCGGCGGCGACCGAAACGAACGCAAACAGAGCCGTATTGACGAAGGCGCCGGAGAACGCGGCGCTGCGCAGCGCCCGGGCGTAGTTGGCGAGACCGACGAGATTGCCACCGGTGCCGACCAGGCCCGCATCGGTGAAGCTCAATCCGACGGTGTTGATGAGCGGCCAGCCGATGACGGCGACGATGACAGCGAGGAGCGGCAGCAACAACAGCCACGCCCTCACAGTCGTCCAGCGGCTTTCCAATGGTTCCTCGTCGCGAGAAGCTGTGCGCGGCCGTGTATCGCCGGCGCTCTGGGTCCGGACGTTGTGTCGTCCGGACCCTCACCGTATCAGAAATCAGAGGCCCGAATTGTTGGCCGCTTCCTTGAGTGCATCCTCCGGCGATTCCGTTCCGAGGACCGCCTTCTGGATTGCGACCTGAAGCGCCTGCGACATCTGCTGGTACTTCGGCGTGAAGGGTCGCGGGAACATGACGCCCAGCGAGGTCTTGGCGGCGGCGACCAGTGGTTCCTGGCCCTTGGTCACGGCCGGATCGCCGTAGGACGATGCCCAGATCGGCAGGCTGAGCTGAGCGTACTGGTTCTGCACCGGCTGGCTGGTCATATAGACGATATATTTCCAGGCAGCGTCGGGATGCTGGCTGGCCGTGGTGATGCCAAGGCCCATTGAGCCGTTGACGCCGGAAGCCGTGCTGATGCCATCGACGCCGGGAGCGGGCTCGACGCCGACCTGGCCGGCGACCTTGCTGTCCTTCGGGTCATTGCCGAGGGCGTAGGCGTAGGTCCAGTTGAGCATGAAGGCGGCGTCGCCATTCTCGAAGGTGTGGCGGACGTCTTCCTCCAGGAACTCCTTGGAGTTCGGATTGGTGATACCGTCCTTCACGGTCTGAACCATATACTGCAACGCCTTCAGGCCGCCGCCGGTCTGGAACGCCGGCTTGCCGTCGTCGCCGATGAACTTGCCACCGTAGGCATCGACCAGCGTGGCGTAGTCGCACACGGCGGCCTCGGCCTGCGACCAGCTCCATGCGATCGGATACTGGACGATGCCCTTCTGCTTGATGATCTTGGCATCGGCCGCCAGTTCATCCCACGTCTTGGGCGGATTGGCGATGCCGGCCTTGGCGAGCATGTCCTTGTTGTAGAACAGGTACTTGGTGTCGAGGATCCACGGCATGCCGTAGAGCTTGCCGTTGTACTCGGCGGTGGTCATGGCGCCGGGCAGGATCTGGGCCTTCACATCCGCCGAGACGCGGTCAGTGACATCGATCAGGACCTTGTTGGTGGCGAATTCGGCCGGCCAGATCACGTCGTAAAGCACGACGTCGTAACCGCTGCCGCCCTGCGCCAGCACGGTCTTGTCGTGCAGGGCCTCGTACGGGACAAGCTCGAGATTGACCTTGATGTCCGGGTTGTCCTTCTCGAACCCGGCGGTCATGTCGCGGATATTCTGCTCGCTGTAGGCGGCCTGCGCCATGAAGAGGGCGTTGATGGTGGTCGTATCGGCCATCGCGGCCGTCGTGCCGCCAAGCACTATTGCCAGGCCGACACTCAAACAAAGCTTGTTGTGCATGGGTCCCCTCGTGGCTGGGTGGACGGCGGTGACGTCGCGATGAGCGCCGATCGCCGTTGACTGCGCGATGCGTCGATCGTATTAAGTCAATTAACTTGACTTAATTGCCAATAATGATTGTGGAGTCCGTCGCTTGTCAAGACTTGGAAAGACCAAGGCCGACGGGCGAACGGTCTGGCCTTCGCTGGCCGGTACCAACCTCGGTGCGGCCAGTTCCCACAACCGGCGCGTCATCATCGGGGCGCTGCGACGCAATGGTGCCATGACGCGCGCCGAGCTCGCGCGTTCGACACTGCTGACGCGGCAGACCATGTCCAACATCATGGGCGAACTGGTTGCTGCCGGTCTCGTCGAAGCGGAGGCGGCGGTGAATCTGGGGCGCGGACAGCCGGCGATCCCCTATCGACTCGTGGCGAGCGGTGCCTTCGCAATCGGCCTGCACATCGACCGACGATATCTGCGCGCGGTGGCGGTTGATCTTCTTGGCCGGCCGGTGGTGCGCATCGGGTGCGAGCTTCCCGACGAGGGGCCGTACAAGGGGGCCCCAATCGCGCTCGATCTCATCGCGCGGATCCGCCGTGAGCTGCGTCAGCGGCATCCGGGAGCCGATGCGCGTACCGTGGGTCTCGGTGTCGCCATGCCCGGACCGTTCGGGGTGGAGGAACCCGGCCGCCACCAGGGCCCGGCGGCCCAATGGCATTCCTACCCGACGCTCCGCGTCCTCACGGAGGCGACGGGACTTTCGGTTCGCATCTTCAACGACGCTGCCGCGGCCACTCTGGCGGAGAAGTTGACTGGCCTTGGCCACGACATCGATAATTTCGTTTATGTCTTCCTCGCCCACGGCGTCGGGGCGGGGGTTGTCGTCAACGGCGAGCTGGTCGAAGGCGCGCGCGGCAACATGGGCGAAGTCGGCGAGATGATCATGCATCTCGTCGATGGTGGTGCCGGCTCAACGCTGGAGCAGGAGATTTCGCTGACCGCGCTCGCCGGGTTTCTCGGCGCTTCCAATCCCTCCTCGCCGGAGACCTATGATCTGATCGAGCGGGCGCTGAGCACCAGGGACCCAAGGATCGGCGAGTGGATCGAGCGCGTCGCGCCGCGGCTGCGGCAGGCAGTCCAGATCATCGAATCGATGTTCGATCCCGACACCATTATTTTCGGCGGCGAGGTGCCGAAGGACTTGCTGCAGAGGCTGATCCCGGCGCTCGATCCGCTTTTCCCTTCCCTTGCCAACCGACCCGACCGGTCGCTGCCACGGCTGCTGACCGGTGATGCGGATCGCTGGGCGGTGGCGCTGGGTGCTGCCAGCGAACCGATATCGAGGGAGTTCGACCCTCGCCTTGCGGCGATGCTCAAAGGCGGGACTGACGCCACCGTCGCCCGCAGCTGAAGCGTCCCGCGGCGCATTGCGGCTTGCGTCGCGCTATCGCCTTCGGCCATCCTGTATCGGCTGTATCGGCCGCTTGCGCACGAGGAGGCCCGCCTGCTCCCCACATCAGTCCCGGCTGCAGTTTCGCTTCAGGGCGTCGCCAAGTATTTCGACGGCCAGCCAGCGGTTGACGGTGTGTCGCTGGACGTCGCCAAGGGCGAATTCCTCGCCATCGTCGGGCCGAGCGGCAGCGGCAAGACCACGCTGATGCGGCTGATCGGCGGCTTCGAGATCGCCGACGCTGGCACGATCGCCATCGGTGGACGCGACGTCACGCACACGCCCGCCGAGCAGCGCAACGTGAACACCGTCTTCCAGAGCTATGCGCTCTTTCCTCACCTGACCGTGCTCGACAACGTCGCCTACGGGCCGCGAATGCGCGGTGTTGGCCGGCGGGAGCGATACGCGACGGCCGAGCGTCTGCTTGACCTTGTCAGCCTGCGCGATCTCGGCCGCCGGTTTCCCGGCGAGCTTTCCGGCGGTCAGCAACAGCGCGTGGCGCTGGCGCGGGCGCTGGCCAACGAGCCGGAAGTTCTTCTGCTCGACGAACCGCTGGGCGCGCTCGACCGCAAGCTGCGCGATGAGATGCAGCGCGAACTCCGGCGCGTGCAGGCTGAGCTCGGCGCGACATTCCTCTACGTCACTCACGACCAGGAAGAGGCCTTCGGCATGGCCGATCGTCTGGCCGTCATGCGCGCCGGCCGCTTCGAGCAGATCGGCGCGCCGGCGGAAGTGTACGATGCGCCCGTCAACGCATGGGTGGCGCTTTTCGTCGGCGCCGCCAACACCATTGTCGGCGAAGTGACTGTGGCCGGCACTTCCGCGCGATTGTCGTCATCGGTTGGACAGCTTGCGGTGGGCTATCTCGCTCGAGGACTTGCAAAGGGCGATCGCGCAATTGTCGTGGTGCGGCCCGAGGCGACGGTCTTTCAACGAAAGGGCGCAGGCGCGGCGGGAGACAACGTGATCGCCGCGACACTCGTCGATACTGTCGTTCTCGGCGCATCCCTGCGGCAGCGTGCCATTGCCGCGGACGGCGCTATATTCGAATCCATCAGCCGGCGGTCCGGCGGCGGCGACGCGGCAGGCCCGACCGGCGAACCTGTCGTTGTCACATTCGCGCCCGAGGCTGCGCGCGCCTATCGCGAGGATATAACCGGCGCATCGGCGCCTCTGCAGCAATCACAAAAGGAAACCCATCGATGACGCGTTCCATGTCCCGTCAGAAGTCGAGGCACTTCAGTCGCCGGTCGGTTCTCGGCCTGCTTGGCGCCGGCATCGCCGGAACCGCGCTGGCGGGATTGCCCCGGCGTGCGGCCGCGGCCGGCGGCCAGCTCAACATCTACAGCTGGCCGGACTACTTCTCCACCGACGACCTCGCCGCCTACACCGCCAAGAGCGGCGTGACGCCGGCGATCACCACGTACAATGCCAACGAGATTCTCTTTGCCAAGTTGAACAGCCCGGCCGGTGCCGGTTTCGACATCGTCGTGCCGAGCTCGGGCTGGATCAGCCAGCTCGCCGGCAAGAACCTTCTCCAGCCGCTCGATCACAGCCGCATCGATTTCGGCGCGCTCGATCCGTCGCTGCTCAATCGCGACTACGATCCCGGCAACAAGTACTCGATCCCCAAGGACTGGGGTGTGCTTGGCGTCGTCTACGATCCCGACGCAGTCGGCGGCGAGATCAAGACGTGGCAGGACTTTTTCGATGCCGGTGCGAAGCCCGGTGCGTCGGGCAAGATCCGGCTGACCAAGGCACCCAGCGAAACCGTCGGTCCGGCGCTCTGGATCAGCGGCAAGGACTGGAACAAGGCGACGGTCGCCGACATTCAGGGCACCAGGGATTTTCTCACGGGCTTCGCCAAGCACGTGAAGACCTTCTCGAGCTTCGATCCTCAGGCGCTGGCCAGCGGAGCCATCGTGCTCGCGCAGGCCAATCAGGCAGCGGCGCGCGGCGCGCTCCTGCAGAACCCGAAGCTCAAGTGGGTCGTGCCCGGCCCGAAGAGCGAAATCTGGGTGGACAGCTACGCCATCCCGTCGAGCGCGCAGAACCTCGACCAGGCGTACGACTTTCTGAACTTTTTCCTGTCGGCCGACATCCAGGTCAAGGAAACCGAATATCTCGGTTATCCCGCGGCGATTGCCGGTCTGAAAGGGAAGCTGTCGGCGGACACCAAGCTGCCGGACATGATCTTCGGCGGCAGCGGCGTCGATTTCAATGCGCTGACGTCCTACATCGTCAATCCGGACACGGTCGCGGCGTATCAGGACGTGCAGAATGCGGTTCAGGCGGCCGCCGGCGGCTAGGCGGGTGGATCGCACGGGGTGCGGGGCGTGACGCCGACAGCGCGCACCTCGGCGCACCAGCGGATCGCAGTGCCGACGAGCGACGCTCTCCTCGCCGGCATTCCTGCGGCGTGGCTGTTCGTGTTCTTCGTGGCGCCGCTCGCCTTCACCGTCTTTTTTTCATTCGGGCATTCCACCTTCGGCGGCATTGCGCCCGGCTTCACGTTCGACAACTACCGCGCGGCGTTGTCGGGCTTCTATGCGCAATCGTTCCTGCGCACGCTGCGCTTCGCCTTCGCCGGATCGGCGCTGTGTCTGCTGGCGGCCTTCCCCACGGCCTATTTCATCGCGCGGCACGCCGGGCGCTGGCGCGCGGCCGCGCTGGCGCTGGTGCTGGTGCCCTACTTCACGAGCTTCCTCATTCGGGTCATGTCCTGGCAGATACTTCTCGCCCGGGGTAGTGCGGTCGAGATGCTGCTCAATTTTCTGTGCCTGCACTCCGGTCCGCTCGACGTCCTCGACACGCAGACGGCCGTCTTCATCGGCATCGTCTATGCCTATCTGCCAATCGCGATCGTGCCGCTCTACGTCGTGCTGGCGCGTATTCCCCCGACGCTGGTCGAGGCGAGCCGCGACCTTGGTGCCTCGCCGTGGCAGACGTTCCTGTTCCTGATGTTGCCGCTGGCGCGACCCGGCGTTGCGACTGCGGCACTGCTGACAGCCGTACCAATGCTCGGCGAACTGGTGGTGCCGACGCTGCTCGGCGGCGACAAGGGGGTGCTGATCGGTCGCGCAATTTCCTCGCAGTACATCGAGTCGCAGAACTATGCGCTGGGATCGGCCATGGCTGTGCTCGTGATGATCGCGGTCGGAGTGGTCGTCGCCCTGCTTGCCCGTCTGACGCGCGGCTTCATGGAGGTCGCGCCGTGAGCCGCACGCGGCTGGCCTTCCCGCAGCCTGCCGGCATTGGTTTTGGCGCCTGGTATCTGCTCGCCGTGGCCTTCCTTTTCGCGCCAATCGCGACCTCGGTGATCTATTCGTTCAACGTCGGTTCGCTCGGCAAGCAGACGTCCCTGTTCACCGGCTGGACGCTGCACTGGTACGCCATGGCATGGCGCGACCTGACGCTGCGGCGCGCGGTCGAGACCAGCGTGGTCGCGTCCTTCTGGTCGGCGCTGCTAGCGACACTGCTCGGTTCCGCGCTTGGGTTTACGATGGTGCGCCATCCGGTGCGCCGCGTCAGGTTGCTGCTCTCGGGATTGACCTATCTGCTGCTCATCGTACCGGAGACCGTCACCGGTGTTTCGCTCCTGCTGTTTTACGCGGTCACGCGCGTACCGCTCAGCCTGGCGACGTTGATCGCCGGCATAACGCCGCTGGCCATTGCGGTGACCGCGCTCATCGTGCGCGCCGGCGTGCTCACGCTCGACCGGCGATATGAGGAAGCGTCGGCAGATCTCGGTGCCAATCGCTGGCAGACGTTGAGATTCGTTATCCTGCCGCATCTCGCCCCCGCGGTCGGGGCCGGCGCGCTGATGGCGTACGTCTTCTCCTTCGACAATCTCGTCGTCTCGACGTTCCTGACCACGCCGCGCGTCAATACCTTGCCGGTTTATCTCTTTGGCAGCCTGCAGTACGGGCCGGCGCCAACCGTCTATGCCGCGGCTGCGGCAATCATGTTCTTTACCCTGGCGCTCATCGGGCTGGCGGCGCTGCTCTATCGTCTGGCTGCCCGTCGCGACCTGCAGGCGAGATACCAATAATCATGCCGCTGCCCAGTTCCTTGCTTGATGTGCCCGCCTACCCCGCCGCCGGGTACGCCGTTCTCGCTGATCGATTGAAGCGCCTTCTGGGTTGCTCGGGCGATCTTCTCTTCGTTCAGGGTGAGGCCGTTGTCGCGCTGGAGGCAGTCGCGGCAAGTCTGGCGCGACCGGGGCTCGAGGCGGTCAACGTTGTGACCAGCCCCTATGGCGGGCTGTTTGGCGCATGGCTGCGGCGCGGTGGCGCCAACGTCGTCGATGTCGTCGCCGCGCCGGGGCGCCCGATCGCGGTGGAAGCCGTGGCCGAAACGCTCGCCGCGAAGAAGCGGGTCGACATTGTCGCTGTGGTCCATGCCGAGGCGGCCAACGGCTCGCTCAATTCGCTGTCCGAAATCGCGACGCTGGCGCATCAGCGGAGCGCGATCGTGGTTGTCGATGCCGTTGCTTCAGTGGGTGCGCACCGTGTGGCGGTCGATGCCGATGGACTCGACGTGATTGTGATCGGCCCGCAAAAGGGGCTGGGAGGCCCCGCCGGCATTTCAGCCGTGACGATCAACGCGGACGCGTGGCGACTGCTCGAGGCTGAAGGCGCCCCCGTGCAGTCCGTGCTGTCCCTGCTCGACCTTCGCGACAACTGGCTGAAGCGGGGCCGCGGCGTGCTTCCGGGAATGCCGTCGGCGCTGGAATTCTGGGCACTCGAGGCGGCGCTCGACCGCGTCGAAGCCGAGGGCATCGATGCGCTTGTCGCCCGGCATGCCAAGGCGGCGCTGGCGACCCGCGCCGGGCTGCGTGCATTGGGGCAGGATCCCTGGATCGAGGCAAACGAGCGCGCGGCGGCGGTCGTAACCACCGTGCGCGTGCCGGCGGGAATGGACCCAAAGGTGATCGTCAGGATGACGGCAGCAGCCGGCGCGAGCCTCAGCCCGGGCGTAGGGGAGGGCGCCGCCGATCTGGTGCGGCTCGATCATACGGGACCACGGGCCGCGTTTGCGGCGGTATTGACCAACATCACGGCCTACGGTGCGGCCCTCGCGCAGGCGGGCGTGGCGGTGGACGTCGGCGCGGGGGCAGCGGCGGTCGCGAGGGTTTATGCGACACTCGGATAGGCGATCACCGCGATGGATTTTGCCAGCAGGCGGCGATCGTGATACCGAGCCAAGCGATGCTGCAATAGCGCGAGTGCCAAGCATTTGTTCAGCGTTCGGTACGAGCTGGTCATTTTCGATTGTGACGGGGTGCTGGTCGACAGCGAGCTCTTGAGCTGCCAGTGCCTTGCCGAAATGCTCAGCCGCCATGGGGTTGTCACCGACCGCGAGGACGCGATGCGTCGCTTCCTTGGGCGCAGCGCGTCCGCCGTTGCCGATCATTTCCTTGCCACGACCGGTCGGCCGCTGCCGCCGTCGTTTGCTGATGAGCTGCAGGCAGCGCTGACCGACGTGTTCAGGGCGGATTTGCAGGTCTTCCCCTGGGTACGCGAGTTTCTCGCCACGTACGACGGGGTCTACTGTCTGGCGTCGTCAAGCCATCCGGAACGGCTCGCAATGACACTGTCGGTAACGGGCCTCGACCGCTATTTCACGGGTCGCGCCTTTACGGCGGCGATGGTGCGGCACGGAAAACCGGCGCCCGATCTGTTTCAGTTCGCCGCGCGCAAGATGTCCGCCAAGCCCAAAAATATCCTGGTCATAGAAGACAGCGTCAATGGCGTGCTTGCCGGAAAGGCGGCTGGAATGACGGTGTGGGGCTTCGTCGGCGGCAGTCACCACAAGGACGGCGCAGGCGCCGCGCGGCTGACGGAAGCCGGCGCCGATCGAATTTTCCATTCGTTCGAGGAATTGGTACCAAAGACAAAAGGCGCCAGATGAAGCGCCCGAAGGAAGAGAAACCCGCGGCCCCCTCGCGGCTTGACGACGCCGCCCGCGCGGGCTGGCTCTACTACGTCGCCGGTAACACGCAGGACGAGATCGCTGCCAAACTGAACGTTTCGCGGCCGACGGCGCAGCGGCTGGTGTCGCTGGCGCTTTCCGAGCGCCTCATCACCTTCCGCCTCAACCACCCCATCGCGGCCTGCATGGAACTGGCGCAGCAGCTCAGCGATCGCTACGGCCTGGAGCATTGCGACGTGGTGCCGACCGATCCCGAGCACAAGACGAGTGTGGCCGGTGTCGCGGCAAGCGCCGCCGCCTTTCTGGAACAGAGGCTCGCCGCGACCGCCCCGCTCATCATCGCGCTGGGTACCGGGCGCACGCTGCGTGCCGCGGTGGACCAGATCCGGCCAATGGAGTGCCCGCGTCATCAGCTGGTGTCGCTGGTCGGCAATATTGCGCCGGACGGCTCGGCGAGCTTCTTCGACACGCTGACGCGGCTCGCCGACCTCACCCAGGCCAGACATTATCCAATCCCGTTGCCGCTGGTGGCGGCCAGCCCGAGCGAGAAGAAGCTGCTGCTATCGCTGGAGCCGGTGCGGCATGTTCACGAGCTGGCGGAACGCGCCGATCTCACGCTCGTCGGCGTCGGCCAGATGGATTCGGCCGCCCAGCTGTTCATCGACGGCTTCATCTCGCGGCAGGAGCTCTACGACACCATGCGGGCGGGGGCGGCCGGCGAGATCACAGGCTGGTCGTTCGATGAAGCCGGCGTCGCGCTGAAAGTTGGCGTCAACGCGCGCATCACCTCGGTTTCGCTGAAACCCGCAAACGGTCGTCTGGTGCTCGGTGTCGCCGCCGGCCCGGGGAAGGTGAAACCGATCCGCGCGGCACTGGCCGGCCGATTGATATCCGGCCTGATCACCGACGAAACGACTGCGGCGGCGCTGCTCGAGAGCGCCTAGAGAACACGGCGCCAATCCAAATTCGAGCGATGCCTTCGGTGACAGCTGCCAGGCCGGTGCCCGCGAAGGAAAATTCAGCGCACGGCGTTGCGGCGCGCTTGACAGAATGACGCAGGCGTGGTGAGCATCTGATTAATGTCGGAGCAAATGCTCACGACTTAATGGGAGGAAGATGATGAAGCCTATCTTTGGCGCCCTCTTGGGCGCGGCGTCCCTTTTGGCGTTTGGCCAGGCCCACGCCGACACCACGTTGACCATCGCGACGGTCAATAACGGTGACATGATCCGCATGCAGAAGCTGACGGACGACTTCACCAAGTCGAACCCGGACATCAAGCTGCAGTGGGTCACGCTCGAAGAAAACGTGCTGCGCCAGAAGGTGACGACGGACATCGCCACCAAGGGCGGTCAGTATGACGTTCTCACCATCGGCACCTATGAGGTGCCGATCTGGGCGAAACAGGGCTGGCTGGTGCAGCTGTCGGCGCTGGAGAGCGATGCGACCTATGACGTAAACGACCTTCTGCCGGCGATCCGCGGCGGTCTTTCGGTCGATGGCAAGCTCTATGCGGCGCCGTTCTACGGCGAGTCGAGCTACGTGATGTACCGCAAAGACCTGATGGACAAGGCCGGGCTCAAGATGCCCGATGCGCCGACCTGGGACTTCATCAAGCAGGCGGCGGACAAGATGACCGACCGTGCCAACGGCATCAACGGCATCTGCCTCCGCGGCAAGGCCGGCTGGGGCGAGAACATGGCGTTCCTGACCGCCATGTCGAATTCGTTCGGCGCGCGCTGGTTCGACGAAAAGTGGCATCCCCAGTTCGACCAGCCGGAGTGGAAGAATACGCTGCAGTTCTACGTCGACCTGATGAAGGCTGACGGCCCGGCCGGTGCGTCGTCCAATGGCTTCAACGAGAACCTGACGCTCTTCCAGCAGGGCAAGTGCGGCATGTGGATCGACGCCACCGTCGCCGGCTCGTTCGTGACCGACCCGAAGGCCTCGACCGTCGCCGACAAGGTCGGCTTCGCTCTGGCGCCCGACAACGGTCTCGGCAAGCGCGGCAACTGGCTGTGGGCGTGGTCGTTGGCCATTCCTGCCGGCTCGCAGAAGGTCGACGCCGCCGAGAAGTTCATCGACTGGGCGACCAGCAAGCATTACGAGGAGCTGGTGGCGGGCCAGGACGGCTGGGCGAACGTTCCTCCCGGCACACGCACCTCGCTCTACAGCAACACGAACTATACCGGTGCTGCGCCGTTCGCGGCGATGACACTGGCGTCCATCAACGCGGCTGATCCGACCCACCCGACGGTGAAGCCGGTGCCGTACACCGGCGTGCAGTTCGTCGCGATCCCCGAATTCCAGGGTCTCGGCGATACCGTGGGCCAGCTGTTCTCGGCGGCACTCGCCGGACAGAGCAGCGTGGATGACGCCCTGAAGCAGGCTCAGGACGTTGCAACACGCACGATGACCAAGGCCGGCTACATCAAGTAGCCTTCCTCCCAGGCAGGAGGCCGTCCGGGAGCAAACCGGGCGGCCTCCGGCAACCCTGACGCCGCAGGCGAAGGGCAATGAACAAGCTCCGGCAGCAGACCGGACGTCGCGGACAAACCGGTCCACGGGGAGGGGCGGTATGGCAACGGTAAACACCCGCAGCCTGGCGCGCGCGATGCTGGCGCCCTCCGTTGCGGTGCTTTTCGTCTGGATGGCGGTGCCGCTGGTCCTGACCCTCTGGTACTCGTTCCAGACCTACAACCTGATCAATCCGATCAACAACGGTTTTGCCGGCTGGTCGAACTACTACTACTTCCTGACCGATCCCTCATTTTTCCAGGCGTTTGCGAACACCCTCATCCTGACGATTTCGGTGCTGGCGATCACGGTCGTCGGCGGCATCCTCATCGCGCTCCTGATCAACCAGGAATTCTTTGGGCGCGGCATCGTGCGCATCCTGATCATTTCGCCGTTCTTCGTCATGCCCACCGTCTCGGCGCTGGTGTGGAAGAACATGATGCTCGATCCGAACTACGGCATCTTCGCCTGGATCGTGACGCGCTTCGGCATTGCGCCGATCCCATGGCTCGACCGCTTTCCGCTGTCGTCGATCATCGTCATCGTCGCCTGGGAGTGGCTGCCGTTTGCGACGCTCATCCTGCTGACCGCGCTGCAATCGCTGGACGAGGAGCAGATGGAAGCGGCCGATATGGACGGCGCGGGAAATCTCAGCCGCTTCTTCTACATCGTCCTGCCGCACCTCTCGCGCGCAATCACGGTGGTCATTCTAATCGAGACGATTTTCCTGCTCGGCGTGTTCGCGGAGATCCTGGTCACAACCAGCGGCGGACCGGGCTACGCCTCAACCAACATAGCCTACCTCGTCTACCACGCGGCGTTGCTCGACTACGACGTCGGCGGTGCCTCCGCCGGCGGTGTCGTCGCGGTCATCCTGGCCAACATCGTTGCGATGTTCCTGATCCGCATCGTCGGCAAGAATCTGGAGGCGTGAGGCATCATGGCACGGACCGTCTCGACCCGGCGCAAATTGACGTCCACGCTTTTTGCGTGGCTGGTGGCGCTCGCCATCTTCTTCCCGATCCTGTGGACGTTCCTCACGGCGTTCAAGACGGAAGGCGACGCCATTCTGTTTCCGCCGGCATTCTTTCCGCCGCACTGGACCCTGGAGAACTTCTTCGAGGTGCAGGCGCGCTCGAATTACTTCAAGCACTTCGGCAATTCGGTGGTGATCGCCGGCGGCTCGACGCTGCTTGCCCTGCTCATCGCGATTCCGGGCGCATGGTCGATGGCGTTCTCGCCGACCAAGCGCACCAAGGACATCCTGATGTGGATGCTTTCCACCAAGATGATGCCGGCGGTCGGCGTCCTTGTGCCGATCTATCTGATCTTCAAGAACCTCAGCCTGCTCGACAATCTCTTCGGGTTGACGGTGATCGTCATGCTGATCGACCTGCCGATCGTGATCTGGATGCTCTACACGTACTTCCGCGAGATTCCGGTCGACATCCTCGAAGCGGCGCGCATGGATGGCGCGCTGTTGTGGAAGGAGATCGTCTACGTGCTCCTGCCGATGGCGGTGCCGGGAATCGCCTCCACACTGCTGCTCAACGTCATTCTGGCGTGGAACGAGGCGTTCTGGACGCTCAATCTGACGGCGGCGAATGCTGCGCCGCTGACGGCCTTCATCGCGTCGTTCTCGGCGCCGGAAGGCCTGTTCTGGGCGAAACTGTCCGCGGCCTCGACGCTCGCCATCGCGCCCATCCTGCTGCTCGGGTGGTTCTCGCAGCGGCAGCTGGTGCGCGGTCTCACCTTCGGAGCGGTGAAATGACCTCAACATCCTGGCAGGGAGGCGTGTAATGGGCGCGATCGTGCTGCGGCGTGTCCGCAAGCAGTTCGGCGAGGCCGAGATCATCCCGGGCATCGACCTCGACATCAAGGACGGCGAGTTCGTGGTGTTCGTGGGACCGTCGGGCTGCGGCAAGTCCACGCTGCTCAGACTGATCGCAGGGCTGGAGGATGTCAGCGGCGGGGCGATCGAGATCGACGGGGTCGATGTCGCCAGCGCACCGCCGGCCAAGCGCGGGCTGTCAATGGTATTCCAGTCCTACGCGCTCTATCCGCACATGACGGTGCGCAACAACATCGCCTTCGGCCTCAAGATGGCTGGCGAGCCGAAGCAGATGATCGCCGAGAAGGTGGAGAAGGCGGCGGCGACGCTCAACCTGACACCCTACCTGGAGCGGCGCCCGGGACAGCTTTCCGGCGGGCAGCGCCAGCGGGTTGCGATCGGCCGGGCGATCGTGCGCGAACCCAAGGCCTTCCTGTTCGACGAGCCGCTGTCCAACCTCGATGCGGCGCTGCGCGGCCAGATGCGCATCGAGATCGCGCAACTGCATCAGTCGCTGAAGACGACCATGATCTACGTCACCCACGATCAGGTCGAGGCGATGACCATGGCCGACAAGATCGTGGTGCTGAATGCCGGACGGATCGAGCAGGTCGGCTCGCCGCTCGAACTCTACAATCATCCGGCCAACCTCTTCGTCGCCGGCTTCATCGGCTCGCCGCGGATGAACCTGTTTGCGCCGCCGAAGGGGTTTGCCGACGGGGATCTTGGCAAGGTGGACCTTGCCGGGGGAGCAGCGACAATCGGCATCCGTCCCGAGGAAATCGACGCCTCCCGCGAAAGCGGGACCTGGAAGGGCAAGGTCGACATCGCCGAGCATCTCGGCTCCGACACCTTCTTCTACATCGAGGTTCCCGGCATTGGCCGGCTGACGGTGCGCCAGCCCGGCGAGTTCCCACTGAAACCCGGCGACACGGTGTGGCTCACCCCGCGCCCCGACCGGATTCATCGCTTCGACCAGAATGGAAAGGCGCTGGCGGCCTGACGACCGACGGCATTCGACAGGAGTTCTTCATGTACCTCGAGATGTTCAAGCTCAATGGGCGCACGGCGCTGGTCACGGGTGGCGGGCGCGCCATCGGGCTCGCCTGCGTCGAAGCGCTGGCGGAGGCGGGCGCCAAGGTGGTGATCGCCGACTACGATGCCGGCGTGGCCGAGGAGGGCCGCAGCGCCATGAAGGCAAAGGGCTACGACGTCGACATCGCCATCGTGGACGTCACCAAGCCCGACCAGGTGACAAAAGCCGCCGACG
>Ga0265339_10001085_pt1 | contig 20628 bp, 19 predicted proteins | sample 4CB219metaG_FD_202085 | JGI IMG/M metagenome (GOLD analysis project Ga0265339, IMG submission 202085) | Rhizosphere microbial communities from Carex aquatilis grown in University of Washington, Seatle, WA, United States - 4-CB2-19 metaG | ecosystem: Host-associated > Plants > Roots >... | reverse complement strand
CAGCTTGCTCAATGCGACTGGGTGGTCGAGGTCGTCGCCGAAAACCTCGCCATCAAGCACAGCTTGCTGCAGCGCGTAGCCCCGCACCTCGGCCCCGACACCCTGCTCACCACCAACACCTCCGGCCTGCCCATCGCCCAAATTTCTTCCGTACTCTCTGCGCCGTTGCGCCGCCGCTTCTTCGGCAGCCACTTCTTCAACCCCCCGCGCTATATGCGCCTGCTCGAACTCATCCCCACCCCTGAAACCGACCCCGCCCTGCTCTCCTCTTTCGCGGCTTTTGCTGACCGCCTCCTCGGCAAACAGGTCGTCCTCGCCCATGACACCCCCAACTTCATCGCCAACCGCATCGGCGTCACCGTCATGTTTACCGCCGCCGCGCTCATGCTTCAACAGGGCCTCTCCATCGAGGAAGCCGACGCCCTCACCGGCCCCGCCATCGGCTGGCCGCGCACCGGCACCTTCCGCCTCGCCGACATGGTAGGCATCGACGTCCTCGCCCACGTCGCCGCCAATTTCCCCGCCGGCGCCGGTCCGGTAGGTGGGGGTTTTAACCCCCACACAAAGACCGCTCCCAAAGACCCCGGGGCCTTAGCCCCTGCGGGAAGTTTCTCCACCATCCTCCAAACCATCGTCCAGAACGGCTGGCTTGGCGACAAATCCGGCCAGGGCTTCTACAAGAAAGTCCGCGGTAAAGACGGCTCCGACGACCGCCAGGTCCTCGATCTGAACACCCTCGAATACCGCCCCTTCACCAAGCCCAACATCCCATCGCTCGACATGGCCAAAAACGCCGCCAATCTCCCCGAGCGCCTCCGCCTGCTCCTCAGCGCCGATCCCAAAAAAGACAAGGCCGCCGCCTTCCTGTGGCCGCTCCTCACCACCCTTTGGAACTTCTCCGCCCAACTCATCGGCGAAGCCGCAAACGACGCCCCCTCCATCGACCGCGCCATGCGCGCCGGCTTCAACTGGGAACTGGGTCCATTCGAAATGGCAGACGCCGCCGGCCTCAAAGACACCGTCGCGCGCATGAAGGCCATCAACCTGCCCGTCAGCCCGGCTGTCACCGCGCTTCTTGATTCCGGCAACCAATCCTGGTATGCGCCCGACGGCCCGCAATGCTACAACCCCGCCACTCGCGCCTGGGAGCCCGTCCCCCAGCAGCCCTGCCACGCCACCATCGCCGACTTCCGCCGCACCCACAAGGTCATCCGCTCCAACTCAGGCGCTTCTCTCGTCGACATCGGCAACGGCATCGCCTGCATCCAGCTCCACTCCCTCAAGAACGCCATTGGCGGCGACGTGGTCTCGCTGGTCTCCTTCGTCCTCAAGCCCGACTCCGGCACCGTCCGCGACTTCCTCGGTTTCGTCCTCTCCGGAGACCGCGACAATTTCAGCGTCGGCGCCAATCTCATGCAGCTTCTTCTCGCCGCGCAGGAAGGCGATTGGGACGAGGTCAACGCCGCCATCCGCTCGTTCCAGCAGATGACCCAGCTCATCAAGTTCTGTCCCCGGCCCGTCGTCATCGCGCCCTTCGGCCTCACCCTCGGCGGAGGCGCGGAAATCTGCCTCCACGCCGCCCGACGCCAGCCCCACGCTGAAACCTACATCGGCCTGGTCGAAGCCGGCGTCGGCCTCATCCCCGGCGGAGGCGGCGCCAAGGAAATGCTGCTCCGCGCCGTCGACGCAGCCGCGGCCGTAGCGCCTCCCGACCCCAAAGAGCCGCCCTCGCGCTTCGCCCAATCCGCAGAGATGCAAAGCGCCCTCAAGCGCACCCTTGAAACCATCGCCTTGGCCAAGGTCTCCACCTCCGCGGTCGAAGCCCGCTCCCTCGGCCTGCTCTCGCCCGCTGACCGCATCACCGCCAACCGCGAACGCCTCCTCCTCGACGCCAAAGCACACGCCCTCGCGCTGGTTGAGGCCGGCTACACCGCGCCCATTCCGCGCACCCAGATCCCCGCGCCCGGTCTCGCCGCTCTGGCCGTCATGGAAACCGGCATCTTCCTCATGGGCGAAGCCGGCTACGCCAGCCCGCATGACCAGAAAGTCGCGCGCTGGGCCGCGTACATCCTCGCCGGCGGCCGCGTCACCCCCGGCTCGCTGGTCAGCGAGCAGTACCTCCTCGACCTCGAACGCGAAGCCTTCCTCTCGCTCTGCGGCGAGCGCAAAACCCAGGAACGCATTGCCTTCACCCTCAAAACCGGCAAGCCGCTGCGAAATTGACATACGTACGTATGTATGAGAAGATGCTCTCGTGGAGGGTCTTGCCATGTACCACGACCCAGCAACCGTGTTGTCCCCCAAGGACAAGGTCAAATCTGTTGAAGTTCTCTATGACTCCGGCCCCAAAGAAGGGAGTTGGAGTGTCGCCCAGATTACCTGGGGCGATAGACCCGCCGTTGGGATCCGGTGGAATGGTGATAGCAGCAGCCAGAAGGGCACTCCTCAGGCTCGAGGTAATCCCGCGTGGTTTGTCGTTCCTGACGAACTTCAGGATGCCGTCCTCAAGGCGGCACGGGAGGCCGCACAATCAAAACACGCAGCTATCGAGGACGGTTACCGCATGATGGCAGCCGATCGCGAGCGCGAAGCCGAGGCCGAAGAGTGGACGGAAGGACTGATCGGTGACGCATATTGAGCGAGGCGAGGTTTACTGGGTCAACTTTGACCCAAGCCTCGGCGGCGAAATTCAAAAGATCCGCCCGGCTGTCGTCATTTCAAACAACGCCGCCAATGCGGCGCTGAACCGGCTGCAGGTCGTTCCTATCACTTCCAAGACGGATCGGCTCTACCCGGGCGAGGCGCTGATCGAACTCAATGGAGAAAAGCGCAAGGCGATGGCGGACCAGCTTACAACAGTGAGTAAGGTTCGCTTGGGAAAGCGTCTTGGCGCGATTTCGACTGCGGGCATGGACAGAATTGAAGACGCCGTTATGCTTCAGCTTGGGCTCAATGCTTAACTCTGATAAACGCATAAACTGAAGCGGAAACTCGCAGAGTAGAATTGCTCCCGAGCCTCACAATGCTTTTCACCGCCCGCAGAACGCGCATCGCACTTTGCATTCTGCTCGCTGCCGTCTTCGCCGCCGCTCAGGACTACGATCCGAATCGCCTCGTCACCCGCGGCCAGGTCACTGTTGACGGCCGCACCCAAGCCTACCTCGTCCGCCACCTGCCCCCCAGCAGCTTCCCCGATCTTCCTCTGGCTGTCGCCGGCGAACTCACCGAGCGCGGCTGTCTCATCCCTCAAACTTACGAGGCCCACCGTCCGGAGAACGTGATCCATGGCAGCTTTGAGCGCTGGGGCTCCTCGGACTGGGCCGTGTTGTGTTCCGTTGAGGGCAACGTCTCCCTGCTCGTCTTCGTCGGCGCCGCTGCCGGCAAACCCGTGGTCCTCGCCACTTCTGCTGAAACTGCGCGCCTCCAAGCCCACGATCCCAGCGGCGTTCTCGGCTTCAACTGGGGCATCGACGCCGCCTCGCCGGAAACCGTTCGCGAAGCCCAGATCGGCATGTCGCCGCGCCCGCCCACGCTCGACCACGACGCCATAGCCGACTCCGTCATCGACCGCAAAACCCTCTATCACTACTACACCAAGGGCACTTGGACCCTGGCCGCAACGTTGAGCGATTGAACCGTGTTGACCGCCCTGAGCATCGGAGTCTAAAGAAGAAGTCAGCGGAGCGATTGTCCTTTTGTCTCTGTTCTCTGATCTCTGTACCCTGTTCACTGACCCCTGACCCCTGACCACTGCTCCGCAGGAGCCCAATGCCTGAAGCCGTCCTAGTCAGCTCCGTCCGCACTCCAGTCGGCCGCGCCCCCAAAGGCGCCCTCGCCACCACCCGCCCAGACGATCTTGCCGCCGTCGCCATCAACGGCGCGCTGGAGCGCGTTCCCCAGCTCGACAAGCGCGAAATTGAAGACGTGATCCTGGGCTGCGCGCAGCCCGAAGGCGAAGCCGGATTCAACATGGCGCGATTCGCAGCCCTCCGCGCCGGCCTGCCCATTGAAGTCCCCGGCGTCACGGTGAACCGCCTCTGTTCGTCGGGTCTCGAAGCCATCGCCCAGGCTGATATGCGCATCCGCACCGGCGGCGACCGGGTTGTCATTGCCGGCGGCGCGGAATCCATGAGCCTCATCCCCATGGGCGGCAATAAACCAAGCCCCAATCCCTGGCTCGCCGAGCATTACCCGGCATCGCTCCTCACCATGGGACTGACCGCGGAACGCGTTGCACGCCATTACCAGATCAGCCGCGAGGATCAGGACGCCTTCGCGCTCGAAAGCCACGCCCGGGCACTCGCCGCCCAGGCCGCCGGCAGATTCAATGATGAGCTGGTTCCGGTCAAAGTCACCACGGCGACCCCGACCGCAACGGCCGGAAAGCCCCAGGTAGATGAGAAGACTTTTGCCGTTGATGAAGGCCCCCGCGCCGATACTTCCGCCGACGCGCTGGCAAAACTGAAGCCCGTATTTTCAGCGCAGGGCACCGTGACGGCCGGCAACTCCTCACAGACCAGCGATGGCGCCGCCGCCGCAGTGCTTATGGAAGCGGGCCGGGCCGCCGAATTGGGTATCCAGCCCCTGGCGCGGCTGGTGGCTTATGCCGCCATCGGCTGCCTGCCCGAGGAGATGGGCGTGGGGCCGATCTACGCCGTGCCCAAGGCGCTCAGGATCGCTGGGCTGAGGCTCGAAGATATCGGCGTAATCGAGCTGAATGAGGCGTTTGCGGCGCAGGCGCTGGCTGTCATTCGAGCCCTCGGCCTCGATCCCGAGAAGGTGAACGTGAACGGCGGGGCCATCGCACTTGGCCATCCGTTGGGCTGCACCGGCGCCAAGCTTACCGCAACCCTGCTCCGCGAGATGGTGCGCCGCAACGCTCGCTACGGCATGGTGACAATGTGCGTGGGAGGCGGCATGGGCGCCGCGGGAATCTTTGAACGGCTCAGCTGAAACACAAACAGCCGGGACCCAGTCCCGGCTGTTCAAGTCACTGATTGTGGAGCGTTTGAGCTTACGCCTTCGCGGTAGCAATCGCCTTCAGGCGCGTGTTCAAGCGGCTCTTGTAGCGCGACACTGTGTTCTTGTGGAGGACGCCCTTCTGCACGCTCTTGTCGAGGGTGGAGACGGTCTCCCTGAACTGCTGGCTAGCGGCCTTGGCGTCGCCGTTGACGAGGGCCTCGCGCATGGCGCGCAGGCTGGTGCGGACGCGGCTGCGGTTGGCGCGGTTGACGGCGGAGCGGGTCTCAGTTTGACGGGCGCGCTTGAGCGACGAAACGTGATTGGCCATGCTTAAATCCTTGAATCCAGTTCGATTGTGAACGGAAGAGATATGCGACAGGAGAATGCAGAGTCAGCCGCATCTCTCGCAATTACTTAGTCTACCGGATCAGTGCGCGGGGCGCAAATGTGGCGACCCCGAACGAGGCGCCAGTCCCAATTCTGGCTGAATGGTCAAGTGAGTGCTTGAGTATCGTCAGCGGCCGGGGACGATCTGAATCTCGAAAAGTTTGGGCCAGAGCTTGCCGGTGACGAAGAGGCGGTCGTGCTCGGGGTCCCAGGCGATGCCGTTGAGAACGGCCTCAGGGTCATTGACGGCGCCGGCGGGGAGCAGGCCGGAAAGATCGATCCAGCCGAGGACCTTGCCGTTGGACGGGGAGATACGGGCGATGCGGTCAGAGTGCCAGATGTTGGCGTAGATTTCGCCGTGAATGTACTCGAGCTCATTGAGCTCGGTGACCTTGCGGCCGCGGTAGCGGACGGTGACGCGGCGCAGCTCGTGCAGGGTGGAAGGATCTAGGAAGTGGAGGTCGGCGGTGCCGTCCGAGAGGATGAGGGATTTGCCGTCGTTGGTGAGGCCCCAGCCCTCCCATGGGTAACTGAGGGTCTTCAGCAGGCGGAAGCTGAAGCGGTCATAGACGAAGGCGGTGTGCGACTGCCAGGTGAGCTGGATGAGGGTGCTGCCCCAGGTGGTGAGGCCTTCGGCGAAGTATTGCTGGTCGAGGTGGACTTCCTGAAGGCTGCGGCCGGTCTCGAGGTCGTCCATGCGAAGGACGGACTGGCCGAAGCGGCCGTCGCTCTCATAGAGGTGTCCGTCGACGTAGACCAGGCCCTGGGTGAAGGCATCTTGGTCATGGGGATAGGTTTGCACGATGCGGTAGGTGTCCGTGGCGCAGCCGGAGATGGGCACGAGCATGACCGCGGACAGGAAGGCGAGGGTAAGCGAGAGGCGCATCTGGGGACATTGTACGCAAGCCGGGGAGTCAGCGCGTCAGCGCGGCGGGACTTTCAGGAAAGTGCGAAAATAAAAACGGCTATGTTTAATTGAATCATTGGATTACGCACAAAAAATGCAGTGATTTGCGCGCCCTCTTCCAAGCTGCGTGAGTGAGTGTGGGGCGTATATTATTTTCCCGGGCGGAGATTTCCCCGGACTCCTGAGGCCGGGTTGTGGTGGCGATCATGGCTTTATTGGCCCTGAGATGCGTGTGCCCGCCGAGTGGCGGGCATATTTCTGCTTACAAATAGACTTTAGCCCGGATGGCGGAGTGGTGGATGTGATGGCGGATACAGGTGTGAGACAGCGGAGTTGGCAGGGCCGGCGGCGGTGGGCAGGCAAGAGGGGGAAGTTTCGTCTAATATTCGCTTTTCCCGCTCGGCGGCGGGACCCAATTCTGCACAATAAATGGTGCGTTTAGGGGTATAATCTGGCTAGCACGCCAGAATAGAGGCTAAATTGTTATAATCAAATGAGATAAACGTCGCAAAGGCGGTGAGAAGGACAATTCGGCAGGTGTTTGGGGTTGGGTGAGTTGTCAGTCTTCAGTAGTCAGGGTTGGTTGATCGCATCGTTCCCGGGCGAGAGAAGCCCCGCCGAGTGGCTTCATCCCGGCTGTTATTTCAGGATGGATCAGCCAAGGGGTGCAGGTCCCCAAAAGCGAGGGAGCGAGGCCAACCGCCGCGGGAAACGTCCCGTCTGTCCCCCGGTTTCCCCCGGTTTCCCAGCATCAGACGGCTCTCCTGATCCCGGAGACCGCCTCCCCTCTCGACCAGTTCAATGATCTTGTTGGTGGAAGTGAAGTGCAGGCGCTTGGGCAGCGGCGTCTTCAGGTCGGCCTCAAGGAACTGGCATTGCCAGCCGTGCCTATCCATAAAGGACATGTATACCCGGTGCCGGTCGTTCTGGTCCATGCAGACCAGTATAAGGGAATACAAGGCGAAAACTTTCCTCTAGAGCCCGAGATTCGCTTTAGTGATGGAGGCTTTCGCGAGAGTTGTTATCCCTCTCGGCGGGTATAGCACTTGTCGAACTCCTGAAAAATATTGGGGTTGTAGAATCGCTGGCACGCCCCCTCTGGCTTTCTCGGATTCTGCGGTCGAGGGAAGCAAAACTTTCTTTCGATTTCCAATTTGCGCCTCGTGAGATGGTATTTGTCGTTCGCCAAGAAGTTTGAATATCGTGCCTGAAGTGCTGCGGTCAGCTGCTCGTATGTCATCGGGTAGTTCTTTAAAATATCTTCTTCGCGGATCGCGATTGCCGGCGCATTCGGATCATTCGTGTATCGGAACTCGACTGCGGTGGGGTCTTTACCCCTTACCAGCTTAGTTTCGAGCCGAAGTGCGACATGCTGTCCTGACCCGGCATCCTTGTCTGCCGATTCACAGGCATCAAGATAAGCCAGTAGCTTTTGGACCTGCTCTGGATAAATGGCCCGAGTGGCTGGCTCCGCTGCCTCAAAGCCGTGGAAGAAGGAAATCGGCATAAGAAAGAAATTGTATTGGGACAGGTCGAGCTTGAACCACTGTGATGCAAGGAGCAGGTAGTTTTGCAAAGAGGCCGTGCCTACCTCCTGCACGCGTCGGCTGATGTACAAGTCTTTATTGATGAGGTGCGCGGCATTATCGCGTATTTCAACAAGAGCCAGCAGATTTTCTTGGGTCGCCTTATCGAGACCAGTTTTTTTGTCCTCGACCATTGCGCTGGCGAGATACGTCAGGCCGAAAGAAATCGGGTTCCCGCTTCGGTTCTCCTTCGGCTTCAAACCACCGGATTTGCCTTTCTCCATCTCATACAAGGATTCAAGTGCGTTTCCATGGTCAATAAGCCACTTCGCTTTGAGCAGCAGTTCCCAAGCGTTCGTCATCAGTAGCGAGAACGCCTCCTCGCGATAGCAGAAGCTGGGCTTGTTATATACCTCAATTGCGGCGACGGCAGCTTGGACGGACTTTGCGGCCAGATCATCACTCAGAGACATAGCGCCCTCATATTAAGGCAATGATCCGGAACTTCTGTCAGTTTTCTGTTGTCAGACCATCGCATTCGAACAAGCCACTTGCCACCCGACATTCGCCGTTGTTTCACCTTCCCACCAGTCGCAAATTTGAGGTGCTGCTCCTCTCTCTTAATTCCGCAAACGCGCCCGGTTCGAGCAAGGCAACATCCAGTTCGGCGTCCCCATAATGCAGGGAGCGTTGGTGGACCTCGATAAGCTCTCTGAGCAATGTTGGTTCTTCTGGAGCGATTTCAACTGGCTCATGCATCCGATAACCACTCTTCCCCATCAGAAACCAAAGATAAGACTTCCGCCTCTCATCTATCATTCCCAGTTCAGATGCTCTGTATAGGAGGGCAGACATCGCAACCCTCCAGTATGGCTTTAGGGCGGCCAGTTTTGGGATGTCAACGCTGTTCAAATAAGGACGAATTTCTCTTTCAGGCATGAGAAATTCCGCAGCGAAGGCATCAGCCTCGCGCTCCATCTTTTCGGTCGGAATCCTGTGCATCATAATGTGACCGATTTCATGGCTGAGGGTGAATCTCATCCTGTCAGTTGGGATAGCTGCATTCACCAAGAAAATGGGTGGATATCCTGGAAGCCATTGGCTCAGAGCATCAACCTTGTTTGTTCCAAAATCGCACTTGATGACTATCCCGCCAGCGTCTTCGATCACTCTGATGAGGTTCTGAACTGGCCCTGGCGGTAACTGCCACAATGCGCGCACGGCTTGTGCAACGTCTTTTGGGCCACCCTTGTATTCATCTATATCAAGACGCTCAAACGACTGCCCTGTGCGGCTTTCAACAGATTTCATCAGTTGCTTGACCTGAATCCGCTTCACATTCACCTTAGCAAGAAGATGAGCGAGTTTGGTATCTGTGGCGCTCTTTCTCTTGCGATGGTAGACACACCCGGAGCCAAAGGCCCTGATAGACTCGTCCAAAAAGAAGAAATCGGCGTTGTATTCCAAGCGACGTGCCATCTTTTCGATCTGTGTGTCGGATGGCGTCTTTATTCCATTCTCAAATTTTGAAACTTCGGCTTGAGAAATTCCTATGTCTTCTGCAAACACGGATTGCGTCAAGCCGCGCGACTCACGAGCGAGTGCGAGCATCTCACGGTTGAATCCCGGCACGCCTATCCCCTCTTCTTAACTGCATCTGCGGGCAGTTCTGCCTTTGTACCTTTGGCAACGAAGCGCGGCTCGGTGGCTGGTTGGCCCACAGAATCAACCGGCGGCATCGTGACCATCTCCGCAGGAACCCCAGTGAGTTCGATGTCCCAAAGTACCCTCTCGTTCAACTGGCAGACAATGGCCTTGCGCACAATGTTCTGTTGCAGGTCATCCAATTGATAACCCGCATGGACGAGCGTCCCATCGACCATGCCAGGGAGTTGCAACTGTGCGAGGAAACGGATTTGAGTGACCGTCTTGATATTGCTGCACCGGCCATCCTTCCTTATCTTCTTGAAGCGGATTGTGACATCTTCGCCGATATATATCATCAAGCTGCCTTGGCGGCGAACGACCTTGACGCCATCCTGTCCTTGGAACGTCTCAAGCGCGCGATTTACGATTTCCGCATAGACAATCGCCGCCCGTGGCCGCCCGTCAAGAACGTGCGACCTGTGCGAGTAGTGTGTCTTCCACGCGGACCAACCGTCGTCAATGCACTGGTTGAGAATTTCCAGGTATGGCTGCAACAGGGCCTGCGCTTGCTCTTTTGAGAGTAGCGACGCCGCAGTGAAGGTCAAGGTCGGTATCAGCATGGAACCAGCCTAGCACAGATTGTAAAATCGTGCATAAAATATTCCACTTATTATTTCTGCGTGACCTGGCTGACGCGGGAATAGCTAATTTTAGCTATACTTTTTGCCCTCAAACGGGTATAACGACGCGTAATGGCGCTTAGGTCCGCTTAAAGCGGCTTAATGCCTACGTGCCGTGGAATGAAGGGCTTAGGGAGCTAAATGGTTGGCTTTTGAAGGGGATAAATAAGGTCTGGCGGAGAGAGGGGGATTCGAACCCCCGATAGAGCTTCCGCCCTAAGTCGGTTTTGCGGACCGATGCATTCGACCGCTCTGCCATCTCTGGAGAATCGGCGCATCGCGCCGGCTCTCCAGAAACGGTAATCCATTGATAACAGCGCTCCTCCCACCTTAACTGCAAAAAGCGCGGTTAGGATGGGGCACCGACAATGGGGCGCGTTGAAAGCACGTAAGTTACAGATTCTACGATCTCCTAAATGCCCAAGAGCTCCAGAAAGCCCAAGGTAGTAGCACAAATTAGCACAAAACGTTCGGACAGCGCCTTCCGCTGGTATCCAAGCTTGCCAGGCCTTTCGGTCCGTCCATTCCGAGTTAATTCTCCCGTGGAGGTACCGGTGCTAACCAACTCCTAATGCGCGAATAACTGGTCACTCACGAATAGTCCACGGCTTGGTCAAGAGATATCCAGACAGAAGAGCTCTCCTCATTTGGCTTCATGGGCGGCGGCGTCCTCGGCAATAGCTGAATCAGCATCCCTCTTCAGTTTTGTACAGAGTGCAGAGAGACCGCGAGGACAGTGGTTGATGGCGTTTTCTTTGATCTTCCTCACGTCGTCCATGCTCATCGTTGCGTCCAGACCAACGAAGCCTCCAAACGCTCGGTCTTGCTTAATTAGATACGCAAGCCGAGGGAGGGTCTCCCAGTGGTCGGCCAGAATGCGGGCCTCTGACTCGCTATAACCCTCCTGTGCGTCAACATCATCCCTGCAGTTTTTGAATTGTCGATAGGACCGATAGAGTGCGTCCCATGAGCGCAATGTATCTGCCTCTTTCTCGACCTGATCTCTATCAGCGTGGTTGCATGGTTTTTGCTGGGCCTGCGTTGTAATGACCATCGCGAGAATCAACGTTATGTAGACCAATTGTTTGAGCACGGGAGACCAAGAAGAAGTCTACCCCGAGTAGTCGCCGACTCGCAATTACTTCGTGTTGAACGGAGTTTCCGTTGATGGGGTAGCACAAAACTAGCACAATACATAAACACAATCTTTCAACTCATTCATTCTATTCGGATTGGCGCGCACTCTAAACATGGGGCACCCATGATCATCGGAGGGAAGTAAGTGCGGGTTGGACGGCCACGCGCACGCCCGCTCATCGCGATGAGACTGCGATGAACGGGGCACAAATCCTGAATCGATGAAATGGACTAGTTGACGTCGTTGGCGACGACTACGCTTACCGGGGGATCGGCGGTTAGCTGGCTGTCTACCATTACTACGGTGCGGACTTCGCCGCCGGTGAGGCCTAGCGGCTGAGAGGTGTACTTGGGGGTGGTGACGCCGGCGGGAGTTATGACCATGGTGACGGGTTGCGACTGGAAGCTTACGTAGCCGCAGGTCTGTCCGATGGGGATATTGGTGCAGATGGGGATGGTGTTGGCCATGGTGGTGCCGGCGGGAATCATGTAGACGTCGATGGGTCCGGTGCGTGGGGCCTGGTTGAGGAAGCGGAACTCAGAGTGGCCGGAGGCGGCGGGGGTCTGCGCGTCTTCAAGCACGGAGACGTTGTAAAGGGTGGGCGTGGAGCCGTTGTCAGTAAGGAAGACGGAGTGCTGTGCGCCGGGCTTGAGGGTGACGTTGGCGGAGACAAGGACGCTGTTGCCGACGACGGTGTTGACCTTGACCAGGGCGTTGGGTGAAGGCGCGGCGGTGCCGTAGTTGGAGATGTAGCCCTCACCGACGTTGCCGGCAAAGATGGTGCTCTGCACGTAAATGTTGACGGCGGGCGCGATGTACGAGGCGTCAATGACGCGGACGAGGCTGGGCTGCGAGAAGCCGGCGACGACCTGGCATGCGGAGATGCCGAGGGCGAGGACGAGCGAAGCGGCAGCGAAGAGAAGCAACCGGGTGAGGGTCAAAGTGTTTTTCAGGTCTGCGTTCCTCGAATCCGGCTTGTTTGACATACGCCTCCCAGGCATGGCCAGGATGAGCCGCGTTGCGGCTTCCATCCGGACTGCATGGCGTCGTTGAGGTGATTGTACGTCTTAAATAGCCCTGCGGCGCAACAACGATATTGGCCGCATATGGCTAATTTGGGGCAGGTTATCCACATTAGTGCTAGGGAGGAGGGATTAGGGATCAGGGATCAGGGATTAGAAGACCTTGACCGGTCCGTCCGTTCGTTCGTGCGGCTGCCGTCTACTCCCTGTTCCCTAATCCCTGTTCCCTATTCCCTGTCTTTACGGCAGCTCGCGGACCCAGATGTTGCGGAAGCTTAAGGGCTCACTTTTGTCGCCATGTGCCTGGAGCTTGATGGGCGCGCGGTCGTACTTCTTGTAGAAGGGCTTGCCGATGTAGAGGGTCTGGCCTTTGAGCTCGTAGTGGTCCTGGACGAGGACGCCGTTGAAGAAGACGGTGGCGTAGGCGGGGGATTTGAGGGAGCCGTCGTCGTTGAAGAGGGGGGCGGTCCAGACGATGTCGTAGGTTTGCCACTCGCCGGGCTTGCGGCCGGGATTGACGAGGGGGATGGCCTCTTTATAGATGGAGCCGGCCATGCCGTTGACGTAGGTGGGGTTCTGCCAGGGGTCGAGGACCTGGAGCTCGTAGCCGTCGTCGCCGGGGCCGGTGGAGGCGAGGAAGACGCCGGAGTTTCCGCGGGCCTGTCCGGAGCCGGTGATGGAGGCGGGGACGCGCCATTCGACGTGGAGCTGGTAGTTGCGGAAGGCGCGGCGGGTTTCAATGTTGCCGGTGCCCTTGGCGACGGTAAAGAGGCCGTCGGCGACCTTCCAGCGGGAGGGGGTGTGGTCCTTCGCGGAGACCCACTCATCTTGATTGGCGCCGTTGAAGAGGATGATGGCGTCAGAGGGTGGAGCGCCACAGGTGGCGCCGGGGGTGACTTCAGCGGGGACGGGCTTCCAGATTTCAGTGTCTTCGGGCTTGGGCTTGGTTTCCTGGGCGGCGAGGGTGGCGGCGGCGAGGAGGGCGAGAACGGCGGGGAGAAGGGTGTGGGGTTTCATCAGGGGCGAGTGTATAACACCAGGGGTTAGGGATTAGGGATTAGGGAACGAGGGATTAGGGATTAGGGACTGGGGAGCGATGCGATCAACCAACACTGACAACTGAAAACTGAAAACCGTTCAGCGGCAGATGGTGCGGGGGAGTTTGGAGTAGTCGGGGATGGTGATGCGGAGGCCTTTGGGGGGCGTGGCTTTGATGGAGCCGGCGACGATCTGGCACCAGTAATCGTGGAGATAGAACTCGAAGGGTTCGGCGGGGAATGGCGCTCAGCGGGACGGCGACGCGCTGTTGATTTCGGCCATCATTTGTTGCACCCTTTCCCGGCCTTCGTAAGTGGGATTGGAGGCGAGGAGTTGCTTCCAATCGGCCAGCGCGCCGGGGCCGTCGTGCTTGCCCTGCCACCTGACCAAACCACGATTGAAGAGGGTGTTGGCGTTGTTGGGACGGTAGCTGAGGGCGGTGGTGAACTCGGCGATAGCGGAGTCGGCGTTGCCCATGTACCAATAGGCGGTGCCCATGTCGGTGCGGACGTCGGCGTCAGAGGGCTGCGCGGCAAGCTCGCGGCCGTACCACTGGACTGCCGATGGATACTGCTGCGCGTCGTAATAGAGGTTGCCGAGCTTGGTGAGGACCGCGGCGTTGTTGGGATCGGACTTGAGGGCTTCAAGCAGCGGAACGGCTTGGGCATCGGCTTCCTGTTTTAACTTCGCGGGATCAGAAGCAGGAGGCGCGGAAGCCCGAGGCGCCGGAGCCGCGGCGGATGCGGACGCAGATGCAGTGGAGCTGCCCACGCCGCCGATGAACCAGCCGGCTACGAGGCCGATGACGAGACAGGCTGCGGCGAGGATCATGACCCGCTTGACGGGCCATTGCTCCGCGTAGGTTCGACTGGAATCGGTCATGGAATGGCGCTCCTTGCGGTTGAGGGTTTGGTGGTTGCGTTGGCGCGGACCTGGGCGATGAGTTGCTGGACGGCGGCTTTGCGGTCGGGGCTGAGCTGCGGATTGGATTTCAACAATAGCTGCCATGCGGCGAGCGCGCCGGGCGCATCCTGCTTGCCCTGCCAACGAATGAGCCCGAGGTTGAAGAGGGAATTGGCATCGTTGGGCGAATAGTGCAGCGCCTGGTTCAACTGGGCGATGGCGGCATCGGGGTCGCCGCCGCGGTAGAGGCTGGCGGCGAGCTTGCTGCGAATGGAGATATTGGAAGGATCGGCCTGAGCGGCTTTGCCGTAGTAGGCGGTTGCGGCCGTGAACTGATGCGTGGTGTGGTAGATGGTCCCCACCTGGACGAGGAGCGCGGTGTTATTGGGATCCGTTTTGAGTTTCTCAAGCAGCGGAGCGGCCTGCTTATCGGCCATCATCCTCATCTCCGCCATGGAGATCATGCGAGTGTGGTCCACGCCTGAAACAGAAGGAACTACCGCGGTGGCGGCCGCAGCGGCAGAGGGCGAGCGGCTTTCGCGCACGAGATAACCGGAGATCAATCCCAGAACAAGGCAGAGAGCAGCGATGCCGTAGCCCTGAGTAGCCGGGAGCGATCGCCCGGCGGTGGATGTTGGTGCGTCGTTCATGGACCGTCCTCCCCTGGTCAGGAGCTGCTTGCGCAGGCGGCAAAGGTGAGGCGCGACAGTACGGAGACGTGTACTCGAGCGAATGGAGTCCGCGACCCGCGCCTGGGAGATTTCCCTTTTGCCGGACCCAAGACCATAAGAGCATTGGGGCGGCGCGGAAGTTGTGATGCTGATCACTTCATACACATGCGATGTGTTGGGCGCTACGGTTGTGTGCATTTTGGGGGTTAATAGGGCCAACAGGTGTGACGCGGCTCACGTAAAAAATCTCTAATTTGGGGTTTTATTGGCAGTGGGGCTTGTAACCCATGTCACTGTATGAAGTCATCCATGACCAAAAAGTGCCAATCAGCGACGATCTCAATTTCATTCCCATGCGCAGAACTTATATCGGCAACGAGGTACGAACAGCAGCCAGGAGAGGCCCCTGCCACTCGGCAAAGGCATGTTTCGTGCGGAGCACACATTCATTTGGGAACGAAGCTGTTGAGCACGCAAGCCAGGACGACGTCACAGATCAGCAGAGTAGCAAGAGAGAGCACACTAGGAGGCTTCACGGTATGAAGCGGATTGCAATGATCGCCCTGATGACGCTGGGCACCGCAGGATTTGCGGTTGCTCAGGCTGGCTACACGCCGTCGACTGACGTCCTCGGCGCCCACCTTAACTATGGTCGCGGTTGCGCGGCCTGTCACGCACCGCACAGCGGCGCATATGGCAACGGCGCGGCCAAGACGGCCGATCCGAATGCGGGCAGCATCGCTCTCTGGGGCGAGGATGTCGGCAGCCTTTATGGCCAGTCCCTCACCTTCGGCAAAAGCGAGCACGGCGGCTACACCGAGGTTCTGCCGACGAGCCTGACCACGGGAGCGCCCGATGTTTCCGGCGTGCTGATGTGCCTGAGCTGCCATGACGGCAACCTGGCACGCGGCGCCATGATGAAGAACGTGGTCTACGAGACTCTGCCGGCGAACTACGGGACGCAACAGAGCATTCCGACCCTTCTGGGCAATGACGGCAGCACCGCGGGGAACTATCTGAACGACCACCCGGTGGGAACGCAGGCGATCATGGGCTGCGGCGGCCAATACAACTGGGATTGCACCATCAGCAGCAGCGGCAAAGTGCTGATGACGGGCCCCGGCTCTTCGGCATTCGTGAAGAACTATGGTTTCTTTGTCAGCCCCGGCGTCATCAACGGGACCACGCCGATTGTTACCTGCACCACTTGCCACAACCAGCACCTGATGAACGTGGTGAGCATCACGGCCAGCACGCAGTCCGGGCTGCCCGCGGGAAATTACTCGACGATGTTCTTCCTGCGCGGGCCTTACAACCCGGGCAGCACGACGACCGGCGCCAACACGACAGCGCAGTTCTGCCGCCAGTGCCACGGCGGCGAGGCGAACGAGATGAACGGCAGCACCGCTGGAACCACGTTCTAATCTCTGTGCACGAAAGGGGAGGAAGGCAGCACTTTCCTCCCCTGCTTTTCGGTTTGAAGGAATTGACCATGAAGACTGAACTTCCCCTTTTCTTACTTCTTCTGCTTTCGCTGGGGTCTGTCTCCGCCCAGGTTGCGTCACACACAACCACCGTTCCGCAGCCGGCGATGAGCAGCCAGGCGGGGGAGAAGGCTGTGGCGCGGGTGAATGGGGCGGTGCTGACAGAGACCGACCTGTCGCGCGAGGAGTACACGATTTTTCCTTATGCGCGGCAACATAGCGGCGGCTTGCCCAAGGAACTCGCCGGGCAGATCCGCGACGGCGCGCTGAAGATGATTGTCTTCGAGGAGTTGGTGTACCAGGAGGCACTGCGCAGGAAGATGACGGTGCCGCCGGCGCGGATAGAGCGCGCGGAGGCCGACTTCCGCAAGCAGTTTGCCACGCCGGAAGAGTTCAATGCGATTCTCCACGGGGAATTTCACGGTTCGCACGAACTGCTGCAGGAAAAGATCCGGCGATCGCTGCTGATCGAGGCGTTGCTCAAAATCGAGGTGGACGGCAAAAGCGCAGTTTCGCCCGTGGAGCTCAAGGCGTATTACGACCACAATCCAGCGCGGTTTGAGCATCCGGAGTCGTACACGTTCCAGACCATTTCAGTGCTTCCGCCGGAGCACGCAACGCCGCAGCAATTGCTGGAAGGGCGCATCCGCGCGGACCGCGACCTGACGCAGGCCAAGGCGACCAAGTCATCGATGCAGTTCGGTCTGCTGGCGGAAAAGATCTCCGACGATGACTACCGCGTGGTGATGGGCCAGCACAAGCCGGTTCCGGTGACAGAGCTGGCGCCGCAAGTGCTGACGGCTCTGAAAGCGATGAAGCCGGGAGAGATCAGCAAGGTGATCCAGCTGGGACAGGCGTACACGATTGTGCGGCTGCAGGTGCACGCGCCGGCGGGGAAGACGCCGTTTATCGGTGTACGGAAGGATCTGGAGAAGGAGCTGCACGAGAAGAAGAAGAACGATCTGCGGGCAGGGTTCGACAAGAAACTGCGCGCCAGCGCCACAGTGGAAACGATGTAGGGGCCGGGGAGTCCGGCGAAAGACAGGCGAGTTTTGAGGGTGGCGAGAATTGGCGGACTATGGACGAATCCCGGTGGCTATAGCGGCGGGTCTACTGCTGCTTTCAATGCCTGCGGCGTGCCAGGTCCAGCTTGGGGATCTACGCGTGAGCATGAACGGCAACGTGTCCCCGGGATACTCCGCCACTTACGGGAACATGAGCAGCTCGACGCACGGCTGGACATTCGGAGGCGCGTCGACCCTGGCGGGTTCGTATCATAGCCCCAATTTTTTCTCGTTCAACACGGGACTCTACCTGAATCAATCGCGGGCTAACTCCGATTTTCAATCCATATCAAGCGCCAGCGGGGTCGACGTGTCGACGACGATCTTTGGAGGAAGCGACTATCCCGGCTCGGTGGGCTACTCGATGGCGTATAACAGCGACGGTAACTACGGTGTTCCGGGACTGGCCAACTATGTTACTCACGGCAACAGCAGCGACTTCTCAGTGAACTGGAGCGAGAACGTTCCCGACATGCCCACCTTTTCCGCGGGATACCAGATGGGCAGCAGCAAGTATACGGTGTATGGGGCCAACGACAACGGGACCAACGCGTTTCACTCGGTGAACCTGCGCACGTCGTACCGGCTGGCAGGGTTCAACATGGGCGCCTACTACACCGATGGCGGCGCTCACTCGCTGGTCCCCCAGGTGGTAAGCGGAGAGGCGGCGGCGACGACCGAATCGGGGAGCGATTCCTACGGAGTCAACATGTCGCACCTTCTGCCGCTGCAAGGATCCATCACCGGCAGCTTCAATCGTTCCGGCTGGAACGCCAACTATGCGGGATCGACCAGCAAGGGGACGATCAACCTGATGAGCGCCGCGGCAGCCATGCATCCATTGGAGAAGGTCTCCCTTTCGCTGGGCGCGAATTACTCGGATAATCTGAGCGGCCAGCTGATTCAGGCCATTCTTGCCGGCGGCGGCGTGGCGCCGGGTCTGACCCAGAACCAGACATCGGACTCGCTGGACCTGACGGCGGTGGCAGGATATGCGCCGACGCAGGACATCGGGGCCACGTTTTCAGCAGAGCGCCGCACGCAGACTTACCTGGGGCAAAGCTACGGCGTGATGTCGTACGGAGTGGGCGCGAGTTACACGCGGGAATTCCGTGTGGGCACGCTGAGCTCCGCGGTGAATGGAGTTTTGAACACAGACGATCAGACCGGCAACAATACGCTGGGATTTTCGGCCAACGAGACTTATACCGGCGAATTCAGAAACTGGCACGTGAGCGGCTCGTTCAATTATGCGCAGAACGTGCAGACGCTGCTGGTGACCTACATGAACTCGTTCTACAACTTCTCAGGCAACGCGCGGCGCAGATGGGGGCGGTTGAATGTGAGCGCGGGGGCGGCGGCAGGCCGGACCGCGCTGACGGATCAGCCGGGAACGGAAAGCAGCAGCCAGAGCTATAACACCACAGTGGGCTACGGGCCATGGATGACGGCAACTGGCAGTTACGCCCACGCATACGGGCTGGCGCTTGCCACCGGGTCAGGACTGATCCCGGTGCCGGTGCCGACGCCGGTTCTGCCGTCGAGCCTGCTGAGCATGTATGGCGGCAACAGCTACGCTTTCAGCCTTTCAAGCACGCCGGTAAGCAAGCTGAGCATCTCCGCATCGTATTCCAAATCGCTGAGCAACACGGCCAGCGACGGCTTCACCTCAGACAATGAGAACGCCGAGTACAACGCCCTTATCCAATACCAGGTTCGCAAGCTGAATTTCATCAGCGGATATGCGCGCCTTCAGCAGGGCTTCAGCGCGGCAGGCTCGCCGCCACAAGTTGTGGTGACGTATTACGCGGGAGTATCGCGGTGGTTCAAGTTTTTCTAGCCCGGGTGCGCATGATCGCCGCTGCCAGTCTTGCGACGGCCGGCATGGTCCTGCTGTGCGCGCACGCGGCCTGGGCCGCCCCCCGGGCCAAGGCAGACACGGCTGCGCCGGAGCTGTGGAGGATGACGCTGGACGGAGGGCGCAGCCTGACATGGCAGCGCAACCTGAGCTCTGAGACCGAGGTGAAACCGAACCGGGGCTTCTGGAACAAGATGTGGGACGTGATTGCCGGAGCGCCGGACTTCCGCTCGCTGGTGCGGCCGTACGCAGTCGCGATCGATTCCCGCGGCCGTGTGATCGTCACCGATCCGGGGGCTTCCGGAGTGCACGTCTTCGATCTGGTTCAGCACAAATACAAGTTCATCCAGCGGACGGGCAAGAGCCGGGATTCGATGGTGAGGCCGCAGTGCGTGGCTGTGGATGCGGCGGACAATATTTACGTGACTGACTCGGATGCGGGCATCATTTTTGTTTTCGATTCAAATGGAAAGTACGTTCACGCGCTGGGCAGCCTGAAGGGCGGGGAAGGGTACTTCAAGCGGCCCACCGGGATTGCGGTTGACTCCGCGGCGCAGCGAATCTACGTGGCGGACACGCTGCGGGACAAAGTTTTCGTGCTGGGGATGGACGGCGCGGTGTTGCAGACGATTGGAGGCTCCGGCACAGGGGATGGCGAGTTCAACCTTCCCACCGATGTGCGGCTGGAGGGCGGCAACCTTCTGGTGGCGGATGCGGTCAATTTCCGGGTGCAGGCGTTCGACCTGGCGGGCAAGTTTCAATATGCCATCGGCAGCATGAATGGCCCCGATGGGGCGGCGTTCCGGCCGAAATCGATGAGCGAGGACTCAGAAGGCAACCTGTATGTGGTGGATGGCCTGAGCGGAACGGTGCTGGTGCTCAATCGCCAGGGGCAACTTCTCTACGACTTCGGCGCAGAGGGCACGCACGCCGGCGAGTTCCAGACGCCGGCAGGGCTGTTCATCGGCAAGGACAACCGCGTTTACGTGGTGGACTCATTCAACCGGCGCGTGCAAATCTTCCAGTATGCCGCGCAGAAGGGCGCCGGCGAGGAGGCGGCGAAGTGAGGATCAGGGTCGAATTCGCCGCGCTGATCCCGCTGCTTCTTGCCCCCTGCCTGGCGGCGCAATTTTCCAGCGACGCAATGGGCGTGCATAACCTGGGGCCGGGCAGCAAGTCGCCGATCACGGGCATGCGCCCCGATCCCTGCGCCTACTGTCACGCCGCGCACTCCGGGCTCAACGTGGGACTGTGGAACCAGAAACTCACCACACAGGTTTACAAAACCTATACCAGCGATACGGAGAAGAACGCGGGCTCGCAGCCGCGGCTTGGCTCGTC
>Ga0265339_10001083_pt1 | contig 20661 bp, 20 predicted proteins | sample 4CB219metaG_FD_202085 | JGI IMG/M metagenome (GOLD analysis project Ga0265339, IMG submission 202085) | Rhizosphere microbial communities from Carex aquatilis grown in University of Washington, Seatle, WA, United States - 4-CB2-19 metaG | ecosystem: Host-associated > Plants > Roots >... | reverse complement strand
GACCACTGGCAGAAATCTTGCTTGGTTGGGCGAAGTTACTGCTCAACGCCCGGTTCGACTCTAACGCTGGAAAGATTGTAGCATCCCGTGTAATTGGAGGGATGAAAATCGGCGTAACCCGTTCCAAATTGGGAAGATGGGCGGAAAACCGGAAGCGGCATAAGAATTGACGAAACCAACGGAAAGGCCAGTCAGCGGATGAGCCTCACTTGAAAATTTCTGCCTCGCCGCGGCAGAAGTGTCCAATATTGACCAGTTTTCCCCGTGGGACCCCTGTAACTTGGGTTCAAACACCAGCACCCCGCCACCACTCCCCTGTCGCTTCATTCAACCCTCCCCCGCAGTTCAAATCTTCTCCCTTCACAACACATTCTGTTTTGCTGGTAAAGAGCCGGGAGGAATCCCGGCTCATTTTCTGCCCTGAAATCGTTCTGCTCATCAATCAGCCCGGCATTGCGCAAGTTGGACACCCCCGCGCAGCGGGCTGGAACGACGCGGGCTGTGATAGCGTGTAGGGTCGATGACACACGATCCTGTACCGGAGTTGCTGGCAAGGGCCACGGAGCGGCTGCTCAAGGAGTTTTCTCACCTCCCGGAGACGCCGACCCCCGCGCCCGATGCCCTCGCCGCCATGAGCGCCGTGCTGGAGCGGACAGCCCAGCGGCTCGGCGACAACTATCCCTACTTCCACCCGCTGTACGCCGGACAGATGCTCAAGCCGCCGCACCCGGTGGCGCGCGCGGCATACGCGCTGGCCATGCTCATCAACCCCAACAACCATGCGCGCGATGGCGGCCGGGCCAGCTCTCAGATGGAGATCGAGGCGGTCAGCGAGATTGCCGCCATGTTCGGCTGGAACGACGAGTACCTGGGCCACCTGACCTCCAGCGGAACCATCGCCAACCTTGAGGCGCTGTGGGTGGCGGGGCGCTGCGCGCAGGGAACAGGGATCAGGGATCATGGATCAGGGTCGCCCAAAAAGATACTCGCCTCGGAGCAAGCCCATTACACCCACCAGCGGATATCGGCGGTGTTGCGGCTTGACTTTGCCGCGGTGCGGTCGGACGAACGTGGGCGCATGGACCTTGAAGCGCTGGAAGACGAGCTGCGCAAGGGCGATGCAGGGACCGTGGTAGCCACGCTGGGGACCACGGCGATCGGAGCCGTAGATCCGCTGCCGGAGATCCTGGACCTGGCTCGGCACTACGGTGCCCGGGTGCATGTGGACGCGGCCTACGGCGGCTACTTCAAGCTCATCCCGGAAGCTCTCGACGAGCCGGCCCGGCGGGCGTTTGCCGCCATCCACCAGGCCGACTCGATCGTGGTGGATCCGCATAAGCACGGCCTCCAGCCCTACGGGTGCGGCTGCGTGCTGTTTCGCGATCCCGCCGTGGGGCGGTTTTACAAGCATGACTCGCCTTACACGTACTTCACTTCAAAGGAGTTGCACCTGGGCGAGATCAGCCTGGAGTGCTCCCGCGCAGGAGCGGCCGCGGTGGCGCTGTGGGCCACGCAGCAATTGCTGCCGCTCAAGCCGGGCGGGGAGTTTGCCCACGGGCTCGCAGCAGGCCGCCGGGCAGCGCTGGAGCTCGACCGGAGGGTGTGGGAGGATGGCCGTTTCACTTCTCTGGCAGCGGGAAGTCCAGAGCTGGATATTGTGGTCTGGGCGGTGAAAGAACAGGGACACAGGGACAAGGAACTAAGTGACAAAAGGCGAGGACAATCGGCGGGCAGGCTCTCTTCAGCGCGTGCCCAGGCCATCTTCGATGCGTGCGCGGAACGGGACCTCCACCTCGCGCTGGTGCAGTTGCCGCGGAAGTGGTTTGACACCGCCGCGCCCGCCGGCGAGCTGATCACCTGCCTAAGGTCAGTGTTGATGAAGCCGGAGCATGAACGCTGGGTGGACGAAATCTGGCGCCGGATCGAAGAAGAAGGCCAAGGGATCGACTGAGCGATGAACTGAATGAGCAGGATGCGGAAAAGTATCGTTTTTGGGGCGAGTAACGTAGGCAGGATCATTGACATACTCTAATGGCGCATCGAATAATCTGGCACGACCGATGCACGCTGGCCTAAGGGTGACGGGAAAAGTGCCGATGATCGCATTTGAGCCCGATGGAGAAGCGCAAACTGGTAGTCTAAGGACGCCGGTCAGTTTGGGAGGGGTGGAACAATGGCGCCAGTTCTGAATTTAGCCAACGAGAATTTGGTTACCTTCCACGAAATGAACCTTTGCGCTCAGGTGGACGAACTCAGGAATGAGTATGTGGTCTACACTGGAGGAATTGCCGGCATCAGCGATGTTTCGTCGTCAGAGAGTGACGCCGAACGCTTCGATCGTGGTCCTGATGAAGTCCAACTTGATTGCAATCGAGTAGACGGCGTTTAGGTTCTCGATGTATTGATTTCCCAATCCGAGCGGCAGTTGCGGGATCATTGTCGCCGTCGCAACGGATTCCCGTATCTTGACCGCTCGATACCCCCTCACATATCCAAGTACTCGGCCAGTGTCCGCCGAGAAAACTGGTCCTCCGCTGTTGCCCGGCACAAATAGAAAATTCACTTCGATACACGGGACGTCAATCAAGGCGCCGTCATTGGTGCTGTAGAGTGCCGTGATGCAGCCCCTAGCGGCCCGGTATAGAACGGCATTTAATGCAAGGTTTCCATCCACTGCTCGGAGCTCCGCAAGAGGGTATCCGACCACACCGATTTCCTGTCCCTCCCAAACTGTGCCGTATTCGAGAGCGCAATAGGGCTGGTTAGCATCGGCACCCATAACACGTAGGACGGCGAGATCGAGATTGGGAAATAGGTTGATGTCCTTGTCCAGCTCTGGGGCATCTACCCGGTAGAGTTTCCCGCTTTTGCCGGTCAGGTTGGCCACAAGCAGGTAACTGTCTCCCGGTCGGTGCCTGTCATTGACGGGATTCACTACGTGGTCGCAGGTGATGAATATCTTCGGTGCTACGAAGAACCCCGTTCCTAGCGCTCGAGCTGTTTTGGCTCCGGGAATCTGACGCTCTCGAATAACGCTGAATACGACGTGGCGCATTTCGAAAACTTGTTCGTGGAACGCCCTGCTCTTTCCTTTGAGTCGGCCGACCGGAACTATCATCTTGACTTATTCGCCTTTCCTTCGATTTCTGAGGTCATGTTACTCCTGCATCGATAATGGGGCCCTGTGGATAATAGGTCCCCAAGCGCGGATTGCAGGATTCTACTGTGCTCTCATTTCAATGCGACAGTGAGAAACCCTGATTCTAGAGCTTCCCGGGAGAATAAGCATCTCGGGTTCAGCTCCGTATAATCGACGGCATGAGCGAGCAAGTGTTGGTGGGTGTAGTAATGGGGTCAAAGAGCGACTACGACGTGATGTCGGCCGCGGTGGAGATCCTGAAGACACTGGAGATTCCCTACGAGGCGAAAGTGGTGAGCGCGCACCGCACGCCCGATCTGCTGATGCAGTACGCTGAAACGGCACGGGAGCGGGGCCTCCGTGTCATCATTGCCGGCGCGGGCGGCGCGGCGCATCTGCCGGGCATGATGGCGGCCCTGACGCTGGTTCCGGTGTTGGGCGTGCCGGTGTCCGCCACGTCGTTGAACGGGCTCGATGCGCTGCTCTCAATTGTGCAGATGCCCAAGGGCGTGCCCGTGGGAACTCTGGCCATCGGCAAGGCCGGCGCGGCCAACGCGGCCCTGCTGGCGGCGGAGATACTGGCGCTGACCGACGTGGTGCTCTATGAACGGCTAAAAGAGTGGCGGGCTGCCCGCAGGCGGGAAGTCACGGAGCAGAAGCTGGACGAGCCGAGGAGCTAAGTCGCACCCTGTACGCCGGCCTCCAGACCCCCGCTGGGCCCTCCCCTGCATATCTTCCTGATCAGCCCTACCGCGTCGGGACCGCTTCTTCCACCTTGTGGTTGGCGGCCCGCGACGCAACATAAATTGAAATAACCGTAATGTCGTCGGTCTGGCCAAAGTGCCGCGCGGTCTGCGCAATATAGCGCGCGGACTCGTTCGACACCTGCTGGGTGCGCTCGAACCCGAACAGCTCGCCGGAAGGCGATTGCGCCTCGACCACCCCATCGGAGAGGAAAACCAGCCGTTCGCCCTGGTTGAGACAGTAAGTCACCTGCTCGTATTCCACGTCGGCAATCACCCCCAGCGGCAGGCTTGATGGGAGCTCGAGTTCGCGGCCGTCGCGGTAGGGTCCCAGGTGTCCCGCGTTGGCCACCACCAGCGTTCCGTCAGGATAAATGCGGGCGCAGAGGCAAGTTGCAAAGCACGGCGCGGCGTCCAGATCCGGAACCTTGCCCGGCGAGGAGATCGCCCCGATAAGCACGCGGTTCAGGTGATTGAGCACGGTGGCGGGATCGTGTGCCAGCTCATTGCGCAGCGCGCCCACCAGGGTGCTGGAACTCATGGCCGCCTGCAGTCCCTTGCCGCTGACGTCGCCCACGACGAGCAGCAGGGATTCGTCCTGCAGCGGCAACACCTGGAAGAAGTCGCCGCCCACGCCGTGCACCGGCAGGTACGCGCTCTCCAGCATAAAGTTCTTGTTTGAAGGTAGCTGGGTGGGGATCAGCAGCGACTGCACGCTGCGTGCCGCGGCCACCTCGGCGTTGGAGCGCTGCTCGTCCTGGCTCACGCGGATGAAGCGGTAGAGGATCACCGCAATCAGGCTGAGCAGAAAAATGCAATAGGCCACGGTGCCGGTGCCAAACTCGATCGGCCCCACGTGGTATTGCGGCGAGCCAATCTGCTCCGGCAGCCAGTGATGGCTTGAGGCGTATTCAATCACCGTGTTGGCGGAGTCGCCCGTCGCCCCCAGGAAGAACGGGAACAGCATCACGCCGGCATCGGTGCGGCCCGCGCGCCACGCGCGAAACAGCAGCACGCAGACCAGCACGCAGAACACCACTTCGGCGGCAACCGAGAGCACATCGTAAACCTGGTTCAGGCGTACGAAGTAGATAAGCGGAAGCACGAGCACGGAGATCTGGAAAATGCGCACCGGCATGCGCGCTTTGCTGGCGGTAAAGCGGAGGACGAACTCCGCAGTCACCGCCATAAAAATGTGCCCGGAGACCGAGCTGAAGGGATCGTACACACCCAGCGAGATCAGGGAAAGTCCGTAGATGGCATCGAACGCCCCGCGGATGGCCACGGTCACGCACAGCAGTCCGAGCCAGAGATACTCAGGGTGGCTGCGCTGGGCCAGGTAGAGCGCAAAGCCGAGAACGGCAACGCAGAAGAAAAGGAACGAAATCACCATGGAGGAGACGGCGCGCTCGTCCCACTGCTGGGCGCGGGCCATTTCCAGGCGGTCAGGGATGTCGGACGCGGGACCAAGCTCGATGCGATCGATCAGTCCGCGCCGAACGGTAACCGAGGGCCCCGCCCAACTGCGGATGGCGAGCAGGATGGCCGCGTTGTTGTTGGGCGGCAGCGGCACCGTGAACGGCGGCGACTGATACATGGTGAGCTGCTCGCCCATGCCGCGGGTGCGCCCGGTCTCAATGCCATTGACGTACACGGCGAGCTGGCCCACTGAGTTGGGCGTAACCAGCAGCACCAGCGGCTGGCCGCCGGAGGCGCTGGTCACCGCGGCAAGCTGCTTGGGATCGAGCCGCATGCGGTACCACGCAAAGCCGGAGTAGGAGTCGATGCCTTGGTTCGAAGCAGGCTGGCTCACATCCACCGTCGGCCACGCGGAATCGTCGTACGCAGGATCGGCCCATCCCGGATCGTCTCCGATAGCAAATCGCCACGGCCCGTCCAGACGAACGACGGCGTGCAGGACCGGGGGCTGGGCAACGGCGGGTGCCGGGGCCGGCTGGGCAGCGGGCTGGGCCGCAGCGGCGGAGCCGGGCTGGGTTACCGGCGCTGGGCCGGGCTGGGCGGCCGGCGCTGGCTTGGTTGTGGGTTTGGATGCGTGGGCGGAGCCGGGCTTGGATCCGGCAGCGGAGCCGGATTTGGCCGCCGGGGTTTGCGCCGCGAGCGGAACAGCACAGAGCACCAGTAGTGCCAGCCGAAGCACGACGGAGGGCCGGAGAAGCTTGGACGGTGCTTGCGGAGGCAATGGCATCTGAGTTTCCAGTTTAGAGATAGTACCGGGGAAAAGAAACGGGACATTTGTTAGAACAAAGTCACGCGCCGCATTTACCTGTCAAAGCACAACCGCCGCGTCCACCAGAAACAAACTCCCCAACAATCGCGCCGCCGGTCTCCTGACCCGCGCTCCTCAGCCAACCACTCCATCTGATCCCTCCCGCCAGCCCCATTACAATCGCCACAGTGGCACTCACCTTCAGCCGCATCCACACCTCCGCCGCCGGCGGCCGCCGCGCGCGCATGCATCTGCCGCATCGCACGGTGGAGACGCCCGTCTTCATGCCCGTGGGCACCGCGGGCAGCGTCAAAGCCGTCCCCCAGGACATTCTTGAGTCCCTCGGCGCCGAGCTCATCCTCGGCAACACGTATCACCTCTACCTGCGTCCGGGCCATGAGGCCATCCGCCGCATGGGCGGCCTGCACCGCTTCATCTCCTGGCCCCGCGCGCTGCTCACTGACTCCGGCGGCTTCCAGGTCTTCTCCCTCAGCCAGCTCCGCAAAGTCACCGCTGAAGGCGTCCGCTTCCGCTCCCATCTCGACGGCTCCAGCCACTTCTTCACCCCCGAGCACTCCATGGATGTCCAGATCGCCCTGGGCGCAGACATCGCCATGGCCTTCGACGAGTGCACCGAGTATCCGGCAGAGCGCAGCCGCGCTGAAGAAAGCCTCCGCCTCACCATGGCCTGGGCCCGCCGCTCCCTGGATCACTTCCGCGCCCATCAATCCGAGGTTCCCTGGGCCAGCGAGACCGACCCGGTGCCCGCGGTCCCTCGCACTTGGGGACGGGGGTTGGATGACCGCGAGTCCCAGTTCCAATCACCCGTCGGAACCCAATCCCTCTTCGGCATCGTGCAGGGCGGAATGTACCGCGACCTCCGCCGCCAGAGCGCCGAGCGGCTCATTGAGATGGACTTCGACGGCTACGCCATCGGCGGCCTCTCCGTCGGCGAGCCGCGCCAGCTCACCATGGAAATGATTGCCGAGGTCCTGCCCCTCCTCCCCCCGGACAAGCCCCGCTATGTCATGGGCGTCGGCTACCCCGACGAGATCGAACAGTACGCGCGCATGGGTGTCGACATGATGGATTGCGTGCTGCCCACCCGCGCCGCCCGCCACGGCCTGCTCTTCACCAGCCAGGGCCGCATCACCATCAAGAACCGCCAGTACGCTGAGGACCAGCAGCCGCCCGACCCCAACTGCAACTGCATGGTATGCCGCCGCTACACCCGCGCCTACCTGCGTCACCTCATGCAGGCCGGCGAGCCCCTCTCCGCCACGCTAAACACCATCCACAACCTGGCGTACTACCTCGGGATCATGGAGCGTGTGCGAGAATCGCTGGCCGCCCCACCGGCCTGAACCCAAAGTGGTTGTGCCTCGTCACTGCAATCCGTAATCTGCTTTTGCCTTTGCTCCTGCTTTTGCCCTTGCTTTTCTTTCTGTCATTCCCCGCAGGGAATCTGCTGTTGCCTTTGCTCCTCAATCCACCACCAGCGCCTTGCCCCACCCTAAACGACAAAAAGCTCTCCTTCAGTCGAACATGTGCAGCGACGACCTCCGCTGCTGCTTACCGTCCGCCTTCTCCATCGCTTTCAACAAGATACGGCTACGAGTCCGCATCGCCGGCGTACCCGCCCGTTCCGCCATCCGTAGCAGATCCTCTACCTGCGCCCTCAGCGATCCATCCTGGCGCGTCAGGTCCGCCAACCCGTGCAGTGCCGCTGTCTTCACAATCGACGAGGAGTCCTCCAGCCAGCCCTCCAGCGTCGCGGCCACCCGCCGGCACTCCGGCACGGTCAGCTTCAGCCGCGGCAGGGTCAGCGCCAGGTTCCAGCGCACCTTGGCCAGCGTGGCCTCCGTCAGCAGCCCCATCAGCGGTACTTTGAACTCCATGATGGCCCGCATCAGCGCCGGCGACGCCCATCGCGAAATCCGCTCCAGCACGTCCGCCGCGCGGCTGGCCACACCCGGGTCATCGTCCCACATCAGCTCAATCAGGCTGGGAATCCGCCGCGGCAGCTCCCCAATCCACTCCGCAATCTCCGGCACGCGCCCCGGGTGAAACGGGTGCCGCCCCACGGCCAGCTCAGAGCGCAGATCGACTTTCGTTCCCATGGTTCCTCTGCCGCAATTCTCTTACGCCAATGGCGCCGCCGGCAGGCTTTTTGCCGCTACCCGTCCCACTGCGCGCAGAATCGCCCTCGCAGGCCACGCGCCGTCTTCTTCCGGAAACAGTATCTCCCCCGGCCGCCGCGCCTCTGGCCGGTAATACCACCGCTTGAGCAACGCCAGATGCCCCTGCCGCACCGTTGCATCCGGCGTTTCTCTCGCCACAGAAAGCCCCTCCAGCACCCCTTCCAGCCGCGCCTCCAGCATTCCCCGAAGCGCTTTCGCAGTTTCTTTGTCCTTCTGTCCCTCTGCCCCTTGTCCCTTGTCTGACTGATCCCTGATCCCTGTTCCCTGATCCCTGCCTTCAGGCACCGCCTCCAAAGCCATCGGCTGTGCAAACAGCGACGTCGATCCCGACTGCTCATTCTGTATCCGCATCCCCAGCGTGGAGAACGCCGCCGGCCCGCGCAGCCGCCCGTTCTCATAAAGAAACATCGCCACTTCCCCCGGCTCCGCCGAACCCTGAACAATCACCGCCCGCAGCCGGCTCAGCGGCCGCACCAGTTCCGCGGCCAGCGCACGCACCGCCTCCGCCTTCAGCACTTGCGCATGCACGTTCGCCGCCTGCTCAAACTCCAGGTTTGCTGAGGCATCCTCACGCTGCGCCTTCAGTTGAACCAGCTTGTCCTCGCCGCGCGTCGCCAGAAAGCGCTCCACCCCCGCCGCTTCTTCCCCGTAGCGCTCGTCCGTGCATCCCTGGTAGCAAGGCGCCAGGCACATCTTCATCTCGGAATACACGCAGCCCGGGTGGCTCGGGTTCGGATCAAGATCCTCCACGCAGCGCCGCAGCAGGAAGAGCTTGAGCGTCTCCTCGGCAAACCGCTCTGCCGCCGCCCGCGATGCAAACGGCCCATGCGCCCAGTCCGCCTCGCGCTGGCTTGGCCGATTGGTCACCACTACCCGCGGATACCGGTTCGATCCCAGAAACCGCACAAACGACGGCGCGCCCAGGTGCATCCGCTCAAGGCACTTGGCGCCGTACACCTTCTCCAGCAAATTGAATTGAAGAAGCAGCGATTCGAAGTCCGACCCCGTCAGGCGCCACTCAATGCGCCGCACCCGCCCCGCCAGTTGCAGCCGCCTGGGATACTTCGCCGAGGGCATCAGCAGCCGCTCCAGCCGCCCGCGCAGGTTCGGCGTGCGCCCAATGTAAGGCTCCGCATGTGCCGCCTCGCCGTAAAGCGCAAACACAGCGCTCCGCTCCGGAAGCGCCTTCAGCGCCGCCCGCGCATCCGCCGGATCAAACGGAACGGATTGAAACTCAACAGACAGGCAGCCTCACCTCGGCTGAACTCCGCGCGTCTGCGCAGGAGTCCAGGGACTACACCGAGGATAGATCAGCGGTGGCTTTTGAGAGGGGCTGAGAGCGCGGCTGTGGCAGGCGCCGGAAGAAACCGTCCGTCTCCCGATCCGGGGACAACTTTCAATGGACGCGAATCTCACTCATCCAGGAGAGGTCACGGATTCCTTGATACCAGCCGGCTTTCGAGGAGTAATAACCTATCCGCAAATTGTTGACTAAAACTGCATACAATGGATTCGCAGTTAATTGGTTAATTAGAAACCTTTCCGGGAACCGTAAAGAACGGACGCAGAGAATGACGACACGACGTGCATTCATCAAGACCATGCCTCTTACGGGCTGCGCAATTGCACTTGAGGGTGGCGCAACGGCAATTCCTTCACTCGCCAACCCGGCGGCACAGTCCGCGCAACTCGAGCTCGAACCAGAACCGGTTGCGGCATTAACCCCGCTCGAGAGTTTGCGAGTAAAAAGCGCAAGGCACGGGCGGGTCTACGTCCGCGATGGCAACCACCAGGTGTACTTTGAGGGGCCATTGGAGGGCGAGGCAGACTTTGTGGTTGCCGGTGCACTGGGAACGCATAGTGTGACCCTTGTGGGGAAGGATGGGATGGTGCTCGCCGTGCGCACGTTCCATGTGGATTGCAGCACGGTTGTAGAAGACGAGGGCGGCCGGATGAGCGGCCTGCTGAAGGATCTCTACTGGACCATGGCAACCGACGGGCCGGTGGGCGCGATGCGCTACAAGGGCGAGGTGTTTACCTATTGGGCGTCGTGGCTCATGGACAACACGCAGACCCTCAAAGGCATGAAGTATTTCTGGCCCGAGGTAAAGTCGAACGTCAACTTCTACGCGGATTCACAGCGCGAAGACGGAATGGTGTGGGAGAATTTTGAGCCTCGTACCCCGGTAGAAACCTACTGGGAACATGAGTTCAAATATGGCGATTTTGCGCGCCCGGCTGAGGACGGCTGGCTCCTTTTGCGGCGCGCTCCTGTGGAGAACCATGTGGAGGCCTTCCTGTTGGAAGCTCTCTACTTCTCTTGGAAGGCAAGCGGGGACACGAAGTGGATGGCAGGCAGGCTTGATGCTGCGATTCGAGCGGTGAAGTATGCAACAAGCAATCCTTATCGATGGTCGGAAAAGTACAAGCTGCTGAAACGCGGTTTCACGATCGATACCTGGGACTTTCTCTGCGAGAGCGAGGCCAAGTTGTCAGGCGACATCATGGTGATCGATCTGGCCAGGACGCACTTCGGAATTTTCTTTGGCGACAATGCCAACATGATCGTAGGACTAAGGCGGCTGAGCACAATGCTGGAAGCCGCGGGCCGCGCATCGGAGGCGCCCGCATTCACGGCCCTGGCGGACGAGATCGAGAAGCGGCTGAATGCGCTGTCATGGAATGGCGAGTTCTTTACCCATTGGATTCCGGAGGACCGTGAACTCAAATTGGATATGGGAGTGGACCTGGAAAGGCAGGTTTCACTCTCGAATGCATACAGTCTCAACCGCGGAATCCGCCACGACCAATGCGTCGCCATCGTGCGCACCTATCAGCGCATCCGCAAGGAGATGCCGGAGTCCTCGCCGGGAGAGTTCTACGCAATCTACCCACCGTACGAGAGAGGGTTCGGCGCGGAGAATGCAAAATGGGAGTACATGAACGGCGGCGTGATGTCATGCACAGCCGGCGAACTTGCCCTGGGCGCATTCAGGCATGGTTTTGAGGACTATGGGGCGGACATCTTATTACGCTATGGAAGCATTGCTGCCGGGCACCATGGATTTGTGCCTGCAATACTGCGCGGCAAGCGTCCCCAGGCGCCGAAGAGAGAGTTTGCTCATGTTGATCTGCGTGCCGTGGCCAATGCGGACTTTGGCTCAGGCGGGCCGGGCGCGGTGGGATGGACGGATGAGCCAGGAAATGACCTGGCCAATATGCCGGGCGGCCTCCAGGTATTCCGTGAGATCCCTTTCGACGTTATTGAACCGGCGAGCAACGGCCTGCGAGCTTGCCTGGCAATCTCCAGCGTGCCCAAATACAAGCAGCGCGCATCGGTCATCGTCAATGCAACCGCGCGGAGTTTTTACCTGCTGCACACCAAGAGCGGAGACTCGCTGGCGGGCAAACTGGTGGTGCGTTATGCCGATGGCACGTCGCATTCGGAGTACATTCGTGCCGGGGTGAATGTGGGTCACTGGTGGGCGCCGGCAGACAACGAGTTCAACTATCGCTACGGGCCGGGCGGACCGGAACGGATGCAGGTTGCATGGCGCGGGCCGAACCAGAAGTTCAGCAACCTGGGGGTTTATGTTGTGGGATTCGAGCATCCGTATCCTGACAAACAGATTGCCGCCCTCGATTTTGAATGCGTGGAAACGGACGCGAAATGGATGGTGCTGGGGATAACACTCTCAGACGGGCCGATGTTTCTTCCGCCGTGGAATGACGTTTCATCGGGCATGCCCAACAACTGGGGAGCGGCTGCGCTGGTTGCGGCCATCGTGGAAGGTTTGGCCGGGGTCACTGACGAGGGTGCCGCGTTCAACAGGGCCAGCATTGCTCCACGATGGGCTGCAATGGGTATCCATTCAGCGAAGGTCGCCGTGCGATACCCGGCTTCGCAGGGTTATATTCGCTATGAATACAGCTGTGAAGAGGCCGGTCGAAATGCGATCATCGATTTCACGGGAAGCGCGGAAGAATACGAGGCAGCGCTTCTTTTGCCGGCGGGCATGGCGCCTGGGCGCGTGACGCTGAATGGCGATGAGGCCAAAGTGGAGATCCAAACCGTGGAGTCATCGCGATACGCAGTAGTGCGAGTGAATGGGGCAAGAGCGCACCGCTTGGTGATCGAGTTCGCAAAGCAAGCTGAGAACCTTTGATCGCGTTCACGCCCCCGCCAGCATCATCCCATCCATCCGGATGGTCGGTGACGCCGTGGACCCGCGAAACATCAGGTCGTTGCCCACCGCGCTCACGTTGCGCAGCATCTCCTTGAGATTTCCGGCAATCGTCACTTCTTCCACGGCATGCGTCAGCTCGCCGTTCTCGATCCACAGGCCCGTGGCCCCGCGCGAATAATCCCCCGTCACAAGGTTCACGCCGTAGCCGATCAGGCTTGTCACGTAAAGTCCCTTGTCCACGCCCTTGATGATCTCCTCCGGCGTCTCGGTCCCAGGCTCAAGATACAAATTTCCCGGCCCTATTCCCGGCGTACCGGCAAGCCCGCGCGACGCATTGTGCGTCGACTGCATCCCTAGCTTCCGCGCCGCGTAGGTGTTCAACATGTAATTCTTCAGCACGCCGCGCTCCACCACCGTGGTGCGCCGCGAGGGCAGCCCCTCGCCGTCAAAAGGCGAGCTGCCGAATCCACCGGTCCCGTTCCTCAGCAGCATCGTGTTGTCGTCAATAATCGTCAGCGCGGGCGCGGCAATCTCCTCTCCCAGTTTTCCCGCGAGGTACGACGCGCTGCGCCAGATCGCATTCCCTGACGCCGCATCAAATACCGCTCCCAAAAGCGAACGCGCCGTCTCCGGAGCAAACACCACGGGAATCTGCTGTGTCGGCATCCTCCGCGCGCCCAGTCGCCGCAACGTCCGCCGCGCCGCCTCGCGCCCAACAGACTCCGGCGAATCCAGATCCCCGATCCGCCGCGCGCTCGAGTCCCAGTAGTCCTTGTGCATCTGCCCGTTTTCATCTTTGGCCAGGGGCGCCGCCGAACCCCCTGCATAACTCGACCGGTACTGACCCAGGAACCCGCGCGAGTTAGCCAGCACCCGCCGCCCGGTCGCTGCCTCAAAGCCTGCTCCGCGTGAGTTGTTGATCCGCGGATCGGCCCCCAGCGCCGCCGCCTCCGCGCGCTTCGCCCACTCAATCCGCTCCGCCCCAGGCAGCGAGTAAACATCCTCGAAATAGAGGTGCAGGTCGCCCGGGTACGCGCCAAACTCACCCGCCTCCGGCAATCCGCTGAAGGCATCGTCTTCAGTAATCCGCGCCAGCGCCAGCGCGCCCTCCACAAGCTGCTGGATACCCTCCGCCGTCAGGTCGCTGGTGCTTGTCGATGCCGACCGCTGCCCCAGAAACACACGCAGCCCCAGCGCGCGCGACCCAGACTCCACCAGCTTCTCCACTTCGCCCATCCGCACCGTAACGGCGAACTCGTCTCCCTCGCGCGCCACGGCTTCGGCATCGCTGGCGCCCGCCTTCATCGCCATCGCCACTACATCCGCGGCCAGCGATTCAAGATCCAGCGCGTCCAATGTTGAAATTGTTTCCTCGCCCATGGGTCCACACTAACAAAACGGCTGCTGCTGTGCGCAATCCGGGCGGAACAGGCTGCCCATCGGCACGGCCCTGGTGCGCGGTGGCAACAGTTATCATTAAGTGATAACCTGAGAGGCGATGCAGAGGCATGATCCTGCGTTCGACGCCCTCCTCGACCTCCATGACCTCATCCTGGTGGTCGATCCCGAGAGCGGTCACTGGGTTCGATTTGTCGTCACGCGAGTGCCGGTCACACCCGAGAAGCCGCACGGGCTGGACTATTCGCTTACGTTGCACGGGCCCGGCGGGGAGCGGCTGGTGGGATTCGATAATGCACATTCCGTGGGCAGGCAAAAGAGCGGCGAGCCACAGGATCATCGCCATCGCATCCGCACGGTAAAGCCGTACGAGTACACCGACGCGGCAACGCTACTGGCGGACTTCTGGACAGAAGTGGATTCAGTGCTGAAGGAGAAAGGACTACACCCATGAGCACGCTCAAGGTTGGAATTGCAAGCTATGACGAGATGAAGGCCTTAACCATGGCGATAGTGCGCGGGCGGCGCAAGCTTGCGCCCGGCCAGCCTCGTGTCTGGTTTTCCTCCACGGAGTCCTTTGCCAAAGTGCTCTCCGCGCCAAACCGCGAACTCCTGCGCATCATCGCGGAGCAGGCGCCGGCCTCGCTTGAGGAACTTGCCTGTTCGACAGGCCGCAGGAAGTCGAATCTCTCCCGCACGCTGAATACCATGGCGAACTACGGTCTGGTAACGCTGGAACGCGGCCCGCGCGGCCGGATCGCGGCAAAGGTTGTGCATGACCGTATCGAGTTGCAGCTACCTCTGTTGCCAAAAAGAACCGCAGCCTGAGTCGCGGAGAACCCCGCGCGCGCCGGCAGTTAAACGCCGCCCCGAATCGGCGAAAATATTCCTGAGCGAGGAATTCTCCGTGTTCATCCGCAGCCTCTATCTCTCCCCCGGGCACAACTACTTCGGCCATCACGGCCAGGAGCCCGGCGCGTACCCCATTCATGAGGTCCAGGAGATGGAGTGCGTGGCGGGCCACGGCATCCGCGGCGACCGCTTCTTCGACTTCAAGCCCGACTACAAAGGCCAGGTCACGTTCTTCTCAAGCGAGGTCTTCGCCGACGTCTGCCACACTCTCGCAACAGGCCCCAAATTGCCGGGCGTCACGCGCCGCAACGTCATCACTGCGGGCGTCGACCTCAATGCGCTGGTGGGCAAGCGCTTCACCGTCCAGGGCGTTGAGTTTGAAGGTGTGTGCGAGTGCAGCCCCTGCCACTGGATGGACCGCGCCATCGCGCCCGGTGCGGAGAAGGCCCTCCAGGGCCGCGGCGGCCTGCGCGCGCGCATCCTCACCAGTGGCACGTTGCGCGCCGGGCGGTGAGCGCTTTGCGCGCCGCAGATCGCGTTTCTCGATTAACCCGGAGATGCCTCAGGTCTGATAACCGGCTTTGGGCGCCCAGCTACTTGCGAAGTACCCTTTGATACCACTTTCGGAAGTAGCTTTCGTCCGATTCGCACATCCATCCGAGGTAGCATTGCGCGCCGTCGCGGCCCCAGCAGTAGGTGTTGTTCCAGTGGCATTCGAGTCGATGAGGAAGGAGCAGGTCTTCGTAGTCGGCGCAGGTCTTGAGAGCATGATTCTGTTTGCGGCGGACGCCGCGGTGGGCCATTTGCTTGTCGCTCTTTGCGCTAGCAAGACCGGTGATCGCCGCAAATGGGCGACGGTGGGAACGGCTCATGACGAACTCCAGGTCGCAGTTGCGTACCTAGGTCATGGCGTGTTCCTCCTCGATTCATATTAAAGCATGCTTCAGAATGGCTGGCGCCGTGTGGACATGAACCGGGAGCGCCTTGCGCGGCACGCGCCGCAGATCGCGTTTCTCGACTAACCCGGAGGCGCCTCAGGTCTGAGAATCCGGACCTGGGGCGCCCGGATGCAGCCAAGTCGGGACTTAACAATGTTATGGCGTAGAATCTACTGGTAAGGAACCGTTACTCTACATGACTCTGCACTTCGACATTCCGGAATCTATCACCAGCAGCTTGCGGCTTCCAGTGCCTGAGATGGAGCCGCGGCTGCGGACTGAACTTGGCGTCGCGCTTTATTCCCAAAGCATCCTGCCGTTTGGGAAGGCGTCAGAACTCGCTGGAATCTCACGGCTTGAGTTCGCAGCCCTGGTCGGACAGCGCGGGATACCACGTCACTACACTGAGCAAGAGCTGGCTCAAGACCTCGAATATGCTCGCGGTTAGCAACACCTCTCCCATCTCGAATCTGGCCTCGATTGGCCGTCTCGAACTCTTGAAATCCCAGTTTTCTACTCTATGGATACCCGATGCCGTGGACAGAGAGCTCGCGGCCCACCCTGACCCAATTGCGCAAGCAGCGATCCAGAACGCCATTCAAGCGAAGTGGATGCAGATTGGAACGCCGCGTAGCTCCGGGCTGCTCCAGGTTCTCTTGTTGCAACTCCATCGAGGAGAGGCGGAGGCGATTGCCCTGGCGGCGGAAATCAATGCGGACTTCGTGCTCCTTGACGAACAGGAAGGGCGCCAGTTGGCATCGAGGATCGGCCTCTCCGTCACAGGTGTCTTGGGAGTCCTGCTTCGCGCCAAGCACGCAGGTGAGATTGCTGCCGTCAAGCCGGAGGTGGATCTCCTCCGCGCCAAAGCCCACTTCTTCGTCTCCCCGCAATTGGAGCAAAAGACTCTTGCGGCAGCCGGCGAGTAGCAGGAACTCACGCCTGTCTACATGAACCGGGAGCGCTTGTGGTCGGCCATACTCTTGTTTATTACGCCGCCGTCAGCCGTAACTCGACCTTCGATTTTGTGGCCTCGGCAAAGCGCAGCAGTGTCTTGGCGCTGGGAAGGGTCCGGCCACTTTCCAGCCGTGCGATTGCGGATTGGCTGGTGCCCATGCGCGCGGCCAACTCCGCTTGGGACAACCCCGCTCGTGCTCGTGCTCGAATCAGTTCCGATGCAATCGCAAACTCCTGCTCCAGCGCATCGTATTCGCGCTTGACCTCAGGGTCTTCCAAAGACCGCGCCAGGAACTCTTTCAAGGGAATCGTCATACCAGCTCCTTTGCTCGCCGCAATGCCAGGTCGATCTCAGACCTCGGGGTAGAGGCATGGCAATAGGAGTTACCTCCCCGTCCCACCCACCGTAATCCGGTCCAGCTTGATCGTCGGAATCCCCACGCCCACCGGCACGCTTTGCCCATCCTTGCCGCAGGTCCCGATCCCCTCGTCCAGCTTCAGGTCGTGGCCCACCATCGATACGTGCTTCAGCGCCTCCGGCCCGTTGCCAATCAGCGTCGCGTCCCGCACCGGCGCCGTGATCTTGCCGTCCTCAATCAGGTACGCCTCGCTCGCTGAGAAAACAAACTTCCCGCTCGTTATATCCACCTGCCCGCCGCCAAAGTTCGACGCGTACAACCCCCGCTTCACGCTGCGGATAATGTCCTCAGGATCGTCCTGCCCGGCCAGCATGTAAGTGTTGGTCATGCGCGGCATGGGAATGCAATGGTAGCTCTCGCGCCGCCCTGAGCCCGTATTCGCCGCGCCCATCAGCCGTGCTGAAAGCTTGTCCGTCAGGTAGCCCTTCAGCACGCCGCCTTCAATCAGCACCGTCTCCTGCGTGGGCGATCCCTCGTCGTCCACGTTCAACGATCCGCGCCGCCCCGCCATGGTGCCGTTGTCCACCACCGTCACCAGCGGGCTTGCCACCGGCCGCCCCACCAGGCCCGTAAAGGCAGACGTGCCCTTGCGATTGAAGTCCGCCTCCAGCCCGTGCCCCACCGCCTCATGCAGCAGGATTCCCGGCCAGCCCGGCCCCAGCACCACTTCCATTTCGCCCGCCGGCGCCGGCACCGCCCCAAGCTGCAGAATCGCCCCTCGCGCGGCCTCCTGCGCCAGGTGCTCCGGACCCCTGGCCCCCACAAACTGCGCCAGTCCCGCGCGCCCGCCCGCGCCTGCTGACCCGCTTGTAGTCGTGTTCCCGTCGTTATCTTTGGCGATGACAGACACGCCCAGCCGCGACAGGGGCTGCGTGTCGCTGGCAAAGGAGCCGTCTGACCCAGCCACCAGAATCCGCCGCACTTCCTCGGCAAAGTTCGCCCGCACCTGCGTAATCCGCGCATCGTAAGCCCGCGCCGCGCGGTCCGCCCGCAAAATCAACTCCAGCCGCGACGCCAGGCCCTGGTCAAACTCGCCCAGCTCAAACCCGCCCACCGGCACCGGGTACAAGTCCGCCGCCGGCGTCTCCGTGAATCCCTGCACCGGCTGTTTTGCCGGCCCGGTCGCTATCAGCGCCGCCGTCTTCGCCGCCTTCAGCAACCGGTCCGCATTCAAATTGTCGGTGTACGCGTAGCCCGTGCGCTCGCCGCTGATCACCCGGATTCCGCAGCCCGCGCTCGTCCCCTGGCTCGCCGACTTCACAATCTGCTCGTCAACGCCCAGTGAGATCGCCGTCACTGATTCGAAATACAAATCGGCGTAATCGCCGCCCGCTGACAAGGCCTCACCCAGGCACCGCTCCAGCAGGCGCTCCGTGATGCCGAACTTGTCAAAGAAATATCGCTTGTGACTGGGGCCAGGGGAAGTCGGGGAAGATTCCATAACAGTTCCCAGTTTACGCCCCGGCCCGTCGCAGCAGGATTTCGAATTCCGCCCCCGCATTCCAATCAATTAGGATGTCCATGCCGGGTTCTTCGCCGCGCATTCAGCGACTGGCTCGGGAGCGCAGTTTATCTTCTTCTCCATCGCTGCGGTCCTCTTCCAGGACCGCAATCCACGCCGGCCAAAACTACCCGTACTCGTAAGGAGAGTTTATGTACAACGCCAAAGCTTATGCCGCCTCCAGCCCCACTTCAGGCTTCGCCTCCACTACCATTCCCCGCCGCGAGCCCGGCGACAAAGACGTCCAGATCCAAATCCTCTTTTGCGGCATTTGCCATTCCGATCTCCACCAGGCCCGCGACGAGTGGCACAACGTGATGCCCACCGTGTACCCCTGCGTCCCCGGTCACGAGATTGTTGGCCGCGTCATCCAGGTGGGCTCCGCTGTAACCAAATTCAAACCGGGAGACATCGCCGCCGTCGGCTGCATGGTCGACTCCGACCGCACCTGCCCGGAATGCAAGGCCGGCCTCGAGCAGTTCTGCAACAATCTCATCCTCTCTTACAACTTTCCTGATAAGGGCACCGGCAAAGTCACTTACGGCGGCTACTCTGACTCCATCGTCGTCGACGAGCACTTTGTCCTCAGCGTCCCCGGCAATCTCTCCCTCGCCGGAGCCGCGCCACTGCTCTGCGCGGGCATCACCACTTACTCACCCATGCGCCACTGGGGAGTTACAAAAGGCAAGAAAGTCGGCGTCGCCGGCCTCGGCGGTCTAGGCCACATGGCGGTAAAGTTCGCGCATGCCCTTGGCGCGCACACCGTCGTCTTCACCACCTCGCCCTCCAAAAAGGAAGACGCTCTCCGCCTCGGCGCAGACGAAGTCGTCATCTCCAAAGACGCCAATGAAATGCAGAAGCATGCCGGCAGCTTCGACTTCATCCTCGACGCCATCGCCGCGCCCCACGACATCAACGCCCTCATCGGCCTCCTCGCCCGCGACGGCAACATCACTCTCGTCGGCGCGCCCGCGGAGCCGCTGCCTATCAACGTCTTCGGTCTGCTCTTCCGCCGCCGCAGCTTCTCCGGATCGCTCATCGGAGGCATCGCGGAAACCCAGGAGATGCTCGACTTCTGCGGCCAGCACAACATCACCTGCGACGTCGAAGTCATCCCCATCCAGAAACTCGACGAGGCCTACGAGCGCCTGGTCCGCTCTGACGTCAAGTACCGCTTCTCCATCGACATGGCCTCGCTCAGATCTGAATAATCAGACATACTGCTTTTCAAGGGGGCACGACGTTCAGTCGTGCCCCGACGGTCCTTCCAATCGCTGAGGACGCCACCCCCTTCGTTTCATTTCTCCGATAGGTTTATGACAATGAAAGAACGGAGCAATAGGACTTTTGAAGTGGCTCAGCCAAACCCAGCCGGGATTCCGGCACCTCTCCGTTACTACGATCCGGAACTCCAGGACGCGCTGAATGCGGAGCCATATGATGCAGACCGATTCCAACGTGCTCGCGCAAAGGCGAAGCAATTAAACGCTGCTTACATGGAGGCGCTTAATCCGCTGGCTTCGCGGCTGAGCAAACAGACCTTCTCGCTCTTCTCCGATCCCAGAGAGCCGTTATTCGACGCCGACCTGTTTGAGTTTTCTCTTGGAGACTCGCTTCAGTACGCCGCCCCGAGTAGCCGACGAAGAACGTTGAAAATGGCCGTTCGGGCTACATTTGGCAGCTTCGACGGAAAGACTTTGCACACATTGTCTTATGGCGGTGTCAAGGCGCTAAGCGTAAATGTTCCTATGGAACGTTGGTACGAATGCGGGGGGAGCCGAATCGACAGCTTGCTCTCCCATGAACTTACCAGCGAACAAGCCGGACAAATGCGGCATGCATTTCTTTTCGCTTCCGGGGCTGCATTGTCGATCACCTTCGAACGGGTCACGTGGCGGACAAAACGAATTCGCTGAGGTTAGATTTCAGGCGGCGTTCCGGTCGTATCACTGCCAATCAAGAGTTTCGGCCGCCCCAAGTTCATCCGTGTGAAGCACGCACATTGCGCGCAACCTCACCCCCGCCGAAAACCACACCCCAAAATCACCCGCCCCCCAGCCCCAGCCCCGCCCCAATCCTGTATGGTGGACCCCATGAGGCTC
>Ga0265339_10001082_pt1 | contig 20669 bp, 19 predicted proteins | sample 4CB219metaG_FD_202085 | JGI IMG/M metagenome (GOLD analysis project Ga0265339, IMG submission 202085) | Rhizosphere microbial communities from Carex aquatilis grown in University of Washington, Seatle, WA, United States - 4-CB2-19 metaG | ecosystem: Host-associated > Plants > Roots >... | reverse complement strand
CGGAGGTCGAAGGCGCCGGCCGGCAGCGTGGTGTTGTAGCCGCGCTCCGTATCGAGCGGGATCAGGTCGCCGAGCGGAGCGGTCAGCGCGCGCGACCACGCGCCCGACGCCACGACCACTTTACGGGCCGTCAGACGCGACCCGTCGGCGAACTCGATCGTCACGCCGTCGCCCAGCGGGCGCAGCGCCGTGACCTCGGTCTTGCGGAAGGTCACGCCGCGATCGATCGCGGCTTTGCCGATGGCGAGGGCGAAATCGTAGGGGTCGCTGACCGTCTGCCATTTCGGAATGAAGGTCGCGGCGATGAAACGTGGGTCGAGCCCAGGTTGCAGCTCCGCGAGATCGGCACCGCGCACCGTGCGGATCTCGATACCCTCGCGGGTCTTGGCGGCGATCTCCGGTTGGGCGCCGCGCAGTTCGCCTTCGCTCTCATAGAGCTCCAGCACACCGTCGGAGCGTACCAAACTGCCGAGGCCAGCGCTCGCGACGAGCGCATCCATTTCGGTGCGAGCCAGTCGCATCATCGCGGCCTGTGCCTTGATCGCCGCATCGACCCTGTCGGGCCAGCCGGCACGCCAGAACCGCATCAGCCACGGCGTGATCTGCGCCAGGTATTCGGGCCGCACAGTGAAGGGGCCGAGCGGATCGCTCAGCCAGCGCGGCAGCTTCCGCCACATGTCCTTGGTCGCGAGCGGCACGATGTCGGAGAAGGCAAAGGCGCCAGCATTGCCGCGGCTCGTCTCCTCGGCCATGCCCTTGCGATCGACAAGCAGCACCGAGCGGCCGGCCTCGACGAGCTTGTAGGCGCTCGCGAGGCCGACGATGCCGGCGCCGACAATGACGACATCCGCGTCCACTTGCGATCAGGCAACCATCTTGAGTTGCGGGCGGGTGTCGATGGCCTGCTGGACGATGGCCGAGATGCGCTTGCGTTCCTCACCTTCGAGGGTGAGGCGGGGCGCCCGCACCCATTCGCTGCCTTCGCCCGTCATTTGGTTGGCGAGCTTGATGTACTGCACCAGCTTGGTCGCGACATCGAGATGCAGCAGCGGCATGAACCAGCGGTAGAGCTCGAGCGCCTCGGCTGTGCGGCCGGCCTTGGCGAGCTGGAAGAGCTGCACCGCCTCGCGCGGGAAGGAATTGGCAAGGCCTGAGACCCATCCGGTTGCGCCGAACAGGGCATTCTCCAGCAGCAGGTCGTCGACGCCGCAGACGATGGCGTAGCGGTCGCCGAGGCGGTTGATCATGTCGGTGATACGCCGGCTGTCGTGGCTCGACTCCTTGACCGCGACGATGTTCTTCTCGCTCGCGAGATCGGCGAAGTCGTCGGGCTTGAGGTCGACCTTATAGGCCACGTGGTTGTTGTAGATCATGATCGGCAGGTCGGTGCCGCGAGCCAGCGTGCGGAAGTGGTGGATGCTTTCGCGCGCATCGGTCATGTAGACCATGGTCGGCAGCGCCATCAGGCCCGCGGCGCCGGCGGCCTTCATGCGGCCGGCAGCTTCGATCGCGAGCTTGGTCGTGTACTCGGCGACGCCCGCGATGATCGGCACGCGGCCCTTGGCGGCCTTCGCGGCGGCGGCGACCACGGCCGCCTTCTCGTCGGCCGAGAGCGAAGAATTCTCGCCGAGCGTGCCGAGCATGACGAAGCCTTCGCAGCCGGCGCTGAGGCAGGAGTCGATGTGCCGGGCGGTCGCCTCGAGGTCGAGGTCGCCATTCTGTTTCATTTCGGTCATCAGTGCGGGGATGACGCCGCGCCAGGTGAGTGTCATATCGATTGTCCTTCAGTGCGTAGGTAGGGGATGAGAGTGATCGGGTTCATTGGAACGGGGACGATTTCCGCGGCCGTGATCGAAGGCCTGCAGTCGCTGCCCCATGCGCCCGAGGTGGTCGTCTCGCCGCGTTCGGAAGCGGTATCGCGCTCGCTCGCCGGGCGGTTTGCGAAGGTGCGGCGTGCCCAGAGCAATGCCGAGGTCGCCAAGGCCGATATCGTGTTCCTCGGCATGCGGCCGATGCATCTCGACGACGCGATGGCGGGGATCGAGTTCGGCGAGGGCCAGATCGTCGCCAGCATGGTGGCCGGCTTCAGCCTCGCCGACATCCAGGCGCGATGGCCACGCGCGACGGTCTGCCGCGTCATTCCGATGCCCGGTGCCGCGCGCCGCAAAGGTCCGATCACGACCTATCCGCGCGTGCCCGAGATCGTCGAGCTGATGGCGCCGCTGGGCGATTTGTTCGTCGTGAGCGAAGAGTCCAAGCTCGGCTTCGGCGGACTCAACGCCTTCATGTCGAGCTATTTCGAACTGCAGCGGGCGCTGATCGATGTCGGTACCGGGGCCGGTCTGCCTGAAGCCGATGCGCGGCGCTTCGTCGTGTCGCTGCTGGGGATGATGGCCGACACCGCTGAGCACACCCCGGCCGAGGCATTCGGCAAGCTCGTCGAGGAGCACCAGACCAAGGGCGGGCTCAACGAACGCGTGCGGGCTCATCTGCTGGCCGAAGGCTGGTTCGACCGCCCGCGCGCGGCGCTGAATGCGACGACGACGCTCGGCTACAAGACGCTGGGCTAGCGCCAAATGAACCACAAGGCCCTCGCCCCCCTCCCCCTTGAGGGGAGGGGCTGGGGGGGGGGGTCCCCCGGCTTCTGCCGTGCCGACTGCCCGACCCCCGCCCCGAATTGCTACGCTCGCGTTACTCGCCAAGCGTGTCGCTCTCCCCTCAAGGGGGAGGGTAGCCGTGCCGACTGCCAATTCGATTAGTTCACGCGCCAAGGTAAGCCTCGACGATCGAGTTGCTCTTGCTGAGGATTTCGGCGTCGCTGTCCATGCGGATTGTGCCGGTCTCGAGCACGTAGCCGTAGCTCGCGAGTTTCAGCGCCAGCCGGGCATTCTGTTCGACCAGCAGAATTGTAACGCCGCTCTTGTTGAGGTCGCGGATGATGCGGAAGGTCTCGAGCACGAGCTTTGGCGCAAGACCCATCGAGGGCTCGTCGAGCAGCAGGACTTTCGGGCCGTGCATCAGTGCGCGGCCGATCGCCAGCATCTGCTGTTCGCCGCCCGAGAGCAGCGAGCCATCCTGGTGCTGGCGCTCCTTGAGGATCGGGAATAGCCCGAAGGCACGCTCGAGCCGCTCGCGCCGGGCGCGGACGTCACCGACGGTGAAGCCGCCAAGCTCGAGGTTCTCGCGGACGGACAGACCGCGCAGCACGTGGCGGCCTTCCGGCACGTGGACGACGCCCATCCGGGCGATGTCGCTGGCCTTCTTGCCGATAAGCTCGGCGCCCTCGAATGTGATCGAGCCCGCAGTGGCGCGGACGAGCCCGGATATCGTCTTGAGCGTGGTGGTCTTGCCGGCGCCATTGGCGCCCAGCAGGGTGACGATCTCGCCCTGCCGGACCTCGAGGTCTATGCCGTGCAGCGCCTCAATGCGGCCATAGCCGGCGGTGACCCCCTTGAGGGAAAGCACGGTCTCACCTTCAGAGCGCAAGGGCCGCCTCCGCGTCTTCGCTGCCGAGGTACGCCTCGATCACCCTGGGATTCGACTGGATTTCCCTGGGCGTCCCCTCGGCGATCATCACGCCGTGGTCGAGCACGCTGACGCGCTCCGAGATCGTCATGACCAGCCCCGTGTCGTGCTCGATCAGGAGCACCGCGACCTGGCGCTCGTCCCGGATGCGGCGGATCAGCGTCACGAGCTCATCCTTCTCGCCCTTGGTGAGGCCCGCGGCTGGCTCGTCGAGCAGCAGCAGCTTGGGATTTGTGGCGAGGGCGCGCGCAATCTCGACGCGGCGCTGATGACCATAGGCGAGGGTCGACGCGTCGCGGTGCCACTCGTCATTGGCGATGCCAACAAAGCGGAGGCACTCGGCTGCGACCTCGCGGATCTTCGCCTCCTCGCGGCGCTGCGCGGGCAGGCGGAGGACTGCGCTGATCGCGCCCATGCTGGTGCGGCAATGTTGCCCCGACATGACGTTTTCAAGCACGCTCATCTGCCGGAACAGGCGGACGTTCTGGAAGGTCCGGGCGATGCCCGCGCGCGTCACCTGCCAGGGCTTGAGGCGCAGCATCTCGCTGCCATCGAAGACGACGCTGCCTCGCTGCGGTTTGTAGAAACCGGTGATGCAGTTGAACAGCGACGTCTTGCCGGCACCGTTCGGACCGATGAGGCTGACGACCGAGCCGGGCGCGACGGCGAACGTCACGTCGTTGAGCACGCGGTTGCCGGCAAAGCCGAGGCTGAGCGCATTGAGTTCGAGGAGGGCCATCAGCGCCTGCCTCCCGCCGGCCAGATGCCACCCGGCCGGAACAGCATGATCAGCAACAGGCCAACCGCGAAGACGAGATAGCGGAAGCTGCCGAGGTCGCGCAGGAATTCGGGGCCGAGCACGACGACGAAGGCGCCGAGGATGACGCCCGGTATCTTGCCCATGCCGCCCAGGATCACCGCCATCAGGAAGAGCGTCGATTGCTGGAACGAGAAGCTCTGCGGCGAGATCGCTGTGAGGTTCACCGCAAAGAACGCGCCGCCGATCGAGCCGTAGATCGCCCCGATGACGTAGGCGGCGAGCTTCACCCGCACCCGGTCGATCCCCATCGCCTCTGCGGCGTCCTCGTCGTGCCGGACATAGAGCCAGGCGCGCCCGAGCCGGGAATTGGCGAGCCGCACCGAGACCAGCACCGCGACGACGGCCAGCGCAAGGAAGACGTAGTAGAAATCGCTTTGCGACACGATGTGCCACCCGTACAACCAGGGCTGGTCGATGCCCGAGATGCCACTCGCCGCGCCGGTGATCTGGAGATTGCGCGCCGTGATGCGGACGATCTCGCCGAAGCCGAGGGTGACGATAGCGAGATAGTCCGAGCGCAGGCGGAGCGTCGGGCCGCCGATAACGACGCCGGCGACCGCCGCGGCGACCACCGCGACCGGCAGTGTCGCCCAGAAGTTCCAGCCGAACTCGGTGGTGAGGATGCCGACCGAATAGGCCCCCACCGCGAAAAAGGCGGCGTAGCCAAGATCGAGCAGTCCGGCATAGCCGACGACGATGTTGAGCCCGAGCGCGAGGATCGCGTACAGCAGCGCGTTGGTGAGGATCACCGTGATGTAGGCGCCGAAGATCTGCGGTGCGACCGCCATCACCAGAAGGATCGCGACAATGGCGACGACGCGCTTTGCCGGGGTATCGAGGAGGACGGTGAGCCCGCCCCACGCGCTCGGGCGGGCCTCGACCGCCTGTGGTCCGGGCGACCCCGGCTCGAGCGCCATCACATACGCTCCTGTTCGGATTTGCCGAGCAGGCCGGTCGGCTTGAAGACCAGCACGAGGATCAGCACCGTGAAGGAAAACACGTCCTTCCACTCGCTGCCGATGCCGGGTAGGGTCGTTCCGAAGCTTTCCAGTAGGCCGAGCACGAGGCCGCCCAGCATCGCGCCGGGGATCGAGCCGATCCCGCCGATCACCGCGGCGGTAAAGGCCTTGAGGCCGATCAAGAACCCCATGAAATACCAGATCGAGCCGTAATAGGCGCCCGCCATGGTGCCCGCGGCGGCGGCAAGCGCCGAGCCGGCAAAGAAGGTCACCGCGATCACGCGGTTGACGTCGATGCCCATGAGCTCGGACATGTCGCGATCGACCGAGACGGCCCGCATCGCCCGCCCATACTGGGTGCGCGAGACGAACAATTCGAGCCCGATCATCAGCAGCGCCGCGACCACCGCGAGCGCCACCTGCTTGTAGTTGATGAACACCGCACCGATGTTGATACCGGCGAAGCCGAGCTTCGGGCTGAACGCAAAAACCTGCCCCTGAGTCAGACTCAGAACGCTGTTCTGGAGAACGAGTGACACAGCCAACGCTGTGATCAGGATGGAAAGTCGCGGCGCTCGCAGCATCGGTGCGTAAGCGATGCGCTCGATCACCACGCCGAGGAAGCCGACCGCAATCATCGAGAGCAGGATCGACAACCCCACGCCGAGCCAGCTGGTGCCGACCATGCCGCCGATCAGCGACAGGACGACAAAGCCCGCGAAAGCCCCGACCATATAGACGTCGCCATGCGCGAAGTTCAGCAGCTTCACCACGCCGAAAACCATGGTGTAGCCGAGAGCGACGAGCGCATAGAACGAGCCCAGCACAAGGCCGTTGACGAGCTGCTGGGCGAGGAGAGTGACGAGGGTCATCGGGGCGCCTCGGGTGCGGCGTCGACCCCCCGTCCGGCATCGGCCGGGCGAGGGATCAGCAATCGCGTGGCTGGCCGCGTTACTGCGCCAGCGTCCACTTGCCGCCCTTGCCCTGGACGACGACGAAGTTCGAGCGTGCGAGGGTGTGGTCGGGCTTGAAGGTGATCTCGCCCGCGATGCCCTTGTAGTCTTCGGCCTGAAGCGCCGCCATGAGCTTGGTCGGGTCGGTGCCACCGGCTTTGGTGATGGCGTCGGCGAGCAGGTTCATGCCGTCATAGGTCAGCGGGCCGTAGGAGCTCGGCGCGATGTTGAACTTCGCCTGGTAGGCCGTGGCGAAATCCTTGGCAGCCGGCAGGAAGTCGGCGGTCGGGCTCGAGAAGGCGTAGACGCCCTCGGCTGCGTCGCCCGCGAGCTTGAAGAAATTGTCGGAGGTCGAGCCGTCGCCGACGAACACCGCACCCTGGTAGCCGCCTTCGCGCAGCTGCTTGACGAACGGGCCGCCGTCATCGTCGTAGGCCGTCCAGAACACGGCGTCGGGGTTGGCCGACTTGATCTTGGTGATGACCGCCGAATAATCCTGCTCGCCGTGGTTGACCGTCTCGAAGTCCGCCACCGTGCCGCCGGCATCGGTGAAGCCCTTCTGCGCCAGCGTCGCGAGGTCCTGGCTGTAGGCGTCGCCTTCGTTGACGATGGCGATCGACTTGTAGCCCTTGGCCTTCCACACGACGAGCGCAGCGGCGACCTGGTCGTTGCCGGTCGAGTTGATCATGAACGCGTTGCCCGGATTGGCCGGGATCAGCTTGGTCGAGTTGGCGGCAGTGATCACGAAGGGCAGCTTGGCGTCGCCGAAGATCTTGAGCGTCGGAACCGTCGCGCCTGAGCAGTAGCCGCCGACGACCGCCGAAATGCCGGAAGAAGCGAGCTTGGTGGCCGCATTTACCGCCTGCTGCGGATCGCACGCGTCGTCGCCAACGACCATGGAGTAGGTGTTGGGACCTGCCTTGTTGAGCGCATCCATCGCCAGCTGCACGGAGTTGGCCATGTCCTGGCCGTAGGTGGCCTGGCCGCCCGTCGTCGGAACCAGAACGCCGATCTTGATGTCGGCGGCATAGCTGGCGGTGCCCAGGGTCAGCGCGAGCGCGAGGCCGGCGAGGACTGAAGTCACGGGTAGTTTCATTTGATCGTCTCCCTTGTTGTAGGTCTCTTAATTCGCCGTTTCAGACGGCCATCGCGACCGGCAGGCGCCCGCGACGTCCGATGCTTTGTATGCATCTTGTCGACAAGATTGCACGCTGGCGTTTTTCGTGTCAATCGAGCGGGGACGAGAGGAATTTCCGCGATGGCTCCTGGTTCGAAGGTGAAGCGGCCGGCGCGGCCGGCGCGGCCGGTCCGCGGCGCGGGCGTGCAGATGGTCTATGACCGGCTGCGCCAGTCGATCGTCGACCTCGAGCTTCCTCCGGGCAGCGCGCTCGACGAGGTGCGTCTCAGCCAGCAGTTCGCGCTGTCGCGGACGCCGGTGCGCGAGGCGCTGGTTCGGCTGGTCGCCGACGGTCTCGTTACCACACAGCCCAATCGCGGCACCGTCGTGGCACCGATCGATTTCGAGAAGCTGCCGGTCTATTTCGAAGCGCTGACGCTGATGTATCGGGTGACCACCCGGGCTGCCGCCGTCCGCCGGCGGCCGGAGCAGTTGCCCGCCATGCGCGAGGCGCAGCGGCGTTACGAGGATGCCGTCGCGCGCAACCATGCCGGCGACATGATCGCGACCAACCGCGAGTTTCATCTGGCCATCGCCGAGGCCGGCGGCAATTCCTACTTCACCGGCTGGTTCTCGCGCCTGCTCGACGAGGGGCGGCGGCTGCTGCGGCTCTACTACTACGCCTCGTTCGACGACCACCTGCCGCACAGATACGTCGAAGAGCACGAGGCGATGATCCAGGCGATCGAGGCGGGCGACGCCGAGCGGTGCGACGAGCTGGCAGCTCAGCACGCCGCCCAGATCGTCCGTCAGATCCAGAGTTACATGGCGCGCGACGTAACGGCGCCAATGCGCCTCGACGGCGACGCGCCGCGGACGCCCCGGCGCGCGCGCGCGTAACACCTCACGCCTCCCGCATCGCCATGAGCGTGGCGTTGCCGCCGGCCGCGGCGGTGTTGATGCTGATCGACACCTCACGGACCAGCATGTCGCGATTGACCGAGTCCGCCGACTGCACGGGAACGATGGGACCCGGCCACGCCGCGACGGCCTGCGCGACACTCGCGAGACGTGCGTCGTCGCCCTCGGCCAGCACGGCGGTGATCGCGGGCTCGCGCGTCCAGTCATCGCTGAGCCGCGCCTCCGGCGCGAGGCCCCGCGCCGTCTCCTGCCCGACCAAGGTCGCGTCAATGACGGCGGTATTGCGGGTCGCGGCCGCCGCGTCGAGCATGCGGCTGAGGCCATCCCGCGTCGTGGGCAGGAGAAGCACCTCCCCGCGGGGCAGCAAGCCGTAGAGATTGCTTTCGCCGACGGGGCCGGGGAGCCGCCCCGGTGCGTCGGCCTCCGCCGGCCGGGCCTTCACCAGCCGGCGCACATAGAGCGGCCCGCCCGCTTTCGGCCCGGTGCCGGACTTGCCGCTGCCCCCGAAAGGCTGCACCCCGACCGCGGCGCCGATGATGTTGCGATTGACGTAGATGTTGCCTGCGCGGATGCGCTCGGTCACGTGGTCGGTGGTCTCGTCGAGCCGCGTGTGAAGCCCGAAGGTGAGCCCGAAGCCCTTGGCGTTGATTGCGTCAATCGTGCGGTCGAGGTCGCGCCGCGCATAGCGTACGACGTGCAGGACCGGCCCGAAGATTTCAGTGCCGAGCTGATCGACGTCGACGAGCTCGACCAGAGTAGGCGGAACGAACGTGCCGCTAAGGGCCGGAACCGGACCTTGGGTAACGCGGTAGCCGGCTTCGCGCATCGCGGCGACGTGCGCACGGATGCGGTCCGCAGCCTCCGCCGTGATCACCGGTCCGATATCGGTCGCGAGCAGCGCCGGGTCGCCGGTGCGAAGTTCCGCCATCGCGCCCTTGATCATGGTCACTACGCGATCGGCTGCGTCCTCCTGCACGCAGAGGAGGCGCAGCGCAGAGCACCGCTGGCCGGCGCTGTCGAAGGCCGAGCTCAGCACGTCGGCGACGACCTGTTCCGCGAGCGCCGATGAGTCGACGATCATCGCATTGATGCCGCCGGTCTCCGCGATCAAGGGCACAGCGCCGCGCGGCGCAAGCTGCTTCTGGATGAGGCGCGCGACCTCAGTCGAGCCGGTGAAGACGACGCCTGCTACCCGCGGGTCGCCGCAGAGCGCCGCGCCGACATCGCCAGCCCCTGGCAGGAACTGCAGCGCGCCGCGTGGCACGCCGGCCGCGTGGAGGATTGCGACCATCGCCGCGGCGGTGAGTGGCGTCTCCTCGGCGGGCTTTGAGATGACGGCGTTGCCGGCCGCCAGCGCCGCCGCGACCTGTCCGCAGAAGATCGAGAGTGGAAAGTTCCACGGGCTGATGCAGATCACCGTGCCGAGCGGTTTCGCTTCGGGGCCGAGCTCGTCGGCGCGGTCGGCATAGTAACGCAGGAAATCGACCCCCTCGCGCACCTCGGCGATGCCGTTCGCGGCGGTCTTGCCGGCCTCCCGCATCATCAGGCCGATGAAGCGCGGCAGATCGGCCTGCAGCCTGTCGGCCGCATCGCGAAGCATGCGCGTGCGCTCGGCGAGCGGCGCCCAATCGGCTTTCGCTCGGGCGAACGCCAGATCGACAAGCTGCCGGTCGGCGAATTGCGCCGTGCCGACGATCTCCTCGGCCTTCGACGGATTGCGCAGAGTGACGGGCGTGCCCGTTATCTCGCCATCCACGAGGATCGGCGCGGCGGCCACGGGCTTGTCGGCCGCTGCCAGCGCCGACGCCAGCGCGTCGAGCACCAGGTCATCGCTGAGATCGAGGCCGGACGAATTGCGGCGGCCGCCAAGAATATCGCGCGGCACCGCGATCTGCGGATGCGGCGAGCCAACGGGCACGATCGCAGCGGCAGTCTCGACCGGATCGCGGCTCAGCTCCTCGATCGAGACCGACCGGTCTGCGATGCGGTTGACGAACGAGGAATTCGCGCCGTTCTCGAGCAGTCGCCGCACCAGATAGGCGAGCAGCGTGCCGTGCGTGCCAACCGGCGCATAGATCCGGCACGGGCGCTGAAGCCCACCACGTCCAACGACGTGCTCGTAGAGCGGCTCGCCCATTCCATGCAGGCACTGGAACTCGTAGCTGCCAGGCTGGAACGATGGTCCAGCCATCTCATAGATCGCGGCAACTGTCTGCGCGTTATGCGTCGCGAATTGCGGGAAGATGACGTCCCGCGCCGCCAGCAGCTTTTTGGCCGAAGCCAGATACGAGACGTCCGAATGGACCTTTCGGGTGAACACCGGATAACCATCGAGCCCCTCGATCTGGGCCTGCTTGATCTCGCTGTCCCAGTAGGCACCCTTGACCAGCCGCACCATCAGCCGATGGCCGCTGCGTCGAGCCAGATCGATCAGCCAGTCGACGACGAACACGCAGCGCTTGCTGTAGGCCTGCACCACGAAGCCGATGCCGTCCGAGCCGCTCAGCTCGGGGTCGAGGCAGAGCGCCTCGAGCAGGTCGAGCGAGATGTCGAGCCGGTCGGCTTCCTCGGCGTCGATATTGAGGCCGATGTCATAGCGCTTGGCACGCAGGGCGAGCGCCTTGAGCCGCGGCAGCAGCTCAGCCGTTACACGGTCGAACTGGCTGCGCCGATAGCGCGGGTGCAGCGCCGAGAGCTTGATCGAAATGCCCGGCCCGCCGATCGGACCGCGGCCGGCGGATGCTTTCCCGATCGCATCGATCGCATCGGCGTAGGCGTTGAAATAATGCTCCGCATCGTCGGCTGTCGTCGCCGCCTCGCCGAGCATGTCGTAGGAATGGAGGAACCCCTGGCACTCGAGCCGGCGGCTGTTGCGCAGCGCTTCGCCGATCGTCTGCCCGGCGACGAACGTGTCGCCCATCAACCGCATGGCGAGGTCGATGCCCATGCGGATCAGAGGCTCGCCGCCGCGCGCGATGAGGCGGGCCAGCGCGCTCGCGAGACCCTCGTCTGGGATCGCGCCGGTCAGCCTGCCGGTGATCATCAGCCCCCAGCTCGCCGCATTGACGAACAGCGTGCGCTCGGCGCCCAGATGCCCGCGCCAGTCGCCGCGCGAGACCTTGTCGCGGATCAGCGCATCGCGGGTGGCGTCGTCCGGAATGCGCAGCAGCGCCTCGGCGAGGCACATCAGCGCCACGCCTTCCTCGCTCGACAGCGAATATTCCTGCAGCATGCCGCCAATGCCCTGGCTCGGACCCGATGCACGCAGCTTGGCGACGAGGTCGGCGGCGAGCGTGCGGACGCGACCGGCTGCACTGGCATCGAGCCGCGCTGCGGCGATCAGCGGTGGGACGCAGTCCAGCTCCGGCCGGCGGATCGCTTCACGGATCGCAACGCGCAGCGGCGTTTTGGGGCGATCCGGCCCGGCAAAGCTAGAAGTACTGTCGACCGCGACGCTCGTCACAGCAGCGCCGGAATGACCGCGCGGCGCGCCGCCGGATAATCAGCGAACGTCCGGCGATACCAGAGGTGATGGCTGACGGCCCGCGGGATGAGATTTGCCGCGGTCCACACCGCAAAGCTCAGTGCCGGAAAATTCCAGCACATGATGGCGAACCCCGCCCACTCGATGATCTCGCCCATATGGTTGGGACACGAAACCCACTCGAACACGCCGCCGCGCGGGATCGAATAGCCCTGGTGTCCGCCCGAACGCAGCCCGATCAGCCGGTTGTCGGCCCACAGATTAATGCCGGCCCCGGCGACGAAGATCACGAGGCCCACGATGAACCGCGGATCGGCCAGCCAGCTCGCCGGATAGGCGTCGCCGACCCATCCCAGATAGAGCCCGTTGAGCCCGGCGTTGACGACGTTGAATCCGGCCGCGCTACCGACGATGGCGAGCGGCATCTGCTTGCCTTTGGTGTGCGTGCGCCAGGGGAAGACCAGGCTGCGGTTGACGTAGTGCAGCGTCCAGAGCGCGAAGAACACCCACATCGGCGCGGTCTTCATGTTCGGCCCGGCGAGGAACAGCCCCCCGAACACCACCAGCGACACGAGCTCCATCAGGAACCAGCCGACCTGGTTCGAAATCGTCGGCCCCCAGTCGCTTCGCGCGTGTCGCCCATAGGGCGCAGTGACGCGGAACTGCATGGGCACGATCGCCAGCGCCAGCAGCGTCCAGGCGATGGCGATGATGTTGAGCACGGTCACGGCATTCCCCTCGGTATGAATCCTCGTCCGCGAGTCCTACGGCTGGCCCCAGCTGCTCGTCTACCGCCGCGACCAAGCGCACATGCCATTCTTGACCATTTGGTCAAAACGCACCAGTCTCACCTCCCATGAAAGTGCTCGTGATGGGTGCCGGCGTCATCGGCACGGCTTCGGCGTACTACCTCGCCCTGGCCGGGCATGACGTCACCGTCCTCGACCGCCAGCCGGGCCCGGCGCTCGAGACCAGCTTCGGCAACGCCGGCGAGCTCAGTTACGGCTACGCCTCGCCCTGGGCCGGCCCGGGCATTCCGCTCAAGGCCATCCGCTGGCTGCTGATGGTCGACGGGCCGCTGGTCATCCGGCCGATGCTCGACGCGCGCATGTGGATTTGGGGACTCCGCCTGCTCGCCAACTGCACCGCGGGCGCTTACGCCCGAAACAAATCGCGCATGGTGCGGCTCGCCGAGCACAGCCGCGCCGAAATGATCGCGCTGCGCGCCGCCACCGGCATCGCCTATGAGGGCCGCGAGCAGGGCACGCTGCAGCTGTTCCGCACGCAAAAGCAGCTCGACCATATCCACGGCGACGTCGAGGTCCTGAAGCAATATGGCGTGCCCTTCGAGGTGCTCGATCCCAAAGGCTGCATCGCCGCCGAGCCCGGTCTCGCGACGGCCGCGGTGCCATTCGTCGGTGCACTGCGCCTGCCCAATGACGATACCGGCGATTGCAAGCTCTTCACTGAAGCCTTGACTCGGCTCGCGACCGACGCTGGAGTAACGTTCCAGTTCAGCACAAAGATCGACGGCATCCAGACCACGGGCGGCAAAATCACGGGCGCGGTGACGAGCCGCGGCGTGATCACCGCCGACACCTACGTTGCGGCGATGGGCAGCTTTACGCCGCTGATGCTCGCGCCGCTCGGCATCCGGCTGCCTGTTTATCCGATCAAGGGCTACTCGCTGACGGTGCCGATCGTCGACGACTCCGTGGCGCCGGTCTCGACCGTCATGGACGAGACCTACAAGGTCGCGACGACCCGCTTCGCCGATCGCATCCGCGTCGGCGGCACCGCCGAAATCGCTGGTTGGGACACTACGCTGAGGCCACATCGCCGCGGCCCGCTCGAGCGCTCGCTGCGCGATCTGTTCCCGCGCGCCGGCGATGTCGCTAAGGCCACCTTCTGGTGCGGCCTCCGGCCGATGACCCCCGACGGCACGCCGGTGCTGGGGCGGTCGCAATACGACAACCTCTATCTCAACACCGGCCACGGCACGCTCGGCTGGACCATGGCGGCCGGCTCGGGGCAGGTGCTCGCCGATCTGATCTCGGGCAAGACGCCGGCGATCGACACATCCGATCTCGGGCTCAGCCGGTACGCGGCCTGAGGCTTGCCTCGCCGGTCGCGCTCGCTGTTGCGCGGCTCAGCCGCGTCACGCCATGTGTCGTCTTGGCCCAGTAGACCGGCTTGGTGATGAGCTCGATCGCCGCCCGCACCGAAGCGATCGAGTGGAGAATCCAGTAGACCGGCAGCAGCAATTGCAGCGGCAACAATGACGCCGCGCGCTGGTGCAGCAATCCGCTCACCTGCACCGCGAATGCGCCGGCATATCCGGAGACGAGGATCGCAAGGCTCAGCCAGTCCCACACATCGCGGGGCACGAGCCCGAACCAGCCCTCGAGCGCCAGCCGGACCAGCAACGATCCGATCAGCGCCGTGTGCAGCAGCGAGGTGACGATCATGCCGCCCACCAGCACCTGGAAGCCGAGGAAGCCGCGCCAGCCGATGTCGCGCAGGAATAGGAGCGGCGCGCGATTGTGGACGATGAAGGTCTGCATCCAGCCCTTCATCCAGCGCGTCCGCTGCGCCATCCAGGGGCGGAACGTCAGCGGCGCCTCCTCTAGCGTGCGGCTCGCCAGCATTTCGGCGCGTAAGCCCCGGCGCGCGAGACGCACGCCGAGATCGGCGTCCTCGGTGACATTGAACGCGTCCCATCCCCCGAGCGCACGCAGCACGTCGATGCGAAAATGGTTGGACGTGCCACCGAGCGGCACCGGCAATCGCCAGCGCGCCAGCGCCGGCAGCAGCCGCCCGAACAGCCCGGCATATTCGCCGGCGAACAGCGCCGTCAGCGCATTCTCGCTGGCATTTTCCGGCACGAGCTCCGCCTGGAGGCACGCGAGCCCAGGGTCTGCCGCAAACCGGCTCGCCGCCAGCCGCAGCTGGCCCGGATCGGGAGCATCTTCGGCGTCGAACACGACGAGATACCGTCCCCGTGCCAGCGGCAGCGCATAGTCGATCGCCTTGGGCTTTGTGTACGGCCGGCAGTCGGGCACGACGACGAGGCGAAGGCGGGCATCGCCCAATAGGGCGGCGACCGCTGTGACGGTATCTGGAGAACGCGATTCCACCATTTCCGGGGCTTTCACGTTTTCGTTAGCCGCCCTAGTTCGCCGAACGTTTGCCGAACCCGTGTAACCCTTTTTGCTTGCTGAGCATCTGCTCAACCGTGAACGTATCCCCCATAATGTCGAAAATGCGCGGTAATGCGATTTCCTGCATTTCGCCACTAGACACGAGGGACACTTTCAGCCATACGGACTCCGGAGCGTCCTCAAACTGGACACGCCACGTCCCCCGCGGGGACACGGAGAATGAGATGGCAGACGCCACAAACCCGAATGATCAGGCCGCGACGGCCAGCACGCGCAGCCGTGAGCTATCGACTATCGGCTTTCCGTATGGCGACCAAAACGAGGCTGTCGGGGTGGCGCGAGCCATCGTTGCTCTGGGCGGCGGCGACGTTGATGTCGATCAACTTGCGGCCCAGATGAAGCAAGAGCCGAACAGCGGAAGCTTCCGCGGCAAGATCGCCACGGCGCGCACGTTCGGCGTGATCACCACGATCTCCGGCAAATATCACCTCACGGAGATCGGCTTCGCTATTACGGATGCCAAACGCGAGAGGGCAGCGCGGGCGGATTCATTTCTCACCGTCCCTCTTTACCGGAAGACCTATGACGAATTTCGCGGCAAGCAACTTCCGCCGCGACCTCTCGCGCTTGAGCGCGCGTTCGTGTCATTCGGTGTGTCCGCCAAACAGAAAGAGAAGGCGCGCAGCGCTTTCGACCGGTCGGCGCGACAAGCTGGCTTCTTCCCTAACGGCGATCAAGATCGGCTCGTGCGCCCGGCGAACGTCGGCTCAATTACCGGCGAGACCGTGCCAGAGGATACAACCGGCAATCAGCCACGGGACGACGTTGACGAAACCCCGCCGAAGGACAAGCGCCGTGACAACGGTGGCGCGGGCGGAGGTGGCAGCGACTACCACCCATTCATCGACGGGCTGCTAAGAACGTTGCCAGCAGCGGACACGGTCTGGGCTATCGAGGGCCGCGCCGCTTGGCTTGAGGCGGCGGCCAGCGTGTTCAAGCTGCTCTATCGAGGCGACGGCAAGATCACCGTCACCGCCAAATCCGACAACTCGGGGTACCCCGAAACGAAATGAGCCACCGCAAGGTGGCCCATACGCAGGCGGCGTTCCCGCCGATATCAACCCCCAACAGCCTTGGACGGGCGAGCGAAGGGAGGTGCTGTAGAATGCGGGCCAACCGCGTGTTGAGGCCCTAGAGCCTCCGATAGACCGGCGTGGTGAAGGGTTGCAGCCCTGATCCACGCCACCCCTGCTCCCTTCCATCAGGAGCAGGCGAGCTGCCCCTTCCAGAAGGGTAAGAGCGAGAGCGCTGCTTGGTGTCCATAGCCCGGCGGCGCTTTCGTGCGTTCGGATAACACGGTCGAGTCAGCGACTCAACCGGGTGCCCGAACCGTGATGCCGGTAGCGATGCCGCCGGCGGACTCGAACGTCACTCCGCTCGCCTCAAACGCTCGCCGGATCGCCTCCAGATTGTTGGCGATAGGCGCACGCTTGCCCGCCTCAAAGTCTCGGATGGTCGAGACCGAAACCTTTGCCGTGCCGGCGAGCTGGTCCTGTGACCAGCCCAACCATGCGCGGGCGGCGCGGCTTTGCTCAGGCGCTAACATCAACTCTATCTACGGACGCCGAAGAATTTTGTCAACGTCAGCGAAAACCATTGACATAACTGATATCAGTGAATACCTAGAACGTCAGTGGAAAGCACTGAGGTTAGCGAAATGCAACATTTTCTCCTTTCGGCTCAAGCCCGGACCCTCAGTCTCAAAGACATCTACCGCGACGGCGAGGATGCTGCACGCGCGACGTTCGCACGCCTCCGCTGGCCTGAGACCAACGGCGAGCCGGTTTGCCCCGTGTGCGGCTGCGTCGATACGAAGCCGATCAAGGGACGCCCGACGTTCCGTTGCACCGCTTGCGCCAAGCAATTCAGCATCACCAGCGGGACGATTTTCGCCTCGCGCAAACTCGCTTACGTCGACCTGCTCGCCGCGATCTGCATTTTCGTCAATGCCGTAAAGGGCCTCTCCGCGCTGCAACTGAGCCGCGATCTGGACGTGCAAGCTAAAACGGCATTCGTGCTGGCGCACAAGCTGCGCGAGGCTCTGGCCCGTGAACTGGACGGCTACGAACCCACCGGCGCTGTGGAAATCGACGGCGCATATTTTGGCGGTATCATCCGTCCAGCCAATCGCAAAGAGAACCGGATAGATCGTCGTCTAGCTGAGCATCAGACCGGCAAGCGCCGCGTTGTCATCGCTCTGCGTGAGCGCGGCGGTCGCACCCTGACATTGGTAGGCAAGAGCGAGGCAGAGGGCGTTGCCATCGCCCGCCGCGTGGCTCCGAACGCTGCCGCCTTCCATGCCGACGAAGCCGCCCATTGGGACGCGCTCCATTCGATCTACAAGCACGTGGTTCGCATCAATCACAGCGAAGCCTATAGCGATTTCAACGGCGCCCATACAATGGAGTCGAAAGCTATTTTAGTCGCCTGCGCCGTATGGTGACCGGCCAGCACCATGGGGTGAGTGCGCACTACCTCCATCAATATTCGGCCCATGCCGCTTGGCTTGAGGATCATCGCCGCCGCGACAATGGCGCGAACGCCCATGCCGTTGTCACCAACTCCATGCGCGCCCCGGTGAGCACCGTATGGGCAGGCTACTGGCAGCGCGCCGAAAGGAAAGGCGCATGAGGGACCCGCAAGTCATCAACACGCTTCGGACCAAGGCGGAGAACCTACAAGGCTACATTGCCAAGCTGGAGGCGGACATCGAGCAGGCGCGCGCTGATCTGGCCCACGTTCTGGCAACTCTCCACTTGTTTGAAGCACCGGGCGCCGGCGAAGTCTTCCCGATGCACTACAATCTGGACCGCCTGTTCAAGCGGTTTGAGATCGGCGAGTTGTGCCACAAGGCGCTGGCAGACGGCCCCAAGGACACGCGCCAGCTTGCCGAGTGGATCATCGAGGCGAAGGGCTTCCCAGCTCCTGACAGGCATCTGCGAAGCGCCGTGGCCTATCGCATCGTTCAGGCATTGCGAATGCAAGAGAAGCGGCGCGGCAATATCGTGCGCAACGGGAGAAGCGGTAACGCGATAGTCTGGCGGCTTCAGTGAAGGTCAAGAAGGGCAGCGAGCGCGAAAGCCGAGTGGTCGTCCGGCACGCGCGCCAAGACCCGGATATCATCCCCGTCCTTTTCGTAGAGGAAGTAGCCCGCGGCGTCGTCTTGGATCTGATCGCGAGCCGCGATGACTTCATCATCTGTTAGCGGCGCAATATTGAGCGTTGTTCCGTCTGCCCGACTCGCACTTAGATAATACATTTACCCTCCCTTTCAGGTCGGACCTTATGGCTGATCCAACTCATACTCTGGTTAAAAAACCCCAAATGACCCTGCGCGACTTGGCGGATTACATGGGTTCGTCGGCGCAAGCGCGGCGCACGTTTATTCGCGACTGCAAGTATCGAAAGATCGCGCGGCTGATCCAGCACAAAGAGGCGAAAGCCATCGCGACTAATTGGCTCGTGGATGGCTCGATGGACCCCGCCAAATTGCATGCGAAGGCCGCCGCCATGGAGCGGCGCTTGTTCGCTGACGATTTCGACGAGAAGACGACGAAATACAATGCCGACTATGTGCGCCGCTTTGCGGACACCTACACCGGCGAGTTTCTCCACGGCTTCACTATCGAGGGGGCGAAGGTCATGCCCGCGGTGATTGTCAACGGCGTCCGCATCACGTTTGACCCAGCGGTCTTTTTGACCCGCGTCAACAAGGTCAACGCACTCAAGATTGGCGTGATGCAGCTTCGCTACGCCAAGGGAACGCCGCTGGACCCTCACGTCGGCGAGCACCAGAGCGCCTTCATGTTCGCCCATCTGAAAAACGCGCCATTCGTCGAGAACGGCGAGAGTGAGAAGGCAATGTGCCTTACTCACGATGCCTACACCGGGAAAGCGTATGCCGCGCCGGGCAACTCGGTCTACCTCTACAACGAGATGGCCGCGAACTGCGCGACGATTGCCGACGCGTGGGACAATATCGCGCCACCAGCGGGAGCCGTCTTCTGAATGCGCGTCGTAATCAGGTTTTCCTTGAACAAGGACCACGGGAGCGCGTTGCGAAATACGCTCAAGGCCATATTGGAGCAGCGCAATATCATTTGGACCGGAAAGACGACCGGCACATACGAGGGTTATGCCGACGAGGCGGACGTGAGGCTGGCCCTGACGGCCTTCTGGAAGGCAGTCGAGCTCAGCCAAAACGGAGTGGTTGACCACTTCTGGATGTACACGGATCGCAAGCCTGCTCCGTCGCTCGACGACCTCGACCTCTGATTTGAGTTTGCTACCTAAGGCCGGATAGTCGATCGCCGCCATCGCGCGCGCCAGCATCGGCACCATCGCGGCTTCATCACGCAGCGGGATCAGCACGCTGTACACCGGCAGCTCGCTGTCGGTAAGCAGGATCGGCGGCTTGCGAGCCCGCTTGGGCAGAGAGGCGAACAGCCGCAGCACGCCGGGGGCCAGCAGCAGCAACGCCGCAATGGGGACGAGCACCGGTCGCGAGATCACCCCCGCGGCAAAGACCACGACCACGATCGTCGCGAGTGCCGCCGCAAAGCCGATCCGGGTCGCGAGCGGCAGGTCCTGTGCGGCGCTCGCCCGCGGCCAGAGGCGCGTCGTGGTCTGCTGCGCCGCTTCGATCAGCTGGGCGCTCGCGCCAGCGGCCGCACCGGTCTCGATGGCATCGGGTGGCGCAAATCGCGCCGAGGCGCGGATCGTATCGCTGGCAGAGCGCAGGTTCAGCACCTGGACGAATGTGGGGGCAATGAACAGCGTCTCGCGGCCCAGCACGTCCTGCCGCAGCGTGCGCCGCTCGCCCAGATGCGCAAGACGGTCGATCGGTGCGGCACTGAGGCGCGACGGCGTCCGTTCGGCAAAGCCAAAGCCGGCCCAGAGCGCCGCCCGCCGCCAGACCGCGGCGTTGCCCAGCCCGAAGCGATGCGCGCAATAGTCGAGCGGATCGACCGCAAGGCGGCGCGCCTCCTCGATATGTCGGCGCGCCGCCGCGTCCGACCCGCAATGGTCGCGCAGCACCGCTCGCAATAGTGCAATCTCGTTAATCTGGTCCGGCACCGGCGCTCCCCCAAGCAACCGTCGTGCAGTCAAACAAAAGCTAAGTATCAATCCCGATAGGCGTAAGACGAATGGGGCGCCTTGGAAAGGGGCCAGTCCACCGCCGTCGCACGCCGCTCGCCAAGCGGCGGATTTCGCGGCATAAGCGGGCCGGATCGCTTGCGGACCCCTCGATGCGCCTTGTTTCGATATTGTTCTGGCTCGCGCTGTCGGTCGCCGGCGCCTGGGCTCAGGCCCTGCCGTACCACGCCGATCCGTCCGCGCGGGAGATCGTGCCCAACCTCGCCGCGGTGCCCAACATCCGCTTTCTGACCACGGCGGACTTCCCGCCCTTCAACTACCGCGACAAGTCGGGCGAGCTCATCGGCTACAACGTCGATCTGGCCAAGGCGATTTGCGCCGACTTGACGATCACCTGCACCATCCAGGCCTGGCCCTGGGAGCAGGCCGGCAAGGCGCTCGAGGACGGGCAGGGCGACGCCCTCATCGCCGGCCTCGCAATGACACCCGAGAACGGCGCGGTGTTCGACTTCACGAACATTTATTTGATGCTGCCCGGACGCTTCGTCGCGCTCAAGACGGGGACTACCGGC
>Ga0265339_10001078_pt1 | contig 20700 bp, 29 predicted proteins | sample 4CB219metaG_FD_202085 | JGI IMG/M metagenome (GOLD analysis project Ga0265339, IMG submission 202085) | Rhizosphere microbial communities from Carex aquatilis grown in University of Washington, Seatle, WA, United States - 4-CB2-19 metaG | ecosystem: Host-associated > Plants > Roots >... | reverse complement strand
TCGCCCGGTGGGTGACAGTTTCACGCGCCCTCCTTCTTCGGGGGGGCAACGCAAAGCGCCGATTCGCGCGCGAGTAGCACGCGCTCGAGCTCCGCGAGCCTGGCCTTCGCTTGCTCGAAAGAAACCCTCGCCGCCGCGCAGTAGAAGACCGCGGTATCGCCGGTAAGAGCGCTAGACGCGCTCAAATTCATCCCGATGGCGCCGAGCAAATCGGGGGCGCTCATCGCGTCCTCGGGAGCAATGAGGTTTGCGCCGGCGATCGCGCAGCGATCTCGAGGCCGCGCCGGAGCGCGAGCCGCGCAGCGTCGTGCCGCGTGATCCCCTTGGCCTTCGCGAGCGCGTCGAGCCCACGCACGAGCGCGGCGTCCAGGCCGATCCAGATCGACTCGCGGGGAACTACCTCGCTCATCGCCGCACCCGAGCGCCCACGTCGGCGAGCGCCTGCGCCGGGCTCCACCCACTGTCTGGCGTGGTCTTCGGCGCCTTCGCCGGTCTGGTCCTTGACCGCGCGAGCGCCTCTTCGACTGCTTCGCGGATGAGCTTTCGCAGCTCTCCCGCGGAGAGGGTAATCACCGCGTCGTCGCCGCGGCGGCTCACGACGTCACCTCGGGGGCATGTTCACCCCGACGTAAATCCGGCTCGGATGGGGCTGGGCCGTCGTCGCTATCGACTCGGACCGTGCGGCGGACATGAGCGCGCCGTGCTCGGCGCGGGGAACGTCCAGCGCGCATGATCGGCCGCGGAGGAACACGCAACGCACGGACGTCAACGGGCGCCGGCAGGGCAGCCTTGCGGCGTGCGCGGAGAACTTGAGCATGCGTCATCGGCCGGATTTCACTGGGCCGGCAACCGATCTGCGCGGCGTAGCTCTTGATCTGGGCTTTCTGGGAGTCCCGGTCGTATGCGCGCCTCGTCTTGGCGTCGCAATGATCTAGCGGCGCGCAGGCGTCAACGGCTGCCTCGATCGTCGCCCGGTATTCGGGGCTGTCCAGATAGGCGATGATTTCTTCGCGGGTGTGCTCGGGCTGTTCGTCCGAGTCGGGCTTGATTTCCCTGTTTGCGTGGACCATGTTTCCTCTGCGTGACCAGGCAGCGGCAGGGAGTAGAGCCCCTGCCGTTTGCTTTTAGAGCCCTCTGCGCGCGAGCACGGTGTCGATGCGCTGGCCCGCCCGCCCGCGTACGGGGAGCCCGGCGAGCCGCTTCAGGAGCGTTCGCTCGTCCACCGCCGCTTCGTCGGCCATCTGCTTGACCGTCTCTTCGTCAAGCCGTCTCTGGCTGTTGTTGCGTGTTGCCTCTTGCGCCATGCGTTTCATCTAGCCTCGGTTCGGCCCGTCGTCCAAAAATATCAACAAGGGTGGTAGGCTTTTTTACAATCGACGGGAATTCAGCTGGACGACGTTGCCCCCGGCGCGGCCCCTGCGATGCGCGTCCAATTTGCGCGAAAGCGCTTCGACTGAAGCCATCCTCCCCGCGAGCTCCGCGTCGGCTATTTTGCTGAGGATCGTCGCTTCGATCGGGTCCAGAGTTTCGCAACCGCGTTCACGCGGCAAAGGCGAAAGCGGAGCCTTTTTCTCGTTGGATTCGGTCAAATCCTGGGCGGTTTCGATTCCCGTCAGCTCCACTCGAAACCCCTTGTTTTGGGCTCTTTCGTGACGCGGCAATCGCCCCGGGGCGATTCGGGGCGATTCCCAGAAGGCGAGCCGGGAGGGTAGGGAAGACGGTTCCGAAGGCCTTCGCGAGGTTCTCTGCCTCCCTCAGGTAGATCTTCGTGGTCTCAAAGTCCGCGTGCCCGGCGCGCTGCATGATCCGTAAGGGATCGTCGCCCCGTGCCGCCATCCACGTGATTCCCGTGGCCCGCAGATCGTGGAAGGTGACGGCCTTGCGGGTCGCGTCGCTGGCGAAAAGGTCCGAGCGCTCGACCCCGGCGCGCTCCAAGTAGCGTTTGAGCTTGTACGAGAGCACGCCCGCCGATGGCATCCGGAAGACGAGCCCCTTGCCGCCAGCCTCCCGACGCATGGCCGCGAGAAGGGGGGCGAGTTCCGGCTCAACGGGTATGCGCCGCGCCGTCTCGCTTTTGGTCGCCTTGATGCCCCGCTTGCGCACGCGATCGTTCGATTGGTGCACGTGGATGGTCCCGTGCTCCAAGTCGACGTCGGACCACTTGAGCGCCGCGAGCTCCCCCGCGCGGGCGAACGTGTAGACGGCCAGCGCGAAGAGTCGACCCCACCGAACCGGGACGCGCTCGCTTCCTGCGAGGGTGAGAAATTCGCTCGGCCACAGGTACGTCTTGGCCTTCTTTGCGCCGACATCGGGGCCGGCCACGCCTTCCGCAGGATTGTCCTCGCGCACGCACAAGGTGACGTCCTTGGCTTTTTGCGCGTCGCGGAAAAGGGCGCGGGCGACTCCCCACGCGTTGACGGCCGTCTTCCAGGCGAAGGGCTTGCCGTCGGCGCTCTTGCCCCTGGCTGCCTTCTTGTCGAGCGCGGTGATGAGCCGCTTCAAGTCGTCGCGGGCGATGGTGCGGACGTCTCGCTTGCCAATGGCTGGAAGGATGTGGCGCGCAAGGAGCTGGCGATCGCCGTCGACGCATCCGAGGCCCTTGCGTTCGCGCCACACGCACCAGCGAACCGAGTAGGCCTCGACCGTCTCCAGTGGTGAGCTCCCCGCCGCGCTAGCGGCCCTCACCTGCGGCGCGAGCGAAGCGGCGTAGGCCTTCGCCCCTGCCTCATCGTCGAGCGCTAGCGGAGGGTCGCCCTTCGCGGGAATGGGCACCCACCGCCCGCGCTTGCCGCCGGGCAGTGTGAACTTCGCATGCCACTGGCGATGACCCGTCTCGGCGTTCGTGAGAACGCGAACCGTTCCGGTGCTTGCTCTGCTCATCGTCCTGCCCTCCGCCGGGTCGAGCTGCGCCCACTCGTCGCGGTGCGCCACAACGTCACGGATCGTTCTTGCACCGAAAGAGAAGCGACGTCCGCTCCCGATGACGGATGACCGTGACTGTTCCGATGCGCGCCGCCGTTGCGCCATCGTCCTCCGTGGCTTCGTCGAGCACCTTGTAACCAGATGGACACTGCCGCGACAGCTCTTCGCGGCATTCCATCCTCGTCGGGCACTCAAGTTCCCACCACGTCCGCCCGTCCGGGCCGTGCACTTTCGGCAGGTACGTCGGCTCACTTGCACAACCGACGATGATCGCTGAGACGATCGCGACGGTGCCATAACAGCGCATCTGGCCCACCCGCACGCTGCCGAGAATATCAGAAACGTCGGTGCGGTTGCCGTGCGTCCGCCCTGGTGCCCGCCCCTCGGTTTCACCGCTTTCCCGAGACCTTGATGCCGTACTCCGGCTCCAAAGCGTCGAGCCCACGCGCGAGGACCGCTTCGAGCACGGTCGTCCGCGGAACGCTCGCGCCAAGCTTCGTGCACATGGCTTGCTCCAAACGGGCGAGCCGTTGCCGCTGGTCTTCGTTCGAGAGCCGCACGACGTAGGGCCATTCGCTACCGCCGATGTCCTTTGCCTTCGCCATAGGTAGCCAAGTGTACAGGTACGCCTCGGAGTACGCAACCGGTTGCCTACAGGCCTTGTACGATGCTTATTGTCACGCATCGAACGAAGTGTTACACATAGGTCATGAGCAAGCGCGTCAACGTCGGTTCGCCCCGGGTCGCAGTCGCCTACGTCCGTGTCAGCAAGGAAGAACAGAAGCTCGGGCCCGAAGCGCAGCGCGCGAGCATCGAAGCATGGGCCGCCCGCGAAGGCGTGTCCGTGGTCGCCTGGCACGTCGACCAAGGGGTGTGCAGCGTGACCCCCATCGACGGGCGTCCGGCCCTCGTGGCGGCACTGGCGAGCTTGCGCGAGCACGGCGCGGGCGTGCTCGTCGTGGCGAAGCGCGATCGCATCGCCCGGGACGTTGTGCTGACCGCGGGTGTCGAACGCGCTGCGGGGTCGAGCGGCGCGGTCGTGGTCAGCGCGGCGGGCGAGGGCAACGGCGACACCCCCGCCGATGCGTTCATGCGGACGGTTATCGACGGCGCGGCCGCCTACGAGCGCGCGCTCATCCGGGCCAGGACGAAGGCGGCCCTCGCCGCGAAGTCTGCCCGGGGCGAGAAGACCGGGGGCGATGTCCCCTACGGGTTCGCCGTCGACGGGTCCGGCGGCCTCGCCGCCGTCGAGAGCGAGCAAGCGGTCATCGCCCGCGCTCGGGCGCTGTCGGCCGAGGGCCGGTCCCTCCGGGCCGTTGCCGCTGCTCTCGCTACTGAGGGCCACGTCGCCCGGACGGGGAAGCCTTTCGCCGCGATGCAGGTTTCGCGGATGCTCGCGAGCGCGGCGCCGCAGAGCCGAGCGGCGTAGCTCCCGAACACGTCCCGCCGCGCGCCTACATTCCGTGACCACCATCGGGCTTCGCGATGGGACACCACGCTCGCGACGACGATAAGCCGCCCCCCCCTCGCGTCAGTACGCACGCTTCTCCGAGGGTTACGGGGGCACGGGCTCGGGGCGAAAGGAGCGGATAAAGCGAATCGCTTGAAGCTCATCTGCATCGCTCGTGAGCTCTGCTCCGGCCACGCAAAAACGCCCGCCATAGTCGACGAACAGGGTCAACCGTTGGGAGCCATCCGGCAAGCGGATGTCGGCCTCGTAAGCGCTCTCGCCGTAGAAGTCGGGCGAACTCTCGGAAAGGATGCGCCCGGCTTCGGCCGCGCCGTCGTGCGCGCGCTTGACCCCGCCATGATCTTCTGGCTCCGGGCTACAGACCACCATGAAGATGGAACCGGCAGCGTTGTGCGCCTCGTATGTGACGCTCGGGGCGACGTCGGTCGCTTTGGGTGGGCCCGGGAACTGCGCGGAAAAGTGGTGACTGTCGAGGTAGTATCGCTTCCAGGGGTCTGGGGCCGGCTCTTCCTCGATAGCGCTCAGGCTTGTTCGTGGCGGCGCAGTTGAAGGAACGGTTGGGTGCGCGACCTGCGTGGAGGTCGGCGGCTGCGAATTCGCGCAAGCGCAAAACAACTGCAAAATGAAAAGTGGCGGCCGAGTGACGCGCATTGTCTGAACCACTACGGACCTCTTGCCAGCGGGGTCGGTCTCGCTAGCGGGCGACGAGCGCACTCGGTCCCCCTGGCCCCCCCCGACCCCCCTGGCCGCTGGAGGGCCCCCGTCACCGGAAGCCTACCGTCATTGTCTACCAAGGCGGCCCCTCGCGCAATCGTCGCCGCGTCACCGGGCGCTCTCGCCGAGGCTCCCGGCGACCGCGCCCTCCTATGCGGCGGCTTGCGGGCTGCCTGGCGCTGTGGCTGGCCGGGGCTTCCCACGCGCCACGCGCGAAACAAAATGACGTTCGCCGCCACTTGGAGAAGAATGGCAATCGCTAGGAGGTCCTTCGTGACGCGAAGCCGTTTCGCATCGTCACAACAGGACGCCGTATGATCCGTGGACAAGAATTCGTCTCGCAGCCACCACAACGTGAGCTTGGCCAACGTCGGCGTTGCGGCGATCGTTGCGATCAGTTCGGTTGGAACACTTTGCGGTCTCGCTCCAATTTTTACCGCGTCGCTGGGCGCCATTGGTGCGGTAACTGCCGTATGGGTGGCGATTGCCGTACATAAACTCGGCGTAACTTCCGCGATAGCGGATGCAGGGTTGACCGCTGCCGTGGCATCTGCCGAGGCGAAGCTGGCAAACAGGACGATTGCTAGCGACCAACACAAGGAGATGGTCCACGCGCTCGCTCCGTTCGCCGGCACCGGCATCCTATTTGTGAGGCCACCGGATCTCGAACCGATGACGCTGTCAGAATCGATACTCTCGGTGCTTCGAGACTCCGGATGGAGTGCCAGAACGTGGACGGGGAGAAATCTGGCGCGCGTAGTTGCGGGAATTCTGGTGGAGGTCGAGCCGTCAGCCGACAGAACCAAACACGAAGCAGCGACGGCGCTTGCCAAGGCGCTCGCGTCTGCGAGGTTAGCCGTTTCGGGTCCACTCGATAGACCGCGCGGCCATGTGCTGCGTGGACACGCCGTCCATGGGGACCTCGGTCCCGAAATTGGTGGACCTACATGGATCACGCTTGAGATCGGCGCCAAGCGATAGGGCTGACTTTTGAGGCAGCCGCTGGATGGACTTACGAGGTAGCGCGCCCTTCTGAGGCCAAGCCGGTACGGACGACAATGCATAATCGCGATGAATATTGCTGCATGGCCCGCCTCCGCGCAGCGTCGGCGCCCGTCGGCAGTCCGCGAACCCGGTTGAGAGACCGCCGAGCATGCGGCATCGGTTGCGCACGACCCGCCACAGGTCGCCCCGCTTGTTCGTGAAATGGCGGACCACGACGGGGGCCATGCAGGGCGCCCCGCCCTTGCTACGGCATCGCGCACCGCAGCGTGGTAGGTCCGGCTTGCGGATCGCGGGGCCAGGTCGGAGCGGGCGGCGAGCGGCCCAAGCGAGGCGTCGAAGTTCAGAGATTTGCATCGGGACGGGGTCTTTGCGCGCGCGCACGCATCATGGGGTGCCTACGTCGACGGGCGTGTTCCCAGTGCGCGCACGATGGGGCGGCATCGGGGGCCGGCGCTGGAGGTGCCTGCGGAGATGGCTCCTTGCCGCCCGACCTTGGCCAAGGTCCGGCCGTGAGCCGCTCCGCAAGCACCCCGGGCTCCCGCGCCACGTGGCCGGCTGCCCCATCCTGCACACGGAGCTTCAGGCGCGCGCGCACGGGGAGAGCCCCGGGTAAAGTTGGTCCCATGAAGAACATCAACCCGGCGCTCGGAGTCATCATCTGTGTCTTGCTGGGCGTGATCGCATACGAAGGCAATCAGGTTGTCGAGCGCACCGGCAAGGTCGAGGAGGCGGCCCGCGTCTTGATGGAGGCCATGGAGTGCGTCGACAGGTGTCCACCGCTCAGTTACGCACAGGGTCACGACAATGAGCCCTACACCAAGTGTTCGAGCGCGTGTGGAGGCGCCGCAATGCAGCAGTATCGCCAGATCCTAAAGAAGTGATTCACGGCAGCAGGCGGCCATTTCGCCAGGGGCCCAGTCCCTCCTCACGGTCACCAGGGCTTGCGACAACCTCGCGCGCGCCAATCGGGCACGAGGCGCCACGCGCGTCGAGCTTTTCCTGTTCGAGCCGCTCCCGGACCATGGCTATCAAGTCGGGGTCCGCGACGAGTAGCTCGCGGAGTTGATCGTCCGAAAGGTGGCTTAGATCCTCCTCCTTCGGAGGTGCCTCCCGGGCCATGATGGTGGCGCGGTCCATGACGTCGATGGCCTTGCCCGCCGCGGCGATCGCGTCGCGCCACTCGTTGGCCTTGTACGCGGCCCGGGCAATCTCCCGGAGCATCTCGACCATCTCGTCTCTCGCCGTCACGATCGGCGTCACGATCCGTGTCACGTCGTTCGTAAGCGCCTTGGCTCGTTCCGCCCTTCGCGCGCGGCTCCTACGCTGGCGTTCGACGTCGGTCAGAGCCATGCGGCGCAGTCTGTCACGGGGTTCGCACCCGGCCAACGCCTCCAGCGGTCGCGCGTCGGTGGGGGCAGGGTTGGGGGCCGGAGGCCCGTGGTGCCCTGCGGAGCGGGCTCGTTGCCTTGGCGAGCCTTGGCGAGCGGGCTTGGCCAAGGTCCCGAGCAAGCGCGCCGCTGGCACCCCTGGCCAGGCCCCCTGTCCAGTCCCCCACGTCTCGGGCCCAAGCCGTCGAGAAGACCGCGCCCGTGCGCCGGTAGACGGCCGCCGTGGGGGAGCCGCGTTCTGACGCGCGCGCTGTCCGGCAAGCCGCTCGGCTGGCCGCCCCCGGCCGCCGGCCCCTGACGCTGCCCCATCCTGCCGCACGTAGCATGCGCGCGCGCGCATGGGGGCGCCTCGGCCGCGCTGCAGTCCGAGCTTGCGCGCGCGTGCGCGAGGGGGGTCGGAATGCTGGACGCTCCCTCCGCCCCAATCCCGAGGTACCTCTGAGGTACCATCTTGCTATTGACGCCTAAGAACACCCCTCGTGAGGCACCAACCCCAAATTGCTACCTCGGAGGTACCTCACGAATCGCCCCCCTTCGGGGCTGTCCACACTTGAGCCGCTGCGCGTTCCGCCTCGGTCATGAGGCGCACGCCCCGCCATCCGTTGACGCACTTAGGGCCGACGTGAATGCTCTTTTCAGTGACCCCGTGCTCGCGGAGACGCTGGGCGAACCGCGTTGCCACGAATGGGGATGAGCCGTTCTCTGCGCAAAATAGCTCGTAGGCTTCGCGGATTTCCTTTCGAGTCACGGAAGCATCGCGCTCGAATTGGACCGTCAGCCGAAAGAATTGCCCGAGCGTGTCACTCTCGTCGCGATAGGCTGCGGTCGCGTCGCGTACGGCCTGGGGTTCCGCAAGGCCACGCTGTTGCCACGCGAGGCATCCGCGTACCGCCCACGCCAGGATTCCCGCCAATTCCGCGCGGAGCTTCTCTGGAAGATGCGTATCGCGTTCCGCTTCGGGAATTACAACCGACCACGGTACGAGCTTGATTCTGCGCCAGATACCGCCATCGTCCCCCCGCACGTGTGGCTTGTGATTCCCGGCGAGAAATAGCTTGTGCGTCGGCTTGAACGTCCAGAAATCTTCACGCATTCGCCGAGCGGTAATCTGGTCACCGCCGGTGAGATCCTTCACGAGTGCTTCGTCAAATTGCTGGCCGTCTTGGATTTCTGAGCAGGTGACGAAGCGCCTACCGCAGAGTGCGGCGAGCGCGGTAGGGTGCTCACCCTTCCCGTTGAAGAGCAGCCCACCCGAAGCGGGCGCGGCGTAATCGCCGAGCAGATCTCGCACGACTCCGAGAAACGTAGATTTGCCGTTCGCCCCTCCGCCGAAGAAGAACGCAAGGACGTGCTCGCGCACTTCTCCAGTGAGCGAATATCCGACGATACGGGCGAGGTAATCCACGAGTTCCGCGTTGCCGCCCATGGCGCGAAGCAGGAACGCATCCAACGTGGGGCAGGTGGCCTTGTGGTCGAAGGCGACGGGGGCGAGCCTGGTCAGCAGGTCACGGGGGTCGTGCTTGCGGAGCGCGCCGGTTCGCAAGTCGAGCGTGCCGTTGGCGACGTTCAGCGCCATCGGGTCGGAGTCGAGCTCCGTGTGGCGGATCGCGATCGAGGGGGTGGAGCGCGCCACCTGGACCATCGCGGCGAGGCGCTGCGCCCCCTGAGACTTGGTAGCCCACTTCACAAGGGCGTCGGCGCGCTTGCGCTTGTCGTCATTGCCCGACTTGATGGCCTCTGCGAGCTTGGTGGTGGACCATTCGCAGATGTCGCGGGCGGTATCCTTGGCGAGCGCTTCGACGCCACACGCGGCATCTGCGGCCCAGCGCGCGCCATCCCATGAGAGCCACGCGCCCCAGGTGGAGACGAACCGCACCGCGCTCCCATGGCGCTTGACGAAGCGCTCCGCGTTCCAAAGGTCGGAACACGGGGCGGTCCGCCCTTTGCCCTTCGGGGTCGGAGTCTCGTCGTCGTCGTCGTGGTCTGAAAGAACTTCGGCCGCTTGCCGCGCCCGGCGCTCGGGTCCAGATTCGGTGAATTCGGCGACGTGCGCCTCGCCTTCGCGAACGCCGCCCTTGATCTCCGTCACGAAACTCCCCCGCGGCTGAGAGGCGCCCAATTCACGTAGTGCAGGTGCACCACATTGCGAACAATAATCAGAACGGGATACCGCGTGCCATCGTCCTTTGGGGACGCAGCCATTTCGCGCAAGAGGAAATCGAGGCCATCGCATTGAATGCCGACGGCACGCAAGGCCCGGTGTATATTTTCCCGACGAACGATTACGGCCGGCGGTCTCGTATCGACAAGCAAAATTGCGCAATCGCGACGTCCGCCAGGCGGGCCATCGTCTGGTACAACAACGCCGTTGAGCGTCGACAGTAATCGGAAGGCTTCCTCGTTGGTTTCGCCGCGAGCGAGCGCTCGACAAGTCTGCCGAGCCGCACGCCGTGATTTGCGATTATTCATCACTTCCCCCCTGCCGCGCGACGCACCAACTCGACGCGCGACAGCGCTGGCGCCGGTGTCGGCGTGGCGCCGAGCGCCGCGCGGACATGGTCAACGAGCGCGACGGTCCGACGGCCGACTTTGCGGTGAGGGACGTTCGCGTCGATGAGCCATCGGCGAAATTGCCGCGACGTCAACCCGATTGAGGCGAACGCGCTCGCGTCGCTGATCGCGATCGGCTCGATTGTCGCCAGGGGCTTGCTGGGCTGGCTCATGTCGAGCCTCCCGCGCTGGCGAGGGTTAAGTCAGGTGGTGCGGGTGGTGGTTCGGGCGGGCCGGCGCGTGTCGCGGTCCGAGCGGCCGATGCGCGCCTTTTACGGCGCGGTGTGTGAGCGGCGCGGCGCGTTGCCCGAATCGCGTTATGCGTGATTATTTTTCCAAGTTGAATACGCTGTTGCGCGAGCGCCTGCCGCTTCAGGCGAATCAATTTGAGCTCTAGTTTGAGAATTTGACCATCCTGCACCTGTCGTCGATCGACGAGGTCGAGGACTTCGGACAAATCAGCACCGGGCCCGAGCGCCATATCCGCGAGGTATGAATAACCTGGGCCGAGCGCTCGGATCCGGGTTGCGATGCGAGCTTGTTGCTCGGTGGGCGCTGGCTTGGGTAGAGCGCCAAGGAATCCACCCCGGATGGCTTGCGCGTCCTCAGCGCTACGGCTCGCGGCGAGGGCGCGAAGCTCCGCTTGCTGCTCGGGGCCAAAGGGCCACGACGAATCGCCGGGTGGGGGGCGCAAAGCCGGGGTTGACCCGAAACAGACTTCAGCTAAATTCACGTTCGATTCTCCTTGCGAGCGGCGCCACCTTTGGTCGGGTTGGGCGCCGTTCGCTTTTCAGATTTCACAAAGTAGCGTCCGGCGAGAAGAGCCGCTCTCGCACGTGCTCCGCAAGCGTTTGCCCACGCGCCACGGCGGCCAACTTCAGTCGGCGAAGATGATCGGGCGTCAGGCGTACGGCCAAGAGCGCCTCGCGTTTCGGAGTGCGCGGGATGGCGTCGTCTTGTCGATTCATGGCAAACACAATGTGCAATAGTCGTTGCAAGGCGTCAAGGCTCTTGGGTAGTCGGCGCTCTGCCTCGCGAATGCGCGTACGGCCAGCGTCACGACTGCCCCCGGGGGCGCATCGCCACGACATTGCCCGGCACGCGCGCCCGCTTCCGCTCTTCCAGCTGGCCCGCGAGAACACGGGCCACCTCTCCGAGGCCAAGCGTCACGGCCTTCACGATCGCGCGCTCCAAGTCACCATCCGAAACGTGCTCCGCACTGGTATCGACTGGTATCGAGGGGTCCCGAGCGGGGCGATTGCCGCGCGATTCGGTCGTGAGTGAGTGATCGGAATTGCCAACGATTCCAGGCAAATCGTGGGGATTCTCAAAACCGTTTCGATTCCCGTCAGCTCCACTGATATCATTGAGTTTTTTGGTACCAGTCGGGTTACTTGGCCCATTGAATGGGCCAAACGGGAGGCCGGGAGGGGGGGGAACACGGTGCCAAATCCCGCCCGCAAGTTCTCCGCCTCGCGGATGTACCCCTGGGTCGTCTCGAAGCTTGTATGACCTGCGCGCTGCATGATGCGAAGGGGTTCATCCCCGCGGACGGCCATCCACGTGATCCCCGTGACCCGCAGATCATGGAAGGTGATCGCCTTGCACGTCTCGTCGCTTGCATAGAGCTCGGCACGCTCCACGCCAGCCCGTTTGGACGATCCCTCCGTTACGGCCGAACACCCAAAAGTGGTACTCAACGGGCTTGAGTACCACTGCGCCCAGATCCGGTAGTGGGGTAGTAGTGCCTGCGCCGGGGAGGACCTTGCGAAACGGGCTCGGCTAAACCGACACCCTAACGCCTCGCCGCGGCGGAAATTGAAGGGCGGGCGGCGGTGCTCGAGGCGGCGATCGACCGGATGACGCGGGCGCTCGCGAGCGCCGCCGACGAGGTGATCCCGGAGCTCGTCGCGGAGCGGCGAGCGATGCGAGAGGAGCTCGAAGAACTTCGGCCCAACCGCCGCTTCCTGCCATTTCGCTGGCGCTAGACGTGGCGGGAGCCCGTCCCCTAGGTCGGCTCGACGCGATGGCCCGAACGAGGCATGCTCATGACGTCATGTCGACCGCCCGCGTCGCGCGAATGCTGGAAATGGCCGCCGAGCTTGCCGATGACGAGCGACTGGAGCTCGCCGAAGAGCTATGGGAGCGCGTGCCTGACAAGCTCAGCCCCGCCTGGGAGGCCGAGCTTCGCCGACGGATGTCCGATATGGACGCGGCAGAGGCGCGCGGCGACAGCCCCGGACGCGTTCTGACCATCGACGCGGCGATCGAACACGCGCGCAGACCAGGTAACGCCGACGGATGATGCTCGTCTTCAACCCGAGCGCGCTCGGCGATCTGCGCCGGATCGCGCTCTGGTACCGGCGGCATCGACTGCCACCGTACGAGGCCCTCTTCTTCGAGCGACTTCGTGCGACGCTTCGTAATGTCGGGACCTCGCCGACCAGCTTCGCGATCGTGCTCGAGGATATCGGGCTCCGCCGCGCGCGCGTTCTTCGCTCGCCGTATTCTGTCCACTTCGCCGTTCGCGCCGACCATGTGAGGATCGTCGGCATCGTGCACGGGGCTCGCGATCCCCAGACGTGGGAACGGCGGGCGAAAGAGGAGCCGATCGAGTAGCCCGATGGACCGGGCCGCGGCACGGTCCGCGCGACACCACGCTCACAGCCTTGCACCATGAGCTCGAACGAATGCTCGCGGTGTCGTCATCGCTGCGGCTCGACGTATCCGACTGTCACCGCCGAATCGTCGGACCGCTCATAAGCTATCGCGATCCGCCTCCGCTCTCGTCTCACGTCGTGAGCGTTTGGTCGCCGAGCTGGCGGAAGCGCGCCAAGCCGCCGATGAATTGGCTCGCACCGTCGAACGCGTGCCCCGGCTGGAAAAGGAGTTTGCGGAAATCGACGGACTTTTGGCGAGCGGCGATGCGCGCACGCCGCCCTCCCTCGACAACCTCCGCGTGGCCAGCCCCTGCAGGGCGGACTGGGACGGGATGGTCCGCGGTGACCGCCTTCGATTCTGCGCGCAATGCGGAAAGAACTTCTACAACCTGTCCGGCATGGCCCGGGAGGAGGCGGAAGCCTTCCTCCAAATAGAAGCGGCGTCCTGCGTCCGTTTCTTCCGAGAGCGGATGGCACGGTGCTTACGAGCGATTGCTCCGTCGGCGTGCGCCGCAAGCGAAAGCACGCCGCCGTGGCGGTGGGGATCAGCCTGCTGCGGGGTAGCGGGGCTACGCGACGACATTGGCTCCATCACAACAGCCGACGGCGCCGTCGTCGATCGCTCGCACGCGGCCGAGCGGGTGCGGCTTGGGGCGACGCGAGCGGGGCAAGCCGCCGAGGGAATCGTGCTGAACGCCCTGCCCATCATGGAACCAGACGACGTGAAGCCGGCAAACCTGAAGCCAGGGATTGCTGACGAGAAGGGATGCTCGGCGCCCTACACGGTCGGTGCTCGAGGCAAGAGGGTCTCGAAGTTGGAATGCCTGTAGCCTCGGCAAAGTAGATTCCCCGGCTGTTGTGGGCGGCGCTGCTACGCTAGGCTGTGGCGCGGTGGGCTGACGCAGCGATGTGGCGGAGGGGGGCGCTCTGACCGATGCGACACGTTCGTCTTTTTCTGGCGCTCCTTTCACCGCTCGTCGCGGCGGCTTGCGGGCGGGTTCTCGTGGCCCAAGAGAACGTTGACGACGGCGGTGTCAGCGATGGGGGCGGCACTAGCGGGAGTTCAGGGGCGGACGGCAGCTCCGCGTCGAGCAGTTCGGGTGCGGCAGCGCCGAGCAGTAGCAGTGGAAGTGGCGGTAGCGCCGGGTCTAGCGGCGGGGGCGACTCAGGATTGCAGTTCTATGGGTCTAATGGCCGAGGCGATTCAGGCGACGCAGGGAACGCGAGCTTCGCGGACGATGCAATCGGCCAGCTCGGTCCCGACGCGTCGTTTCCAGTCAAAAATTGGGTGACGGGCCTCACTGCATCGTATTGCGATTGGGCAGTCCGATGCGGGACATTCCCAGATACAGCTACCTGCGATGCGTATATGGGCGCGCAGTACGCTCAGGTCAACTTCGACGTACCGTCGGCGGCCGTCAAGGCAGTGTCGGACGGAAAGGCACAGTTCGATTCGACGCAGGCAAAGATGTGCCTGACTGCGCTCTTCAATCTGGACTGCGCCGTCGACTTTTTGACTGCACCGCCCCCCGCGCCGTGTGCAGCGGCTTTTGCGGGCAGTGTGCCCGACGGCGGCGCATGCATCGACGACGTCGAATGTCCTGGCGGATCAATGTGTATCGTTACCTCGACAACGACGTGTGAAGGAAGTTGCAGACCGGCTTCCGGCGGACCGTGCCGCATGAATAGTGATTGCCCTCCGCACCAGTTTTGTGCGGCCGTGCCAATACAAGGAGCGGGACTCTGGGGATCGGGGGTGTGCGAAGCCATCGTTCCGCCGGGAGGGAACGGCGAAGATTGCGGAATGCCGGTCCAATGCGCGTCCGGGCTTTGCTGCACGGGCGGCCCTGCGCCCGCTGTATGCCTTGCGTGTGGGAGCGCGAGCACAGGCGCGACGTGCTCCAAATTTGCTGGTCCCGCATGCGCATCGGGCCTTGCTTGCGTCGAGTCGGATGACGCGTTGACCGCCACGTGCATGCCCCCAGCGAAGTTGGGTGAAGCGTGCACATCGCTATTCCAGTGCGGCGTCCAATACACTTCGAGCGACATCATTTGCGACGAATCCGGTACGCACACCTGCGTGCACAGGCCTTCGACCGGTCCTTGCATCGTCGTGAACCGGACGAACACCTGCGATCCGGCCACAAGCTATTGCGAAGCCACGAGCGGTACGTGCAAGCCTTGGCTCCCGCAAGGTACGCCCTGCGTCTTTCCTTCCAGCGGTATCGATCCGTGCGAGCCCTGGACCGGTTGCAGCGGTCCGGTGTGCACGCCTCTGCTCGGGGCTTGCACGCCGAATTGACATAAGCGGACCACTCACGGGACTGGCCGGATTCCCCCCGGAACCTCTCCGCCTACGCCGCCGCGTTAGGGCGCCGTCCTGCGCGGTGCAAGCCGTTCGAGCAGCTGGCCCAAGGTCATTGGCCTGCTCGTCCCGCTCACGCCAAGGGCGATGCGTCGCGACGTGCATCGATCTCTGCGAGCCGCAAAGGTCAATGAACATGATCACTCGATCCGCCGCGGAAGCTTCCACTCGCGATCATCGCGGCTCCCCGTTTACCTTTTGAAACGCTCGTCCTCGAGGCCGGCAGTCGCGAGACCGCGCCAACGCTTCAGGTCTGCCGCGATCTCTCCGGTGCGCCGCAGGCCGTCGCTTACCGGCTCGCGCTTGCCGAACATGTCGAGGGCGAACGCGCAGTACCCGAGCGAAGCGAGGCGGCGGGTCTTCTCCTGCATCTCGTCGCCCAGCCCGCCCGCGTGGTGGACGACGAGCACGCCCGGCACGCGCCCCGCCCGAGCCTCGTCGACCGCCAGGCAACCCCGCAGCGCCTGCCCGTCGTACGAGTAGTCGATCGCCTCGGTATGCATCGGCCAAGCATCGGCGGACGCCCGACCGGGGTGTCCAGCGACCAGCGATCGAGCCCGTCCCTGCGACCCGCGTGGGGCGCAGCTCGCACTCCGCAGGCTGGGGAGCGCGTGCTCGGGTGCCCGCGCGCGCACGGGTCGCAGTGGCGGTTTTGGGGGCTGCGACCTCGACCCAAGCGGCGAGCGGTCAACGTGCCGGCGGGTCGCCCAATGCCGCGATGCGTTCGTGGGGACGCACCGCTTCGCCGATTTCGAGGCGAATTTAGACATCTCGAAGAACATCTTGAGCGCGCGGTTGGAGCACCTGGTGGCACACGGCGTGTTCGCCCGGGTCGACGCCGGCGTCCACGGCACGCGTTACGCGTACGAGTGACGGCGAAAGGGAAGGACCTTGCGACGCTCATGACTGCATTGCAGCAGTCGGGCGATCGTTGGATCTACGGCGAAGGGCGCGAACCGCTGCTGACGCTCGACCGGCGCACCGGGCGACCCATCCCACGGCTTCGCATCCTCAATGAGGAGGGCCGGCCCCTCGCGGGCCGCGATATGGTGCTGGCGCCCGGGCCGGGAGCGAACGAGCGGACACGCGCCCGGTACGGTGGAAAATGAGTGTTGAGACGACAAGCGGGCGCCGACTGTTCGGCGCGGCGGCGAGATGGCCGAAGCTGCCCCCGTGGGGCCGGGATCCTTCCACACTCTTCGTCGCAGCGACACGTGTCGTCGGTCGCCTTCGGTCGTCCGCGCCTCGACCATGCAAGGGCCGGAGAGGGTCCGCAACCCGTGCGCCGATGCGCAGGATGTTCCTCATTCGACCGCGGGCGTTCGCCGTAAGGCGTCCCCGTCTGGCTACCCGCGACGCGAAGCCGTGGCCCGCCCAATGCACGGCACGTGCACGGAGGCTCGTTGAGCGCATGAAACATCTGGGAAACACGCCGCGCTTCCGCGGGCTTCAGAGCGAGGTCGTTCCCGGCAGCATCGCCGAGGTCAACTATCTCCGTCTCGGGGGGCTCGAGCAGTGGGTGATGATGCGTGGCGAGAGCCTCACGAATCCGCCGCTGATCCTCCTGCACGGTGGACCGGGCATGAGTGAGATGCGCTTCTTCCGGCACTTCAATGCGCCGCTAGAGAAGAGTTTCACCATCGTCAATTGGGACCAGCGCGGCGCCGGCAAGTCCTTCGACCGCAAGATCCCCAGGTCCTCGATGACGGTCGAGCAGTTCATCGCCGATCTCGACGAGCTGGTCGATGCGGTGTGCAAGCGCGTCGAGCAGAGCAAGGTAACGATCTTCGGCCCCTCCTGGGGCTCTGCGCTCGGGATGCTCTACGCTGCGCGCTTCCCCGAGAGGGTCTCGGCGTACGTCGGCAGCGGACAGATTGGCGACTGGCCGGCGAGTGAGGCGTCTTCGTACGCGTTCGTCCTCGCCGAAGCGCAACGTCTCCACGACCGCAAGGCCCTGAAGAAGTTGCGCGCCATCGGCCCGCCTCCTCACACGGCCGGCAGGTTGTGGACCGAGCGCACGTGCCTCCAACATTTCGATGGGCAGTTGGGCCCAAGGGCCTTGTGGAACATGGGACGAATCGTTCTCGGGCGGCCGGAATCATCGATCTTCGACCTGCCCAACCTCCTGCGCGGCTTCCGGTTCTCTCTCGACGCCATGTGGGCTGACGTTTCGAGACTGAATCTCCTGGAGCTCGCGCCCGCGTTCCAAATGCCCATCTTCTTCTTTCTCGGGCGCCGCGACCACTGGGTCCCGCCTGAGACTAGCGTGGCCTACTTCGACGCGCTGACCGCGCCGTCGAAGAAGCTCGTTTGGTTCGAGGAGTCCGGCCACGAACCATTTGTTGATGAACCGGCCAAGTTCCATGCGGCAATGGAGGAGTTGGTGCGGCCGGTGGTGGCTGCTGACCTGCCGAGAGTACCGGCTGCCTCGTCTTCGGGATCGCAGAGCGCCTTACCGCGCGACGTTGTCTCTGGAGTAAGCCAATGAATACTGTCGTCAAGACTCGGCACGGCGACGTGCGCGGCACGGTCACCGGCGGGGTCCGCACGTTCAAGGGCGTTCCCTATGCAGCGCCGCCGTTTGGCGCCAACCGTCTCCGACCCCCGCAGCCGGTCGAGCCCTGGAGCGGCGTGCGCGATGCCCTGACCTTCGGCCCGACGCCCCCGCAGCTCCCCAACCCGCCACTCGATGCGATGTTCGCAAACCCCGCCGTCGCAGGAGAGGACTGCCTCAACCTCAACATCTGGTCCTTCGACCTCGGTTCGGCCGGGCTCCCGGTCATGGTCTGGATTCCAGGCGGCGCTTTCGAGTCGGGAACGGGTGCAGCCTATGACGGCAGCCGCTTCGCCCGCGACGGCATCGTCTGCGTGACCATCAACTATCGTGTCGGCGCCGAGGGGTTCCTCTATCTGGGCAAAGGAAACGCCAACCGCGGCTTGCTCGACCAGATAGCCGCGCTCCAGTGGGTACGGGAGAATATCGCTGCCTTCGGTGGTGATCCCGGCAACGTTACCGTGTTCGGCCAATCGGCTGGAGGGATGAGCGTCGGCACGCTCCTCGCCATACCTGGCGCGGAAGGGCTGTTCCGACGCGCCATCGCGCAGAGCGGAGCGGCGCATCATGCAATCTCGGCCACGGCCGCGCAGCAGATCGGCGATCGCATTGCAGAGAAGCTCGGCGTCGCGGCAACCCCGGAGGCGCTCGCCGCGGTCTCCGTCGAACGTCTGCTTGCGGCGCAGCTGGACCTCAGAGGCGATCTCGCCGCCCATTCCGACCCACGGCGCTGGGGTCAGGAGGTCGCAGTCAGCATGATGCCCTGGCAGCCTGTGATCGACGGGAACGTCATCCCCGCCCGTCCGATTGATCGGATCGCGGCCGGAGCGAGCGGGGGCATCGACCTCATGGTGGGTTCGACGACCGACGAGTGGAGGTTGTTCCTGGTGTCCTACGGCGCGATCGAGCACATCACAGATGGAATCCTGGCTGGAGCCGTCGCGACCTACGGGCTGCCGGTCGACGTGGCCGTGACGGCCTATCGTGCAGCACATCCCGGCGCCAGTGCCGGCGACCTGCTCGCCGCCATTCAGAGCGACTGGTACATCCGCATCCCCGCCCTTCGCCTGGCCGACGCCCACGCCAAAGGGGCCTCGGCCACCTATGCGTTTCAGTTTGCCTGGCGCTCGCCGCAATTGAACGGACTCCTCGGCGCGTGCCACGGACTCGAGATCGCCTTCGTCTTCGACACGCTTGGCACCGAGACTGAACCGCTTCTCGGAGCGAGCCCGCCACAACAGCTCGCCGACACCATGCACAAGGCCTGGGTCGCCTTTGCGAGCAGCGGGGATCCCGGCTGGCCGAAGTACGACCTGAGACGGAGGGCCACCATGCGCTTCGATCTCACATCGGAGATCGCGAACGATCCTCGGTCGACAGAATGGGCATTCTGGGAAGGCGTGCGTTAGCTTCTCGAGTCGATCGCTTCACGGGCGTGGCGAGAACGTCTGCTCGGGCCCATCCAGCCGAGGCCGACCATCGACGCTATGACTCGCACCTGAACGCGCGCGAGCACTGAATGACCCTGGACAACGGGAGGCTCCTGGGTACGGTGATACCGTTGATTTCGGTACCCTCGGACGCCGGCGGCGACATGCCACGGCGTAGAAGAGAAGGAGGCCCAGCGTCCCGGCATGGCGAGCGCTGTCGCGACGCGTCTTGGTCAGGGTCCGTTCCAGCTTAGGGGCTCACCCAGTCGGCCGCGATCATGAACGCCGCGCCGTACAGGAGCAATGCGGTACAGGAGCAATGCGGTACAGGAGCAATGCGACTGCTGCCCGCACGTACGCATCAGGAACGTGCTGGCGGACCTTATACGTCTTGCTCTCGACGAGGTTCACGAGAGCAAGATTGCGGGGATGATCAGCGCCCTCGCTTACGCTCCTTTAGACGCGATACGATTCCCAATCTCCGAGCCATGCCAATCGCCAAACTCACTGCTGCCGAATACGAACCGGCGGAGAATATTCTGCTGTCGTGGTGAACAAGTCATGCGGCGCGCCTCGTGTATCGATAGTGGAGGCCGCCGACTCGCGGGAGAACGATGACGTTCCCTCGATCAGGAGGTTCAACCTCGCGTCCGGCGGGCGCGTCGCCGCTGAGCGACATGTGCGGCCGGTCGCTGTTGTAGAATCTCGCATATTCGCGAACGCACCGAACGAGGTGCCGCTCGTTGAGTACAATCAGGTGATCCGTTAGCTCGCGACGGAACGTTCCAACAAGCCGCTCGGCGAAGCCATTCTGCCAAGGCGATCGCGGTGCGATCCGCAGCTGCCGGATGCCGAGATTGTTCACGCGGTGGTCAAAGGCTCGACCAAAGATCGCGTCGCGATCGCGCACGAGGAACGTGAACGCTCCGTTCTCGCCGACACCTTCGACGACCTGCTGGGCCGCCCACGCGGCGTGCGGATGCGCGGTCACGTTCGCATGCAGAATGAGGCGTCGCTCGAGCGATAAAACGACGAAAACGTAGAGTACATCGAACGTCACGGTCGGCACGGTGAAAAAGTCGATGGCGAGCGTTCCGCCAAGATGATTGCGGATGAACGTCCTCCAGGTCTGTGAAGGTCGGCGAGGACGGTCACCGGGCTTGGGCATGTAGCGAGCTACCGTGTTCTTATCGACTTGGAAGCCGAGCTTCGCGAGCTCCTGCGCAATGCGCCTGCGACTCCACCGAGGGTTGTCGGTGACCATACGGACGATAAGCCTAATGATCTCCGGCTTGATCGGCGGTCGGCCGCGGCGCTTCGACTTCCAGGCCCAGAAGCGAGCGAATCCCCGCCGATGCCACCGAATCACGGTCTCGGGCTTGACGATCGCGAGGCTTTGCGGCCATCGCGACCAGGCGCGCGAGAGCACGATCCAAAACCCCCGATCCAGCGGCGTGAGACGGGCGCGTTTCGTCTGACGGCGCAGGATCGCAAGCTGTTGTCGCAGCGCGAGGTTTTCGGCGACCAGGCTCACTCGCGAGCGGAGCGCCGCCCGGAGCGCGCCGACGACCGCCATGAGGAACGCGACCACGTTGGGACGCTCGCCCAGAGCGTCCGGATTGTCAGCGGAGAATCCACACC
>Ga0265339_10001077_pt1 | contig 20730 bp, 20 predicted proteins | sample 4CB219metaG_FD_202085 | JGI IMG/M metagenome (GOLD analysis project Ga0265339, IMG submission 202085) | Rhizosphere microbial communities from Carex aquatilis grown in University of Washington, Seatle, WA, United States - 4-CB2-19 metaG | ecosystem: Host-associated > Plants > Roots >... | reverse complement strand
CGGCGGCAGGTTGTCGCCCTTGGACGTCAGAAAGATTTGCGAGAACAGCGCCGAGGCCTCGTCCTGGGCCTGCCGCGATATTTCGGAGTTCGGCTCCAGCCTGGTCGCGGCGCGCGCGGCCGCAAGCGATTCGGCATAACGACCGTTCTCGCTATAGATGCGTGCCAGCATTTGCAGCGTCTTCACCTCGGTCGAATCGCCGCGCCAGGTCACCGCCAGCGTCTCCAGCTCGCGCACCGTATCCGCGCGGCTGATCTCGTCGCGTTTCTGGCGGAGCACGATCTGCCGCAACCTGGCTTCGGCCGCGGCCTGCCGGTCGGACGACGCGATCGCGAACCTGTAGTCGTCGAGCGCATCCTCGTCCTGCGCAAGCGCCTCGGCCAGCCGTCCGTACAGGACCGAGATCGCCGGCTTCATCTCCGTGGGCACGCCCACCACTTCCAGCTCGGCGCGGTATTTCGAGGCTCCCGCGTAGTCTCTCACCTCCAGTGAGGCGCGCATGGCCCAGGCGGTGAGGATTCGCTGCAGCTCGATCGGCAGCGCGGCGATGCCGAACTCCACATTCTTGAATTTCTCGCGCGCCTCTGCCCATTTGCCCTGCTGCGCACAGGCCAGTGCCTTCCACAATTGCGAATCGTAGTTGTTGCCGATGGAGGGAGTGTCGAGGTCCTTCAGGGCCTCCGCGGGGCGTCCGGTCAGGACGCTGGCGATCGCATGCACCATCAGCACGACGGCCTCGTCCATCTTCGGGCCGGGGTCGGCGAGGATGAGTTCGGTCACGCCCCTGACTTCCGCATACATGCCGCGCGACATGTAAAGGCGAGCGAGTTCGAGCCGGGCCACCCAGCGCTGTTCCGGTGCGGATGCGGCTATCGCGGCAATGACCGCATTCTGGCGCTCGCTGAAATTCCCGGACTGGTTCTTGTGCCAGTCGTCGATGTCGAAGATCGGACGGACCGCGATCGGCGCGCGCTCGGAGGTGACGTCGACCGGCGACAGCGTCAGGCCGCCGGGCTTGCCGATGACGATCCGGTCCGAGGCGACATCGACTGCGACCTGCTCGGAGTTCGGGCGAATGGCAACGCCGTGCACGGAATCGAGCAGCGTCAGATCGACGAAATCCTGCCGCTTGATGAAACCGCGGATCGGCGGCGGAGCGGTGACCACCAGCAGCGTGTCGCCGGCATCCGGATCGACGATCCGGTGCAACTTGCCGGGGCCGGACAGCGGCACGGCGATACTGGCGCGCGCGGGATCGATGATGTTGCGCAACACCATCAGCGGCTGCGGCGGCGCCTGCACCTTGTCGGCAAAGCTAAGCGTCCATTTCGCGCCGCCGGCATAAGGGTCGCTGCTCAGCGAATGCATCTGCGGGCGGTTGAGGCGGATGCGGATCGCCTGCCCTGTTTCCAGCGGAATGCGGCTGACGTCGGCGATGATCGCCCCACCCTTGGCGCGGATCGGCTCGATGTCCAAGGGTATTGCGGAATCGAACACCAGCCACACCGTATCGCCGCGCCGGAACGAGGCCGCAGGCGTCGGCGCCGAGAAGGAAAAGGTCAGGCGCAGGCCTTCGCTGTCGCGCACGGCATCCACCGACTCGGCTGTGGTCGCATCAGCGCCTTGCCGCGCCGTGGGCGGCGCCGGCGAGGGTGCTGGTGCCGGTTCGGCCGTGCCCTTATCCACGACCTTGTCGGGCGTCTCGGGCGCGGCCGCGTGCGCCTCCTGCGGCGCGCGCTGCGAAGGCGGCGGCGCGGATGAGGCAGCCTGGTGTTCTGGCGCGTCCGCCACCGGGAGCGGCGGGGCGGATGGCGGCGACGTAGCGGCCTCGGCTTTCCCCTCCGCCGCCGTCTGCGGCGTCTTCATCTGCTGTGCGATCGTCTCCGATGTCGGCGGCACGATCTCGGGAGGACTTGGCGCGGGCGAAGAGTCCCGCGCAGCCGTCCGCGGTGCCGCCGGTGCCGCGGACGACTTTGCCTGCGGCTTGGCGCGCGCGGCTTCGGCGGCGGGTTGCACGTCCGCCTTGGCCTGGTCCGGTTGCTGGAAGGCGACGTCGATGTTGTAGGTCTTGTCCTCGCGGAAGGAGTGAACATCGACATCGCCAATCAGCGTGATCTCGACCGAGGTCCGATCCCCGTTCACCTTCTGATCGATCGAGGCGACGTTTGGAGGCGCGGCCAGCTTGGCGTCGGCAAGGTCGAAATTGAGCAGGGAATTGAACGACAGCGTGAGCTTCTGATCGTTCAACACCGAGGACACGCCGACCTTGTCGGGCAGTTCGAAGACGAAGCGGACGAAGGTCGGCTGCGGCAAGGCGCGCACGCGGATCAGCGGACGCTTCTTCGCCGCCGCCTCGGCGCGCTGCTGGCGCAGGAGCCGCTCGGCGGCCCGCGCCCGCTCGGCGAGTTCGCGCACCACGTCGAGCGGAAGGCTCGGCGGCGGTCCGCTCCAGGTCTCGGGGAGAAAATCGACGAACACCCGCTCGCCCGCCGCCATGGTATTGATGGTCACCTTGCGCGCGAGCGACATGCGGATGGCGGTGCCGTCGGGATCGCGCCGCACAGAGGAGACATAGTCAGGCACGGCCTCGGCCAGTTCGTCGACGGGTACGTCGACCGGACGCTCGAACCGGATCACGACGATCGAGCCGGCGGTCGTCACCTCGCTCGCGACATCTTCGGTGAATTTGAACACCAGCCGCGCATAGCCGTCAGAGGCCGAAAACGTCGCCTCGCCCTTGACCGGATCGGACTGGCCTAGGGCCGGCCACGCCAGGCAAAGCAGGATCAGTCCGGCCGCCAACGACGACGATGCGCGCAAAGGCCGAAAACAGCGCCGGGCACTCCGCGCGCAGGCGCGGACTTGCGACCAAAATCCAGCGGCAGCCGTTCGCCCCATTCCAACATGTCTTTCGGTTCAACGATCCGCCTGGAAACGGACGCGCCAGGCGAATCTAGAATCGGCGATTTAAGGACTTATTAAACATCCTTCGCTCAGTTCGGCTTTTGCGGCAGCACCTTGCCCTCGATCTTGGGAAGGTCTGTGCCAGCACCGGACTTGTCGCCGCTGGCGCGGTGCGCGAGCTCTACCGTCAGCCGCTCCGCAGCGTCGGCCTGCATCAGCCCCATGATGTCCGACATCTTGCGCGGCGCGATCTGCGAAGCGATCTCGATCAGAACCGGCATTTCCAGCCGATCGAACACTTTCGCGGCGTCCTTCGGCTTCATGCCCTCGTACATGGTCACGAGCCCCTTGAAGCGCACAGTTTCAGCTTCGCTCTTCTGTTCACTCGCCGTCGAGATGCGGGATTGGATCGCCTTCAATTCCTCGACCTTGGATTCGACGCGCTTTTCTGCCGCCTTCAGAAGGTTTTCGCGGATGTCGATCTCGCGCGCACGCGCATCGAGTTCCTCCCGCCGCGACTGCAGCCGCTCGAGGATGGCGCGCTCGGAAGGCGACACGACCTGCTGGTTATCCTCGGGGTGAATCACCACCGCATCCGGCTTCTCCGCCTCGGGCGGCTCCGGCTTGGCCTCCGGCTTGGTCCCTTCCTTGGGCTTTCCTTCCACCGAGCCCGTGATATCGGCGGGATCCGGCTTGGTCCCGCCCGGGAAATTCAGCATTTCCTGCGCCCAGGACTGCTTGTGCGGCCGATACTGGAACACATAGCCGCCGTCGATCACGAGCCCGGTGACCTTCAGCACCGCCAGCGTCGTAATCGCGACCAGCGCCACCGGAATGACGCGGATATTTCGAAGCAATGTCATGCCGCGAGACCGCCGGACCTTCTGCGTTCGGAGAACGCCTCGGCCGCCGCGGCAACCGCCCTGGCCGGCAACACGTTGGCAGCTTGCGGCTCGGCAGCCGAGGCGGGCCGCGCCGCCATTGCGATCTTGGACAGCCGCCGCACCACATTGTCCGCCTCGCCAAGCTGCTTGCGCAGGTGCTCGGACATCTGGCGAGCGGCATCGAGCTGCCCGCCGAGATTCTCATTGACGTCGCGCACCGTGTGCTTCAGCCCGCCGATGGCGCGCTCGGCGATTTCGGTCGCCGTGATCAGTTCGGCAATGACCGCCTTCAGCGAGTGTTCGTCCGCCTTCAGCCGCTTCAGGCGGGCGTTCAGGAGCATGCAGTAACCGATCGTGAGGACCAGCAATACGGCGACCAGGCTTTCGATTACCAAACCTAGCAAGGGGCTCATTGGGTCTCCATCATCTTGTTATGCTCGTCGGCCCTCTCGAACATCGCAAGCGTCGTGCCGGGTTTGCGCAGATGCTTGGTGACGCGGATGGCGACGCGGTCGCCGACCCGGCCCATCCTTCCTTCCGTCAGGGTGACGCTGCCGCAGCGCACTGCCACGAGCGCATCGGCCCGCATCTCGAGCGGCAGGGTGTCGCCCACCTTCAGTTTCATCAGTTGCTTGAGCGGGATGTCCGCCTCGTAGAGCACCGCATCGACGGCGATTTCGGCCTGCGCGATCTCGGTTGCAAAGTGCCCCTCCCAGATCTGATCGCGGCCGAATTTCTCGCCCATGAACATCTGCAACAGCACGTTGCGGATCGGTTCGATGGTCGCATAGGGCAACAGCAGCTCGACATTGCCGCCGCGGTCTTCCATGTCGATGCGCAGGCGGACCAGGATCGCCGCGTTGGCGGGCCGGGTGATCGCGGCAAAGCGCGGGTTGGTTTCCAGCCGATCGATGGTGAAGGACACCGGCGACAGCGGCCGGAACGCCTGCTCGGCGTCCGCCAGCACGACCTCGATCAGGCGCTTGACGAGGCTGGTTTCGATCGTCGTATAGGGCCGACCCTCGATGCGCAGCGTGGAATTGCCGCGCCGGCCGCCCAGGAGCACGTCGATCATCGAATAGATCAGGGTGGAATCGACCGTGGCGAGGCCGAAATTCTCCCACTCCTCGGCCTTGAACACGCAAAGCACTGCCGGCAGCGGGATCGAGTTCATGTAGTCGCCGAACCGCACCGAGGTGATGCGGTCGAGCGAGACTTCGACGTTGTCGGACGTGAAATTGCGCAACGACGTCGTCATCAGCCGCACCAGCCGGTCGAACACGATTTCGAGCATCGGCAGACGCTCGTAGGAGACCATCGCCGAATCGATGATCGCGCGAATGCCGGAATGGTCGTCGAGAGTGACCTCGCCCGCGGTGAAACCAAGCAGGTTGTCGATTTCTTCCTGCGACAGCACCCGCTCGCCGCTGTTCTTGCTGGTGCCGAAGTCGCGGCTGCCGTCTTCGACCATGGCAGCCCATTGCAGGGCCATCGACTCCGTGAGTTCATTGGCCGCAGCCGCTTCCGCCGCCTCGGCGGGATCCTCGGAATCGAGCGAGGCTTCCCATTGGGCTGCTATTGCGTCCTGGTCGACCGGATCGTTGTCCGCCATGATCTTAGACCCGCACCCTCACTGGACGATGATTTCCTTGAACAACACCGCGCTGACCTGGGTCGGCGCCACCGCCGCGTTGACCCGCCGCGTCAACTCTTCCTTCAGCCGAAACAGCCCCGCGGAGCCGTTGAGGTCACTCGCCCTGAGTTCGCGCAGGTAGGTCTGGAAGATGTCGGTGACGCGCGGCATCTCCGGCTTGATCGCCTCGGCCTGCTTGTCTTCCTTCACCTCGAGCACGACCTTGACCTTGAGATACTGCACCCGTTCGCCCGGCAAGCCGGCGAGGTTGACCAGCATATCGGGTACTTCGAGGAACACCGGTGGCTTGACGGGCGCGGCTTCCGCGTGCCGCTCCTCGCCGTGGCGGCCGGAGAAGAAAAAGAAATAGGCTGCGGCGCCGACGCCCAGGATTGCGAGCGCGCCGACCACCGCAACGATCAGCCTGAGCTTGTTGCCCTTGGGCGCGGCGGTCGAGCCTTGGGCGGCTCCGCCTTCCGCCTGTTCGTTCTCTGCCATAGCCGCTCGTCCACTGCTCAAGGATGAGCCCGATGCCGCCAGGCAGGCTTAGACGACGCGATACGATTGCCCCCAGCGCTGGTCGCGCTCGATTTCCGTCGACGCTAGGTAACAATGGTTAACGGTTTCTTTCTTTTCGCCTCCGACTGGGAAAAACTTGCCGGGCAAACATGGTCAACAAGACCTTTCTGCCGCGCGCACCAGCCTTTCCCAAATACCTAACCCATTACAAATCCAGCATTTTCAGCGTTGGCACGACATTCGCTCTGGTGAGGGCGAGCCAATCGGGTTTGGGAGAGCCTGAACGGTTCGTGCTTGGTCCGCAAACGCATCAAGGCCTGGGAGGGCTTCAGCAGGCGCGGATCGTCTGACAAGGGGAGAACCACCGATGCAGAACGCGCTTCTGGTCGGACTTTCGCGGGAGACGACGCTGGAACGGCAGCTCCAGATCGTTGCCAACAACGTCGCGAACGTCAACACCACGGGCTACAAGGCGGACCAGTCGCTGTTCGAGGAATTCTTGAACTCGGGCGCGCATGAAGACAATTTCATCGGCTCGGACCGCCGCGTCTCCTTCGTGCAGGACCGCGCAAGCTTCCACGACATGACGCAGGGGGCTCTGCAGGAGACCAACAATCCCCTCGATGTCGCGATCGACGGCAGCGCCTTCCTCGCGGTGCAGACCGCCGGCGGCGAGCGCTACACCCGCGACGGCAGTCTCCAGCTCAACAACCAGGGGCAACTGGTGACGCTCTCGGGCGATCCCGTGCTCGGCAACGCCGGGCCGATCACCTTCCAGCCGACCGACCACGACATCAACATCTCGCCCGACGGCACCATCACCGTGATGGAAGGCGTGAGCCGCACCGACAGCATCCGCGGCAAGCTGCGCCTGGTCAGCTTTGCCGATGCGCAGCAGCTCTTGAAGCAGGGCACCAACCTTTTCGCCCCAGGCGACAGTGCCGCCGCGCAGCCCGATCTGAAATCGACGATCCGGCAGGGCTATGTCGAAAAGTCCAACGTCAATGCGGTTTCCGAGATGAGCCGCATGATCGAGGTCAACCGCACCTACGCGCAGATCGCGAACATGATGCAGCAGCAGGGCGACCTGCAAAAGAACGCGATCAACCAGCTCGCCGAAATCCCGTCCTGAAGCGCGCCATCGAAGGAAACTTAGCATGCAGGCTCTTCACACCGCAGCGACCGGAATGGCGGCACAGGAACTGAACGTTCAGGTGATCTCCAACAACATCGCCAACCTCCGCACCACCGGCTACAAGAAGCAGACCGCCGCGTTTCAGGATCTGATCTACGAGCACATCCGCCGCATCGGCGCGCAGTCTTCCGACCAGGGCACCATCCTGCCCGTCGGCATCGATCTCGGCGGCGGCGTGAAGACCGTCGGCACGCCGCGCTCGATGACCCAGGGCACGTTGTCTCAGACCGGCAACGACCTCGATCTCGCCATCACCGGCGAAGGATTCTTCAAGATCCAGATGCCGGACGGCAGTTATCAGTACACCCGCGACGGCACCTTCCAGATGGACAACCAGGGCCGCGTCGTCACGGCCCTGGGCAATCCGGTGCAGCCGACCATCACCATCCCGCAGAACGCCTCCGGCATCACGGTGAACGCGCAGGGACAGGTCTCGGTGACGCTGCCGGGATCGACTACCTCGCAGCTCATCGGCACCATCGGGCTGACGCGCTTCATCAACAAGGCGGGGCTGATGCCGGTCGGCAACAACCAATATGTCGACACGCCGGCCTCCGGCCAGCCGCAGGACGGCAACGCCAACATCGACGGCTACGGCAGCATCACCCAGGGCAGTCTCGAGCAGGCCAATGTCGACGTGGTCTCGGAGATGAGCGACCTGATCGCGGCGCAGCGCGCCTACGAGATGAACGCAAAGGTGGTCAGCGCGGCCGACGAGATGATGCAATCGACCACGGCGCTGTTCAGGTAGGGAGCCGAGAATGACGCTTCGCACCCTCTTCCTCGGCCTTGCGCTGCTCGCGGCCTCCGCGCCGCCGGCGGTCGCGCAAAGCCTCGACGACAGTATTCAGCTGCCGGCGCTGCGAGCAAACGTCACCGTCACCTCCGACGTGGTACGGGTCGGGGACCTCGTCGACAACTCGGGCACAGCAGCGCAAATCGCCGTCTATCGCGCGCCGGACCTGGGCACCACGGGCTCGCTGCCGGTCGCGCAGGTGCTCAACGTGCTGCGCGCGCACGACGTGATTGGAGTTGCGACCGGAAACATCAAGGACGTGTCGGTGACGCGACTGGCGCGCACCGTTGCGGCGAAGGACATCCAGCTTGCGGTCGCGCATGCGCTGGAGCATCGCGGCGGGCTGGGAGATGCCGAAAACCTCGCGCTCACCTTCGATCACGAACTGCAGGACATTTATCTCGAGTCCACCAACAGCGGCGCGCTGCAGCCTGTTGCCGCCCGGCTGGATCCGCGCAGCGGCCGCTTCGACGTGAGTTTCGAGATCGCAAACGACGCGGGAACGCCGACGCAGCTGCGCTTTACCGGCACCGCGATCGAGACGGTGCTGGCGGCGGTGCTGACGCGCGATGTCGAGCGCACCGAAGTGCTGAAGGCCTCCGACCTGATTGTCGAGCGCCGCCCGAAGGCGGAGGTCGGCAGCGACGCCGCGGTGCGCGATCGGGCGGTCGGCATGCAGATGAGGCGGTCGATGCGCGCGGGCAAGCCATTGCGGGTCGCCGATCTCGCGAAACCCGACCTCGTGCAGCGCGACCAGGCCGTCACCCTGATCTATCAGGCCGACGGTCTTTACCTCACCACGCGCGGCAAGGCGCTCGACAACGGCACCGAGGGCGACGCGGTGAGCGTGCTCAATCCACAATCCAAGCGCACGGTGACCGGCGTTGTCAGCGGGCGCGGCCAGGTGACGATCCAGATCGTCGCACCGACGCCGGTCTACATTTCGGACACCAATGCGATCGCCTCCAATGCAGCGGCTGCATCGGCTTCGCTCGCCGACGCCGGCAGCAGCAGCAATCCGCAAGTCACTCCAAAGCCAGAGTAGGGTTCATGTCCAGGTCGGGTTCAAAGTCGAGTTCAGAGCCGAGTACCAGATCCAGGTCCGGTCATATCCGCGTCGCGCGCACGGCGGCATTGCTCGCAGTCTTCAGCGCGGCGAGCGGCTGCTCGGCGATCGACCGGCTGTCGCAGATCGGCGAACAGCCAAAACTGAACCCGATCGACAATCCGACGACCCAGCCGGGCTACAAGCCGGTGTCGATGCCGATGCCCAAGCCGGAGGTGGTGTCGTACAACGCCAATTCGCTGTGGCGGAACGGCTCGCGCTCGTTCTTCAAGGACCAGCGCGCGCATCAGGTCGGCGATCTCCTCACCGTGACCGTCAACATTACCGACCAGGCGAATTTCGCCAACGAGACCCAGCGCAACCGCACCACCACCGAAGATGCCGGGATAACCAACTTCCTCGGCTCGCAGACATTGGGCCAGCAGGCGCAGAAGATATTGCCGGGCCGGCTCCTGACGGCGGACGGGACCTCGCAATACGACGGCAAGGGCTCGATCCAGCGGCAGGAAACCCTGCAAACCAATGTCGCGGCGGTCGTCACGCAGGTGCTGCCGAACGGCAACCTGGTGGTCGAAGGCAAACAGGAGATCCGCGTGAACTACGAGATCCGCGAACTGATCGTGGCCGGCATCGTCCGGCCCGAAGACATCCAGAGCGACAACACCATCGATTCCTCCAAGATCGCGCAGGCGCGCATCTCCTACGGCGGACGAGGCCAGATCATGGACATCCAGCAACCACGCTACGGCCAGCAGGTGACCGACGTGCTATTGCCGTTCTAGTCACAGCTTCGTTTCCCTGAAAGGGGAAGGGCCAGGGAGGGATCAACTGTCGCGGAAGCAACAGAGCCGGCGCAAGACTTCCCTGCCCTTCCTTCAGAGCTCCCACATCGCTTTCCTGCGAACCTAGGCGCGGACAGCGATGTTCTACACGGCCCTCGCTAGCTCCCCTGGCGAGGGCCGTGCCATATCCAGCATGAGAAAGATCGGAGGGCTGCGAAGAACAAGCGGATAGTTCGTCAAATGACGTGCAGCCGCACGTGCCTCGGCGTCGGCGCAGTCATGGCGCGAGGCCAATTTCAGATTTTGTCGCCCATGACAAGATAGCTTCCGTAGGCTGACAATATCGGGAAGTGGCTGCCGAGATAGCGGACCGTTTTTCCGGACCCCATGATCTTGACTCGGGAAAACCCGTGCATCCGTAGCCGCCTCTTCATTTCTACGGGCCAATGTTGAGTTAGATGGCCGACCGTATAGACGGTGCCTTTCTTGTATATGAGCTTCAATGAAGCCGGATTCGGTGTTGTCATCATCAACCGGCCACCGATCTTGAGAACGCGCTGAAATTCGCAGATGGTCGGGTCAACATCGGCCGGATAAAGATGCTCGATGAACTCGCCGGCAACGATGGCATCAAGCGAATAGTCATCGATCGGAATGTTGGTGGAGGTTCCGAGAAGACCGCACTCATAGCACTCCGGCAGTCGCTCGAGTCTGGATCTTACGATATCGATCGCCGAAATCTTGTAGTCGGGGTTGAGTTCGTTCAAGCGAGCGCCGCCCCTGCCCAACCCTGCGCCGACATCGAGAACGGATGTTGCTCCCTTCGGCATGCACTTGTGAAACTGCTCGTACCGTTCGCGCGTAAACGGATCTTCTTCAGAAAATGACTGAGTAAGATTGTACTCCTCATATTTTTCGCGGGTTCCGGCCATGTAGATTCCGTCGCCTGTCTCGTTCGAATTTCACATAACGAGGGACGAGCCGGATGCAGTGACAACATCACGTGCTTTTTACATTCGCACGCCGCGGGAATGTGGAGGCGCGCCTCAATGCGAATCTCGCGGCTACGATTTCGACAGATCACGCCCGCGCTTGGCCGCCTTTCGCTCAGGCACTGCGCACGAGCGCGCGATGCCTCAGCCGAACTCCGCCTCCACCTGCCCGAGTCCGGAAAGCTCCATCGCCACGCGATCGCCGGATTTAAGCCACACTGTCTTCACCATGCTTCCGGTCAGGACGATCTGGCCGGCGCACAGGCCCTTGCCTTCCGCCGCCAGATGATTGGCGAGCCACGCCAGCGCATGATGGGGATGGCCCAGCACATCGGCGCCGGTTCCGCGTCCGGCCTCGACGCCGTTGACGAGGGCGCGACCTGCCAGCTGACGCAAATCGGGCGCGTCGGCTCGCGGCACGGCGTCACCGAGCACGCATCCGGCCGCAAAGAAATCGTCGGCGATAAGCGTGGGCGCGCCAAGCGTCTCCCATTTCACATACCGGTCGTCGACGATCTCGATCGCGGGATAATAGGCCTCGATCGCCTCCATCACCCATTCCGCCGTGAACGGTTCCTCGGAAGGCAGAAGGTCGCGCGCAAGCTTGACCGCGATCTCGCATTCGACGCCGACAGCGACGAAATCGGACAGATTGAACCGCGCACCGCTCTCGAACATCCCCTTCTCGAACACCCCGCCGGCACACGGATGCGCAATGTTCAGGTAATCCTGCATCACCGTGCTGGTGCAGCCGATCTTGTAGCCGACGAGGCTACCCGTGTTGGGCAGCAGGAGATCGTGGACCGCGCGCTGAACGAGATAGCCTTCCGCTTCGTCCAGCGGCGCAACGTCGGGCGCGAGTTCGGACAGCGGGGTGCGGGTCCGGCGCGCGGTGGCGATCGTTTGCGCGGCGGTGAAGAGCCGGTCCATGGCCGAATGCTCTGACGCGACATCGTCGCCGTCACGCTTTTGCCTGTTGCTTGGACGTGATCTTTTCGCAGAATCGGTGCCCATTTTGCACCTCCCGGTCCGGATCAGGCTCCCCAGCCTCCAAGCGCGGCCTCAAAAGCCGGACTGCCGACCTTGTAGCGCAGGATTTCGGGCGAGCGAATTGTTTTCAAAGAAAATTTCGGCCGCACTTCAAGTTGAAGTGTGACGGGGCCGGTGCAAAGAACCACCTCGAGGGCCGGTTCCTATTCGTCGCGATAGACTTTTTCGCGCTTTTCGTGGCGTTCCTGCGCCTCCACCGACAGCGTCGCAATCGGGCGGGCTTCCAGCCGCTTCAGCGAGATCGGCTCGCCGGTCTCTTCGCAATAGCCGTAGGTGTTGTCCTCGATGCGCTGAAGCGCCGCGTCGATCTTGGAAATCAGCTTGCGCTGGCGGTCGCGGGCGCGCAGCTCGATGGCGCGATCGGTTTCCGAGGAGGCACGGTCGGCGAGGTCGGGGTGGTTGACGTTCTCTTCCTGAAGGGCCTGCAGCGTGAGCTTGGATTCCTTCAGTATCTCATCCTTCCAAGCCAAAAGCTTGGCGCGAAAATATTCCCGCTGCCGCTCGTTCATAAAAGGCTCTTTTTCGGAAGGTCTGTAATTCTTCAGCTTTTCCAAGGCCAGCCCATTGTTCCCTGCGGGTACCCGATCCCTTCCGGTACCCTTGCGAAGCGGATCAGGTTCCGTTCGCGCCGGCTTATATAGCGGTGTCATGTGACAGACAATATCGTCCAGCGCCGCGAAAGCGGGCAGCGCATGGGTTTCTCCGCTGGAACCTGTACCCGACCTTGGGCCGAGGCCGCCTGTGGTTTGCCGGGCGGGCTCAGAACTGCCCGGCCTTGGCCAGTTCGACCTCCACGCGCAGCTCGATCTCGGACAGGACGGCATCCAGGCCGGGGTCGCCGGAGGAGGATTTCAGGCTGGCGGCGGCTTCGCGCAGCCGGCTCACCGTGGACTTGTCGAGATTGCCGGAGAGCAGGCCGAGCTTGAGGTCGTCGAGCACGTCGAGCGCGCCCTTGCCGCGCTTGACCGAGCGCTTGCGCCGCTCGACCGGGTCCTCCTCGATACCCTGCAGCGCCAGCAGCCCGTCGATCCCGGCGGGCGCCCGCGGCGCGGTCGCAGGCCGCGCCTCCTGGGCCGTCGTCGCATCGTCATCCGGCAGCGTGAAGCCGCCCGCGGAGGTTTTCCGGGTGCTGCTGGTGGGCGTGCCAAGCGTGGTGCCGTTTGGTCCGTAGATGCGCATTGTCTGACCCCAGCCGGTTCGGTTCCCGGAGACCTTCGCCGTGGAATGGTTAATGCGGCGTAAACGACTGGGCAAAATCTGCCGCCCGGCCGGCAGTTTCGGCTTTGCGGCGACCTGCCGCCGCCGCCGGCTGTGCCGGAATATCGAACAAATTCAGCTGCTTGGTATCAGACGGCAGTGTGGCACGGGGCTCGCATGACAGATGGCGGATCGCGGGGCCATGGGAGTGGATGAGCGATCCATCAGAGTGAGTTTCGGGGGAGCAGAGGATGCCCAGCGTCCGTCCGGCAAGGTTGATTCAGGTGGCTTGCGCCGCGCTGCTGGCGCTTGTCGCGTCGACGGCTGCGGCCAACGCGACCTCCCGGATCAAGGACCTCGCCAATATCGAAGGCGTGCGGGAAAACCAGCTGGTCGGCTATGGCCTCGTCGTCGGATTGAACGGCACCGGCGACACCTTGAACAACATCCCCTTCACCAAGCAGTCGCTGCAGGCCATGCTCGAGCGCATGGGCGTCAACATCCGTGGCGCCACCATCCGCACCGGCAACGTCGCCGCGGTGATGGTTACCGGCAATCTGCCGGCGTTTGCGACGCAAGGCACCCGCATGGACGTCACCGTGTCGGCGCTTGGCGACGCCAAGAACCTGCAGGGCGGCACCCTGCTCGTCACCCCCCTGCTGGGCGCCGACGGCAACGTCTATGCGGTGGCGCAGGGCTCGCTTGCGATCTCCGGTTTCCAGGCCGAGGGCCAAGCCGCAAAGATCGTGCAGGGCGTGCCCACCGTCGGCCGCATCGCCAACGGCGCCATCATCGAGCGCGAGATCGAGTTCGCGCTGAACCGCCTGCCCAATGTGCGGCTGGCGCTGCGCAATGCCGATTTCACCACCGCCAAGCGCATTGCCGCCGCGGTCAACGATTATCTCGGGGTGAAGACCGCCGAGCCGATCGATCCTTCCACCGTCCAGCTCACCGTCCCGCCGGAATTCAAGGGCAACGTGGTGGCCTTCCTCACCGAGATCGAGCAGCTTCAGGTCGATCCCGATCTTGCCGCCAAGATCATCATCGACGAACGTTCCGGCATCATCGTCATGGGCCGCGACGTCCGCGTCAGCACGGTTGCGGTGGCGCAAGGCAACCTCACCGTCACCATTTCCGAAAGCCCGCGGGTGAGCCAGCCCAACCCGCTGGCGCGAGGACGGACCGTGGTGACGCCGAACACCACCATCGGGGTCACCGAAGAGGGCAAGAAATTCGCAGTCGTGAAAGACGGCGTCTCGTTGCAGCAGCTCGTCGACGGCCTCAACGGCCTCGGCATCGGGCCGCGCGATCTGATCGGCATCCTGCAGGCGATCAAGGCCGCAGGCGCGATCCAGGCCGACATCGAGGTAATGTGATGGCAACGAGCTCGATCGCGACGACGGCCGGCGTCAACGCCGCCAACTTCAATCCGAGCGTCATCAACGGGCGGCCGGATTTCGAATTCGCCGCCGCGCTCGCCAAGGTTTCGCCGCAGGCCAAGGCCAAGGCGCAGGCCACCGCAACCGACTTCGAGGCGATGTTTCTCAACTCGATGTTTTCGCAGATGACGGCCGGGCTGAAAGGCGAAGGTCCGTTCGGCGATACCCCCGGCACCGGCGTCTGGCGCTCGATGCTGACCGAGCAATATGCCAAGAGCTTTGCCAAAGCCGGCGGCGTCGGAATTTCCAGCGAAGTCTACCGCACGCTGATCCTGCAGCAGGCAAAGCGCGCCAGCCAGTAAGAAGGCAGCCCAAATGAACCCACCCGCCCAGCGCAAAGAGATGCCCTCCCCCTACCCGGCCGCAACCACGGCTGCCGAAGCGCGCAAGCTCGCCGAGAACCTGATGGAGGTCATGAGCGCGCTGCTCGGCCTGATCGAGCAGGAGACCGAGCTGGTGCGCGCCGGCAAGCTGCGCGAGGCGATGGCGTCCGAGCCGAAGAAGCTGGAACTGTCGCGCCGCTACGTCGGCGTCGTCGGCCAGTTGAAGGTAAGCCAGAAATTCCTGGCGCAGTCGGCGCCGGAACTCCTGACCGCGCTGCATCGTCACCACGATACTTTTCGCGCCATGCTCCAGGTCAATCTGACGGTGCTCGCGACCGCGCACGCGGTCACCGAAAACATCGTGCGCAGCGTCAATACCGAAATGCAGCGCCGCAAGATGCCGAACACCTACACCGCGTCCGGACGGCGCGCAGCACCCGGGCCGCGGCACAGCACGCCGCTGTCGGTCAGCCGTTCGCTGTAAAGAACGGCTGTCGCAACTGCCGACAATTTGCATAAAAAGCAGCCGCCATCGGCAGCGCGCCGTTTACCGCGTTCCCTAACTCACCGTTGAAAGCTGCCGGCGATAATTGCCGGCGGAACGGGTTGGAATTTACTTAGGGGACTACGCGGCAACCAGGAGGCTGCCATGGCTACAGATTTCAGTATCAGGCCGGTGGGGACGCCGGCCCCATCGCCCGTTGTACAGCCTTCGAGTCAGGCGGCTGGCAACGCGGTCGCGACCGAATTGCCCGCAAGTCAGAGCGTGACCGCCGCGGATGCGAGCGGCGCGCTCCGCAACGATCCGCAGCTTGTGAGCAACGATTTCGTCACGCACCAAGCGTTCTTCGACCGCAACGCGGCCTCGATGGTCTATCAGGAGGTCGACAGCAACACCGGCCAGGTGGTCGAACAATATCCCGACGAGGCGGCGCTGCGACGGCGCGCCTATTTTCACGCGCTCGATCTGTCCAAGAGCGCGCCGCGGGCGATCCCCACGGACCTGGTCGCTTGAATTGATCGGCGGTTGCACGAGCCAGCCACCGTTCAAGCGCGGCCCGAAAGCCCGGCGGCAATATTGCAGTTGATGTCGATCAGCGACTTCAGCTTTGCCGGATCCGGCTCCATCTGAATCTCGACGGTCCGCTTCAGCACGAACAGACCGAGATTGGCGATGTTCTGACGAACCTCGATCGAATTCGGATTGTCGTTGGCTTCCGCCGCGGTCATGAAGATCGACCACAATCTGCGATTGAACATCAGCGCCCTGTGCAGGCTCCTGTCCGGACCCTTCCAGTTGGATTGGACCTCCTGCAACTGCCTTGCAGCTTTCAACAGGGCCTGCGCCTCGATCTCCCTGGGCGGCGCCGTCGTTTGCGACGTGCGCGCATAGGCTTGAGCAGCATGAGACGACATCCATAACCTCGGGATTACGCTTAACAACGCGGCGAGACTGCCCAGGTCTTGTACTTGGCCGCATTTAAAATCTGGTTAGCGAACGTTTCCGTAGATGTACGGGAGCGAGTCAACGCTCGGTTCGTCAACGTGACCGCATCAAAACAAACGAAAAAGCGGCGGAGTTTGCTCCGCTGCTCTTGGTCGTTTTCTCTCTTGCACGAAATCAACGCAAGAGCTGGAGCACGCTCTGCTGCGCCTGGTTGGCGAGCGCGAGCGCGGAAACCGCGATCGATTGCCGGGTCGACAGCGCCTGGCTGTTGGCCGCCTCCTCGTTGCTGTCGGCCAGCGTCAGGTTGGATGAACCGGTCTGCAGCACGTTGATCAGGTTCTTGTTGAAGTCCTGGCGGATCTGCACGATCGACAGATTCGAACCCAGCGTCGATGCTTCCGACTGCAACGTGGTACTGGCCGCATTGAGCGAGGCGAGAACCGCGTTGGCTGAGTTGGAGTCGAGGAAATCCTTTCCCGCGGTCAGGGGCGCAAGACTGAGGCCGCCGTCGTTCAAGACCACGCCCTGGATGTTCAGGGTGGATGTTCCGGTCTCGTTGAACACCATCTTGAGCGTATCGCCGTTCAACAGGTTGACGCCGTTGAAGGATGCGTCCTGCGAGGTGGTGTTGATCTGCGCCATGACGTTGTTGTACTGCGCGACCAGATTGGCGCGTGCGTTCTGCGAATTCATATCGGGGATCGGAGGCGGAGCGGTCAGGCCGGCGAACGGCTGGCCTGCGGCGGCCGCCGACCCGCCGATCGTGCCCAGCATCGATGATGCCGCGTCGTTGGATGTCTGGAGGTTGATTTCGCCGCTCGGGTCGATGGTTGCTTCGACGTTGTCGGCGGCCAACGCCGCATTGAGCTGGGTGATGGTCGAAATCTGACCAGGGCCAAGGCCAAAGGTAATGGAGGTCGGCGTACCGCCGCCGGTCGCACCGATCGACAGCGTCTCGCCGACCAGTGTGTTGCCGGTTGCGGTCAGGCCGAGCTTGGCCAAAGCGCCGCTGGAACCGGAAAGCGTCACGCCGACGGCACCGGTCAGGGTGATCGCGCCGGTCGATGAGATTGAAGACGTGCCTCCGGTCGCTGCATCGATCGCATTGAGCAGATCGCCCACGTTGTCGCCGATGCCGATCTGGGTGCCTGAGCTGGTGGTGCCGGCCACGAAGGTCAGGGTCGTGCCGTTGACCACCAGCGAATCGCCGGTGGCGAACTGGGCAGCGGCGGGGAGGTCATTCGAGGCGCCGCCGGCGGTGCCTGACAGCAGCGTCGCGGCAGTGATCGGTGCGGAGGTCGTGGTGTTGTCGTTGGAAATGGCGCTCCCTGTCGTGGTCGCCGGTGCGCCTATCAGATTGGTTTGCGTCGCGCCGGTGATCGCGGTCGACGTCACGTTTGATTTGGGCGAATAGCCGGTGGTGGTCTGCAAGACCTGGTTGGCGATCGACTTGGCGGTATCGACCAGCTGCTGCAGCGACGTGATGCCGGTATTGGCGGCCTGCAGGACCTGCACGCCGTTGCCGATCGCGTCGAGCAGATTGGAGATGTCGCTGGCGCGGCTGTCGAGGCCCGCCGCGGTGAAGTAGTTGGTCGGGTTGTCGAGCGCCGTATTGACCTTCTTGCCGGTCGCAAGATGTTCCTGGGTCGTCGCCAGCAGCGTTGAGGTCTGCTGCAACGCGAGGAGGTTCTGGCGTACCGAGGCCGAAAGGACAATACCGGACATGGGTCAAACCCTCTTGGTTGGTCAGTGTCCGTTTCTAGGCAGAGTCCTTTAAATTATGGTTAATGACGAATTAAGCTAGTTGGTTAACGCATTCTTGCCCCGGGGCTATCAGCCCGACGCCCCGAGGCGCTTGCGCTATACGGCCTGGCCAAACGAAAGGCGGCGGAGTTTCCCCCGCCGCCCGGTTCTGATTGAGTCTTGCCGCCGTGCTCAGCGCAGGAGTTGCAACACGCTCTGCTGCGACTGGTTGGCCAGCGCCAGCGCGGAGATCGCGATCGACTGCCGGGTCGACAGCGCCTGGCTGTTGGCAGCCTCTTCGTTGCTGTCGGCCAGCGTCAGGTTGGACGAGCCGGTCTGCAGCACGTTGATCAGGTTCTTGTTGAAGTCCTGGCGGATTTGCACGACCGACAGGTTCGAACCCAGCGCTGAGGCTTCCGAGCGCAGCGTGGTGCTGGCGTTGTTGAGCGCGCTCAGCACGCTGTTGGCCGACGAGTTGTCCAGGAAGTCCTTGCCCGCGGTCAGGGACGAAAGACCGAGGCCGGATTCGTTGAAAACCACGCCGGTAATGCTCAGCGTCGACTTCCCGGTTTCGTCGAACACCATCTTCAACGTATCACCGTTCAGCAGGTTGACGCCGTTGAACGAGGAGTCCTGCGCGGTGGTGTCGATCTGCTGCAGGATGTTGTTATACTGCGCCACCAGGTTCGCACGCGTCGACTGCGAGTCCGGATCCGCGACCGGAGACGGCGCGGACAGGCCTGTAAACAACGCGCCGCCGCCGATCGCGCCGATCTGGTAGGAGGCGTCGTCGTTCGTCGTTGTGATGGTGATCGCGCCGGTGCTGGCGCTGACCGTGGCCTGCAGGTTGTTCGGCGCCAATGCCGTATTGAGCTGGTTCAGGTTCGAAACCTGGCCCGCGCCGTAGCCAAAGGTGATGTTGGTCGCCACGCCGCCTGCGCCGGTCGCGCCGACCGTCAGCGTCTGGCCGGCCAGGCCGTCGCCGTCGATCGCCGAGGTGCCGAGCGCCGCGAGAGCGTGGGCGGAGCCGTCAATCGTCAAGCCGGCGGTCCCGGGAGTGAAGGTGATCGAGCCGTCTGCCCCGATGGACGAGGTGGCCCCGGACGCCTTGTCGATCGCGGCAAGCAGATCGCCCACGTTGTCGCCGATGCCGATCTGGTTGCCCGAGCTGGTCGTGCCGGCCACGAAGCTGAGGGTCGTGCCGTTGACCACCAGCGAATCGCCGGTGGTGAGGGCGGTGGCCAGGTCGTTCGACGAGCCGCTGGCGGTTCCGCCTGACAGCAAGGTCGAGGCGTTAATGGCAACGCCGCCGGCAGTCGTGTTGTCGCTGTTCTGGGCGGTGCCCGTGATCGCGCTCGTCGCGCCGCCCAACAGGTTGGTGGCCGATGCATTGGTCAGGCCGGCCGTGGTCACGCTGGACTTGCTGGAATAGCCGACCGGGGTCTGCAACACCTGGTTGGCGATCGACTTGGCGCTGTCGACGAGCTGCTGCAGCGAGGTGATGCCGGTGTTGGCCGCCTGCAGGATCTGCACGCCGTTGCCGATCGCGTCGAGCAGGTTGGAAATGTCGCTGGCGCGGTTGTTGAGGCCCTGCGCCGTGAAGTAGTTGGTCGGATTGTCGAGGGCCGAGTTGACCTTGTTGCCGGTGGCCAGGGCTTCCTGGGTGGTGGCGAGCAGCGAAGCGGTCGACTGCAGCGAGAGCAGGTTTTGACGGACTGCGGCCGAAAGAACGATACTGGTCATTTTTCATACCTTTCTGGTGTGAAACTAGATACGAGCCCCGACCTTCCTGATCGGTAGACCCGGCGACCGTGGAACCAAGTGGCTAACAAAGCATGAAAGGGAGCGGCGTCCGCGCGGCTGCCACCGACGGCGGCGCCGCGCCGTGCCGGTTTTCTCGCCTGGCGCGGCTGGCGGATGTGCTTGGCAGCGCTGCACATTTTTTCGGCGACCGGCGCGTTTACCCGGCGTTAACCTTGTTCGTAAAGGATCGCCCCAGGCTGGGCGAGTACGCTGGGGGATACCAGGCGTGTACAGGCCGACGCTGTTGTCGATTTCGCTGTAGTTGATCGCCGACGTCGGAAGCGGCAACGGAGGACAATATGGCTCTGAAAGTCGAACTCAAACCGCACGAGCGAATCATCATCGGCTCCTGCGTGATCACCAACACCGATCAGCGCGCCCGGCTTCTGATCGACGGCGACAACATTCCAATCCTGCGCGAGAAGGACATCCTGACGCCTGAAACCGCCGATACCCCGGCCAAGCTGATCTATCTGGCGGTACAGCTCATGTACATTTCGCCGGACCCGCAGAACAATCACGGCACATATTTCAATCTGCTGCGCGACATGGTCACCACGGTGCCGAGCGCCTGGCCAATCATCGAGGGTATCAACAACCATATCCTGAACGGCGAGCTGTACCTGGCGCTGAAGGAGACCAAAAAGCTCATCGCCTACGAAAAGCAGCTTCTGAATCAGCTCGAAGCCATGAAGAACGGGGGCGCGATCAGCACCGCCGCCTGACCAGAGCACGGCGACCAAGTTGAATCGCCGCCGCGCCTTGGAGCTCGGCCGCCGTCGTCGAATCTTATCTCGAAATACGCCGTCTATAGCGCCAGTGGCGGCGCCTCGACGTGCGGAAGGTCGGCGCCGGCCGATCGCCGCGCCCCGAATTCCAGCACCGCCGAAATCAGCGCATCGATGTCGCAAGTATCGGTGCGGTGGTTGACGATCGCCGCCCGTATCGCCAGCTGAC
>Ga0265339_10001075_pt1 | contig 20756 bp, 17 predicted proteins | sample 4CB219metaG_FD_202085 | JGI IMG/M metagenome (GOLD analysis project Ga0265339, IMG submission 202085) | Rhizosphere microbial communities from Carex aquatilis grown in University of Washington, Seatle, WA, United States - 4-CB2-19 metaG | ecosystem: Host-associated > Plants > Roots >... | reverse complement strand
AATCACGTAACCCGCGGCCACGCCAACATAATGGGTTCCGCTACTGTCCTGCGCGCCTGAAGAGTGCTTGGCGTCGACCATGCTCGCCGTCATGTCGCCGATCTCGACCGTACCGCCCAGGTTCATCCCGATGGTCTTCTCCACTCCCTGCTTTGCGATATAGTCGGCCAGTTCGTAGATGGCTACTACGGTCGCGCCATAGTTTTTCGCCACGGGTACCGCGTCCGAGATATGGTCGCCATGCCCGTGCGTCAGGAGCACATAGTCGATCTTCGGCAGCATGAACTGTTTTGGATATTTGGGGTTGTGCTCAATGAATGGATCGACAAGGACGCTAGTCCCTCCGGCGCTCTGGATCAGCACGGTCGCATGACCCAGCCAGGTGATTTTCAATCCCTTCCGCAATGCCATTGAATTTGCTCCCTGCTAATAGTTCTTTGGTTCCTGAGACCAGGCGAAACATCCATCTCGCCAGATGAGTTCTTGAGATGCCGCCCTTTGGCCAGTGACACTGGGCGGACACCGTGCGCCTCCCCAGAATATCCGCTTGACTGGCTCCCGGAGCAGGTATAGCTTTGAGCATTAAGGCGAACATATGGCGAAAACAGAGAGCCTCTTCCCCATTCTCAACTCCCAACCACGCCGCTCATCGCTGGCCCGCGCTGCGGACGCCGCGCCCCTGGACTCCATAGGATGCCTCACCGAATACCGCCCAATCCAAACTCGCTCCATGATCTCCAAAGTCGTCTCCAACCGCGGTCTTCCCTTTACTCACGCCATCAATCCCTATCGCGGCTGCGAGTTTGCCTGCCGCTACTGCTACGCTCGCTACGCCCACGAGTTTCTTGAGCGCACCCCGGAGGAGTTCGAGCGCAAGATCTACATGAAGCAGAATGGCGCGTGGCTGCTGGCGCAGGAGCTGGCCCGCCTGAAGCCCGGCACCCAGGTCGCCCTGGGCACCGCGACCGATCCCTACCAGCCCATCGAGCGCCGCCAGAAGATCACCCGCTCGCTGCTCGAAGTCTTCGCCAGGACGAGCGGGTTCAGCCTCGGCATCGTCACCAAATCCACGCTGATAGCACGCGACATCGATCTGCTTGCGGAGATCGCGCGCCGGCACAGGCTGACTGTGGCGCTCACGGTAACAACAATGAATGTGAGGCTGGCGCGGACGCTGGAGCCGCGTGCGCCCCGCCCCGACCTGCGCATGCGGACCCTGGCCCGCCTGCGCGAAGCCGGCCTGCGCGCAGGCGTGCTCTGCTCGCCCCTGATGCCCGGAATCACCGATGCGCGCCGCTCAATTGAGGCGGTTGCCCGCGCCGCCAAAGCCGCCGACGCCAAATTCTTCAGTTCCGGACCGCTTTTCCTGAAGCCCTGCTCCCTGCCAACATTTTTCCAGTTCGTCGCCGAGCACTTTCCCCTGCAGCTCGCGGCATACAAGCAGCGCTACGGCACCAGCGCCTTCGTCTCTGCCGAGTACCGAAAGCGTATGGGCGACCTGGTCCAGTCCATCTGCCGCGAGCATAAGCTGGGCAGCCGCCACGACGCTGATGCGGCGTTCGGCCAGCGGCCCATCGAACCTCCGGTGCTGCTGGAGACTCAGCCATGGCTGCCGTTTTCGTGATCCGCTCTCAGCTCTCGTGAACCACTGGGACGGACGGACGCGGCTCGACTGGTTTGGTAGTGATGGTTATCTTTGCCGGAGTCAGCTCTGGCGCATCCCATTGCGCAGTATCCTTGGTCGCCTCAATGTGAATTTCGCCGGGCCGCTTCATGCTCTGCACAATCACCTGCGCCAGCCCGTTGAAGAGTGACCGTTTGGGCGCAATATCGCTCTCCTGGCAGTTGGGATCGCCGTTCCCTACGCCGATGAGCTTGCCCGCGCCGGAAATGTTGAAAGCCACATTGTTCATGGCAGTGGGTACGATCCGGCCATCCTTGTCCAACACCTCGACCCTGATCATGGCCAGGTCCTCGCCGTCGGCGCCTATCTCGGTGCGGTCAGCGGTGAGGCGGAGCTGCGCCGCCGCGCCCGTGGTCTCGCGCTTCTCTACCAGCATCACCTTGCCGCCAAGCGATGCGCGCGCCTCGATCGCACCCGGCTCATAGCGCACCTTCCACTCCACATGACCCAGGTGCGGTACCTTCTGGCTGCCCTGGCTCTTGCCGTTGACGAACAGCTCTACCTCGTCCAGATTCGAGTAGACCCAGACCGAGATCTCTTCCCCCTCGCGTCCCTCCCAATTCCAATGCGGAAACAGGTGGAGAGACGGTTCGCTCTTCCACCACGCGGTGTAGTAGTAGAAGTAATCCTTTGGGAAACCACACATGTCCACGATGCCGAACTGCGAGTTGATGGACGGCCAGCCGTAGGGTGTGGGCTCGCCGCGATAGTCGAAGCCTGTCCAGGCAAAGCCGCCGGCTGCCCACTCGCGCGTGCCGAAGAAGGTCCACCATGTCTCAGGCGTTTCGCCCCACGGCACCACGCCGGTGTAGGAGTTCACCCAGTTGCGCAGGGGATCGGTGACGTAGATGCCGCGCGTGCTGATGGCGCTGGAGGTCTCCGAGCCATAGATGGGGCGCTTGGGGAAATCGGCGTGGTACTTGTCCGGCCGCTCCAGCCCGTAATTAAAGCCGACGATGTCGAACGCGTCCGTCACGCCATGGCGGTTGTCGCCGTTCACCGCTGCGGAAACCACGCGAGTCGGGTCCAGCTCATGGCATCGCCGCACCATCTCGCCGGCAATGCGCGCGCCCTGCTCGGCCATCGCCCCTTGAAGCTGCCACTCCTCATTGCCGACGGACCACAGGATGATGGACGGCGAGTTGCGATAGCGCTTCACCATGGCCTCAAGCTGCGCCATGCCTTCGGGGTTGGAGCTCATCTGGCGCGTCTCGCACATCATCATCACGCCCATGCGGTCGCAGGCATCTACCCACTCCGGCGTGGGCGCATTGTGCGAGGTACGCACGCCATTGCAGCCCATCTCCTTGAGCACGCCCATGCGGAAATATTGCAACCGGTCGGGTACTGCTGCGCCCACGCCCGCGTGATCATGGTGGTTGCATGTGCCCTGAATCTTGAGCGGCTTGCCGTTGAGGAAGAAGCCCTTGTCGGGCGTGAATTCCGCAGTTCGTACGCCGAAGTTGATCCGCTCGGCGTCGACTGCTTTCCCGCCGGACTCTACGGTTACGATGGCGGTGTAGAGGTTTGGATTGTCGGTCGACCAGAGTGCTGGGTTGGCCAGCTTCGCGGTCGCGCTGTAGCTCGCGACGCCATCTGCTGCAACTGTCTGAGCCGCCGCTTCCGCCGTGGCCACGGTTGCGCCGCTTACGTCCATGATCTTCCACGTCACCCGCGCGCTCGCCGGATCCTTGCCCTCGTTCTTCACCACGGTGTCCAGCGCCAGCGTCGCGGCATTGCCCTTCAACGCTGCTCGCACTGTCGATTCCCACTTGCCCAGATGCACCCGATCGGTCTTGATCAGCCACAGGTGCCGGTAAATCCCCGCGCCCTCATAGAACCATCCGTCGCCGAAGCTGGCATCCACACGCGCCACAATGTAGTTCATCCCGCCGTAGTGCAGGAAGTCCGTCAGGTCAAACTCGAACGGCGCATAGCCGTTGTCGTTGCGGCCGATGAAGCACCCGTTGACAAACACCAGCACATCGCGGAAGGCGCCATCGAATTGCACGCTGATCCGCCGTCCCACGTCGCTCGCCGGGATTTCGAATTCGCGCCGGTACCAGCCCACGCTGGTTTCCGGGTAGCGCCGGCCCAGCGGCTTGTAGCCGTGAGACATCTGCTCCGGGTCATTAACGAACGGTAACTCCACGGCCCAGTCGTGCGGCAGGTTCAGCGTGCGCCACTTCGAGTCGTCGAACTTCGCCTTGGAAAAATTGAACTCTCCGGTCTTGGCAAAGTCGCCTTGCCCGTAGCCGAAGCCAATATCCTTGGTGGGATCGATGCCGTTGCCGAAGGTGAATCTCCACCCAAAGTCGAACAGCAGCTTTTCGCGCGGCGCTTCCGCGGGCATTGCCGAATCGTTTTCCGCCAGTGCAGCAGTGGCGCGCGCCCACGCCGAGCGGCTCAGTAACGAGGAAGCCGAGAGGGCCATTCCCCCCGCAATCAGTTCACGACGATTAATGCAAGACATAAATCCTCCAGAGTTGGAGTTGGCTGCGAGGCCCGCAGCAAGCAGACTGATGAGCAAGGGGGAAGGATAAACCAAAGCGGTGGGCAATTGAAAGAAAACGATTCCAGGCCCACGCATTCCGGCCTTCAAACCGCATCGGCCGTGCCCCTCCCGGTCCCCGCCGTCGCTCCCCCGCCGCAGTAATCTCTTCGCGTCAGCTATGCTAGATTCAAAGAGGCAGACTTCGCCTTGGGAGAGATGGCCGAGTGGCTGAAGGCGCACGCTTGGAAAGCGTGTTTAGGGGAAACTCTAACGTGGGTTCGAATCCCACTCTCTCCGCCATAAGTAAATAAATGAGTTAGCTCAGTTTTCCTGCCAGTCAGCAAAGAGGACCACGTCGCCAAAGGGTCCCCCAAATGCCAATCAATTGATACCGCCGCCACGGGCAAGTATGTGAAGACAGCCGTGCCACCAATTTCCGGCGGGTTAATTCCGGAAGCGAGAAGAAGGCTAGAAGCGTTGCGCCAGCCTGAACGTAGCTGCGAGCGCTCGAATAGGAATTCAGGCGCAAATCGAGCAGACAGAGTCAGGACAATTTTTCTGCGCAAGTGGCTGATTTAGAAGGGAAAAACTGGTGGACCTGGTCGGGATCGAACCGACGACCTCTTCCATGCCATGGAAGCGCGCTCCCAGCTGCGCCACAGGCCCACTGTGCGGGATACGACAGCCTCTATTCTCGCCGCTCATCCCGCTTTCGTCAATTCCTTCCCTGCCCCAGCACGGCGCGCAAATCCCACAACCTGCCGGTGATACAGTGAACCCATCCTCGTTCCCGGAGGCCCACCAAGAATGCCGCTGTTGTCAACGTCCTGGGCCAGCCCCCCCTGTATTTGCCCTTCCCTGAACCCGATCCCAGACCCGGCGAAGTTCTTATCCACGTTCGCGCCGCCGGTCTCCATCCTGTGGTGAAGAGCCTCGCCAGTGGCACGCATTACGCCGCATGCGGCCAGCTTCCCATGGTCCCGGGCGTTGACGGCGTCGGCATCCGCGATGACGACGGTTCCCGCGTCCTGTTCGGTGTAGCCCGCCGCCCCTTCGGCACCATGTCGGAGCGCTCTGTCGCTCCCGTCAAATGGTGCATGCCCTTCCCCGAGGGCCTGGACGACGCCGTTGCCGCCGCCATTCCCAACCCGGGCATGTCCGCCTGGCTATCGCTCAAGGAGCGTGCCGGCCTCGCGCCTGGCGAGACCGTCCTTATCTCCGGCGCCACCGGCGTCGCCGGCCGCCTGGCCGTCCAGGTTGCGCGCTATCTCGGCGCCAAAAAGTTCATCGGTGCTGGCCGCAACGTGGACTTGCTCCACGCCGCCGCCGTCGACGCCGTCATCCGGCTTAACGAACCTGAAGACGAAATCCGCACGGCCCTCGCACGCGAGATCGAGCAGGGCGTTGACGTCGTCCTTGACTATCTCTGGGGCCGGCCCGCCGAACTGATCATCGAGGCTCTCGCCAAAGGCTTCCGGCCGGACGGGGCGCGCTCCATCCGCATGGTTGAGGTGGGCGACACCGCGGGTAAAACCATCACCCTACCCGGCGCCACCCTCCGCAGCATCGACCTGAGACTCCTCGGGAGCGGCTTCGGCTCCGTTTCGCTCGACCATATCTTCGACGAAATGCCGGCCCTCTTAGCTCTTGCGGCGAGAGGCGTCCTCACCGTTGATGTCGACCGGATTCCCCTGCGCAGTGTCGAATCGGCCTGGACCCGCAAGACTGAAGGCCGTCGCATCGTCTTTGTGCCGTAAGGTACCTTACCACCCGGGAACATTTTCCCTTTACCCGGTGTCTAAGCTAATAGCTACGCGGAATTTGGGCGCCAACCAGCGCAGGTTCGCATCTCGCGGACCCTAAATCGGGCATCGAAGCCCGGGAACAGATCCGCTCCGGCATGCGAACCAGATGCCCGCGTGGAGATGCCAAACCAGGCCGGTTTGCGGTAACGTGGGAGGATACGGGTTGCAGACGGATCTAACCATGGGGAATTTAGCCAGCGCGTTGTCGCTTCAAACAGAGGAGGCGGCCCTCATAGCTGAATTGCGCGCCGGTTCCGAGCAGGCTTTTGCCTGGCTCATCTCCCATTACCACCAGCCTATCTATTCTCTCCTTGCGCGCACCGTGCAGAATCGAGCCGATGCGGCGGATCTCACCCAGGAAGTCTTCGTCAAGATCTTCCGGGGGATGCACAATTTCCACGGCGAATCATCTTTGCGTACGTGGATTTACCGGATCGCGTTGCGTGAAGCATCGAATCAGCGGCGCTGGTGGGTGCGTCACCGGCAGCAGGAAGTACCCATCGAGCAGGAGATCAATGAGAGCGATAGTTCCGCTCCCATCCGGCTGAAGGAAATGCTGGTGGATCCCGCAGAATCTCCGTTCGATGCAGCCGTGCATGCGGAAACCCGCGCACGGATCGAAGCCGCGCTGGCGCAGGTGCCGGAACCCTTTCGCACCACGCTCATCCTGCGCGACATCGAGGGTTTTGTCTACGAGGAAGTGGCGGATATGCAGGGCGTGAATCTGGGAACGGTCAAATCGCGGCTGGTGCGCGGACGCGCCTGCCTCAAGGCCATCCTCACCGCCCAGAATCGCGACCGCCACGCCCCTGCCCACGACGCGCTCCAAGTGCCCCTCAGAGAGGAGGCAAGATGAACGGCTGCAGTAACGTGCAGGAGAAGTTTACCGAGTACCTTGACGGCCATCTTTCCGGGGTCGAGATGCACGTGGTTTCATCGCATGTCGATTCCTGCTCGAATTGCGCCTCGGAGTGGGCGGGTTTGCGTCGCATCCAGTCCGCGCTCGCCACCCTGGGCCCGGTTCCTGAGCCTGAAGATCTGCTCCTCCGTATCCGTGTTGCCGTCAGCCACGAGCGCGCCCGCCGCGCCCGCCGTCCGCTTGATGCCTGGAACCTCGTCTGGCGCAACACCATCGGCCCCTTCCTGCTCCAGGCCTCGGCCGGTTTTGCCTCCGCCGTCCTGCTTCTGGGCACAGTCGTCGTGCTCATCGGCATTGTCGCCGAGCCCAAGGCCGTGCAGGCCGGCGATGAACCTCTGGGACAGGCCACCGCGCCCCGCTTCATCTGCTCTATCGCCGGCACCGGCGACAACGAGATGGCTTCCCTGCCCGCTCCGCTCGTCGTCGAGGCTTACATCAATGACACCGGCGAGGTCTACGACTTTGAAATCGTCTCCGGGCCCAATGACGCCGTCACCCGCTCGCAGGTGGCAAACCTTCTCCTCGAGGATCGTTTCGAGCCTGCCCGCTTCTGGGGTCAGGCGGTCAACGGAGTCGTTGTTCTCAACTTTGCCGGCGTCTCCGTCCGCGGATAGAGCACCTTCCAGATCGATCCACGCAAGTTGTGCGTGCGCTATGCTAGCGGCCTGTCTTTGTCGCAAGCATGATACGCGAACACTGTTCCGGATAACTTTCCGGCGCCGCTGAATGCGCGACTCTGCTCCCCTCCCTTACAATCTCTCGAGGAATCCGGCGCCGCATGTCCGGCCCTTTGAGAGGTCAACAGTGGGACAAAAGAAGGTTGTGGTTTTGGGGGCCGGCCGCGTAGGCAAGGTCATCGCCGCCGATCTGTCGCAGGAGTTCGATGTCATCTCCGCGGACGTAAGCCAGGATGCGCTCGCATCCCTCGCGGCGCGCTATCCGGTAAAAACCAAGGCCGCAGATCTCGGCAATCCCCAGGCTGTCGCCGAGGCAATCGAACCGGCGGATCTTGTGGTGAGCGCGGTGCCTGGATTCATGGGCTTCAACACCCTCAAAACCATCATTGAGCGCGGCAAGAACGTCGTCGACATCTCTTTCTTTGCCGAAGACGCGTTCGATCTCGACGAGCTGGCCATGCGCCACGGCGTCATCGCGGCGGTCGATTGCGGCGTTGCCCCGGGAACTCCCGATTACCTGGTCGGCTCGCTCGTTGGGCAAATGCAAATCGACGACTTCGAGTTCCTCATCGGCGGCCTTCATTTCCGCCGCCCGGCGCCCGAACAGTATCTGCCCACGTTCTCACCCACTGACGTTTGGGAGGAATACACCCGCCCCGCGCGGTATGTGAGGGACGGCAAGCTCATCACCATGCCTCCGCTCTCTGAGCCCGAGTTAGTGGATTTCCGCATTGGCGGCCACGACTTGACGTTGGAAGCTTTCAACACCGACGGCCTGCGCACGCTCATCACTACCATGGACGGGCGCATCCCGAATATGCGAGAAAAGACTCTCCGCTTTCCCGGCCACATCGCCTGGATCAAGCGCCTGCAGGAAACCGGCGAGCCATGGATATCAGATAAATGGACTCCTCTTGAAGATGAGGACGAGTTCACAGCCATGCGCATCAACGTTCGCGGAACAGTGAACGGAATGCCAAAGAAGATCGTTTACACCATGTTCGTCACCTGGGATCCGGAAACCGGCATGAGTTCGATGTCGCGGGCCACCGGCTATTCCTGTACGGGTGTGGCACGCTGCGTCCTCGATGGCTCCTATAAGCGAGTGGGGATTTCCCCGCCATCGTACATTGGGGAAGCCCCGGGATGTGCAGACCGCATCTTTGCGCATTTGAAAGCGCGCAACATCCTCTTTGAGAAGGCCGAAGAATAGCTCTCAATTGGGTCCGCGGGCGTGGCACATTATGGCGAGATCGCGACTCAGAACTCCAGCCGCGACCTGAGCATCCGCAGCCTGTCGCGCGCAACCGGCAATTGCGTGCCACGCTCGTCTCTCAGCATAATGGTGACCCGCCCTGCGAACGACACATTGGCCTGCTTCACCCAATCCAGGTTGAGAAGAATGGCGCGGTGGATGCGGAGGAACCTGGCCGGCTCGAGTTTGCGCTCGAGATCGGCAATGGTCTGATCGACGCAATGCTCGCGCCCGTTCAGCACGGCGAAGGTGAGCTTCTCATGAGCAACGAAGTGGGAGATGGCATCCAGGTCGAGAAACTGGACGCGATCTCCTACGCGGGAGGCGACGCGGCGGGGAGGAGCCACCTTTTGACCGAGAATTGACTCCGCCATTTCCTTGAGAACCGCTGGAAGGTCCGGGTTCCTTTGCCACTCGGGTTTGACGACCGGGCGCAGACGGCCCAGCTTGGCCATTGCGCGATCCAGTTGCTCGGGTTCAATCGGCTTGAGCAGATAGTCAATAGAGTTCACTTCAAAAGCGCGCAGTGCATATTGGTCGTACGCGGTGGTGAAGATCACGAATGGCTGCACCGCCAATCGCGAGAGCAGATCGAAGCCGCTCATGCCAGGCATTTGGATATCGAGAAACAGCACATCGATTTCGGCAGCGCCGTTCAGGAAAGCAAGAGCCTGCGCCGGATCGGTTGTACTGCCGGAGATGTGGAGCGAATCGTAATTGGCCAGGAGCCGCTCCAGGCGCTCTACGGCGAGCGGCTCATCATCCACGAGATAGGCGCGCAGGGGTGTGGCTTTCATCGATATCACGATACCGCGGGAAGCGAGAGGCGGACGACAGTCCTCTCGTTTTCGCGGCGGATTTCAAGGTGAGCTTCGCTGCCAAGCAACAGCTCGAGGCGCGCTACAAGGTTGCTGAGGCCGTGCCCGGCTTCGAGCCGATCGGGCGAAAATCCGGGCCCATCATCGCTCACTTCAAGCCAGGCGCGGGCCGTGTCCGCGCTGCCTGCGACCTCAATCGACGTTCCTTCCTTTCGAACAGCGCCCACGTGTTTAATGGAGTTCTCCACTAACGTCTGCAGCGACATGGCAGGAACCCGGATGGAGCCCAGCGTGTCCGGAACAAGAATCTTGTAGCGTAGCCGCGGACCAAAGCGCGCTGCTTCGATTTCCAGATAATCGCGCACGATCTTCAATTCCTGCGACAGGGGAACCAGGCCGCTGTGATGCGCGTTCAAGGAAAAGCGCAGCAGCGATGCGAGCCTGCCGACCAGGTTTTCGGCACGTTGGGGGTCGGAAGGGATCAATGCGGAGATGGAGTTCAGCGTGTTGAAGAGAAAGTGCGGATGGATGCTCGATTCAAGGGAAGAGAGCCGCGCCTCGGCCAGCAATTTATTGGCGCGCTCCTCTTCCATCTGCCGCGTGCGTGCTTCAAGCATGGCCGCCTGCAGTCTGTAACGCATGGTCTCATAGGCGCTGACCGCCAGGCCGATGGTTAGCGTAATAACAACGCTGAATGGCAGAGACGCGCGATACTCTTGCCAGAACCTGCTTGTATTGTTGATTCCGATGTTGCACACCACAAAGGCTGCAAGCATGGTGCCGATAGACGCAATCAGCACGAGAGTGAGGCTCTGGATGAGAATGATGGCCCGCGGGAATCGGGACGTGAGGCGGAAAGAGATCCAGGGCAGAATGATGGTGCATGGCAGAGAAATGCACACTGAATAAATAAAGATGCTGAGGATATGTTGCGCGGGGCGCGACAAGTTGAGGTGACCCAGTGAGAAGAAGAGCAGCGCGATCAGAACGGTGGCGCCAGGAATCCAGAACAGGCTGGAATAGAACCAGCGATTCCCCATTCCGACTTTGCGGTCGCCAGTTGCGGAGCGCGCTTCTGTCCCTTGCTGGATGCTCATAGCTGGAAACGGACTCCCGCCGATGTGGCCGTTGCGTAGGGCGCCGAGCCGAACTCAGACGTCTTTGTCCCCCGCGGAATCTCGACGTGCACGTACGACGAGAAGTGATTGCCGAACCAGCGGCTGGCATCGAAGACGCCGGTATAGCTGTGATCGTCGAAGTTGGCGACGATGGCCCCGGAGATGCCCCACTCCTTCCAACCGGGACGTTCGCGCAGCCGCGCCTTACCCGCGTTCACGAAACCGTAGTGCTGGCGGCCCGCCGCCGTAGAAACTCCCCGATCGCGGTAGTAAGGAACATCAGGACGAGTATAGAACTCGCCGATGAACGTCATTCCGGCGGAGGTGAATTTGGCGCCGCACAGGACCGCCGCCTGCCGGCGCCACACAGCTTCGCTGTGCAGCTCCCAGGCTTGGCCAACGACGCGTGTAACGGTGAGGGCGCCGAAGGAGTCAGCGCCATTGTCATGACCGGCAATCAATGATGTGTCGAATCCGCGCACCAGAACGTTATACCGGAAAGCCGTTGTATCGTGCAGATTGGTATTGGCCGGCGCCAGCGCAGCAGTGGACCATGCCGCCGTGACAGCCTGCTTCCCGAGGATCCAGTCGGCCTTTACCAAGTCCCGGCCCTCATTGACGTTCAGGCGGTCGGTAGGATTGGTCGCGATGCGCGGCGGATCTAGCACCCCGGCCGCGCTGAACGCGTAGCCGACTCCCCAGAGCACCATTTTGCGGCCGGCCGTCAAATCAAAGTCTCCCAAGGAAACTGTGGCGTAGGTTTCCCGCACGCGCAATTGCGTGCTGGTATCTGAGGAATCGGCAGTGAGACCGATGAGGCTTGAGTTGAAGTTCCAGCGGCCACGCTCGCGAATGCCAACGGAAGGCTCCACCAGCAACTGGTTCAGCGCCGCGGGAACGGGCGCCGTCCGGCCCGCGTAGAAAGTGGCATCGTCGACTACAACCAGTGAATACCGCATCTCATAGCGGCTCTCATCTTCAGCGGGGGCGCTTTGGGCGCGGCACAATGCGCCGGTGAAGAGGAGTACCGGAATGAGGAACCTGCTGTTCATAGTCAGAACCTGTCGGCCCGGCCCTGGTAGAAAAGCTTGTCCGGCAGTGAGCGCGGCGCGGCCCCCGAGTACTCAAGCACGCTGTGGGAGTTGCGCAGGATCTCGTCGTACAGGGTGAGCCGCAGCAACAGCATCTGCCCCCCGATCACCCCGTATTCATCGAACGTGGCGGACTTGATGTGCTTGCCGGAAGTCAAAAAGTACTGTGCCTTCACGGGTCGAGCATCTTCGACGCGCAACCAATACAAGATGCGGTGATAGGTAGCTCCCTTGCGCCTGGCTGTAAGATCAAGAACGTAGCACTCCACGGTTCCCACCTTTTCAGCGCGCAGAAAGACGGGCGAGTAATCGGCAGCGTAGTTGGTGCGGGCCACGTCGCCATTTGAAGCGTCGCCGGTCAGCTGCTCCAACGGCGTAATCCGCACCGGGCGGCTGGCGTCGGGCAAGTAAACCCACATGTCGTCGCCCAGCATCAGGACATGCTCGCCCTTCTCGCGGGGGCTGAGGAAGTCGACGTAAGTTTTGTCTGTGCCCTTCTGCGAAACCTCGTAGAGATGCTGCTCATCAGCCTTCTCGGCGGCAAAGTCAGTGATCTTGACACGCACCACGTACGATGGCCACCCGTTGCGAAACCGGTCCGACTGCCGGAGCAGCGCTTCAGCATCCGGGGCGGGTGGCGCCGCGCTGTATGCAACAGCACAGGCAAACACGATCGCAATGAAAAACACAGCCAGGTACCAGCGGACAAAATTGTTGACGTTAGACATGGGCTAATGCCTCCGTAATGCGCAGTCGCGATGCGCGCAGCGCGGGCAGAGTGGACGCAAGGATGAGCGAGACGATGACCAGGAGCGATGCGCCGATCATGATTGCGGGCACGTGCACCACGTGGAAGGGTATGCCGACCGTGAATCCCGGCGGGGGCGGCAGGCGGAAATCAAGCCAGTTGATCAGCGAACCGGCCAGGTTTCCAACAAGGACTCCAATGACGGCGCCGAACAGCCCGAGCACACCCGCCTCCGCCATGAACATAGCCACGATCCAAAAATGCGGTGTGCCCATGGCCAGCATGGAGCCAATTTCGCGCGTGCGCTCAAACATCGACATGAGCAGCGTATTGACGCTGGACATGAGCACCATGAAGAAGACGATCACACCCATGAACAGGAATATTCCGTCGAACATGTTGCGAACTTGCTTGTAGTAGGTCGCCAGATCAATCCACTTCCGCAGCTCCAACCGCTGCGGCAGCCCTGCGAGCCGTGGCACCAATTCGCGGTACACGCGATCGGTATTCGATGTCGAGTCCAGGCCTACCACGAGATTGGTGACGCGATTGCTCTGCAGCAGCCTTTGCGCCGAGACCAGCGGAATGCGCATGTAGCGCGCGTCCAGTTCCGCGGCTCCGGTTTGCACAATGCCGGCGACCTGAACGTCAATACCGTTGAGCGCGCCATCTGAAGTAACTGCAAGCAGGGTGAGCCCATCGCCCACCTTCGCGTTCATTGAACGGGCCAGGCCCTTGCCGATCAGCGCTCCAACCTCTTCGCCGGACTGATCGAGATCGCGGCCCTCGATCAAGTTCGGCGTGAAGCCCAGACTTCTTTCCGCATTGGGATCGACGGCACTTCCCATGTAGACGGAGGATTTCTGGCCGTTTGACACCATTCCGTAAAACTCGATGCGCGGCGCCACGCCACGCACGTGGGCAATGCTCGAGACCCGCGTGGATGCCTGCCGCCAATCGTCAATGCCCGTGTCGAGCACGCGTATCTCGTCTCGCTGGAAGTGCTCGGCATTGAAGATCTGGATGTGGCCAAGGCCATTGCGAATCGTGTTTTCGCGCAGACCGTCGGTCATGCTCCGGAAGTAGCCGCCCGCGAGCAGCAGTCCGGCTACTCCTCCGGCAACCATCACAAGCGTCATCACCGTCCTGCGGCGATTGCGGAATACGTTACGAAAGGCAAGCAGCAAGAACTTGCTCATGTCCATCTCCTTTCATTGCCGCCTGAACGTCGCCAGGCGTTCCCACTGTGGAATCGGAGACCACGCGCCCGTCGCACAGGCGAACGATGCGCGGGGTGTGCTCCAGCAAACGCTGGTCGTGGGTTGAGAAGATGAATGTGAGACCGAGGTTGCGGTTCAGCTCGCGCATCAGGTCGATCAGTTGAGTCGCATTCTGGGTGTCGAGATTCGCCGTCGGCTCGTCGGCCAGCACCAGCGCCGGCCGATGCACGATGGCACGTGCCACGGCCACCCGCTGCCGTTCGCCTCCGGAGAGCAGATCGGGCCGTTGGGCCGCGCGCGGCGAAAGACCAACGCACTCCAGCGCTTCGGCGGCCCGCTTGCGCCGCTCTTTTGCGCTCATCTCGCAAAGCAGCAGCGGATACTCAACGTTCTCCAGCGCGGTGAAGACGGGGATCAAATTGAACGATTGAAAAACGAACCCGATCCTTTGCCGGCGCAGTTCCGCGGTCTGCTTGCGAGTCAGTCGGGAAGTGTCCCGCCCGTCGAGGAGAATGCGGCCCGACGTGGGCGAATCGATGCAGCCGATGAGATTCAGCAGCGTCGTCTTGCCGCTGCCGCTCGGACCGGCGATCGCCAGGAACTCACCCGTTGCCACCTGCAAGTTCACTTCATTCAGCGCTCGCACTTCACTATGGTCAAGCGGAAAACTCCGGCTCACGCGTTCCGCCATCACCAGGCTATCCATTTCGTACCTCCTGGGAAACCTTGCTGTTCTGCACTGAAGGTACGCGCAGATCTCCAGGAAGAAACGCCGTGTTGGATGAAGCCTCAGAGCGGCGGATGGAAGGCAAGAAGTTCGGGATGAACCGTAGGTCCTGGGGGAGTCCGATGCTCTTAAAACCGAATCGAGCTGCCGTTCGACTTTCGACTACAGCCGGGATACCCTCGTTACCAATCCCTCATGCGGTTCGGGGATGGATGGATAGCCGCTCGTAAAGAGAGAACCCGGTATTGGGATTTCTGGCGAAGCCGCTGCGAGGCTGGATTGGACAGGAATCCCGGACTCGCGGAGCGGCACTCTGCGATAGGACTCCACTTTCCATTGAACAAGGCAGGAAACAAATGATCAGCGGCTCGCCGAACTCACAGCGTACCCGATTCCGGCTCCAAGCGCGGCCGCTGTTGTACCGATCAGGATCTTGTCGAGGGCCGTCAATCCCTTTTTGCCTCCATTGGTCTCGATTGAGGTCACCTGAACCAGAATAGGCTGGTCCTCTGTTCCGTTCAGCAGCTTCCCGGTAATGATGACCTTTTGTCCAACGTAATGGGATATACCGTTGCCTATGATCTCGTACTTCACGCCGGTCTGGCTTGAGGACAAGTAGAAGTGGCCATTCTCAAGACTGATGAGCCCAATGTCGGAAAAATTGGGTGCGGGAGCGCCAGCAGCGCCTGGCACAGCCGAAAGGGAAACCGCCGCTCCGGGGCTCACGCGCGCCAACAGTGCGCCGTGGCTATTCGTCACCCGCAGCTCGCCTGTGAGAGCCGCCACTTCCACAGTGTTCTCACGGCTTACCGCTACGGTGCCGGATGTCCCGGGGGTGCCTGGCTGAATGCTCAGTCCGTTCGCCTCGAGCTGGAATGGGCGATTTGTTGTTAACTCGCTGACCCCGCGAGACAGGACGAGCCGATCACGAAAGAGCGTGCCACTTGAGCCGGCGCCCAGCTTGATCTCGGTTCCTTTGTCGAGGCGCAATGTTGCGGCAAACTCATTGGTTTCCACCGCGGTATTATCAAATAGCGTAGCCGTGCCCTTTACTGAATATCCGCCCACCCGGATTTCGCCGCGCGTACTCACCGTACCAATGGCCGAAGAAGCCGCAAATCCAAATGAAGACAAAAAGAGTACAGCCGCAACCACGACGGGCTTGGCGAACATGATGCTGCCTCCACAATGGGCGAAGACACTCGTCCACTCGTACTGCTCCTGTATACGCCAGGAAGCTCCGGTTTTCAAGAGTTAAACCGCCTTTGCTCAAGAACCTGCGTATCACGCTCGTCATACACCCACGATTTGACAGGTTTTTCCGAGGTGATAATCTGGTAAGCCATGTCCGACCGATCATCGCATACGCTGTGGGTTGCGAGCCGCATTGCGGTTGCGGGAGCCTGTTGCTTTGCGATCTGGTGTTCCTGGAAACTGGCCCGGGCGGACTATCTTTTCCGTTTGGATACGGAAGATTCCATACAAGCCGCCATTCAACTAGAACCGGATGCGTGGAGATACTGGATGCGGATTTCCCAGTTCGACGATACGCACGCAGAGCAGTTCCTGGAGCGATCCCTTAAGCTGGACTCCTATAATGCGCCCGCAGACATTGAACTTGGCCTTTACGCTGAAAGTGCCGGGAACTACGAACGGGCAGAGAAGCTCATGCTCGATGCGTTTGCTATCGACCACACCTTCGCAACGCGCTGGGCTCTTGCCAATTTCTACTTTCGCCGCGGCAACGAGGCAGGATTCTGGAACTGGGCCCGCACCGCTGCCAGGATGCCGCCGGATAGCGCGGGAGCCCTCTTTGAGTTGTGCTGGCGCGAGTCTCCGGATCCGGACAAGATCTCCACCGCCATACTGAACGACAACCCCAGGCTGATCCGCCAATACATCGAGTTTCTCTTTACTAAGAACCAGCTGCCGGCCGCAGCTTCTGCCGCGCAGCGACTTATTCGGGACGGCGATCCCCTGACCGATACCCCGCAGCTCTTAGCAAGCATCAACCGTCTAGTCGCTGCTCACGACGGGACTTCTGCGATTGGTCTGTGGCGCGCGCTCATTGCCCAGCAGTGGATCAATGCGGATGCGACACCCATCAACAACACCAGGTTCGCGCGCGATCCTCTGCCAGTGAGCTTCGACTGGACCTTACCCGCCTACGAAGGATTGAATTCCTGGATCGGGCCAGCCGGCCTGGAATCGGAGTTCACGGGTAGGCAGCCGGAATCCTGCACCGTCACGGAACAGTCTGTTGTCCTCTCACCCGGTGATTACTCGTTACAATACTCTTATCGCACTTCCGAGATTCCTCCAGACGCGGGCTTGAAGTGGCAGATCATTGACTCCGCGTCGGATAAACCGCTTGCGGAGTCTCGGGATCTCTCCAGCAACGGTGTGCAGGCTGCGATTCTGAGTTTCTCCGTGCCCAAAAACCTATCGTTGTTGCGCGTTCGCCTGGCTTATCAGCGCCCACTCGGCACCACGCGAATTGCAGGCAGACTCGTGGTAGCATCAGTCCAGATCCAGTCAATAAAGTAAAGAATATGCTCTGCCCCACTTGCGGAAGTTCGCAAACCCGCCTATCACAACATGCGCATGCGCTGGACGGCTTTTATCGTCTGCTCGGCCGGGAGGCGTTCCGTTGCCGCGATTGCCGGCGTCGCTTTTACGCGTCAAAGTCTGCCATGGCGGATCTGAATTCCCAAGACAAGAAGCCAAAGCACCGGCGTTCCCGGCACAAAAGCTCAGAATCGAAGAGGCGTAATTCAAAGCAATTAAGAATGATCGCCATCTTCCTTTTGGCATTCGCGATCTTTCTGCTTTTTCTCAGCTATCTCCTTTGGCGTAATCCTTTCAGGAGTTGACTGGCCGGTTTTGTTCCCGCGCGCTCAATCCCGCCGCCGAGTTTGATGCACCGGCACGCCAGTCTGTTCCAACCAGCCGTCCCCATGTCATGCTTGAAGTCCCATACCCGGAGCACATTTCAATTGGCCGAAGCTGCGGTGCCTTGCAGTTGCCGGCGATCTTCCGCTTGCGCCATATAGAGAAGGGCAAGCATGGCGAACATCCAGCCGGAAACAGCCGGGCGGGGGAAGGGATAATCCACGCAGGCGTGGAGCATGACCGCGATCAAGCCAATCCCCCATGGTCGACGAATCGCGATTGGAACAGCCGCGGCAAACGGGATCGACACGAGAAGCAAGAAGGGGATCCCGCCATCGGCGGCAAATTCCGCCCAGTCGTTGTGCGCATGGTTTGCGTACACATCGAAATCCACCATGGCAAAACGCTGATAGACCTCTGGAAAGGTATCCAGACCAAAACCCACCAGCGGCCGCTGTTTGGCCATGTCGATCGCGGCTACGAGAAACTCTCTCCTGCCCTCGAAAGGATCTCTATCCTGGAATCGCTGCCAAACCCTTTGCCAGCCCACAGCGAGCGTGAAAACAACAACCAGAAATGGAATGAGAGCAAAAACAGATACTGTCGCGCGTAACGTCCATCCTTTCCTGTGACGCAGGGAAGAGAAGAGGCCGAATCCGAGCAAAACCACGAGTTCCGCGGTACACATGATCGTGCCCGCCCGCGACGCCGAGCCCACCACCGATGCATAGAGCACTCCGGCTGCAAGCGCATAGCTCCAGGAATGCCTCCCTCTTCGTTGCGCCCACCAAAGTGCAATCGGCAGAGCGATTTCGACAAACTGCGCATAATTATTGCGATTGGGGAACGTCGCATACACGTCTGGATAGCCGGACGAGAACAGCCACAGGACTTCCCCTTGCGATGTAAAAAGTTGGGTCATGCAAAGGACCGCCATGGCCACAGCAAAGAAGAGGAATACATGAAGAACAACGTGGCGACTTGCCTGGCTCCGAGCGACAACCTGGACCAGAAAGAACACGCCGGCAAGGGCGCCCCATCGCAGCGCCGCCTGGCGGGTTTCAAGGCTTGATGCTGTGGTGTGAGCGACAACCTGTACGATCCCCCAAAGCGGAATCAGGTACACCAGCCACGCAGCCCAGCTTCGCGCCAGGTCTTCTCTGCCCTTTCGAATGCCGGCAATCAGATAGACCGCAACCAGTGCGTAGATCCCTATTTGGAAAGATTGGAGCGCCCAGGCTTCCTGTACAAACACCGTGGACGTAGCGAACATGAGCAGCCCAAGCAACGGCACGCCGAGGAATATTATGTTGCGCCGCACCGCTGGATCGTCCGGCTCACTGCGGCTGGCCATCGCGAAACTAGATTGAGCTGACAATGCGCTCATTCTAATCCCCCTCTCCTGGGCGTCAAGTTAGAGCGGCCGGTCACCCGCTTCTCCTTCAGTCGCGAAATTCTGTCCGTTGGGCCAATTTGGGAAGATGACCGTCCCGGTCAACGCCGAATTCCCGTTCAGGTTTCGCCAACTGACCGCGATCCTCGTCTCCGGGCTCTACCCCGCCGATAGCTCCTGTGTCCACGGACAGGAGTTCGGCATGAAGAGACGGGGAATTGTGCTCGTTCTGGGGATTCTTACAGGCAGCTACGCATTGCAGGCACAAACGGCGTCGATCCCGTTCAACGAGATCGAACGAGAATCGCGACCCCAATTACAGCGGGCGTCTGAACTCGTGGCCGCCTCGACTGCGGAAGGCTTTTCCTCCAGCTCAATACCGGCCGCTGCTATCGTCAACTCGCGGCCTACGCCCCCTGCCGTCCCGCCCATCGCAGACCGCAACTTCTATCTGCTCAATGGACTCCATCTAGGCATGGCTCTGTTTGACATCGGCATGACCCAGCATTGCATCGCCATTCACCAATGCAAGGAAGGAAATCCCCTCATGCCGTCATCGATGACAGGACAGCTCGGCATCACCCTGGGGCTATTTGCCTACAGCACAGGGGGAAGCTACTACCTGAAAAGGCATCACGCGAAGCCATGGTGGGCGCCCCCGGTTACAGGCATTTTGACCCACACCATCGGCGTCGCCTCCGCCCTCGCGCGCTGAAACAGGTCCAACAGCCGGACTCGCCGTCTCGATACGATGCGGAGAGTCTGGCTTTGTATCGCGTGAAGGCGAACTGGAGCGCCCCTGCTCTATCGCCTGCTTTCTTGCTTTGTTTGCGTTCTACACACTTGCTCCCAAAACATATTTCAGTTTGCGCGCAGTATCATAAATGCCAAGTCTCCCTCGACTTCTGGTTGAGACTCCGCTGCGGCTCGGGCAAAATGGGCGCTGGATCGGGCTCGACTCAGCTTCAGGCCGTTTTCGGCATGCACTTTTTTAGAAAGGGGAAGTAAACCTGGCGTGTTCGATGTGCACTATCACCTGCTATTTGGTGTAGACGATGGACCACAAACCATCGATGACTCCGTTGCGCTGGCGGAAGCTTCTATTGCGGAAGGGGTCACGCATGTTGTTGCTACGCCACACGCCAGCCTTCGCTACCCATTTCAGCCGGAGATCAATCACGAGCGGCTCGAGACCATCCAAAGGCGTTTTGAGGGCCGCCTGACTCTGGCGCTCGGCTGCGACTTCCATCTCTCCTACGACAACCTTGTCGACCTTGAGCAAGAACCATCCCGATATACCGTGAACGGCAAGCAGTACCTTCTTGTCGAGTTCGCTGAATTCTTGATCCCACGCTCGCTATCAGTGGTTCTCTTCCGGCTGCGCAATACGGGCATTGTTCCGGTCATCACCCACCCCGAGCGCAACCCAGCGCTCATCGCGGATCCGCAGCGGCTGGACGAATTGATCGGAATCGGATGCCTGCTGCAGGTTACCGCGGGATCGCTTTGCGGGGACTTCGGCCGCAAGGCAGAGTCGATGTCGCTGGACCTGGTGCGAAGAAATCTGGTGGATCTCGTCGCTAGCGATGCCCATTCCCAGAAATGGCGCCCTCCATCCATGCGCAGAGCATACGATTTGCTGCATAGCCGATTTGGCCAAACCACTGCAGACCGGCTTTGCCTGCACAATCCCCGCGCTGTCTTCTTCGGTGAGCAGTTGCCGCCTCAGCCGGAGACTTCAGACGTTCCCGTCCGCCGCCGTTCGCGGGCGGGTGGACTATTTTCGCGCTTGACTGGCAAATAGGGAACGACCACAAATACCCGTCCGCACTGAATCCACCAATCCCTCTCGCCGACCTGGCCGTTGACAACCGGCAGAGGCTGATACCCCCCGCTGGTCTCGAATAGGCTGGGA
>Ga0265339_10001074_pt1 | contig 20765 bp, 15 predicted proteins | sample 4CB219metaG_FD_202085 | JGI IMG/M metagenome (GOLD analysis project Ga0265339, IMG submission 202085) | Rhizosphere microbial communities from Carex aquatilis grown in University of Washington, Seatle, WA, United States - 4-CB2-19 metaG | ecosystem: Host-associated > Plants > Roots >... | reverse complement strand
TCCTTCGTGCTTCTTGTCTGGGCTTTGCTTCCGGCGATGGCCTTGAGTTGCATAACCCTTTTGAATCACCGCCATTCCCGACGATTCATATCTCTCGATCTTTTACGTCAGGATGGGATCAACGCCCTCTCGTTTGGCGGTAGCGGAAACACTTTCTATGTGTTCCACGGCGGCACCAACTTCGGCTATGGCGGCGATACGTCGACGACTTCCTACGATTATCGCGCGCCACTCGGCGAAGAGAGTCAACTGCGCCAAGCGTATTTCGCCGTGCGCGGGCCGGCGTCGTTTTCACGCACATTTGAAACGTTGATGGCGACCTCACAGGATGGCGGAAACATCGCCACTGTGTCGGGCGGGCTCAAGACGTATGTGCGCAAGTCCGCGAGCGACGGTATCGCAGTGTTCCTGGACAACCAGGGCATGGGCTCCGTGCAGACGCAGATCAAACTGAGCAGCCCCGCGATTCAATTCCCCGCGGGAAACACGCAGATTACTGTCGTTGCGAACGAAATCCGACCCGTCGTGGTCTCGGCGAAGTGGACCGCCAACGCGACCCTTGCGTATGTCGCGGCCAACGTGCTCGGCAAGTTGACCATCGGCACCAAGACTCTTTACGTCCTTCATGGGCGCTCGGGCGAGTCGGGGGAGATTGCTGTTCAGTACGGAACCGCGCCAAGCACAGCGCCCACGGATCCCTGGAATTGGGATGCGACCAGCAAGACCGCACGCGCGACGTTCACGTATCCGACCGGCGCCACCATCACCGAGCTTCCTCTAGATTCCGGCGATGGATCGTCGGCGACATTTCTCGTAGTAAACACGCCTCTCGCCAATCTCACATGGTTCACGGACAAGGCGCTCTATGTCGGCGCGACCTATGTCGACGACGATCTAAGCGTCCAGACGCCAATTACCGGCGGCAAGGTAACAGTCTACTCAGCAGACGGCCGCTCGGATGTGTCCGTACCGGCAGTCACCGCGCCTCAAATACCGGCGATTACGACCTGGCAATGGCGAGATGCCGCGGCCGAAGCCGCTGCAAGCTACGACGATTCGACGTGGGCTTCGTCCCCGCAGCCGCAGCCGTTCGGCGCCAACAACTTCCAGAACGGCTACGGTTGGTATCGCGCCAAATTCACGGCGGCATCGGCCGGTAACGTGACTGCTACCATCGGAGGCGGAGTGCGCGCGTCAGCCATGGCGTTTGCGAACGGCAAACAAGTTTCCCTCAACAACAACAGCTTCAGCTTCAGCAGCGTGGCGGGCGATAACATCGTGGCGATCCTCGCCAAGCACGAGGGCTTGGACAAGATGTACAACGTCACCGGCGCGACCGGCACCGGGCAATATGCGGGCATCTGGGGCAACGTCACGAATGGCATGGCCGCGCTCGCCTCGGCATGGAAGTTCCGCGGCGGCCTTGGAGGAATGGATGAAACCGCGGTGGTCGGTCTCGTCAAGAACTGGACGACCTTCCTCGGCGGCACCTGGGCGGATACGCAGGCGACCAAGAGCTGGCCGGCTTTCTGGCGTGGCAGTTTCAAGAGCCCACTTCAGGACGGTACTTTTGCCACGGTGGGCTTGCGCACCTCTGGCCTGTCGTCGGGCTCGGCGTGGGTCAACGGCCACAACCTCGGGCGTTTTTCGGGCAATACGTTGCTCTACGTTCCCGAGGCTTGGCTGACGGCCGATAACACCGTGGTCATCTACGATGCTTCCGGCAGCGCGCCGACAGGCGTGAAGCTCGAGTACGTCGAAACGCGCGCTCGCTACGGCGGAGCGGGCGCTAGCGGGACGGATGGCGGCGCCGGCGGAGCAGGGGCGGGCGGTGCCACCGGGGCCGGAGGCCGCACGGGCGCGGGTGGCAGCAACGCAGGGGGCGGGCAGGCGGGTGGATCCGGCGGCGCTGGCAGTCTTGCGGCAGGCGGCTCTTCCGGTGGTGGTGGCACGCATGTCGCTGGCACGGGTGGAACCGCAGCAAATAGTGGTGGAGCTGGAGGCCAATCGGCCGCGAGCGCGGGGGGATCGGGCGGTGAGAGAGGCTCGGCTGCAGGCGCTGGCGGCTCTGGCCCCAGCGGAGGCAGCACGTCTTCGGGATGTTCTTGCTCCTTGGGCGGGCATTCGAGCCCGCTTGCGAGCCACCTTGGTGCGTGGCTTGTGGTTGCCCTCGCGCTGCTTCTACGTCGGCGGAAGAGCGCAGGCTGATCTTCCCGATCAGGGCCTTCATTACAAGAAGGCGATATCGCCTTCTTGTTCACAACCGCGGACTCCCGGGTACCAGGCGACAGAGGTCATACAGACTTCACGTTGGTTCCCGTCTGAGCGGACTTCGTTCAGTAACGCCCCAAGCCCGATCCTGCGCGGCCCTTTCAGTTCTTCGTCGACACCGGCATGGGAGCTGTAGGCCCTTGGGGCCCCGACGTGACGCCGAATCCCGTCATGGGGAAGTTCTTGAACCCGAGGGTCAACGCCGGCGAACCGTCCTTCACGGTATAGTCGCCCGTAGTCGCACTCGTGAACATCGGATCTGCCACGACCGAGTGGGCATCGAGTCCGGCCGCTATCCACTGTGACCAAGTGAATGGATTGCTGCCTCTGTTGAGCCACGTGCAGAGCCTTGGATCCTTGCCGGCATTGTAGAAGACGTTGTAGTCGAGGGTTTCTATCTTCGCTTTGACGTCGGTGCTCAGATTGTTGATGCTGTAGAAGGAATAGACAACATCGTCGACCACGATGTTGTTCTTGACGATGTGGTTGGAGTTGTCCCAGGGACTGTGGATATCGATGACGGCCCCGTTGACGAGGATGTTGTTGACGTACGTGTTGTACCTGCTCCACTGCACCTTGAGGCCGCCGCCGATGAGGAGATTGTTGGTCTGCATGTAGTTCGACGACTGGTCGTCGAGATCGATGCCAAACATGGGAGCTGCAATTTCGAAACGGTTGTTTTGGATGGTGGTTGTGTCCACGGCGTCGAGCTTGGTCGCGGTGGGATCGTTTTGGAAGAGGAGGTTGCGGTCGCGTCCCCAAGCGTTGAGGGGACCGTGGTCGCTGGTCTCGAGCACGGCATCGTAGACCCAGTTCCACTCGACAAGATGTCCGCCCCAGCATCCATCGGAGAAGTTGATGCCTGCACGGGGCATCTTGTGAATGGTGTTGTGCCGGATGGTGTTCTTGCTCGACATCGACGTCTGGACGCCGGCCACCTGCTTTTCGAATCGGCCGAAATTGTACATGGTGTTGTTCTCGACGAGCGTGGCGGCTGGGTAGTCGTCGGTTTGCGGGCCCGGCGTCTTGTCGGTGCACGTCGGCGCGTTTCCGTACGACTTGGCAGCGCAACGAACCGCGCTCTGGAGACCGACAATCGCGACGCAGCTCGCGCCCGCATCTTCGAAATCGCTGTTGACGACGGCATTGTTTCGGTTGTGACCGCTCATGAAGACACCGTTGCCACCGACTTGATCGAAGAGGCAGGAATCCACTCGGATGTTCTCGGCGTTGGTCATGAACACCGTACCGGCGCGAGCGATGGCCCAGTCTCCTTGGAGCAGGAACTCGTAGGGTTTGCTGAAGAGCGTGCGGTAGGTTCCCGTGAAGGTGAGGCCCTTGAAGGTAATGTACTGGACCGTCGCCGTCGCTGACGTCCCGACCACTCGGAAAAGCTCGTCTTGCGATGCCAGCTCGATGGTCGCGCTGGTCAGATCGGTTCCCGCGGGTGGATAGAAATAGAGCTGACCCGTGGATTTCTTGTAGTACCACTCGCCGGGAGCATCGAGCTCCTCGAAGATGTTTTCGACCATGCGCAAGTTCGTGTTCATGCCCTGGCCCCGGTTGTTGTCGCCTACCCATTTGTAGGTGACCGTCGAGCCGCTCTTTCCGGTGATGATGAAATCGTTGCCGCCCCATTGCGAATCGTGCTCGGCCCGGATGTAACCCGGCCCTTCGGTCGGATCGGCCCATTTGCCGACGTGGGTGGCGTCGATGCAGTCGGCTGCGTGACCGTCGAGTATCTTGGTGGCGTCGTAATTCGGATAGCGCGCGAGCACTTGGCGTTTGCCGTTCAAGAAGAGCTGGTCGACCTTGAGGTTCTTGTCAATCGTGGCTACCTGAATGGAGCCCGAAGATACCGACCAGGTGGGTGCCACCTTGATGGCGCCGCTGATGACCGGTTTCTCGGTTCCATACGCGGCGTAGACGATCGGCGCGTTGGCGGTCCCGGAGTTCGAGGGCCCGAACTCGACGGGTGCGCTGAGGTAGTACGTTCCCGCGCGCAGGTTAACCGTCACCGGCGTATTGTTGGCCTTGCGCGTGTCCGCCAAATCTCGCGCGGCGGTAATCGTCTTCAATGGATGGTCGATCGATCCGTCATTGGCATCGTCGCCCGACGGAGAGACATAGATTTGTGCGCCAGTGAGGGTGCCTCCGGTTCCAGCCGTGGCCGTGCCTCCGGTTCCGCTGATGCCGCCACTTCCGGCTCCGCCTCCGCCGCTTCCAGTGGCGCCCCCCTTTCCGGTTGCGCCGCCCGAGCTGGTCGCACCACCAGCGCTGGTGGCGCCACCAGAACTGGTCGCGCCACCCTTCGCGGCCACGCCGCCGGAGCTGGTCACGCCGCCGGCTCCCGTCGTGCCTCCAGCGCCCGTCGTGCCTCCGGCGCTCGTGGCGCCGCCGGTGTCCGCGTGCCCGCCGGTCCCTGGAGCTGGCGTGCTGCTCCCGCTGCAAGCAATCAGAGGCGCCCCGACCAGCATGGCCAGTAGCAATGCCGTCCCTGACGGAATTCTCTTGGAATCGTTGATGTCCTTACACATGGATCCTCCTGGGCGACCGAAGCCGCTGATAGACAGGCGCGGCCTGGGATTTCAGTCCAAAAATCGTAGAGATGGTGTGAGGTTTGTCTTCCCGAGCTCACTGATCTGTCGCGTCAATGGGAGCCGCTTGCTCGGCGCCCAGTTCGGGGCGGCGATTTCTTGAACCGAAATGCAGGGGTCCTTACCTCTACTTGTTGTTAGGCTCGCTGGCGCCTGGTCCGGTGGGAAATGTCTGGCATAGCCAATTCACGAAGATGACGTTTTTGGAGACCCAAAGAATGAAGAGCTCGATCTTGGGGTGCGGCATGGCGCCGGCCAGGGGCATCGAAGATCTCGTCATTTCCACCGATACATCACCGTAAGCTATGGTCACTCAGCATCCTCACGCGCCGTTATCCCTGGTGGTCACCCAAGACCGCCGAGCTGCTACCGATGGAGACGTCGCGCGGGGCATGATGATGGGTGACGAATGGGCCATTGCCGAGACGTGGCGACGGTTCGCGCCCATGGTGCTCCGGATGGCGAAGCGGATCTTGGGCTCACAGTCCGAAGCTGAAGACGTCGGGCAAGAAGTTTTTTATCGCGTGTTTCGTAAAGCGAAGTTGCTGCGCGAGCCCGACAGCTTGCGTAGCTTTGTCTACGCGTGCGCCATGCGATCTCTCAAGACGGAGTTGCGCCGGAGGAAGCTGCGCGCATGGTTGCACTTCGACAAGCCCGAGGTGCTGGCCTGCTTGGGCTCCCGGACGCTCGACGTAGAGTCTCGCGATCTTTTGCGCAGATTTCACGGCTTGCTCGAGAGGCTAAACGCGCGCGACCGGCTGGTGTTCGTTCTGAGGCGCATGGAATCGATGACCGTGGAAGAGGTCGCCGCATCCATGGAGATCTCCGAGTCTACGGTGAAGCGCTCGATGACACATGCTTCGAATCGCTTGTCGCATTGGATCGCTGCCGACCCCGGTCTGGCAGGTCTGCTCGACGGAGAGAGGTGGGGGCAATGACAAAGATGAGCGATGAAGCCAAGGCATCGCGCGCTCTCGCCACGTTGACCGAGCTCTATGCCGAGAGTGTTGAAGCCGCCACTTCGGCGGAGCTCGACCGAGGGCTCGACGCGCTCTTGGCGCGTGCTGCCTCGGGGAGGACAGGCCGACCCGGGCTTGTTCGGTGGTCCTTGGTTGGCGCCACAGTAGCATTGTCGACGCTGGTTGCCCTGCAGGTTACGTCCGTTGTTCAAAAGCGCATGCGTGCGCTTGAGCCCGCCACGCTTGCCTATAGCATCGATGGCGGCAGCGTTCTGGAGGGTGGCTATTTGCGCGAGTCCGGGCACGCCGGCATCAATGTGCTGTTCAACGAAGGGAGTAAGCTAGCGCTTACGCCGGGCACCCGCGGTCGCCTCCGCACCGTCGACCGGGAAGGCGCGCTCGTGAACATTGAACATGGAACCGCGTCTTTCCAAGTCACGCCGAGCAACAGCCGGCGATGGCTCATCGATGTCGGGCCATTTCTTGTTACGGTCAAGGGCACTGTCTTCACGGTCTCGTGGGATCCTCTGCGCGAAGAATTCGAGCTCAGGCTCAAGCAAGGTCATGTCGTGGTCAGCGGCCCTGTCTCGGCGGGTGAAATTGCGTTGCGGACTGGCCAGCATTTGGTCGTGAACTTGGCAACCTCGGCGACGGTGATTACCGAAGACAAGCCCGGGCAAGAGAGTGATTCTATCGCTGCTCCGGCGCAACAATCGGTTGCAACGCCGGCCGTGCAGCCGCCGGGTGCAATCGAGAAGCCCGGAGGGCGCAGCCACGCCGCGGTCTCTGTCCCGGCACGTCCTACCAAGGCGGTAGATCTGCTCCCATGGAGCGACGAGCTGGCGCGCGGCCATTGGGACCGCATCCTCGAGGACGTCGAGCGCATCGGTGTCGAGACGACGCTTAGCAAGGCGTCCAGCAAGGATTTATTCGCGCTTGCCGATGCGGCTCGCTACCGGCGGCGCCCAGACCTGGCTCGTGCGGCGTTGCTGGCCGAGCGCCAGCGCTTCCCGGACTCTCCGCGCTCACTCGATGCGCTCTACCTACTTGGTCGGGCGGAGGAATCGCGCGAAGGCGGCGCAGTCCAGGCACTGGGGTGGTACGACCAGTATTTGGCCCGCGCGCTAGGAGGCCCATTCGTCGGGGAAGCGCTCGGCCGGAAGATGATTCTCACGGATAAATTACAAGGATCGGCGCAGGCTCGGCCCATCGCCGAGGATTACCTTCGTCGATTTCCCAAAGGAAGTTATGCCGGATCGGCGCGCGCACTGATTCGCGTGCAGTAATAGGGTCCCGTGAAACGCTTCTCGTCCGCCATGCTCTTCTTGGCATTCTTTGCCTGGGCGTGGCCCCTGCACGCCACTACCGTGGTCATCGTGCGGCCACCGAGCCCCTCCTCCGCTGTGGCCGAGGCCGTGTCGCGCGTCCATGGCGAATTGTTGTCGGTGGGTCTGGAGGTCATGCTGACCGACCGTCCAGTCTCTCGCGAGCAACCCGATTATCGAGCTTGGTTAGGCCAGGTGGCAGCGGGCGGCGCTCGATCGATCATTGATGTCATCGGAGATGAAGCTTTGGTCGCGGTCGACGTTTGGATCGTCAAATCGCCACCCGGACGGTTCGAGGTCACGCGGATTGCCGCCGAACCGAACACTGCCAATCCATCGGAAAGGCTAGCACTTCGAACGATCGAAGCTCTGCGCGCAGGTCTTGTCGAGATCGATTTGGCGGCACGGCTGGCGCGGGGCGAACCCCTGCCCAAGCCATCGCCGCCCGCCGCCCAGGCCGCCACGGAGGTCGCGCCGGCAAAGGAGCGCGTGCGTCTTGCATTCGAGATAGGCGCAGCAGGTCTGATGAGCCTTGACGGCGTCGGCCCTGCGATTTTGCCCACGGTGCGGGCGGCGTGGGCCGCTCGTTCGTGGTTTGTCCTGCAGGCCGCTCTGACGGGTGCAGGCAGTAGGCCTACGGTTACGACCACGGCCGGCCATGCTCAGGTTGCTCAACAGTATGGCATCTTAGGCACATGCTTTCGCCTTGGTTCAGAACGGCGGTTCTGGCCGTTCGTGGGGTTGGCCGTCGGCCTGCTGCACACCTCCGTCGAAGGTCAGTCAGGGGTGAGCCTGGAAGGCCATGACGTCGACCGATGGTCCTTTCTGTCGGAGGCGAGCTTGGGGGCGGGGCTGCGCTTTTCTCCTCGCTATTACATGGCGCTGGCGGCGCACGTTCAGGTGGCCGATCCGTACGTCGCGATTCATGTCGCGGATGCCATCGGGGCCACGACCGGCAGGCCCAATCTTCTTCTGACCCTTACCGTCGGTGCGTGGCTATGAAGTCGTGGACCGTCCTTGGGCTGCTCGCCATCGTAGGCCTGGTTGTCACCACGATCAGTTGCCGCCGTACCGACGTGTACGCCGTGACGGCCACGACCTCGACCGACGACGGTGGCGACGCAACCGGCGCGGATGTCGCCGGTGCGGAAGCCATCTACGTTGCACCGGACGGCGATGACTCGAATCCCGGCACTTTTGCCGCTCCCCTTCGAACCGTGGCAAGGGCCCAAGAACTGGTGCGGACCAAGAATGGCGCGATGACCGCTGACATCGCGGTGTACCTGCGCGGCGGGACCTATCCACAGACGAGCACGTTGACGTTTACCAATGCCGACTCCGGCAGCGGCGGATTCTACGTCAGGTACATGGCGTACCAGAGCGAGCGGCCGCTTATCACCGGAGGCCAGCCGGTCAAGGGGTGGAAGCTGTTTGATTCTTCCAACAACATCTATTCGGCAAGCGCGGGCTCGACGCCTTTCCGACAGCTCTACGTCAACGGCGTGAAAGCCATCCGCGCGCGAAGTCCGAACCTCGGCTCGGATGGCGCCGCCAACTTCTATCGGCTTTCCAATTACGACACCTCTGCTCACAATGTTCAGGTCTCGAGCTCGTACGTGTCCAACTGGAATAATCTGACCAAGGTCGAGATGCATTTGATGACGGCCTGGGTGGACAATACGCTTCGAATCGCATCGGTTACGACGTCGGGCAATACCGCATCGATAAAGTTCCAAAGCGCAGAAGACGCCATTCTTTTCGTGCGACCCCGGCCAACACTCGACAACTTCAATAAGGGACCGGCGCGAGCCTTCTACTTTGAAAACGCCTACGAGATGCTCGATCAGCCCGGAGAGTGGTACCTCGATGAGAGCGCGAGTGTGGTTTACTATAAGCCACGGACCGGCGAGGACATGGCGACCGCCATAGTCGTCGTGCCGATGGTCGAGACGATTCTGAGCGTGAAGGGTGCGAGCACTTCGGATCAAGCCAGCTACCTTTGGTTTCAGGGCCTGACGTTCGCGCATTCGACGTACATGCGTCCGAGTCAGTATGGCTTTCTCGATTTCCAGTCGGGTCAGTACAATTTGACGGCACCGGCGAATGACAAGCAGACCGTGGGTCGACCGAATGCCGGCGTCAGCGTCATGAATGCCAATCACATTCAGTTCGAAAGAAATATGTTCGCCCAGATGGCGGCCACCGGCCTCGATTTCATCTCAGGCACGCACGACGATGGAATCGTCGGCAATGTATTCACCGAGATCGGTGGCAATGGCATCTCCATCGGAAAGTTCACCGTGGACGAGACGACGGAATACCACGTCCCCTACAATCCTGCCGACAAGAACGAAATCTGTACGAGCGACACCATCAAGAACAACTACATCCACAATGTCACGACGGAATTTCAGGGTGCCTCGGGTATCGCCGGCGGTTACCCGCGGTACACCGATATCGAGCACAATGAAGTAGACGGAGCGAACTTCACCGCGATCATTGTCGGCTACGGGCTGACTACTTCGGCCAACGCGATGGCGGGCAATAAGATCGACTACAACAATATCCACCACGTCCTTAATGTCCTTGGTGGAGGAGCTGCGATCATCACGATCTCGAATCAAAGTCCATCGTCCGAGCTCCACTACAACTACTTTTACGACTTCGCGATGTCCGAATGGGCCGACTACGCTACGGAGTCGATCTTCCTCGATGACGGCACAGTCGGATACGACGTTGCGCACAATGTGATGGACAGTCCCCAAGCATTCCTGGCTTCCACGTCGGCTGGGGCAAATACCGTAAGCAAAGACAACGGCCCTGATGCGGACGGAGCCCAAAACACGATGGCCGTCGCCGGCATCGAGCCCAGCTATTCCGATATCAAGAACCTAACCATTCCCGCTGCGACGTTCTGACGGTGTGCGAAATGCGGCGAGGCAGCGTCTGGCGTCTTCGCTGACGATTGTTGAACCGAAATGCGGGGCGGCCTGCGTCTCCATCACGCTTCGGTCGCCAGTGTGACTTCGGTCGACCTATTTGGAGGCTCTCCTGATGAAGAATTTCGTTCCACGCGTCGTTGTCGTGCCTTCCCCCCTTGCGAAATCGAGCCTTTGCCTAGGCCTTGCCGTCGCGTTGTCCGCCCTGATGGGTTGCGGCGCGCCGGCCCGGTCGGACGGAACCTCGTCGGCCGGTGGCAACACGAGCACCGGTGGCTCGACGTCGGTTGGCGGAAGCCCAGGTTCCGGCGGAAGCGAAAGAGGGAGCGGCGGCACTGAAAGCTCGGGCGGGGTAAGTGGTCTTGGCGGCGTGGCCGCGGGAGGTAGCGGTGGGGCGACGGATTCGGGTGGCAAGAGTTCGGCCGGAGGTTCGGTCGCTACCGGAGGCAAGACCGGCCTGGGTGGGACGACGACGACTTCCGCTGCTGGGGGCACCAGCGGCGGCCAGACGGGGGCGTCGGGCGGTAGCACCGGCGCCGGCGGTACGAGCGACGCGGCTGGCGGTGCAAGTGGCACCGGCGGCTCCAGCATCACGGGAACCCTACCGTGCGATATCTACAAGTCCGGCAACACACCGTGCGTGGCGGCCCACAGCACGGTTCGCGCTCTCTACAGCTCGTATAGCGGAAAGCTCTATCAGGTCCGGCGCGCGTCGGACAAGACGACCAAGGACATCCCCCTCCTTGCTCCTGGAGGCTTCGTCGACTCATCCGTGCAGGATTCGTTCTGCTCCGGTACGACTTGCACCATCTCGTACATCTACGATCAAACCGAGCTGAAGAACGACCTGCCGCTGTCGCCGCCGGTACATTGGTTGCCGAATGGTGGAACGGAAGCGGTCACGGGCGCCGGGAAGGGCGACGCCAAGGTGGGCGGTCATACCGTCTACGGCGTCTACATCCGCGCAGACGCCGGGGGGAGCGGGGGAAATACCTATCGGAACAACAAGGCCCAGGGCCTCGCCAAAGGCGACGACCCCGAGTCGATGTACATGGTGGTCGACGGAAAATATTACAACGGTCGCTGCTGCTTCGATTACGGCAATGTCGAGACCGACGGCAACGACGACGGCAATGCCACGATGGAGACGCTCGAGTTTGGAAGCATCTTGGACTGGTCCCACGGCTCGGGCGCGGGGCCCTGGCTCATGACGGACTTGGAAAACGGTGTATTTGCGGGGGGACAGACGAGTGGCACGGTTTCGGCCAACACCCCGATCGTTGCCACCTTCGTTACGGGCATGGTCAAGGGATTTTCTGGAAATCGCATGGTACTCAAGGCCGCAGATTCGCAGTCCGGCACTCTCGCTATCAAGTACGACGGAGTCCGTCCTCCCGGCTACAGTCCGCAGAAAAAGCAGGGCGGCGTCGAGCTGGGAACGGGAGGAGACGGCAGCTCCGGCGGTTGCGGAACCTTCTTCGAAGGAGCCATAACAACGGGCGTTGCGTCCGACTCGATCGACACCGCCATCCAAGCCAACATCGTCGCCGCGGGATACGGGCACTGAGAGGTCGTCTTACGAGAGCACCCCGCTATGGCCCAGCCTCAACCGACCGGCGGCCGCAGGGGAGGGAGGGGCCGGCAATGGGGGCTCGCCAGCGGAAGTTCCTCTACGATCTGCCGTCGACGGCTGGGCAGGGCTCGTGCTCGTCGAGAAGTAGTCACGCACCGAATCGAAGAGCCACTTTGATCGGCGCGGATCGAGTGTCTCTTGCCGCGGAAATCGGCTCAGCGTACGAGCAGAAAAGGGCGTTTCCCTTCCAAAACCACTTTTTTGTTTGTGAACGCCTTTTATTAATCTTGCCGTTTTGGCAGGATACGGTCCGCCTACCAAGCTTGGTCAAAGCGCTCTGCCGTGGAGCTCGGTGACCGTCAAGGCACACGGCAATCGACAACAACCACCGCTCGTACACAGGAGCCAACAATGACGACCAAACATCCATCGAGCCCAAGGAGTTATCGCGGTATCCGGTGCGCATGTCGAGTACATGCCCTGGCGGCCGTAGCGCTGGGGCTCGTGTTCTTCGCCGGTGCCGAGGTGGCGCGCGCCGGTACTATCTCGATAGACGCCTCGAAGCAGACGGCAGGAAACCCGCACTTTTGGTCTGCCGCCTTCGGCACCGGCAGGGCCGTGCTCTCGCTGCGGTCAGATTGGCAGACGCACATCAAGATAGGAAATCGCGAGCTCGGCGCGCAGCGCCTGCGCGGCCACGGCCTCACCAGCGACGACGGTACCAACAACGAAATGGGCCTCTACAGCGGTGGCACCTACAACTGGAAGAACCTCGACACGTATCTCACTGCCATCACTTCGGCCGGGATGCGCCCCATTATCGAGACCGACTTCATGCCCACGACCCTCGGGAGCTCGTCGAGCGATGCCATGCACAGCCCGCCCAAGGATTACAACGCCTGGAAGAGTTACATCACGGCCCTGGTCCAGCACTGCGTGGACAAGTACGGCAAAGATGACGTGGCGAACTGGTACTTCGAGATATGGAACGAGCCGAATTATCCAGGATTCTGGGTCAATTCGGACATGAATGCCTACTACACGCTGTACGACAACACGGTCGCCGCCATTACCGCAGTGTTGCCCAACGCGCTCGTAGGAGGGCCAGCGGCGACCGATACCGAACCGATCTCTGCCTTCCTGGCCCACTGTAAGAGCAAGGGGACGCCCGTGACCTTTCTCTCGTCGCACAACTACCCCGGTGGAGGGGCAACCGGCGCCACGGCGGACCCTTCCAACCTGGTCAGCGACAACAACACCCGGATCAGCGCCATCACGGGTAATGGCTATACGACCTCGGCGGTGAAATCGTTCAACACCGAATGGAACTCGTCTTACAGCGGCCAGGGCGGCCAGGTGGGCGATGCGACCAACAGCATGGATAACAACTGGAATGTTGGGTTCATCATCAAGGCCGCCAAGCTGCTTTCGGACAAGAATTCGGGCGACACGGCGGCGATCGACGTGTTTTCCTACTGGGTGCTGACGGACGTCTTCGACGAGGACGGTGGCACCACAGGCATCCACATGACATCGATGAGCAACGGGAACACTCCGTTTGGTCAGGTGTTCGGTCTAATGACCTTCCAGGGCATGCGCAAGGCTGCCTTCAATGCCTTCAAGTTGCTCAACTACACCGGTCCCAATAGGCTCATGCTCAGCGGTGGCAGTGACAACAGTGGCGGCATCAACGGTATGGCCACTACGTCGGCCTCGGGCGATTCGCTGCAGATCTTGCTCTACAACTATAACAACACGCTCAACACGGCGAGCGGCTCCGGCGATAGTCAGGCCATCAGCGTGACGAATCTTCCGACGGCACTTGCCGGAAAGGCCGTCTACGTTACTCAGTACGTGGTCGACGAGAAACACAGCAATCCGTACAGCGTGTGGGTCACCCTGGGCAAGCCCGCGAGCCCGTCCGAGGACCAGTGGCGACAGATGCACGCCGCGCAGCACCTTTCGGCTACGACCGCCCAAAAGACCCTGACGGACGCCACTTTCAGCACGACGGTGACGATGCTGAAACAGTCTGGGCTACTCCTCATCGTCAGCGCCAAGCGCCCGTTGATGGGTCGCGACGCGTTCGTCGAGATCGAGGGTGAAGACTTCGACGGCCAGGACAAGGTCACGAAGGAAGACAGCGGTGATAGCACCCTGGGACAGTCCATTTCCGTGACCAGTGGCGGCTATGTCTACTTCGAGAACGTTGATTACACGGACGACGGTGTGGACAGTGTCCAGCTGCGCGTAAAGGCCGACGCCGACACGACGGTGGAGCTGCACCAGGATGCGCAGGACGGCACCTCGCTCGGCAAGTGCGCGGTAACCGCGTCGAGCTCGTGGGCCACGCAGACCTGCACCCTGAGCCAGAAAGTGACAGGCGTCTCCAAGCTGTACCTCGTCTTTGCCGGCGCGGCCCACCTCAATTGGTTGAAGTTCCAGAGCAGCTCGAGTCCAGGAAGCGGAGGCTCGGGAGCGGGTGGTAGCGCGGCGGGTGGCAGCAGCGGCAGCAGCGGTAGCAGCGGCAGCAGCGGCACCTCGAACGGTGGCGCGAGCGGCAGCTCGGCCGGCGGCGGCAGCGGCCGCGGCGGCGCCGCTGGAAATGCAGCTGGCGGGGCCGCTGGTAACGGCAATGGCGGCGCGGCCGGTAATGGAAATGGCGGAGCGAGCAGCAGCGGCAACGGCGGTTCCAGCAGCAGCGCGGGAAACTCCGGCGGCTCAGCAGGCAACGGGAACAACGGCAGCGGTGGCTCGGGAAGCGGCGGCGTTTCGGGCGATGGCGGCTCGACGAAGACGGGTGGCAGCTCGGGCTGTTCCTGCCGCATCGGCGATGCGCGCGATGGCTCCTCGGGAGCGCTGGTGATCGTTGGATTCATCGCCGCCGCGCTGGGACTGCGTCGGAGCCAGGTCCGTCGTCGAATGCCTCGGTATTGAGGTCAGGAATCTGAGCATGCGAGGCACTGTCGGCAGACTGATCGTCAGTGCCTCTCTGTCCATCGTTGCCTCTGCGTGTGCGAGCAGCACCGTCCGAGTCGGCGATTCCAGCGGCGGTGCTGGCGCAGGGGCAGCGAGCGGATCGGTTGGCGGCTCGAGTGGCTCGAGCGCCTCGGGGGGCTCGGGTATTTCCCTGACACTTCCCCCGCCGTCTGACGGCTCGGTGACCTCTTCGAACGACGGCGAGGCTGCGTGCACGAACGGTGACGCCTGTGTCTGCTCGACGTTGCAGGTCGCGGTCGTGGGAAAGCCGGGCGTCTGGGGCGATAGCAGTGATTCGGCTTTTCAGGATTGGCTCAGCTCGAACAGCGCCGGAACCGCGAAGGTCGACAACTACCTGAGCAAGCCGACGTTCACACCGGCGTTCTTGGCCGGTTACAACCTCGTCATTCTTGCAGGCCTTGGAGACGACTCGAATAACGGACCTTGGTGGACGTTCAGCGCATCGGAAGTGGCAGCCTTTCAAGATTGGATCGAAAACCAGGGTGGCGGCGTCATCTCGCTAAGTGGCTATTCAAACGACGGCAACGAAATAAACGCCAAGAATGCCCTCCTGGCGTTTTCCGGCATCGCCTACGGTCAATCGATCAATTCACCACCCTGTGCCATCGCGAAGTGTCCCTATCAGTGCAACAACCCGTATCAGATCACCGAATTCAACCGAACCGATCCCGTCATCGAGAACCTAAGCCTCGGCGTCCAAATGATAGGAATTGATGGGGGCCGTCCCATCAGTGCACCTGCGGATGCTCACGTTGCAGCGACGACAACGGACGCATCGAGCGTCAGAAATTGGCTCGTGGGAAAGATCACCGGAAAGGGGCGCGTGCTCGTGTATGCCGACGAGTGGATTACCTACACGAACCAGTGGGCTGGCACGAATCAGAACAACGACCCCTCGTGCAAGGGCTCCTCGCCGCAGGATCTCTACCAGACCGCTCAGTTCTGGTACAACATGATCCACTGGACGCAACCGGGCGCCACCTGCTTTACGATTGTCGACACCACGATCTGGTAGCCTGGTAGCGGCTATCTAATGGGTGTACCTCCGGTCGGGCGGAGTTTCCGTTCGGTTAACACTTCTATCGGACGGGGAAGCAGGCTTGACACACTCTCGCGCGCCAACGAGGATCCGATTCAGGAAGTAGCGCAAAGGCCATCGGGCCAGCGGCGCGATGTCTCTCCAACAAGAAGGCTAGGACCATGGAAATCAGCGCGAGAAACCAGCTCAAGGGCAAGATCACGAACATCGTTCGCGGTTCGGTCAACGGGGAGGTCACCGTGGACGTTGGCGGCCAGATGGTGACATCCTCCATCACCCTTGCATCGATCGACCGACTGGCGTTGAAGGTAGGCGATTCCGTCGTCGCCATCGTCAAGGCCACGGACGTGCTGATCGGCAAGTAGTTCCGGCGATCTCGATTTCGCCGGGACATCGCTGCTCGATCAAACTTCCCGCTTCAACCGGGAATGGTCACTCCATCCTGAATCCCACGAGGCCAATGCGTAAACTTTAGTTTCCTCATGTCCTGATAGGTTGACACCGCGTCCTGTTTTGGGAATGCTGTCGCCATGGACGCGAAAGTACGTACCGCCGTCAAGGCCACGAGACAGCGGCTGGAAATCCAGCAGCAAGACTTGGCTGAGGCCATCGGCGTCAGTCGCCAGACGCTTAGCCTCATCGAGGCCGGCGAAACCGTCCCTTCAACGCAGATTGCGCTCGCTTTGGCCCGCGAGCTTCGCTGCCGGGTGGAGGATTTGTTCAGCCTACGCAGCGACGGGCAGATCCTAGAGGCCGAATTTGTTGGCGAGGCCGATTTCAGCGCCAAAGACACGCGCAAGAAGCGCGTATCGCTGGGCTGGGTCGCCGATCGCTGGGTTGCCCGATCACTTGAAACCGACGAGTCCTTGGCTCTTGGCACTCCGGCGGACGGAATCGCGACCTTGTCGAGCGGGAAGGGCAGGTCAAGGGCGAAGGTCCGGCCCCTGCGCGACGTGGAATCACTCCAGCGCAATCTTTTGGTCGCTGGCTGCGATCCCGCCCTTGGAGTGCTCGGGCGCCACCTGGAAGAACGTTTTCACGGTCCGCGCCTGCACTGGATTGAGAAAGCCAGCCGGCCCGCACTGGAGGAGCTCGCATTGAAGCGCGTGCATATCGCCGGGATGCATCTGCTGGGGCAGGGGAGTGCGGGCGACAACGCAACGGCCGTTCGCGAAAGGTTCGGAATGGAGTCGATGGTTCTGGTCACTTTGGCCGCCTGGGAACAAGGATTCGTGAGTAGACCCGGGCAGAAGTACAAGAGCGTTGCCGACATGGATCGAAAAGGCACGCGCATCATTGCGCGCGAACCTGGCGCGGGCGCCCAAGAGCTGCTCGAAGGCGTGTATCGCAAGGCGATCCGCCCTTGGAAAGATGACACCGCGGTGGCCATCGCTCGCGGGCACCGAGCCGTGGCGCAAATGGTGGCCGTGGGGCTGGGTGATGTCGGCGTGGCTACGCGATCGGTCGCGGCGATTTTCGGGCTGCACTTCGAGCCTCTGGCGGAAGCCCGCTTCGATCTAGTTTTTCCAGCGGCTATTGCCGCGCAAGTACAGGTACAAGCGTTGCTCGATTGTCTATCGAGCGCGCGTTTTCGCCAGGACATCGCCGGTATGACTGGCTATCAGACCGCCCGCACAGGCGTAGCTCAGACAGAGGGACGAGCATGAATCGTCGCAAGTTTTTCCGAATGTTCTTGTCTATCGCCTGTCTCGCCACGCCTTTCCTTTCGGCACCAGCCCGTGCGGCTGAGTCAGGAGAGTTGACCGTCTATGCGGCCGCCTCGCTACGCGAAGTGTTCCAGAACATCGCACTGATCTTTGAAAAGCAGCACCCGAATCTCAAGGTCCATTTCAACTTCGCTGGCAGCCAGGACCTTCGCGTGCAAATCGACCAAGGCGCCAAGGTCGATGTGTTTGCCTCGGCCGACTGGAAGCACATGAAGCCGCTGGCCACCGAGGGACTGGTGGTCGCGCCCACCGTGTTCGCGCGCAATCTTCCCGTCGTGGTCGTTCCGAAGGACAATCCGTCCAAGGTGGCCACTTTCGTCGATCTGGCCAAGGTCAAGCATCTGGTGGTGGGTGCGCCCGAAGTGCCGGTCGGCGCCTATACGGAAAACATCTTCACAGCGGCCGAGAAACTCCAGGGCAAAGTCTTCGCCGAGAAAGTCCGCGCAAATGTGCGCTCGCGCGAGCTGAACGTGCGTCAGGTTCTGACCAAGGTCGCGATGGGCGAGGGCGACGCGGGAATTGTCTACAGGACCGACGCGCTGACCATGCCCGACAAAGTGGAAATCATCGAGATTCCCGCCTCTATCAATGTGGTCGCTGAGTACCCCATCGCCGCACTCCAGGCTGCACCCCACGCCGACTTGGCGCGCGACTTCGTGAAGCTGGTGCTGTCCAAGGAAGGCGCGAAGGTTTTCAGTGCGGCGGGCTTCGGCACGGCCGAGGCACAGGCGAAGAAGTGATAGGCAGGTTTCTCTCCCGGTCGACGAGCCGCAACCTCTATGGCGTTGTCATGGTTGGTCTCGGTGGGACTCTCCTGCTCTTCCTTGTGCTTCCTTTCGTCGCATTGCTGCTCGACGGTGGGCCTGATTCCATTTTGCGCGGACTCGGCTGCGCGCTCACCTGGCCGGCCATGCGCCTGAGCCTGGGAACCAGTCTCACTTCGGTTGGTCTGGTCGTGCTCGGCGGCACGCCACTGGCCTGGTGGCTCGCGCGCTCGCGCTGGCGCTCGGCTCGCTGGCTGGAGATCCTACTGCAACTTCCGGTGGTCATTCCCCCGGCTGTCGGTGGCATCGCGCTGTTGCTCGCTTTTGGTCGGAGAGGGTTGTTCGGCGGTGTCCTGGAACGCTTGGGCTGGTCGCCTGCCTTCAGCTCCATTGCGGTAGTCATGGCGCAGGTTTTCGTCTCGGCGCCGTTCTACATGCAGGCCGCCGTGCAGGCGTTTGGCCGCCTAGATCGCAATCTGCTGGCGGTGGGACGGAGTCTCGGTGCCTCCCCGCCGCGGCTTTTCTTTCGTGTCGCCTTGCCGCTGGCGCGTCCGTGGTTGATCGGCGGCGCGGCCATGACGTGGGCGCGTGCGCTAGGGGAATTCGGCGCCACCCTGATGTTCGCGGGTAACATGACTGGAAAGACGCAGACCTTGCCTCTCGCCATCTATACGGCCTTGGAGCTCGACATTCACACCGCGCAGGCGCTATCGCTCTTATTGGTCGCGTTTGCCTTTGCGCTGCTTCTCTTCCTCCGCCGATTCAATCGCAATCTCGAAGTTTCGCGAAAGACGGCCATGCCATGAGCGCAACTTCCTCTCATCTGTCGGTCTCCATCGATGCCGAGCTGGGACCATTCTCGCTGCAAGCCACGCTAGAGGTCGGGGCCGAGCCGATGGCTTTGGTCGGACCCAATGGATCAGGCAAGACCAGTCTGTTGCTCGCCATTCTGGGACTGATCAAGCTCGAACGCGGCCGCATCGTGCTTGGCGACGAGGTTCTGGTGGACAAGGATCGCGGCATCGAACGCCCAACGGAGGATCGCCACCTGGCTTACCTGCCGCAGGACTTTGGACTCTTCCCGCACCTTACGGCCATCGAGAACGTCGCCTTCGCGCTCGCCTGCAGCTCGCCGCCCAAGAATCGAAAAGAGCGGCGTGCGCAAGCCATGACCTGGCTCGATCGCTTCGGGCTCGGAAGCCTGGCCAATCGCAACCCTGCGCAACTGTCCGGAGGCGAGCGACAGCGCATCGCCTTGGCCCGCGCCCTTGCATCCTCGCCCAAGGCCATCCTGCTAGACGAGCCCACCGCCTCGCTCGACATCGAAGCTCGCGTCGAGGTGCGCGCGTTCTTGGCCGAATCCATTCGTTCGCTTGGCCTGCCCACCATCCTGGTCACCCACGACGTCATGGACGTTGAAGCGCTGGCGGGACGCGTGGCCGTGCTCGAAAAGGGGCGCGTCGTGGGGTGTGGATTGCCTGCCGACATTCGCAAGTCCCCGCCTACGCCCTTTGCCAGCAAGTTCCTGTCGACGCCAGCGTCGGAGGGAGTCGTCTCGATCCCCGATCCCGTCATCGACGGACAATTTCGTCACAACTGAATAGGAGGTCTCTGCCATGTCATTGTGTCCTGCTCGCAAGTTCCGACTTGCCCCCGCCGCCTTCGGCCTGCTGACGGCTTGGTTCACTCTGCCTGGATGTGGGAGCGATTCAGGGGGTACCCTACTCGATGCCGGGAACGCCGCCGCGAAGGATGCGCCGGCCAGCTTGGACATTACCGCCCCAGGATCGGATGTGGCCGTGGCCGAGACTTTCCCCGTGGATACCGCCCAGATCGATGCCGCTTCGGTGGATCTGGCCGTCGACAAGGGGGCAGCCGTCGATGGCGGAGGCATCGACGGTGCCGCCCTGCCAGCGTGCGCGTCGCTGGTGAATCCTCTGTACATCATGACGGGCGATACTCAGGTGCCAGTGCTGCAAACGCTCGGAAAGGCGTTGCGACAGAGCGCGAATCCCGTGACCCTGGTTTGGTTCGCCACCGGCTCTTGCACCATCATCAATGCCGTGTACGCCGGCACGCCGCTGACCCAGGTGCCATCGTATATCCCCGCCGATCCCAACTGGGATCCCGCGACGGGTGCGGTACCAACTTGTGCCCTGGAGAGCGGTGGCCACAACATTGACATCGGTATTCCCATCGTCTTCCCCAGCGCGTGCACGACCGATTCGCCGCCTGCCAATCTGGGTGCCTTTACCGGCCCGGCGCAGTCCATGTTATTCGTCGTACCTCGAAGCGCTTCACCCGAAGCCATCAGCTCAGGCCAGGCCAAGCTGGTGTTTGGCCAAGGAGCGGCGGGCAACGTCGTGCCGTGGATCGATCCAAATTTCTATTTCGTTCGCCCGACCACGAAGGGGACGGAAGTCAGTCTTGGAGCCCTGATAGGCCGGTGTAGCTCTCATCGTGGCGTGAAATTGGCGGGGATTCATTGTTAGACCGCCCGAATCGACACGACGTTATTGAGAATCGTAATCTCGGTCCGGTAGGTAGCGGCCAGCATCGCCCAAGCTTGAT
>Ga0265339_10001073_pt1 | contig 20769 bp, 18 predicted proteins | sample 4CB219metaG_FD_202085 | JGI IMG/M metagenome (GOLD analysis project Ga0265339, IMG submission 202085) | Rhizosphere microbial communities from Carex aquatilis grown in University of Washington, Seatle, WA, United States - 4-CB2-19 metaG | ecosystem: Host-associated > Plants > Roots >... | reverse complement strand
GTCGCGCGGCTCGTCGCCGACCAGCAGCGTGCGCACGATGCGCGGCGGCGACGCGCCGATGTCGACGATACTGATGCTGTCGGACAACTGGTTGACTACCCAGACTTCGCTGTCGGTGCGCGCCGCCACGGCGACTGGCTCCAGCCCGACGGGAATCGAGAGCAGCGGCGCGACGTCGCCGCCGTTGACGGCAAACACTTCCAAGCGCGCGTCCGGCGTGTTCAGCGCCAGCAGTCGATTGCCGCTCGGCGTCAGCGCCAGCGGCCGTACCGGTCCGGTTTCGAACGCGACGAACGCCGCGCTGCGCAATGGCGCGAGCAGCGCGAGCAGCAGGACGCCCGCGATCGATGCGCGTTGGCCGGTACGACGTGGCATCGAACACTCCCACCAGATCGGTGCTGCTCTGGCAAGTAGCGGCGGGGGGGGCAGGTCGACATGGCCCGCACGGCTTGCATGCGCGCGGCACTGGCACGCAGCTGCAACTGCGCCGCTGTAGCTTCATCAATCGCGGCTGAAGCAATCGGATGGTTTTGCTGCGGCATAGCCGTTGCGTGTGCGGGGCGCGCGGGGAATGGCGAAGCGCGACTGTTGTGGCGCCGCCGTTGCTGGCCGGAGGGGGAAGAGATGCGGAATCGTCGACGCGCCGTACAGGCGACGCACGAACGCGGCGCGCCGCGTTCGTGCGTTATGGCGCGAGAATGCCGGATCGCGGCGCTGTTTGGCTTTCTGACATTGTTCGGCTGCGGCGAGGGCGCGGGGCAGGGCCAGCGAGAGCTACCGACGCCGACCGCCACAGCCGCCGCAGATGCGACGACGACCGCTGTGCCGATTGCGTCACTGTCCGACCTGAACAGCGACGGAAGGCGGACATCCTGACGGCGAACTACTTGTCGAGCGACATCTCAGTGCTCTTCGGTCTGGGCAACGGAACGTTCACGCCGGCGTATGCGTTCGCGACCGGTGAGTGTCCTACAACGATTGCGGTGGCCGATCTGAACGAGGATGGGCGACCCGATGTGATCACCACCAACGATTACGCTCTCGGGCTGACGATCCTACTGAGTCAGCCATGAAACGATTCGTCGCGCGGACGTGACTCACCCGGCGCATCCCGACGGACGGCGCTCGCCGAGCCGGTCCGTTGGGTGTATGGCCGGTGCGCGATGCGGCAACCCAACGTTCTCCTCATCCTCGCCGACGATATGGGTTACGGCGACTTCGGTTGCTTCAACGGCGGTCGCTCGCAGACGCCGACGCTGGATCGGCTGGCCGGCGAGAGCCTGTGCCTGACGCAGCACTACTCGGCGTCGCCGGTGTGTGCGCCGGCGCGTGCGTCGTTGTTGACCGGGCGCTATCCGCATCGCACCGGCGCGATCGACACGCTGGAGCTGCGCGGCCTCGACCGGCTGGCGTTGCGCGAGCGCACCATCGCCGATCTGTTGCGTCCGGCGGGCTACGTCACCGGCTTGGTCGGCAAGTGGCACAACGGCGCGCTCGACGCGCGTTACCATCCGAATCGGCGCGGTTTCGACGAGTTCAGTGGCTTCTGCGGCGGTTGGGCGCCTTACTTCGGCTGGCATCTGGAGCGCAACGGCGTCGCGCTGCGCGACGACGGCCGCTATCTCACCGACGTGCTGACCGACGACGCGATCGGCTTCATCCAGCGCCACCGGCGCGGGCCGTTCTTTCTGCATCTCGCCTATAACGCGCCGCACTATCCGTATCAGTCGCTCGATGCGGATCTGGCGCCGTTCGCCGAGTCCGGCGACACGCTCGCCGTGCGCCACATCTACGGCATGCTGCGCAGCATGGATCGCGGCATCGCCCGCGTCCTGGAGGCGTTGGATCGCGCCGGCATCGCCGACGACACCCTGGTGCTGTTCTCCAGCGACAACGGCCCGCAATTCGGCGGCCAGGGCGAGATGTGCAGCGACCGTTTCAACTGTGGCTTCGCCGGCGCCAAGACGCTGGTCTACGAGGGCGGCATCCGCCTGCCGATGCTGCTGCGCTGGCCCGCCGGCCTGCCGAGCGCTCGCACGGTTGAGTCGATGATTCATTTCACCGACTGGCTGCCGACGTTGCTCGCCGCGGCCGGGGCCGAACCGCCCGCAGATCTCGCGCTCGACGGCATCGATGTCCTGCCGGTGCTGCGCGGCGAAGGCGGCCGGGTGCCGAGCCAGCGCTTCTGGCAATGGAACCGCTACACGCCAGCCGGCGAGTGCAACGCCGCCATGCGCGACGGAAAGTGGAAGCTGGTGCGTCCGGCGATTGGCGCGCTGATGGCGGTCTCGCCGGCGGACTTCGCCATGGACGTCGACGCCAAATACCACCCGGAGAAATACCCGGACATTCTGCGCGACGCGCTGCCGCAAGCCGACTCGGCGGTTGCCGCGCCGTCGCAGCTGTTCGATCTCGATGCCGATCCGTCCGAGTCCTGCGACCTCGCCGCCGCGCATCCCGATCGCGTGCTGCGCATGGAGCGAGCCCTCGGCCGCTGGTTCGCATCGGTCGAGCGCGATCGCCGCTCGATCGCGCGGGCCTGAGTGCGCGGGGACACGCGTGCGCGCGTGTTCGGCAAGCGTTCGCGTCGCATCGCAGGCTCGCTACGAGTCTGCCGCGTCTGCCGCGCGGGCACCCGCGCACTGCGCGCTCATGAGCGCGGATCTGTATCATCTGCGGCCTCTGAGGTCGCGCGAGATCACTCACCGAATGCAGGGTCGCTCCCTACGCCGGGCGCGTCGCGCTTGCGCCACACGCTGGCCAGCCAGGCTTGCTGCTCGCGCGGCAGGCCGGGCGGCCGGTAGTAGTGGTGCAGCTCGTCGAAGCCGGCGTCGGTCAGGTAGCGACGCCACGCGGCGAGATCGTGGAAGGACCCGTAGCGCTCGTGATGCCAGCCCTCGTCGTTGGCGCCGCGCGGGTTGGACGTGAAGAGGACGCCGCGCGCCTTCAGCGTCGCGTGGAGCTCGCGGAGGACGCGCGGCAATTCCTGGCGCGGCACGTGGAAGAGAACGGCATTGGCGAAGATGCCGTCGAAGCGCGCCGGCGGAAGCTCGAGCTGCAACAAGTCCTGCTGCCATACCTCGCAGCCGCTGTAGGCGCGCGCCATGGCGACGAAGCGCGGCGCGCCGTCGAGGCCGACTGCGGTGTGGCCGGCATCGCGCAGTGCCCGTAGATCGCGACCCGGCCCGCAGCCGAGATCGAGGATGCTGAACGGCGGCGTGGCGTCGATCGCCTCGAGCAGGGCGTGCAGGTTCTGACTGACGTCGTGATCGCGCGTGCCCTGCCAGAACGACTCGGCCTGGTCGTCGTAGTGCCGCAGCGTGCCGGCGCTGATGCGCGCCAGATCGTTCGGGCCGAGGCGCGACGTCATGCGTCCGCCGCGTGCGCGATCGCCAGCCTCGACGACCGTTGCGTGCCGGCGTCGAGCGGCTCGAACGCATCGAGGACCATTCCCGCCGCGGTGACGGCGCGACGAAACTCGGCCTCGTAGGTGACGCGACCGAAGTCAATCGTCGTGGCAAAGCGCAGCAACGGCTTGGCGAGCTCCAGGGCGCGCGAGCGCCGGTGCTCGAAGGTCTGCGTAAAATAGATGCGACCGCCCGGGCGTAGCAGCGTCTGCGCATGGCGCAGCGCGGCGGGCGGATCCGGTAACAGCATGAAGCTGCCGCTGAAGTACGCCGCATCGTACGGGCCGCCGCGATGGTCGTACACCGACTCGTGCCGCGCCTCGATGCGCGCCGAAAGGCCGCATCGCGCGACGGCGCGGTGGCATCGCTCGACGTAGGCGGGGTCGATGTCGACGCCGACGACGTACAGATCTTTCGCCGCGACGGTCTGCGCGTGTGCCAGCAGGGCGCTGCCGGTGCCGATCCCGACATCGAGCAGCCGGCAGCCGACCGGCAGCCGCTCGAGCACGGCGCGATACCAGTCGGCGGTCAGGCCGACGATCGCCGCATCATAGATCGCGCCGCGCAGGCGCGTCACGACTCGCATCCCTTGCACCGCGCAGAGTCGGACGCGGCTTGCAAGACATGCGATCGCCGGCGTGCTGATCAGGCCGAGGCCGTTGGGCGACCCGACTGACGGAACGTATGCATCAACCCGGTCACGAGTGCTGGAAGGTCTTCGAGACGGTCTTTGCGGAGGAGACCGTCGACCGACCCGGCGCTGACCTCCGGTGGCTCGGCGAGCCCGCGACCCGACAAGGCGACGAGGAGTGCATCGCCGTGTGTCTGGCGTACCAAGTCCACCGCATCGATGAGCTCGATCCGCGGGATCGCGGTGCCGCACATGACGACGTCCCACCGGACGTCATCGGCCAGCGTCTCGGCCAGATCCGGCAAGGTCGACACCCGCTTGGCAATGGGCCGAAACCCCGCGTGGGAGAACGCGCGTGCAATCAAACATGCATCGTCGTCGCTCTCCTCGATCAGTAGCAAACGCAACGCGTCATTGGTCATGCGCGACCTTTTGCGTGCGCGCTCCGAGCATGCAATTTCGCAGTTTCTTCAGCTCATATGCTGCGTAGTCTCGCAGGTGAAGAAGCGTACATGGCAACCGTCTGTGCTCCCGCGCTCGCCAGCGGGCCTGGAAGGCGATCTGGCTCTCCGATCCTCCGCCATCTATGCGCCGCTCCGGCGATGGCACCCCGAACTCTATCTGCGCAAGCCGCGAAGTGTGGAGATCGTGACCGTAAGAGATGCTCCTCGAGTTCCCGCGCTCGCCAGTCCTTCCCAACCCCGGGGCCTGACTAGACGAACCTGACTTCCGCTTGGTGGAAGGCAGCGGTGCATATGGAGGTCCGCTGCGTCGTTAGTATTCGTCGGAGCCTTGCACCCAAATAAATGATTGGATGTCGATCATATCGCGCGGCTCCAAATCGTGGAGGGCCTCGCGCACCGCGGCCGCGAAGCTCAGGACTTGATTATAAACGTACTGCGACGGAGCACCATACGCGAGATCGAAACCAAATTTGGCCGCGGCGATGCGCGTAACGGTGGGTTTGAGAAACATGTGGACCTTTGGTTGGGCCAAGAAGCCGAAGACCGTCAGGACCGGCCACGCGAGTACGCGTGACTGGTGACGCGGAAGCTGTCCCACACGCTCCTTCCATCTCTCAAAGCGTTGAGACATGGTCCCGCCGCTATGAAGTAGATCATACAGCCCTTCCGTGAACAGGCGCGCGCCGGCCGCCGTTTTGACGGCGTCGCGTACCGCCATCTTCTCGAATGAAAACAGGAGGTTTGTTCGGGACTCGATACGAATCGCCGCCGCCGCGGCATCGGTGGCGCGACCGGCAATCAGGAACTCCCGCATCCGCTGTCGGGACAGCTCAGTCCGCCACTGCTCGTGCGCGCGCCATTTGTAGTCACGCTCCCAGGCAAGATACCTTGGATCGGCGAATCCCGAGGGGAAGATGCGCAGAAACTTCCTGCGGCAGCGTTGAACGCCAGGCCACGTATCGTCCAAGGACGCCGCGGGACGTGTCAGTTGGCGTTTTACCTTCGCTGGCGTCCCCATTCACAACCTCCCGCCGCTAACTCCCCGGGCCTTCGCCGTTGGGGAACTAACCGATCCGGGGGAATTCGGCGCCGGTGGCGCGTGCTCCACTTGGACGGAATGCATCTGCTTCGCCGCGACTTTTCCCTCGAGTGCTGTCATGCCTCTTCCTTTCAGAGCGCTGGCAGAGCCACAGCAAATCATGCGCCTAAGAGATCGACTCGCGACGCGGGCTGTTACACCGTGCTGCGCCCCTCGGCTCGGCAGATGTTGCGAACAACGCCCCGGCTTTGGGGTTAAGTGTTAGGTTTTGAGGGCGCTGCCGTCTATTCATCCGCACAGGTTAAGAACGCCGTCTTGCCAACCGCCTCCGGTGGTACGGTTACGCTCTTAGGTTTCCCCCACACACGTACGAAACTCGGAAGTCTTTGGGCACGCCGGGGCAATGATCGCCAATCCGACTAGCGGCCTCCTGGACCGGAAAATCGCAGCTGACTTTCCCGTTGCATGCCGCGCGGACGAACGAGGTAGCGTTGCTTGCCATATCGTTTCGACAGTTGAGCGAATAGCTCGTGTCGGATACCTCGATCATCGGGGGCGGCGGACGATTAAAGCCCAGCAACGCCGTCGACGCACCGAGCGCTAGGGGAAGCGGCGCGCCAGATCGCGCGCGATGTCGAGATAGAGATCGCGAATGCGCTGCTCCATCTCGCGACGCGACTCGTCGGTGACGCCCAGCGACGGAAAGAAGCGCAGGCCGAGCTCGTTCGGATCCCACCAGCCGACCTGATTCAAGTGGTCCGCGTCGACGTGCCGGTAGATGTACGGCGCGCGCCACATGGCGGAGAGCTGCGAGACCAGTCCGTCGTTCGGCCCCTCGCGCTCGCGCAGGATGAAGGACGATAGTTGGAGCGGGCCGAAGATCAGCGGCAGCTCCTGCGTGCCGACGACGGTCTGAAACAGCACGCCGCTCGATTCTTCGAACCCGCGGGCGCGCGCATCGAACTCGCGACACGCGTCGGTGGTGAGATCGAGAAATCCGTCGAGCGAGCGGATGCCGGCGAACTCGAAGAGCCGAAAGAGATCGCGCGTGTGGCGAATGCCCCAGTCCGCGAAGCTGGTGCCGAGATGCGGCGTGCCGATGGTCGTCAGCGAGGCGACACGCCGGTGCACGCCGTCATCGCGCCCATCGAACAGCATGTGGCGCGCGTCCAAGCCGCCCATGCTGTGCGCAATGATGTGGACGCGCGCCGCTCCGGTGCGGGCGAGAACGTCCTCGACGTTGGCGCGCAGTTGATAGGAGCGCACGGTGACGCTCGCCGCGAATGGCACGCTCGAATGAACCGTCGGAAACCCCGCCGCCTCCAGCGTACTGCGGATGCGGCGAAAGTAATGCAGGCGATCGTCCGCCGTATCGCCGCGGTCGCGCGCGGCAAACTGCTGCGCCAAGGCGTCAAAGCGCGCAATGCCGTGCGCCAGCAGGATCGGATAGGTCATGTCGGGATCGCGCGACAAAGGCCGCGACTGCGACGTTTTTCACGACGCCCCCGCTGGTGTCGTGTTAGGACTTACCCGTATGCCCGACAACGAGCTCGTTGTATGTCGTTCGGACGGCGGCGCGCGGCGGCGCTCGCGGCCGCGGCTCGACGAACCGGCAGGAGCCTCGACTAGCGTTCAGCCTGGCGCCCACCCGATCCCGCTTCGCTCAGCACCTCGACCTGCACCTGCTTGCGGCCAAATTCGACAGCGTCCTCGCTGCGCGGCATGAAGATGTCGAGCTCGTGCCCTTTAATCTCACGCCCGGTATCGAGCACCGTGTATTCGCCCGAATACGCGCCGGCGCCGTCAATGCGGATACGAGTGCCGATCGGCAGCACGCGCGGATCTGCCGCGACCACCCCGTGACGCGTCTGCTCGCCAGATTTCGTGGTGCCCTTGACCGAGTAGGCAGTCGCTTCGAACGACATTCGTTGCGGCGTAGGCTCGACAGACGGTGCCACCGCGACTTCTTGGACCGTCCTGCTGCGCGCGCAGGCAACGAATAGCGCCCCCGCCGCCAGGCAACACAAAAGGGCTCGCAGCATCTTCATGGCGAACCGCTGACGCAGGCCGCGTGCCAAACCGCCGAAATGTGGTAGGCGCACCATTCGTCGCCGTCGGTTGAGTTCGGAATGTAGAATGTGCCTCGTACGACGAAGCCAGGCGGCTCATTCTGCACAGAAGTGGGGGATTCTTCGACCGGCGAGGCGATTGCCCCGGGGACGCTAGGAGAATCGAAATGCGAACGGCGCGATCAGATCGATCTTGTCTAGCGACGGCCTATCTTCCTAGCGCTCATGTCGCGGCGCGCGGCCGGTCGCGATAGCGCTGTGCAGCCAGGCGCCGGCGACTGCAACAAGACGCGACGTACCCGCAGTATCGGCAGACGAGTTGCCCGACCGGGTCGCGTTGCATCGAGTTTCGCAACAGCTGCAGCGGCTCGGTGACGTGGTCGTCGGATCGAGTGCACGGCAATGGCAAGCGCGGAGCGCCGGCCTGCGACTGTACCCGAGGGCCGGTCGTGTCCCAGCTGTCAGGTGTCGACGGGGTGCAACTGCTGCGCTCCCAATGAGAATCGTGTCTCGACTGAAGCATTCGAACAGCGCTAGCCTGCGTTGCACTCGGGCTAGGACTCGCGAGGGGGGTTGATGATGGAGCGAGATCGGCGAGCCGAACCAATGCGCACTAAGCGCGCTGCGGCGGCGTTCGGCCTGGCGCTCCTCTTCAGCGCGCTGCTGGCGTGGATGCCGGGCGGTGCGGCGGCACAGATCGATGTGAGCGGTCGCTGGCACTTTCAGCTCATCGACACGCTGTTCGAGCAGACGACCGACCGCGTCATGACCCTGACGCAAAGTGGAAGCGCGGTCACGGTCGCGGCGCCCGCCCCCTACACCGGCGGCGTCATCGATCCGCTCACCGGGGTGCTGCATCTCGACGGCGGCGGCGGCTGCGTCGACTACTCCACCTTTCAATTCTTCCCGGTACCTTGGTCGATCGATGCCACGGTGGCGGCTGACGGCCTGTCGATGACCGGCTCGTTTGCCGAGAGCATCCAGCCGACGCGCTCGTGCTTCTTGCTCGACGGATCATTGCAGGGCGACCGCCTGCCGGAGTCGTGCGGTGACGCCGTCGTCGATGCCGGCGAGGCGTGTGACGCGGGAGCGGCCGGCAGCGCCTGTTGCACCGCGTACTGCACTCCAGTGGCCGCGGGCGCGTATTGTGCGGCTGCGACGGCGTGCGGGACCTCTGCATGCGACGGCGCGGGCGCGTGCGTGGCGACGCCGAAGTCGGTCAATACGTTGTGTCGCTTCGCGTCTGGCCCCTGCGACACGCCGGAGCTGTGCGACGGAACGTCCACCGAGTGCCCGCCGCCGAGCAGCCCGACGCAACCGGACGGCGACGGCGACGGCGTGCTGGATCCGTGTGACGACTGCGTCGGCCAGCCGCTCGAGCAGCCGATGATTCGCCTCGGCCGTTTCGCCGGCACCGCCGGCGCGCATGATTTCATCAATCTGAGCGCGCGCGTGCGGCTGGCGCCCGGCGCGACGCTGCCGGACCCGTGGGGCACATGGAAGCTCGTCGAGGTACACGGCCAAAACCCCGGCTCGGGGTTCTATGTGCAGGTGCCCGGCGGAGCGTGGGATCCCGCCCTGGGATACGGATGGACGCGGCGCGGGAGTCGCTGGCTGTTCCGCAGCACCGCACCCGCATCGGGCGCAGTGTCGCGCATGACCATTGCGCCGGTGGCCAACGATCCCGGCGCTTATCTGGTCCGCATCACCACGCCGCGTGCGGCGCTGGCGATGCTCGCGCCGCAGCCACCGCTGTCGATGGAGCTGATCATCGATGGGCTCGGCCCGAGCACGAAGTGCGGACAGGCCACGTTCAGTGCGCCCGGCGGTGCCGCGCCGGCATGCAAGGCGTTGTCGCGCGGCGGCGTGCTCAGCTGTCGCTGAGCCGCACAGCCAGAACTCAGACGCGCTCGAGCGCTTGCGCGAGATCGGCGATCAAATCGTCGGCGTCTTCGATGCCGACCGAATACCGCACCAGCGCATCCTTGATGCCGACTTGCAGCCGCTCCTCGGTGCTCAGCTCGTAGAAGCTCATCAGCGCCGGCTGCTCGATCAGGCTCTCGACGCCGCCGAGCGACGGCGCAATGCGCGGAATGCGGCAGGCGTCGACCAGCCGCGAACCGGCTGCGAGATCGCCGCGCACCTCGAACGACACGACGCCGCCAAAGCCGCGCATCTGCTTGGCGGCGATGGCATGCTCGGGGTGCGTCGGCAGGCTCGGATAGTGCACGTGCGCCACCTTCGGATGCGCGGCGAGGAACGTCGCGAGCTGCGTCGCGTTGTCGTTCTGGCGCGCCACGCGCAGCGCCAGCGTCTTGATGCCGCGGATGAGCAAATAGGCTGAGAACGGATCGGCGATGGCGCCGGTGATCGCCTGCAGATCGCGGATGCCGCTGATCAGCGGCTCGCTGCCGAGCACGGCGCCGGCCAGCAGGTCGTTGTGGCCGCCAAGATACTTGGTGGCGGAATGGATCACCAGATCGATGCCGAGCGCGAGCGGCTGCTGATTGATCGGTGTGGCGAAGGTCGAATCGATGAGCGTCTTGACCCGATGCCGGCCGGCGATGGCGGCGACGCGTTCGAGATCGAGAATGCGGTTGTACGGATTGGTCGGCGACTCGCTGAACAGCAAGCGCGTCGTCGGGCGAATCGCTTCTTCCATGCGCTCGTAGTCGCCGGCCGGCACGATGGTCACCTCGACGCCGTAGCGCCGCAGCGTCTGCAGCAGGAACTGGCGCGTGCGGCGGTAAGCATCGTCGGTGACGACGACGTGCGCGCCTTTCGACAGCATGGCGAACAGCGTGGTGGTGATGGCCGCCATGCCGCTGGAGAACAGCAGCCCGTCGGCGGCGCCTTCCAGCTCGGCGAGCTTGCGCTCGGCGACGCGCTGCGTCGGGTTGCCGTAGCGGCCGTACTCTTCGCGCTCGATGCGGCCCTCGAAGTAGGCGGACAGCTCGGCGGTATCGGCGAAGGTGTAGGTCGCCGTCTGGATGATCGGCTCGGTGGCGGCGTTGGCCAGCTTGGGACGCGCTTCGCCACCGTGCACGGCGCGTGTGCTGACGCCGACCTGCTTCGGGAAGTCGGCCGCCACCTCAGTGCTCCAGCAGTTTCACTTTGTCGGCGAAGCGCTTGATCGCGTCGGTGACGGCGCGCAGATCGGCGCCGACTTCCAGCGGCCGATTGGCGTATTTGGACTCGATGCCCGGCAATTTGCCGAGGTGATAGGCGGTTTTCTGCTCGGCGAATTTCAGGCCGTGTGCGGTCGAGATGACCACGACGCGCTGCTGCGGGCGCACCAACTTGCGCGTGATCAGCTTGCGCAGCACGGCCAGCGCCACGCCGGTGTGCGGATCGTTGAACATGCCGGTGCGATCGGCCAGCGCCGCCTCGTCGGCGAGCTCGGCCTCGCTGGCCTGCTCGACGACGCCGTCGAACTCCTTCAGCACTTTGATGGCGCGGTTGACGCTGACCGGGTTGCCGATCTGGATCGCGCTGGCCAGCGTCGTCTTGGCTTCGACCGGCGCGAAGCTCTCGAAGTGCTGCAGATACGAGCGGTACAGCGGGTTGGCGTTTTCGGCCTGTGCCACGGCGATGCGCGGCAGCTTCTGGATCAGGCCGAGCTCACGCATGAGCAGAAAGCCCTTGCCGAGCGCACTGACGTTTCCCAGGTTGCCGCCCGGTATCACGACCCAGTCCGGCACTTCCCAGCCGAACTGCTGCGTCAGCTCGATGGCGACAGTCTTCTGGCCCTCGATGCGCAAGCTGTTCATCGAATTGGCCAGGTAGACGGTTTTCTCTTTGGTGATCTCCTGCACCAGCGCCATGCAGCCGTCGAAGTCGGTGTCGAGGCTGAGCACCAGCGCACCGTTGGCGATCGGCTGCACCAGTTGCGCCGGCGACACTTTGTCGCGCGGCAGCAACACGACCGCCGGAATCCCTGCCGCGGCACAGTAGTTGGCCAGCGCGGCGGAGGTGTCGCCTGTCGACGCACAGGCGATGGCGGCGATCTGCTGGCCGTCGGCGATCATCTGTTTCACCACCGACACCAGCACGGTCATGCCGAGGTCCTTGAACGACCCGGTGTGCGAGTTGCCGCACTGCTTGACCCACAGATCCTCGACGCCGATCGTTTTGCCGTAGCGCTCGGCCCACAGCAGATTGGTGCCGCCCTCGTAGGTGGAGACGATGTTCTCGTTGTCGAGGAAGGGGACGACCCACTCCTTCTTGCCCCATACGCCGGAGCCGTACGGGAAGTCGTTGCGCCGGTAGCGCTCGTCGAACAGCTGCATCCACGCGGCCGCCGAGCGGCGGCGCAGCGCGGTGACGTCATGCACGACGTCGAGCAGGTTTCCGCAGGTCGGACAGCGGTAAATGATCTCGAAGACGCTGAAGCGATTCCCACATCCGGTGATGCATTCCAGCCAGGCGGCGTACTCACTCATGTTCGACTCCTCGCACCAACGTCGGCGCGTCTGTCGTGTGCTTGGCGGACGCCGCCGAGGGTGTCAACGCGGCCTTGACGGATTAGCCGACGGCGTCCATCGCCAATCCCGCCTCGCCGCCGCGCGCGGCTGAAACGCGCGTACGCTTAGCGCTGCGCGGTGAGCGCGGCGCTCGGCGGCGCGGCGCGCAGATCGTCCCAGAACGCCGCGGGAAAGCCACCGGCGTCGGGCGCGACCTCCAGCGGATGCCACGCCGCCTGGCGAAAACCGCTGTCGCGCAGGGCCTGCAGGTAGGTGTCGGGGTGCCAGTAGTAATTGGTGATGGCGAAGCTGCGACCCTCGGGCAGCTGGAATTCCCAGATGACGGGCTGGCCCTCATCGATGGTCGCCGGACCGTGCTTGCGGAAACGATGGCTGACGTAATCGCGCACGCCGGTATAGCCGTCGGAAGTGTAGTCGTTGACCCCGACAAGCCGTCCGCCTGGCCGCAGGTTGTCCGCGGCGGCATTGCAGAGCCGGCGCAACTCGTCGCGCGTGCGGGCGTAGTTGAACAGATACGCCGCGTTCACCAGGTCGAACTCCCCGAGGTTGCCGAGGTCGCCGACGTCGGCGACCTGATAGCGACAGCCGAGCGGCGCGGCGCGCTCGGCGTCGCGGGCGAGCTCGATCATCTCGGATGAGAGGTCGACGCCGACTGCCTCGGCCGCTCCGCGCGCCATCAAGCGGCGCGTGTAGAAGCCGTCGCCGCAGGCGAGGTCGAGCACGCGGGCGCCGCGCAAATCGCCGGCCAAGCGCTCGATCGTGTAGGCCTCCATGTGCAGCCGCCACGGCGCTTGCTTGGCTTCGCTGTAGCGATCTCCGATTGCATCATACTCGGCCATACGCGGTGCTCCTCGATCGCTGATGCCGTCTCGCCGAACCGGCGACCAGCGCTGCGATTCGTACCAGCGCGCTCAGGCCGCGCCAACCGCCAATTGCGCAGGAACATGCAGGTCCCAGTCGCACGCGGCCGGCCGAGCTCTACCCACAGCGGTGCCCGGCACATCGCCTCGAGCCGTCGGCGGCGCTCAGCCCTTCAGCTTCGCAGAACCGACGAGCGCAGGGATCTGCGCTCTGGCTGAATGCTGCAGGCCGAGCGCTAGCGGCGTTGCTCGGGCAAGCCGGCGCCCGCGATAGCCGCTTCAGCCTGCCTGAGTGGCGCGCAACGTCAGAACGACGACCAGTGCGGCGCCGATGACGGCCAAAAGGATGGCCAGCACGATGCCGAGCGATAGGACGCGGAAGCGCAGGACTTCGCCGCGATTCAAGCGCCGGATGACGCGCGCGTACTGCAGCGCCGCGCCGAGGTTGACGGCGATGCCGCAGACGACCAGCAGCGCGCCGACCCACAGCGACAGGCGCAACGGTTGTTGCGCAGCCTGTCCGCCGGCCGCCTCGAGCTCGCGCAGGAACAGGCCGAAGCGGGCGATGACGAAGCCGAGGCCCATCAGCGCGAGGCCGGTGCGCACCCAGGCCAGCAGATTGCGTTCGGCGGCGAAGTAGATGCGCGGATCGACGCCGCTGGTGGACTCGAGTTGGCTCGTCATCGCAATTCTCCGCCGGCGGCTCCTGGCGCGCCGCGCTCCGCTGTGCCAGGGGCATCTCTAGCGCACGACGCTGCCGAGCGCAGGCGTGCGCGCCGCCGCGAATCGCTGCTGGGTGCTTGCTTCTGCCGTCGGCGCGCGCAGCTATCAATAAGTGATGGAGTCGGAAGAGATGTGGGGCGTTCCACCCTGGCTGGTGGACGGCAGCGCCGCGGCCAGTGCCGCGCCGCCACCCACGTGCGACGTCGCGGTGATCGGCGGCGGCTTCACCGGTTTGTCGGCGGCGTACCATTTGGCGCGCCGCGGCGTGCGGGTCGCATTGCTCGAGGCGACGCGACTCGGCGACGGCGCCAGCGGGCGCACCGGCGGCTTGGCGTTGGAGGGCACGGCGCACGGACCGCGCGCCGGCGTCGCCGATTGCCTCGATGGCCTGGCGCAGCTCACGGCGGAGGCGGGAATCGACTGCGCCCTCGACCTCGGCGGCTGTTGGGAAGTGGCGCACGTCGATGCGCAGCCGCGCGACGGCTTGCAGTGGCGCGACGGCGCGAGTTGGTTGCGCGTTGCGCAGTCGATCCCGGGCGGCACACTCGATCCGGGCCGGCTGGTCAGCGGCTTGGCGCGCGCCGCCCAGGCTGCCGGGGCGACGCTGCACTGCGGCGCGCGCGTGCAACGCCTGATCGTCGGGACGCCGCATGTCCTGCAGCTGGTGCACGGCGCCGTGCGCGCGCTGCGCGTCGTGGTGGCGCTGAACGGCTATACCAACGAGCTGTTGGCGCTGCCGCAGACACTGCGCGCACCGCTGACACTCGCGCTGTGTACGGCGCCGCTGGCCGACACGATCCTCGATGCGATCGGCCTGGCTTCGCGCCGTCCGTTCTACACGGTGGACCTGCCGTACTTGTGGGGACGCTGTCTGCCGGATGGCCGGCTGCTGCTCGGTGCCGGTCTGCTGTTCGCCGACGACGAGCTGGCGCGCCATGTCGATATCCGCGCCCGCGAGTCGGTCGCCCTCTTCGCCCGCCTGGAAGCGCGTACGCGCGCGCTGCACCCGGCCTTGGCTGCGGTGGCGATCACGCACCGCTGGGGCGGGCCGATCGCCTTTCGCGGCAGCGGCGAACCACTGCTCGGGCAGTGGCGTGACGAGGCCGGGATTCTGCTCGCCGGCGCCTATGCTGGGCACGGCGTCGCGCTCAGTGTGCGCGCCGGCCGCTTGATCGCCGACGCGATCGTCGACGGCTGCGCGCTGCCGCCATGGGGCGCGGCCTGAACGCGCGCGCTGCGCCTCAGTCGCGCAGGTACGGTCTCGCTTGCGGTGACACCGGTAATTCGAGCTCGTCGGCATAGCACCAGGCCCAGCGCTCGCCGGGCTCGTACGAGGCGACCACCGGGTGTCCGACCTGGCGATAGTGCTGCGAGGCGTGGCGGTGCGGCGAGCTGTCGCAACACCCGACATGTCCGCAGCTCAGGCACCAACGCAGGTGCACCCACCCGGAGCCGATCTTCAGACAGTCCTCGCAGCCCTCGCTGCGCGGCGCCACGGGCTCGCGATTCACGGCATGCTCGCAGACCATCGGTGATCCTCCTCGTGCGCTCACCTATGCGCCGTGGTGGGGCGCGGCGCCAGCCGGCCTACGGGGCGAAGTAGACCGGGTTCGGCAACTTGAAGGTGCGCTCGGCGAAGCCGCCGGCGAGGTCGCTATCCTGATCGCTGGCGGCGAGGAGCACCGTGTAGCCCTGCTCGGCGAGGCGCTGCCGTTCCGGCGCCTTGAACTGCTCGGCGCCGGAGAAGTGCGCGCCGGGCGGATAGACGATGACGCCATCCACCGGATAGCCGACGGCGCGCAGGTTGTGCTCGGTCACTTCGTGCAGCTCGGCTGGCCGCGCGCTGAGAAAGAAGACGGCGACGCCGAGCGCGTGCGCGCGCTGCGCCATGGCGAGCATCGGTTTGAGGGCCGAGGCTTGTCCCAGGCCCTGCCAGGCGCGCAGGCCGCACGGGCCTTCGCGCAAGTCGCAGCCGCCATTGACGATGCGCGCCCAGCCGTTGACGCGGTAGGCAGGCCAATTGGACAGCGTGGTCTCGTCTACATCCAGCACGATCGCCGGCTTGGTCACCTGCGCGGCGCGCATTTCCACGAATTCCTGTGCCTGATAGGCGACGCGCGCGACATCGGCATCGTAGCGGCCAGAGTCGATGTACTGCGTGATCTGGCGTTGCGTCTCCCACAGATTGGGCACTCCGGCGCGCGGCGGTCCCGATGGGGTCGGCGAGGTGCCGGTCGGCGGTTGCGCGGCGCAACCGCAGACGAGGGCGAGCAGGACGACGGCGCGGAAGGGTCGGGCGGGCGATCGCATGGGGCGGGATGATGGCGAGTCCGGCCGCCGACGACAAGCCAACCCGTTCTGGATGGGGCTTCGCAGGTCGCGCGCCGACTCGCCCATCGTCGCCGACGGCGTTCCGCCGGCGGACTGAACGCGGTCGCCGCCGCGCGTCTCAATGCTACCGCGTGACGCGGACCCGCCGCAGGCCGAGGCGGCCGATCGCGATCAGCATGACGAGGGCAAAGGCGAGGCCGAGGGCGGAGGCAGCCGGCGCCGGGGCGGGCTGGTCGCCGACGCACAGCCCTTCTCGGCCCGCGGCGTCGCAGCGCTGATCGGGCAGATCGCATGCCGACGTGCAGCACACCTCGTCGGCGCAGAAGCCCGAGGCGCACTGCAACGCCGTCGAGCAGGCGGCGCCGACGGGCAGCAACGGCGTCGCTGTCGCGGTGGGGGTGCTCGACACGGTGCCGGTGGCGGTTGCCGTCAACGTAGACGTCGCCGTCGGCGTAGCCGTGTCGGTCGCGGTCGCCGTCGCCGTTGCGGTCGAGGTGTTGGTCGGCGTCGCGGTCGCCGTCGCGGTTGCCGTGTTGGTTGCCGTCGCCGTCGCGGTGGAGGTCTTCGTCGCCGACGCCGTCGCCGTAGATGTCGCCGTCGCTGTCGAGGTGTCCGCGGGAGTCGCTGTAGCCGTTGCGGTGGCTGTGCCGGTGCTGGTGGCCGTGGCGGTGGCCGTCGCGGTGCGGGTGGCGGTGCCCGTCGCGGTCGCGGTGGCGGTCGCGGTCGACGTACTGGTCGGCGCCGGCACGCCGTCCGAGGCGATGTCGGTGCCGCCGATGCAGGAGGTCGGTCCGCTCATGCCGTAGGTGCGGCTCATCGTCGTCGAGCCGGCGACGGCCGGCTTGGTGCTGGTCGCGCCGAGCGGATTGCTGACCAGGGCTCCCAGGGCCACGCTGTATTGCGGCGTCTGGCTGGCGTCGGGCGCGGTCGGCGTCGAGGCGCCGGTGGTGGTGCTGAACTCGATGACGAGATCGCCGGCGTTGGTCAACGGCGCCACGCTGGCGGAGGTGCCCGTCGTCCCGGTGAAGGTGATGCCTAAGGGGAAAGGCGTGGTCTGGTCGACGCCGGTGAAAGAGATCGCTCCGACGACCACTTCCACCGCGGACGACAGGGTGACGACGACATTCGCGCTGCCGGTGGCTGGGGCGAGGAGGCGGAAGAGCGCGGTGTTACAGGGATCCCCACTGGGAATGCCGCCGCTGCTGAGCGACGACACGGCCGTGCCGTTGTACGTCACCGCGGTCACCGGACTGCTGCCACTGCGCGTGTGGACGAGCACCATGAGCATGCGGTTCGTCCCGGCGCCAACCGTGTGCGCGAACGTCACAGTGGTGCTGCCGGAGCTCGTCGTGGTCGACACCGAGTCGACGGTCGGAAACGCCGCCGCCGTTCCGGCGGCGTTCGCCACCATCCACAGCCCCATCACCACCGCCGCCCTTCTCGTCATCGGCGCCGCATAGCACGTCTCGCCGCTGCCCGCACAAAGATTAGTGGGTGCGCGTTTTCGACTGGTGACACGTACCGCCTCGACTGCGGCAATGCCGCGGCGTCGCGATCAGGACGAGACCTGGCAATTCTCCGACTGCGGCGCTGGCGCGGATGCCGGACCCGCGTGCTATGCGCCGCGCATGGATTTGGGACTGCACGGTGCGGCCGTGTGCGTACAGGGCGGCAGCAAGGGGATGGGACGCGCGGCCGCCGAGTGCTTCGCGCGCGACGGCGCGCGCGTCGCGATCTTGGCGCGCGAGGCGGCGGGAATCGACGACACGGTCGCGGCGCTGCGCGCGCTCGGCAGCCCCGACGCATGGGGCTTGGCCATCGACCTGCGCCAGCCGGCAACCATCGCCTCGGCGTTCGCCGCCATCGCCGCACGCTGGGGTGAGCTCAACACGTTGGTGAACGCCGCCGGTCCCGGGGCGACGGTGACCACCTTCGACCAGATCGACGACGCCGAGTGGCTCGCGGCGTTCGAGGTCGGCGCGCTGTCGGCCGTGCGCTGCACACGCGCCGCGCTGCCGCTGTTGCGGCGCGCCGCGTGGGCGCGCGTGGTCAACGTGTCGGCGCATTCGACCAAGCGCCAAAGTGAGCGGCTCGCGGCCTACACGGCGGCGAAGTCGGCCATGACGAGCATCAGCAAGAACATGTCGCTGGCGCTGGCCAAGGACGAGATCCTCGTCAACACCGTCTCGCCGGGCTCGTTCGCGTCGCCGCGGTTCAAGGCGGCAATGCGCGGCCTGCCGCCGGAGCGTGGACTCGATGCGGACAACCTGTACGACTGCATGCGCTGGATCACCGAGGACTTCGGCCATCCGGCGCATTTGCCGCGCGCCGGCGATCCGAGCGAGATCGGGCCGGTGATCGCGTTCGTCGGCTCGCGCGCCAACTCGTACATGACCGGTGCCAACATCAACGTCGACGGCGGCTCGGACTTCTCCTGATCTGCACGCCGCGGTGCACCGTCGAGCGGTTTGCCCTTTGCGCGGTGCGGACGCGTGCTACAACCGAGCGGCCATGAGTGCCTCGCCGCGCCCGCCTGCGGACAACGGCAGTACGATCGCGGCGGCGCTTTCAGGCAGCGAGATGCTCGACGTCATCTTCGACGCCGTCCCCGCGTTTATCTGGGTCAAGGACCGCAATAACTGCGTCCTGCGCGTCAACCGCTTGGCGGCGGAGGCAGTCGGCGTGCCGCGCGACGCGATCGAGGGCCGCCAGACTCAGGACGTCTACCCGGACGAAGCGGAGCAATACTTCGAGGCCGATCGCGAGGTGATCGAGACCGGCCAGGCCAAGCTCGGCATCATCGAGCCGTTGGCCTCCGCGAGCGGCGAGAAGCGCTGGGTGCGGACCGATAAGATTCCGTATCGCGATGCGAGCGGCGCCATCGTCGGCGTCATCGTGTTCGCCGTCGACATCACCGAGCGCATCCGTACCGAGCGCGCCCTGCAAGTCGCGCGCGACGGGTTGGAGCAGCGCGTCGCTGAGCGCACCGCGGCGTTGGTCGATGCGGTCGCAGATCTGCGCGCCGAAGTGGCGGAGCGGCGCCGCGTCGAGGAGCGGCTGCGCGAGCAACAGATTCAGCTCGTCCATCTGCAGCGCATGCGGACGGTCGAAAGCCTCGCCGCGCAGCTGGCACACGAGATCAATCAGCCGCTGGCGGCGATCGTGAACTTCGCCGACGGCCTGGTGCTGCGCGTGCGGGGCGGGCGCGTCGATACCGACGGGTTGCTCGAGGCGAGCAAGGCCATCAGCCAGCAGGCGTTGCGCGCCGCCGAGGTGGTGCGGCGGTTGCGCGAGTTCGTGCGGCGTGGCGACTCGTCGCGCCAGCAATGCCTGCTCGCGCCGCTGCTGCACAACGCGGTTGAAATGGTGCAAGCCGATGCGCGGCGCCGCGGCGTGACGATCGGCATCGAGGCGGCGCCGGCCGATCCGTTGGTCGAAGTCGACCAAACGCAGATCGAGCAAGTTGTCGTCAATCTCTTGATCAACGCGCTGGAAGCGTGTGCGCACGCGCCACGCCCGCCGGCGATTTCCGTGGCGCTGTTACGACGCGAAGATGGAGCGGCCGAAATACGCGTGCGCGACAGCGGGCCCGGCGTCGAAGCATCCGATCTGCAACGTGTCTTCGAAGCATTCTACACCACCAAACCGGACGGCCTCGGCCTCGGACTGCCGATCAGCAAATCGATCGTCGTGGCGCACGGCGGCACGCTATGGGCCGAGGCGGCCCCGGAAGGCGGCGCCGCCTTCGTCTTCACGCTCCCCGGGGTCGCGTAGTCCGCCGGCGCGCGGCGGCACGCGCCGGCGTGGCGATGGTGTGCCGGCGCGCTGGCGCCGCGCCGCGACGGAATGCCCGGAGCGCGCGCCATCACGAATTGCCGCACGCCAACGCGACGCCGGTGCGATGCAAGAAGTAGCGCTCGAGGCGCTGGCATGACGAGGCAAACACACGGTTCTCGCAGCGCGCGCAGACCATGTTGCACATGCGGCCGGCGTTGCCGCTCATATCGGTGCAGGCGATTGCTGCCGGCGGCGCGTCGCACGGCAGCTGCGCGTCACCGGTGATGCGCTGATAGGCGCGGTGCAGCAGGCGGCAGACGAGCGGGAAGCCGGAGCCGTTATCGCAGTCGAGCGCCTCGCAATATGCGAAGCACACGCCGAGAGCGCCGCCGCGCAGGCCTGTACAGGCGCCGAGCGGCGATTCCGGCGTCGGCGTGGCGGTGGCCGTCGCGAGCGGCGTCGGCGTCTCGGCCGGCGGGGCGGTGCCGGTGGCCGTCGCAGTGCCGGTCGGCACCGCGAACGTCTCCGTCGGCGTCGCAGTGTTCGCTGCCGTGGTTTCGGTCGGAGTGGACGTGTCGACCGCTGGCGTGTCGGTGGCAGTCGGCTGCAGCGTCGCGGTCGCGGTGCCGGTCGGCACCGCGGTGTCGGTCGGCGTGGCGGTTACGGTATCGAGCGGCAGTGCGGTATCCGTCGCGCTCGCGGTGCCGGTCGGCACGGCGAGGGTTTCGGTCGGCGTGACGGTGTCGGCTGGGGCGGTATCGGTCGGCGTCGCCGTCGCGAGCGGCGGCGTGTCCGTCGCGCTCGGTGTCAATGTCACCGTCGCGGTACCGGTCGGCACGGCGAACGTTCCCGTCGGCGTCGCGGTCTCGCTCAGCGGCGTATCGGTCGCCGTCGGGACCGAGGTCGCGGTGGCGGTGCCGGTCGGAAGCGCCAGCGTTTCGGTTGGCGTCGGCGTCTCGGTATCGGCAGGCAGCGCGGTGTCGG
>Ga0265339_10001063_pt1 | contig 20879 bp, 20 predicted proteins | sample 4CB219metaG_FD_202085 | JGI IMG/M metagenome (GOLD analysis project Ga0265339, IMG submission 202085) | Rhizosphere microbial communities from Carex aquatilis grown in University of Washington, Seatle, WA, United States - 4-CB2-19 metaG | ecosystem: Host-associated > Plants > Roots >... | reverse complement strand
TGAGCGTCCTCCGGCACCGACTTCGGAACGCCATGGGCGGAAAAAACCACCGGCGCCTCGGTCTCGGGAACCTCTTCCAGCGCCTCGACAAAAACCGCGCCTTTGGCGCGCAGGCTCTCCACGACGTATTTATTATGAACGATCTCGTGGCGGACATAGACCGGCGGACCGTAAAGATTGAGTGCGCGCTCGACGGTTTCGATGGCGCGCACGACCCCGGCGCAGAAACCGCGGGGGGAACACAATAATACCTTCAACTGAGGCTTATTGGCGGACGAAGACGGAACACTGGTCATTTGATCGTTTCACCTGGGAAAACGTGGACATGGGGCCCCAGACCCCATGCTGTCAAGCGCCAGGCGGGTGCAACGGGCCATTGCACACTCCCGCCCTCATTTCCTATATAGGGACTACTTTCCGGTCATTTCGATGACGTGGTGCTTCGCCCTGAGGGCGGGCGAAGCGCAAGGGAGATTTGCCATGTCGACTCAGCCGCTGATGCCCAAGGCCACCGCCGTCTGGCTGGTAGAAAATACCGCCTTATCCTTTGATCAGATTGCCGACTTCTGCAAGATGCACCCGCTCGAAGTCAAGGCGATCGCCGACGGTGATTCTGCCCAGGGCATCAAAGGCCTCGATCCGATCCAGACCGGGCAATTGACCCGCGAGGAGATCGATCACGCCGAGACCGACAAGGACAGCCGCCTCAAGCTGGCCAATCCGAAGGTCCGGCTGCCGGAAGCCAAGCGCAAGAAGGGCCCCCGTTATACACCGGTGTCGCGCCGACAAGACCGTCCGAATGCCATTCTGTGGCTGGTCCGCAGCCATCCGGAGCTCAAGGACAGCCAAATCATGCGCCTGGTCGGGACCACCAAATCGACCATCCAGGCAATCCGCGAGCGCACCCATTGGAACGCGGCAAGCCTGTCGCCGCTGGATCCGGTCACGCTCGGGCTGTGCTCACAAATCGACCTGGATCTCGAAGTCCATCGCGCGGCCAAGGAAAAACCGGCGGAGCCCGACCAGGGTGCGACGCTGCTGCCGGCCGAAATCACGACCATCCGCACCCCGGCTGAAGTCGAACCTGCGAAGAAGCCGGGCGAGGAACTCAACGTCGAAGCCGTGTTCGCGAAACTCAAGCAGATCGGCGGCAAGAACGAGAACGACGACCACGATTAAATTCGGCAGGCTGCGGTCGCTCGCTCATCGGCCAGGCGATATGACGCCGGTCAATTCCTCGCGCCAAACAATCGCGACCAGAACCCCGACGACTTCGGTCCATGTGGCGCAGTCGTAAGGTTGGCGGCGGAGCTTTCCGGGGCAGCAGTGTTGTTCGCCGACTGGCCGATGTCGTGCGTCTTGAGCGCGCCGCCGATTTCATCGAGGATGGCGGGATCATCGATCGTCGCCGGCATCGACCACTGATCGCCGTCGGCAATCTTCTTCATCGTGCCGCGAAGAATTTTGCCCGATCGTGTCTTCGGCAGGCGCCCCACGACAATGGCAATCTTGAAGGCAGCGACCGGACCGATCTTGTCGCGAACCAGCGCGATGATTTCCTTTTCGATTTCGCTCGGCGGCCGATTGACGCCGGATTTGAGCACGATGAAACCGCAGGGCACTTCGCCCTTCAATTCGTCCTTGATGCCGATCACCGCGCATTCGGCGACGTCACGATGGCTGCTGAGAACCTCTTCCATCCCGCCGGTGGACAGCCGATGGCCGGCCACGTTGATGATGTCGTCGGTGCGTCCCATGATGTAGAGATAGCCGTCCTCGTCCTTGAAGCCGGCGTCGGCGGTTTTGTAGTAGCCGGGAAACTCGGCGAGATAGCTCTCCCGGAAACGTTCGTCCTGCTGCCACAGGGTCGGCAAGCACGCGGGCGGCAGCGGCAGCTTCACCACAATCGAGCCCATCGTGTTGGCGGCAAGTTCGCGGCATGATTCGTCGACGACGCGCACCTCGTAGCCTGGCATCGCGACCGTCGGCGAGCCGTGCTTGACCGGAAGCATGCCGAGGCCGAGCGGGTTGCCCACGATCGCCCATCCGGTCTCGGTCTGCCACCAATGATCGATCACCGGCACTTTGAGCATGGTCTCCGCCCACACAATCGTATCCGGGTCGGCGCGCTCGCCGGCGAGAAACAGCGTGCGGAACTTGGAAAGATCGTACGCCGCGATCAGTTTGCCGTTCGGATCTTCTTTCTTGATCGCGCGAAAGGCGGTCGGCGCGGTGAACAGCGCGACCGCACCGTGCTCGGCGATGACCCGCCAGAACGCGCCGGCGTCGGGGGTGCCGACCGGCTTGCCCTCATAAAGGATGGTGGTGCAGCCGTGAAACAGCGGCGCATAGACGATGTAGCTGTGGCCGACGACCCAGCCGACATCGGAACCGGACCACCAGACCTCGCCCGGCTCAATGTCGTAGAGATATTTCATCGACCATTTGAGCGCGACCATGTGGCCGCCATTGTCGCGTACGACACCCTTCGGAATTCCGGTGGTTCCCGACGTATAGAGGATGTAGAGCGGATCGGTCGCCGCGACCGCCACGCAGTCGGCACGTTTGTCGGCGGCAACAGCGGCCGCGCGCAATATCGCCCAGTCATGATCGCGCGCGCCCAAGGCCGCCTCGGCCTGCGGTCGCTGAAGGATGATGCAGGCCTCGGGCTTGGCGCGGCAGAGCGCGATCGCTTCGTCGAGCAGCGGCTTGTATTTGATCACCCGGCCGGGTTCGATGCCGCAACTCGCCGACAGGATGAGCTTAGGTTTGGCGTCGTCGATGCGGGTCGCCAGTTCCTTGGCGGCGAAACCACCGAACACCACGGAATGAACGGCGCCGATGCGCGCGCATGCCAACATGGCGATGACCGCCTCCGGCACCATCGGCATGTAAAGGATGACGCGATCGCCTTTGGCGACACCAAATTCGTTCAACATGGCGGCGAGTGTGCGCACCTCCGTGAGCAGTTCGCCGTAGGACAGGATCCGTTTGGCACCAGCGACCGGAGAATCGTAGATGATCGCGGGTTGCTGGGCGCGGCCGGCAAGGACGTGGCGATCGACCGCGTTGTAGCAGGTGTTGCAGGTCGCCCCGACGAACCAACGACCATAAACGCCCGCAGAGGCATCAAAGATCTTCTGAGCCGGTTGGTACCAATCGATGTCGCGCGCCGCTTCGGCCCAAAAGCCCTCCGGATCGCGCTGCCAGCTTCCGTAGGCCTCATGGTAGCGGCTGGTGCGCGCGTCCATGGCGTCCTCCCCGTTCGTTCTCGTTGGCCTATTGTGGAGCGACGGCGCTCCAAAGCAAGCCGCGCGGCCTTGGCATTTCGGCCATGCCGGGAAATCGCTGGCACATGTCAGCGGCGTGCGCTTTGATATGGCTTACCAACGGCATCCGCCGTCCCTCCCCTGATCGCCGCACCGTGCTCACTGATCCGTTATTCTGGGTTGTCATCATTCCGGCGGTTACTTTCCTTGGCCTATCAAAGGGCGGTTTCGCAGGGGTCGGCATGGCGTCGACACCGCTGGTCGCGCTGGTTTTGCCTCCGCTCAAGGCGGCGGCGATCCTGCTGCCGATTCTGCTGGTCCAGGACGCAATCTCGGTCTGGGTCTATCGACGCAAGTGGAGCGCCTGGAATCTGAAAGTGCTCACGCCCGGGGCGGTGATCGGCGTGGCCGCGGCCTGGCTGCTGGCGGCGCACGTCTCCGAGGCGGCGGTGCGGCTCGCGATCGGCGGCATCGGCATCGGCTTTTCGCTGAACACCTGGTTCAGCCGATTCCCGGAGAAAGCCGAGCGGCCGACCGCGGCAAGCGGCGTGTTCTGGGGTGTGCTGTCCGGTTTCACGTCGACATTCGCGCAGGTGGGCGCGCCGCCGTTCCAGGTCCACGTGCTGCCACAGCGGCTCGACAAGATGACGCTGGTCGGCACCACCGCGATCTTTTTTGCCACCGTGAACCTGATGAAGGTCGTGCCCTATTTTTCACTCGGTCAATTTTCGCAGGAAGGTCTCAACCTCACCATCGCGCTGCTGCCGCTGGCCATCGCCACCAACTTTCTCGGAATCTGGCTGGTGCGCCGGACACCGACGGCGGTGTTTTACAAGGTTGCCCATGTCCTGGTCTTTGTCATTTCCCTGGCGCTGCTGGCGCAAGGCGCCTACGCGCTGATTTGATCCCGGCGGGCATTGTTCGCTAACCTGTCATGGAGGGGAAACGCCATGACAGGGACGATTTACGACACCGGTCTCGACCGCAATCCGGCGAATTTTCAGCCGCTGACCCCTTTGACCCTGCTGGCGCGCGCGGCGACGGTGTTTCCCGCGCACATTGCCGTGATCCACGGCCCCTTGCGCCGCAGCTACGCGGAATTCTACGCGCGGTCGCGCCGGCTGGCCTCCGCGCTGGCCAAACGCGGCGTCAAGCGCGGAGATACAGTCTCCGCGATTCTTCCCAACACGCCGGCGATGCTCGAGGCCCACTATGGCGTGCCGATGGCGCGCGCGGTGCTCAACGCCATCAATACCCGGCTCGATGCCGCCGTGATCGCCTTCATGCTCGATCATGCCGAGACCAAGGTTCTGATTATCGATCGCGAATTTTCCAAGGTCATGAAGGAAGCCCTCGCGCTGGCAAAGGCCAAGCCGCTGGTCATCGACTACGACGATCCGGAATGTGCAAATCCGGGCGAGCGGCTGGGCAAACTCGACTACGAGGCGCTGCTCGCGGAAGGCGATGCGGACGATGCGTGGACGATGCCGGACGACGAGTGGGATGCGATCGCGCTGAACTATACCTCCGGAACCACCGGCGATCCCAAGGGCGTCGTCTACCACCACCGAGGCGCCTATCTGCTCGCGCTGGGCAATGTATTGACCTGCGGCATCAGCAAGCATCCGGTCTATCTCTGGACCTTGCCCATGTTCCACTGCAACGGCTGGTGCTTTCCGTGGACGCTTTCGGCGGTCGCCGGCACGCATGTCTGCCTGCGGGCGGTTCGCGCCGCGCCGATCTACGACGCCATTGCAACGCATCACGTGACACATCTGTGCGGCGCGCCGATTGTGATGTCGACGCTGCTGAATGCGCCCGAGAGCGAGAAGAAGCCGTTGCCGCACGCGGTCCAGTTCGCGACCGCAGCGGCGCCGCCTCCGGAAGCCGTGCTCGCCGCCATGAAGGACGCCGGATTCAACGTCACGCACGTGTACGGCCTCACGGAAGTCTACGGACCAGCCTGCGTCAACGACTGGCACGCGCAATGGGATCATCTGCCGCTCGCGGAGCAGGCGGCAAAGAAGGCGCGCCAAGGCGTGCGCTATCCGGTGCTCGAAGCCCTTGATGTCCTCGACCCCCTGACCATGACGCCGGTGCCGCCGGATGGTGCGACGCTCGGTGAAGTCATGTTTCGCGGCAATGTGGTGATGAAGGGCTATCTCAAGAACCCTTCGGCAACAGCAAGCGCCTTTGAAGGCGGCTGGTTTCATTCTGGCGATCTCGGAGTGATGCATCCGGACGGCTACGTTCAGCTCAAGGATCGCTCCAAGGACATCATCATCTCCGGTGGCGAAAACATCTCCTCGATCGAAGTCGAGGACGCCCTCTACAAGCACCCGGCGGTGCAGGCCGCCGCCGTGGTGTCGAAGCCGGACGACAAGTGGGGCGAAACCCCGTGCGCGTTCATCGAGCTCAAGCCGGGAGCCAAGGCAACGCCCGATGACATGATCGCCTGGTGCCGTGGAAAGCTTGCGGGCTACAAGGTTCCGAAATACGTCGTCTTCACAGAGCTGCCGAAAACCTCGACCGGCAAAATCCAAAAATTCAGGCTGCGCGAACTGGCAAAAACGGTGTAGCGACTGTTTAAAGCGCCGGCGACGTCGGCGTCGTTTCCAAAATTCATTCGATCTTGAGGTTGAGGCGGGTGATCAGCGCACCCCATTTCGTCGATTCGCGCTCGATGTCCGCGGTGTATTCGTCGGGCGAGCTGGTGAGCGGATCGCCGCCCTCGGAATGAATGCGCTGCTGCACCTCTTCCAAATTGACCAGCTTGCGCAGTTCGGCATTTAGGCGATCGACGATCGGCCGCGGCGTTCCGGCGGGGGCGAGCAGTCCGTAGTGCAGGACGGCTTCAAAACCGGGGAGACCGGATTCAGCGGCGGTCGGAACATCGGGCAGCAGACTGAAGCGCTTCGCGCTCAGGACCGCCAGCACCCGCAACGTCCCCGCCGCGATGTTGCCGATGGCGGGAGGCAGAACCCCAAAGGCGACCGGCACGTGACCACCAACCAGATCTGTCATCACCGGCGCCGTTCCCTTGTAGGGAATGATGGTCATGTCGGCACCTGTTTCAACCTTGAACAGTTCCGCGCTCAAATAGCCGCCGGTGCCAATGGCCGAGGTACCCATATTGATCGTGCCCGGCTCCTTCTTGGCGAGCGCAATCAATTCGGCCACCGTCTTTGGCGGGAACGACGGGTGCGCCAGCAGGACGACCGGCATCGATGCGATCAGGCCGACCGCCTGGAAATCCTTACGCGGGTCGTAGCCGGCATTGGTGTAGAGACTGGGATTGATCGAGATCGTGCCGGTGTGGCCGAGCAGCAGGGTGTATCCATCCGGTGCGGCTTTGGCGACGGCACGGGTTCCGATATTGCCGCCACCGCCGCCGCGATTGTCGACGACGATCTGTTGCCCGAGCGCGACCGACAGCTTATCGGCGACGATCCGGGCCATGGCATCCACGCCGCCGCCCGCGGGATACGGGACGATCAGCGTGATCGAACGAACCGGATATTCATCGGCTGCCGCCAGTCCGGCGGAACATAGGACGGCCGCCATCGCCCCCAACAAGGCTGTTCGCCGCCGCATCGCTGTTCCCCGCTTGTTGCTCGCCATTCGTTGGGTGCCGCCGCCGTCATTCATCGCGACGCCAGCGCATCGCAAAAGGTGGTCCAGACATGCAACCGCCGGCCTCGCTCCCGGGCCGGCGGTCCGCAGATAACCCTGACTTCAACCGCTGACGATCGAGCGCTTAATGGATGCTGGTACTGGTCATCCTCAATCGCGTGATCTCGTCCTTCACTTGCAACTTGCGACGCTTGAGCTCCACGATCCGTAGGTCGTCGGTCGACGGATGCTGCAGCGCCTCGGCGATCTCGGTGTCGAGCGCCTGGTGCCGCCTTACGAGTTCCGCAAGGTGCGCTTGAATTGCCATGTGGGAGATCTCCTTTGTCAGATTTGGGCCTGACCCAAAAAGTTTGACACGAAGATTGGGATAAGTCGACGAGGCATCGATTGTGCAGTGCAGCAAATACGTCTAGGTTCCTAATATGATACCTCCTCTCGCTTGATGAGCCGCCTCCGAAACGTGATAATTTCAGTTCGTCGATGCTGCGGCGCCCCTGAGGCGGGAGGCGCGAAGTTTACTCGACGTAGGCACAGCGGCGGCGATGACCAAGGACGAAGAGACCGAACTCCGGGCGCAACTTGCGCGCCTGAGACAAGAACATCGCGATCTCGATGCGGCAATTGAAGCCCTGCAGGACTCCCCTGGGTCCGACATCCTTCAAGTCCAGCGGCTAAAAAAGCGAAAGCTGCAATTGCGCGACCGCATCATCGCCGTCGAGGATCAGTTGACCCCCGATATCATCGCCTGAGCCATTTTGCCGCGGCGATGGCCTCAGCGTCGCGCGCCTTTGCGGGTGTACATGGCGCCGTCGGCGCGGGCGAGTGCAGCCAGCGGCTCTTCGCCTTGCGCAAGCATCGCAACGCCGGCAGACGCTCCGATCGTCAACGCGGTTCCCTTCCAAGCAAACGAGCGCGCCGCGACCAGATTCTCCAGTGCGACAGCCTTTGCCAGCGCATCGCGCTCGCTCACGTTCCACAAGACAATGGCGAATTCGTCGCCGCCCAGCCGGGCCACCATGTCGGACGTTCGCACGCATTCGGACAATGCGATGGCCACGGCTTTGAGCACCGCGTCGCCGGCGGCATGCCCGTGGCAATCGTTCACCGATTTGAAGCCGTCGAGATCGAGATAGACGAGCGCCGCCGAGCCGCCATAGCGCGCGACGTGGGCGGTCACGCGTTTGAGCTCCCGCTCGAAACCGCGGCGATTGAGCACCTCGGTCAGCGGATCGACATCGGCGCGCAGTTCCAGTTCGCGGACTTTCGCGCGCAAGACAGAGAGCTCGGCCTCAAGCCGAGTTACCTCGGCAGCGAAGCGCCTGACATCGGGCTCCTCGGCGGCCGTGACGCGGGGTGCTTCCTCTGGAGCGACGGAAAGCGCTTCACGGCGGCGGGCATGCAGACGACCGCCGGTGATGGCGCCGTCCGTCATGGGCTGCCGCTGACTTGGGCGCTTGGGAGCGTTGGACTTTACCATGTCGTCATCCGATGCTGCGTCGCACCCGATCCAATTGATTGAAGAATCGGGGTTAACGCCACGATATCTGACGGGCATTGGCTTGCACCTGCAAAGCCGATTCCTATAATCCGCGGCTTCTTTCGCGGACCCGGGAATCGCGGCGGTCCAAGGGGCACAAATGGCGGCAAAAGCGATAGCGATCATCATGGGCAGCCAGTCCGACTGGAGCACCATGAAGCATGCTGCCGAGACGTTGGATGCGCTCGACCTCGGCTACGAAGCCAAGATCGTATCGGCCCATCGCACCCCGGATCGGCTCTATGCCTTTGCCAAAGGGGCGAAAGCGGCCGGATTCAAAGTCATTATCGCCGGCGCCGGTGGCGCCGCGCATCTGCCGGGGATGACCGCTTCACTGACGACGCTTCCGGTGTTCGGTGTTCCGATCGAATCGAAGGCAGTTTCCGGGCTCGACTCGCTTTACTCCATTGTCCAGATGCCTCCGGGTGTTCCGGTCGGAACGCTGGCGATCGGCAAGCCGGGTGCGATCAACGCCGCATTGATGGCGGCAAGCGTGCTTGCGCTCAGCGATCCGGCGTTGAGTGAACGGCTTGAGGCCTGGCGCAAACGCCAGACCGATGCGGTAGCGGAGAAGCCGGCGGACGAGGGCACCTCGTGAGCGCCGTGCGCGCACGCCAGCTCGGAGCGGATGCGACCATCGGCATTCTCGGCGGCGGCCAACTCGGCCGGATGCTGGCGCTTGCGGCGGCGCGGCTCGGATTGAAATGCCATGTTTTTTGTCCGGAGCCGGCTTCGCCGGCCTTCGACGTCGTCCGTCGCGTCACGGAAGCCGATTATACCGACAAGGATGCGCTCGACCGCTTCGCCGACGATGTCGACGTGATCACCTACGAATTTGAGAACGTTCCGGCGGAGACGGCGGCTTTCCTCGGCGCGCGCAAGGCGGTGATCCCGGATCCGCAGGTGTTGGCGACGACGCAGGATCGACTGGTCGAAAAGGGCTTCGTGGCCTCGCTCGGCATTGCGACCGCCCCGTTCGCCGCCGCCGGATCTCCGGAGGAACTCGCCCGCGCGCTGGTCACGGTCGGGACGCCAGCGGTGTTAAAGACGCGGCGGTTTGGCTACGACGGGAAGGGCCAGGTTGCGATTCGCCCCGGTGCCGATCCGGCAGCGGCCTGGCGCGACGTCGGGATGCAGCCCTCGATCGTCGAGGCCTTCATTCCGTTCGAACGGGAAATCTCCGTCGTCGCCGCGCGGGGTCATGATGGCCGCATCGAAAGTTTCGATGTGACCGAGAACGAGCATCGCGATCATATCCTGCAGGTGTCGCGGGTGCCGGCGGCGGTCACCCCGGCGGTCGCGGCCGAGGCCCATCGCATCGCCGCGCGTATCGCCGAGGCGTTCGGCTATGTCGGCGTCCTGGCCGTGGAAATGTTCGTCGTCGCCGACGGCTCCGGCCACAGCGTCTTGGTCAACGAAATCGCACCGCGTGTCCACAATTCCGGGCATTGGACACTCGACGGGGCCTCGGTCTCGCAGTTCGAGCAACATATCCGCGCCGTCGCGGGCTGGCCGCTGGCGACCCCGGTTCGCCGCGGTCGGATCGAAATGACCAACCTGATCGGGGCCCAGGTCGAGGGCTATCGCAAGTGGCTCGCCGAGCCCGGCGTTGCCGTGCACCTTTATGGCAAGGTCGGCGTCCGCCCCGGCCGGAAGATGGGGCACATTACACGGGTGTTTTCCGAGGATTCGGCGGTCTAGGGCGACTTCCTGGACTTTTCCGGTCGGTTCTGCTAAGCCGCGCCCACATGAGGAGCCCGCGCGGACCGCGTTGGCGGTCGGCAGCGAAGGCTCCGGCAAATTCCTGATCCATAGATCGAGAGGAACTAGGCGTGCAGGTTCTCGTTCGCGACAACAACGTCGACCAGGCCCTCAAGGCGCTCAAGAAGAAGATGCAGCGCGAGGGCATTTTCCGCGAAATGAAGCTCCGCGGCCACTACGAGAAGCCGTCGGAAAAGAAGGCGCGGGAAAAGGCCGAGGCCATCCGGCGGGCCCGCAAGCTCGCCCGCAAGCGCGCTCAGCGCGAAGGCCTGATCCCGGGCAAGCCGAAGATTCTGACTCGTCCGGGCGCGGCTCCGGGCCGTGGCGGACCTGGTCGTTCCGGACCCGGTCGCAGTGCAGGAGGCGCCGGTCCGAGCTTCGGCGCGCGCTGAACCTCCACGTTGAGCTTTGATTGATGCGCGCAGACAGGCCCCGCCTGTCTGCGTTTTCGTTTTATGGACCGCGACCCTGCGACTCGTTAGGATTTTCTGCGGGAGGCGGCGACGAGAATCGCATGCGAGGAGTCCCATGACTCCGCAGCACGGTCGCACGGATGCTTGGTCGCGCGCGCGGCCCGGGCCGAGGTTGCGGCATTGGGGGCGCTGGCTGCCGTTGGCGGCGGTGCTCGCGGGCTGTTCGTCGATGATGTCGAACGGGACATCGGGCGACGATGCGACCTACGCCGCGTCGCCGGCCAACATCGCTTCGCTCACCGATGTCGTGCAGCATAGTCCGAACGACCCGCAGGCCTACAATATGCGCGGATCGGTCCTCGGCGAGGCCGGCCGCAGCCAGGATGCGCTGGCGGATTTCAACAAGGCCATCAGCCTCGACCCCAATTACGCCCAGGCCTATGCCAACCGCGGATTGATCTATCGCCAAGCGGGAAAGCCTGATCTCGCGGTCGACGACTACAACAAGGCGCTTGCGATCGATGGGAACTATGCGCCGGCCTATCTCGGTCGCGGGATGGTGTTCCGGCAGAAGGGACAACTGAACCAAGCCCTGCAGGATTTCAACAAGACGATTCAGATCCGTCCGGACAATGCTCAAGCCTACTTCAATCGTGGCCTGCTCTATCAAAGCCAACACCAGCATCAGTTCGCGATCGACGACTTCTCGACGGCCGTCGGACTGTCGCGGCAGCAGGCCGAGCCCTTGATCGCGCGGGGCTTGAGCTACCTGGCGATCAGCGATTTCAAATCCGCGGCCGGCGATCTCGATGAGGCCGTTCAAATCGAGCCACAAAACATCAAGGCCTGGGTCAGTCGTGGTCTCGCGTATGAGCGCCTGGGCGACAAGCGAAAGGCCGCCGGCTCCTATGCCAAGGCCCTCAACATCAAGCAGGACGACGATCAGGCCAAGCAGGGTTTTGCGCGGGTCGGCGGCCGGTTCGGGCAGACCTATCAGGCGTTCGATTAAGGGGACGAGGCCCCGGCGCTATTCGGCCAGAAATTTGAGCACCACCGCGACCGCCCCATAGTTTTCGAGGTCTTCGTGCCGGCCCTTCGGAAAATGCACGAAGCGCTTGGGTTCGGGCGCCATCGCAAATAATCGCTGGCCGAGGGCGACCGGGATCACCTGGTCATGATCGGCGTGAAGAATCAGGATCGGCGCCTTGACGAACGGAATGCGCTGGTCAGAATGAAATTGATCTTTCATCAACAGACCCACCGGAACGAACGGATAGATCGAGGCGGCGACCTCGGCGGTCGACGTATAGGGCGCCTCGAGCACCAGTTTTGCGATCCGGCGTTCGGCCGCAAGCGCGACGGCAACACCGGTGCCGAGCGACAGGCCCCATAGCACGATGCGATCGGGGGAATAGCGCGCGACGGCAAAGTCGTAGGCCGCCAAGGCGTCACGATGAAGCCCGTCTTCGCTCGGGCTACCGGTTGAACCGGCATAGCCGCGGTACGACAACGCCAACAGCCCGACGCCGGCGGCGGTGAGTTCGCGAAAGCGGCGGGCGCGGCCGGCAAGCGAATCGCCGTTGCCGTGAAAGAACAGAACGATGGGCTTGCCGGGTTGCGGCGGCACATGCCAGGCGACGAGCTTCTCGCCATCGCTGGTCTCCAGAACGACTTCGGTCGCCTGCGGCAGGCCGGCTTCCGCCGGCGGCGTGCGCCGCGCGGTCGGGAAATACATCAGCGAGCGCTGATCGATGTAGAGCGCGCCGACGACGCCGGCGTAGCCGACGGCCGCGACGATCAGGATCCATTGCAAGGTTTTCAAGCGCCAAAGACGCTGCACATAGGCCTCCTGCGCGAGATAATGGCACCGTCGCATAAACCACGACCATGCGACACCGCCGTGGAGTTCTATCGTATCGCGTCGCCGGACGTTCCACAGAACGATGCGCCGGCCAAGCCGAGGCCCTCCGGTCCGTCGGTCTCGACGATTTGCCAGCGTCGCGTCACCGGGGTCCCTACGGGATCGACGTCGTCGATCGCAAGCACACCGGCGTCCACACCGTACTGAACGCGCCAGGTGCGGCGTTGCTTGAACGGCAGGCTCGACCGTTCGATCGACCAACGACCGTCCGGCGCGATCCGGCCGAGCGATATTTCGAAATCGAGCAGATCCCGTTTCGCCTGCAGCGTCTCCGCCGCCTCCAGGAGGCGAGCCAGCGAGCCGCCCGGCAGCAACCGCGCCGCCCGGTCACGCGCGACCATCAGTTGGTCGGCGACGCGGACAACAAATCCTGAGCGGCCGGATTCCATCTCAAGCAATCGCGCACCCCAACCGGATGCGGACGGATCGGTCTCGCGCGACCATTCCTCGAGGTAGGGTGCCTCGGTTCCGCGTTCGATCAGGACGTTGCCGTCGAGGACCAGGCGCGCGCGATCGGGCACGCCGCTGGCGGACTGAAAATCGATTTGTCGCCGCCACTCTGCCACCGCAGCATCGAGACAAAGCGCTCCGGCGAAGCCTTCCTGGCGCGCCATCGCATGCAGATGGTCGACCGTGAGATCGTGCAGGCAATGCACCCCCTCGAAGCGCGGCAAGTCGGCCGGCTGGCGCAAATCAATGAACAAATGCGGACCCTGCAGCCAGAACACCTGCGTGGTGCGGTCCGGATCTTGTCCCTCGTGCTGAAGGAGTGTCCGACGCCACAAGCCTCCGAGATCCGCCAGGGTCAGCCCGACAGGTGCGGTCATTGTGCCGGCGATCTCAGCGAATGTCCGCGCAGTGCGCCGATCAGGACATCGCCTTTACAATCTGCTCGGTCATTTTCTTGGCGTCGCCGAACAGCATCATCGTATTGTCGCGATAGAACAACGTATTATCGATGCCGGCATAGCCGGAAGAGAGCGAGCGCTTGGAGAACATCACGGTGCCGGCCTTCCAGACTTCCAGTACCGGCATCCCGAAAATCGGCGACTTCGGATCTTCCTTGGCCGCCGGATTGGTGACGTCGTTGGCGCCGATCACGAATGCAACGTCGGCCTGGGCGAACTCGGAATTGATATCCTCAAGCTCGAAGACCTCGTCGTAGGGCACGTTCGCTTCCGCCAGCAGCACGTTCATGTGGCCCGGCATGCGGCCGGCGACCGGATGGATCGCGTATTTGACCTCGACGCCTTCCTGCTTGAGCTTGTCCGCCATTTCGCGCAGCGCATGCTGGGCTTGGCTCACGGCCATGCCGTAACCCGGAACGATGATAACCTTGCCCGCATTCTTGAGCATGAACGCAGCGTCTTCTGCGGAACCCTGCTTGACCGGCCTTTGCTCGCCACCGGCCGCCGGTCCGGCAACTTCGCCACCGAACCCGCCGAGGATGACCGAGATGAAGCTGCGGTTCATCCCCTTGCACATGATGTAGGACAGGATCGCGCCGGACGAGCCGACCAGCGCGCCGGTGATGATCAGCGCGGAGTTTCCGAGCGTGAATCCGATGCCGGCGGCCGCCCAACCGGAATAGGAATTCAGCATCGAGATCACGACCGGCATATCGGCGCCGCCGATCGGAATGATGATGAGCACGCCGAGCAGGAATGCGACAACGGTCGCGCCCCAGAACATGAGATGGCTCTCGGTCTGCACGAAGGTGACGATGAGATAGATGAGACCAACCACCAATGCGATGTTGATGAGATGACGCAGCGGCAGCATGATCGGGGCCCCGCTCATGCGCCCGTCCAGCTTCAAAAACGCGATGACGGAGCCGGTGAAGGTGATGGCGCCGATGGCGACACCGATCGACATTTCAACCAGACTCGCCTTGTGGATGTCGCCGGCGGCGCCGATGTCAAACGCACTCGGCGCGTAGAGCGCTCCGGCGGCCACCAACACCGCCGCCATGCCGACCAGCGAATGGAAGGCGGCGACCAGTTGCGGCATCGCCGTCATCGGCACCCGGCGCGCAATCACGCCACCGGCACCGCCGCCAAGCGCTATGCCGAGACCGACGAGGATCCAGGCGCCGAGGCCGGCCGGCGGATGCGCCGCGAGGGTGGTCGCCACCGCGATCGCCATGCCCAGCATGCCGAACAGATTGCCGCTCCGGCTTGTGACCGGGCTCGACAACCCGCGCAACGCCAGGATGAACAGCACGCCGGCAACGAGATAAAGCAGTGCGGCGAGGTCGGCAGTCATCGAACCCAATCCTCTCAGCGCGGCGCCGCTGTCCAAGGCCCCCACCCCACTCTCTCCCCGGCCGGGAGCGAGCGAACCGCGCCGCTAGTTTGTCCTCGCCCGGGTGTGGGCGAGATCGAGGGAGGCAATAAAGTCACCATGGCAACGCCCACACGACACGCCCACTTATTTTTTCTTCTTGTACATGCCGAGCATGCGCTGCGTAACGAGAAAGCCGCCAAAGATGTTGACCGATGCGAAGACCAGCGCGATCAGACCGAAGGCCCGCGCCCAGATCGGTCCGGCATCGTTGCGCACGAGTTGCACCCCCACCGCCAGCAGCGCACCGACCACAATGACCGATGAGATCGCATTCGTCACCGACATCAGCGGCGTATGCAGGGCCGGCGTCACCGACCAGACGACGTAATAGCCGACGAACACCGCCAACACGAAAATCGACAAACGAAACACGAAGGGATCTACGGCGCTCGCGAGATGGTCCATGTCGCGCTCTCCTTCAGGTTCGCGGGCGGTCTTGAGCCCCGCTGTTACGCAGCACGCGCTGTCAGGCGGCAGTTTCTCAGGCGGCGGATTTGGGCTTGAAGTTCGGGTGGATCACAGCGCCGTCACGGGTGAGCGCGGTCGCCTTGACGATGTCGTCGTCCCAGTTGACCGCCAAGGCCTGGGTCGCCTTGTCGATCAGAATTTCGAGAAATGCGTACAGGTTCTTGGCGTAGAGACTGGATGCGGTGGCGGCAATCCGGCCGGGAAAATTGAGATAGCCGATGATCTTGATGCCGTTCACCTCGGCCACTTGCCCGGGCTTTGCGAGTTCGCAGTTGCCGCCGCGCTCGACCGCGAGATCGACGATGACCGAACCGGGGCGCATCGATCGCGCCATGTCGGCGGTGATCAATCGCGGTGCCGGACGGCCCGGAATGAGCGCGGTGGTAATGACGATGTCTTGCTTCTTGATGTGATCGGCGACGAGAGCGGCCTGTTTGGCCTGGTACTCTTTCGACATTTCCTTGGCGTAGCCGCCAGCGGTCTCCGCCTGCTTGAACTCGTCGTCCTCGACCGCGATGAACTTGGCGCCCAGGCTCTCGACCTGCTCCTTCGCGGCCGGACGGACGTCGGTTCCGGTGACGATGGCGCCGAGACGGCGGGCGGTGGCGATCGCCTGCAGGCCCGCAACGCCCGCGCCCATAACGAACACCTTGGTTGCCGGCACCGTCCCCGCCGCGGTCATCATCATCGGCAAGGCGCGACCGTATTCGGCGGCCGCATCGATCACCGCCCGATAGCCTGAAAGATTGGCCTGACTGGAGAGCACATCCATGACCTGCGCGCGGGTGATGCGCGGCATCAGCTCCATGGCAAAACCGACGACACCGCTCTTGGCCATGGCCGCGAGAGCGGCCTCGTTGCCGAAGGGGTCCATGATCGCAATCACGAACGCGCCCTTCTTATACCCGCTGAGTTCGGCCTCGTTCGGACGGCGAACCTTGAGCACCACGTCGGCGTCTTTGATCGCATCCGGCGTGACGCTTGCGCCCGCGGCCGAATAATCCTGGTCGAGAATTCCGGACTTGATCCCTGCACCCGGTTCGACGGCCACCTCGACGCCGAGTGCCTTCATCTTTTTGACGGTCTCAGGAGTAGCCGCAACTCGCGGCTCGTCGGCATCGACTTCACGCGCTATCGCTATGCGCATTCACGTCTTCTCCATCGATACGACGATACCAACGCACGCAGGCGCATTGATCAAGGCTTTAGTCGGCCGCGCCTCTGCTTCTAGGAGGTCAACGCGAGCGCGAGCAATCCTATGACCAACGTAACGATGCCGGACAGTTTCGAACCGCTGGCGAGGCCTTGAATGCCGGCGATCAGCGTGATGACAAAGACGCCCAACGCGACCAGCCAGTGACCGGTTACCCACCAGACGGCCAGCACCACAACGATGTTGACGACAAAAAGAGTGCCAACGCCCGCCGCCTTGACGAAACTTTCATAAGTCGATTCATGCTCGGGATAGTCGTTCCCGGTGGCGGTCGCGTATTGGACCTCGCCGTGGTCAGCCATAACCTGTCTCCAACCCGGTAATTTGCCCCGCCAGCGTCTGGAATCCGAAGGCCGCAAGTCCTCGCGGGCCCGTCGAATCCAGCTCACCAGAGCGCGAACGCGCCAGTGCGGACTTAGCGCAAATGTGCAAGGAGAGCAACGGCAGGGCCCGCCGCCTATTGTGGGGTATGTTGATCCGTGAGACCAACCTCGGACAGGGCCGTCAATTGCCGCTCGGCAACCTTGGCGAGCGAGAACCGTTCGATCGCTTCGTTGAACAATTGATAATAGTTGAGCTTCGCGCCCAGGTGCAGGAAGACCCCGCCAAGGCCGATGGCCGCGCGGTCCATGAACACAAATTCGCGCGGGACCTTAACCGGGCCCTTCTCCCGCAGGGCCCGATGCACCTTGAAGGCTTCGCGCCGCCCGTATTCCGAGGGCTTGACGCCATCCGCGATGGTACGCACGCGATCGTCGAGCAACGGGGCATAAATAAAATGAGCCCAGATGTTCAGGATGTCGATCACTTCGCGGCTGAGGCGGCGGAATCCCCAGGTTTCGTACGCGTGGACCACCAGGTCGTGATCCCCTTTCAGCAGGCCGGTGTAGAGATCGACGACGCCGCCGACGAACTTGGCCGGGAAGATACGGATGCAGCCGTAGTCGAGCAGGTTGATGCCCTGGGCTTCGCCGTCCTGTTCGAACACCGTGTAGTTGCCGAGATGGGGATCGCCGTGGATCACCCCGAAGCGGCTGAACGGAAACCACCAGGCCTTGAACATGGCGACGGCAACCCGGTTGCGGGCGTCCAGACTGTCGTCCTTGTAGGTCAGCAATTTCTTGCCTTCGAGCCAATCAAGGGTGAGCAAGCGGCGGGTCGACAAGTCCGGCCAGACCTCGGGAACGTGCACTTCAGACACTTTCGCCAGCATGACCCGATAGAGCGCCACGTGTTTGGCTTCCCGCTCGTAGTCGAGTTCTTCACGCACGCGGGCACCGATCTCCTTGGCGATCTCGGTCGTATCGATCGCGGGATCCATGCGGCGGTGAATGGCAAACAGCCATTCCAGCTGCCGAAGATCCGCCTCCACCGCGGACTGCATGTCCGGATATTGCAGTTTGCAGGCAAGCTCCGAGCCGTCGTGGGCAACCGCACGATGGACTTGGCCGAGCGACGCGGCTGCCGCGGGATGATGCTCGAAATTTGCGAATCTCTTGGTCCAGTCAATCCCAAGTTCGGCAATCATGCGACGCTTGACGAAGGCCCACCCCATGGGCGGGGCGTCACTCTGCAATTTGGTCAGTTCGGCGGCATATTCAGGCGGCAGTAAGTCGGGAATGGTCGCCATTAACTGGGCGACCTTCATGATCGGCCCTTTCAGGCCGCCGAGAGCCGCCGCAAGCGCGGCGGCGTTGCTGCCGCGATCGCCGTCGTTGCCGAACAAGCGATTGGCCGCCATCTTCGCGGCGACGCCGCCGACATTGGCGCCGACCCTGGCGTAGCGCGCGGCGCGTGCCGAAAATCGGTTTTTTTCCTGATCCGTCATAAATTTGATCAATCCAGCCTGACGTGGAACATAGGTCCCGATCTGCACAATGCTAGGGCGACGGAAACAGATCGAATTCGCTCCCCTAAGAGCCTGGACACGCAGATTTCCGGAAAATTCCCGCCGCCGCCGAAATCGGTCGATCAAAATCCACAATGGGGGTAGCGAACAACAGGTTCGCGCCTCTGCCGCAACGGCGCTCTCAGCCGCGATCGGTCATTGTGACGCGCGCAGATGAAAAGCCGCAACCTTACGCGCGTTCCATCTCTTCCAATTCCACGATCATCCGTTCAATCACCGACAATCCGCCCTGCCAAAAACCGGGGTCGTGGGCATCGAGACCAAACGGCTTGAGCAATTCCGAATGATGCTTGGTTCCTCCCGCCGCGAGCATCGCCAGATAGCGCTCGGCAAATCCCTCGTGCGCCTTTTCGTAAACCGCATAGAGCGAGTTCACCAGGCAATCCCCGAACGCATAAGCGTAGACATAGAACGGTGCGTGGACGAAATGACTGATGTAGGCCCAAAACGTCTCATAGCCGGGCTTGAGCGCGATGGCGGGGCCGAGGCTTTCGCGCTGGACCTCAAGCCAGATCTCGCCCAGACGCTCGGCGGTGAGTTCGCCCTCGCGACGTTCGGTATGGACCTGGCGCTCGAAGGTATAGAATGCGATCTGCCGCACCACAGTGTTGATCATGTCCTCGACTTTGGCTGCCAGCATGGCCTTGCGATGGCGACGATCGGTGGTCTCGGCGAGCAGCCGCTGAAAGGTCAGCATTTCGCCGAACACGCTGGCGGTTTCGGCAAGCGTCAGCGGGGTCGGCGCCATCAGCGGACCGTTCTTGGCGGCGAGCACTTGATGCACGCCATGGCCGAGTTCATGGGCCAGCGTCATGACATCGCGTGGCCGGCCAAGATAGTTGAGCAACACGTAGGGGTGCGCCGATGGCACGGTTGGATGCGCGAAGGCACCCGACGCCTTGCCCGCACGCACCGGCGCGTCGATCCACCGCTCGGTGAAGAAACGTTCTGCGATATCCGCCATCTGCGGCGAGAACGCCCCGTAGGCCGAAAGTACCGTCTGTTTCGCCTCGCCCCACCCGATCGTGCGTGTCGTCACTTTCGGCAGCGGCGCATTGCGATCCCAATGGGCGAGCTGCTTCTGGCCGAACCATTTGGCCTTCAGGGCATAATATCGATGCGATAGCCGCGGATAGGCTGCGCGCACGGCTGACACCAGGGCCTCCACCACCTCGCGCTCCACCCGGTTGGCGAGATGGCGGGAATCCGCAACGTCGACAAAGCCCCGCCAGCGGTCGGAGATTTCCTTGTCCTTGGCGAGCGTGTTGGTGATCTGGGTGAAGACGCGCAGATTGGCCTTGAAGGTGACCGCAAGAGCCTGCGCTGCAGCCTTGCGCGTTTTCTCGCTCGTTTCCTGCAAAAGATTGAGGGTTGGTTCGATCGCGAGCGACTTTCCCGCGACCTTGAATCGCAGGCTCGCCATGGTCTCGTCGAACAGGCGATTCCATGCGCTGTAGCCGGTCATGGATTTTTCGTGAAACAGCAACTCGATCCGGTCCTCGAGCTGGTAGGGCTTTTCCTTGCGAACATCATCGATCCAGGGCCGATAGTGGCCGAGCGCCGGATCGGCCATCGCGGTCTCGAGCGTCGCATCGTCGATGCGATTGAGCTCCAAGGTAAAAAACAGGAGATGGGACGAAGCGGCCGTAATGCGCTCCTGGACGTCACCGTAGAATTTCGCCTGCGCGGGGTCGGTGGTGTCGCCGGAATAGACCAGGCTGGCGTAGGAAATCAGGCGTCCGAGCAAATCCTCGATGGCCTCGTAACGCCGAACTGCGGCGGCAAGCTCGCGTCCGGCCTGCGGGCCGCGCGCCAGCGCCGGAAGCTTGCCCTTGTAGGTCTGCTCAAAACCGAGGCACTCGGCGTCCGCCCGTTCGAGATCCTCCTTGACCTCGGGGGCGTCAATGGCCGGATAAAGATCGGTCAGGTTCCATTCTGGCAGCACGCCCAAGGAACCCGGCTTTTTCGCCTTGCGGACCGGACGTGCGGTGGTGCGTTTGGAACGGGCAGCCATGGGATGATGGTCTCGTGTGGTGGCGGGACGTCAAGGACCGCCTTGAATGACCGACCTGATGTGGCGAAGCGATGGCGCACGGGCGCCACCAGCCGTCGACATATCGTAATGTCGGCGCCGCAATCAACCGCCGTGGCCGAAGGTCCGCCCAACAAACGCGTGAACAACCGGTTGACGGTGTCGCGCAGATTTGGCGTTCGGCGTGGAATTGATATGTTCCATCACCGATAGGTTCTGTCGTTATCGCCCGGCAAATCCAACCTTCCTTCGGCATCCGTTTGAGACCATTTGGATGTTGCTGTTCTGGCGTTGTCGACATCGAAACGAGCCAGCAAGCCGCTGAGCAAAGGCGCGTTGATGCAAAGAGGTTCCAAGCGACCGGAGAAGCTCACGCT
>Ga0265339_10001062_pt1 | contig 20880 bp, 22 predicted proteins | sample 4CB219metaG_FD_202085 | JGI IMG/M metagenome (GOLD analysis project Ga0265339, IMG submission 202085) | Rhizosphere microbial communities from Carex aquatilis grown in University of Washington, Seatle, WA, United States - 4-CB2-19 metaG | ecosystem: Host-associated > Plants > Roots >... | reverse complement strand
TGGCGATAAGCTCGTGGCCCCGGTTCAGCTTTTGACCGTGCGCGACGAGCCGGGCAATCACTTCACCCTCGGCGAGCCAAGGCGGGAGTCGCTCACTGCCTTCGACGTGATTTTGTTGCGGCAGGACCCGCCGTTCGACCTCGCCTACATCACCTCGACACATTTTCTGGAGCGCATCCATCCGAAGACGCTGGTGGTCAACGATCCCGCCAGCGTGCGCAACGCGCCGGAAAAGCTGTTCGTGATGAATTTCCCGCAGCTGATGCCGCCGACGCTGATCTCGCGCGATCTGCAGGAGATCAACGCCTTCCGCGACACCCATGGCGCCGTGGTGATGAAGCCCTTGCACGGCTTCGGCGGGGCGGGTGTGTTCCGCGTGATGCCGCAGGACATGAATTTCGGCTCGCTCTACGACATGTTCTCCGTGACCTTCAGGGAGCCCTGGGTGATCCAGCGCTTCCTTCCCGAGGTCAAGCAGGGCGACAAGCGCATCATCATGGTTGACGGCGAATTTGCCGGCGCCGTCAATCGCGTGCCTGCGGCGGACGATTTGCGCTCCAACATGGTGCGCGGAGGTGCGGCGCGGGCGACCGAACTGACTGCGCGCGAGCGCGAGATCTGCGCGACCGTGGGTCCGGCCCTGCGCGAGCGCGGCCTTCTTTTCGTCGGTCTCGACGTGATCGACGGCAACCTCACCGAGATCAACGTGACCTCACCGACCGGCATCCGCGCCGTCACCGGGCTCGGCGGCCCCGACATTGCTGTGAAAATCTGGGACGCGATCGAGGCGAGGCGCAAGAAACTGGCCAAATGAGGTGCAGCCGTGGGAGGCTACCTTCCACAGGCTCCGCTCTGTTCCCGTAATGTTCTTGCCAGACCGGCCGCTTTCCGCTACCTTTGATTGCGGCAGAGGGGCGGCATGGTCCAGCGCGTTTCAACGGTTGCCTTTGAGGGGATCGAGGCCCGCGCGGTCGACGTGCAGGTCCAGGTCGCGCCCGGTTTGCCCGCCTTCACCATCGTTGGCCTGCCGGACAAGGCGGTTTCGGAGGCGCGCGAGCGGGTCCGGTCCGCGCTGATCGCCTCCGGCCTGGCGCTCCCCGCGCGCCGGATCACCGTCAACCTCGCGCCTGCCGACCTGCCGAAGGAAGGCAGCCACTACGACCTGCCGATCGCACTCGGGCTGATGGCGGCAATCGGCGCCATCCCGCCGGATGCGCTGAGCGGCTTCACCGTGCTCGGCGAACTCGGCCTGGACGGATCGATCGCGCCGGTCGCGGGCGTGCTGCCGGCGGCGATCGGCGCCAATGCCCGCGAGGAGGGCCTGATCTGCCCTGGTGCTTGTGGCGCGGAGGCCGCCTGGGCGAGCCCGGACATCCAGATCGTTGCCGCCGAGTCGCTGATCCAGATCGCGAATCACTTCAAGGGCACGCAGGTGCTGTCGCGCCCGCAGCCGAAGGTGCATGAGGAAGCGACCTCGCAACTCGACCTGCGCGACATCAAGGGCCAGGAAAGCGCCAAGCGCGCGCTCGAAATCGCCGCTGCCGGCGGTCATCACCTGCTGATGATCGGCTCGCCCGGCGCCGGCAAGTCCATGCTGGCGGCGCGGCTGCCCTCGATCCTGCCGCCGCTGTCGCCGTCCGAGTTGTTGGAAGTGTCGATGATCGCGTCGGTGGCCGGCGAGATCGAAGGCGGCGCGCTGACCTCGCGGCGGCCGTTCCGCAGCCCCCACCATTCCGCCAGCATGGCGGCGCTGACCGGCGGCGGCATGCGCGCCAAGCCGGGCGAGATCTCGCTCGCGCATCACGGCGTGCTGTTTCTCGACGAATTGCCGGAGTTCGATCCGCGCGTGCTGGATTCGCTGCGCCAGCCGCTGGAGAACGGCGAGGTCGCCGTGTCCCGCGCCAACCACCGCGTCACCTATCCGGCACGCTTCATGCTGGTTGCCGCGATGAATCCCTGCCGCTGCGGCCACGCCTTCGAGCCCGGTTATTCCTGCAAGCGCGCGCCGGTCGACCGCTGCGCCGCCGATTACCAGATGCGCATTTCGGGCCCGCTGATGGATCGCATCGATCTGCGCATCGAAGTGCCCGCCGTGACCGCCGCCGATCTGATCCTGCCGCCGGCGGCGGAAGGCTCGGCCGAAGTCGCCGCCCGCGTCGCGGCCGCACGCGACATTCAGCGCGCGCGGTATGCGGCCGCCGGCCTGCCGCAGGTCCGCACCAATTCCGAGGCGCCGGCAGCGCTGTTGGAACAGATCGCGCAGCCGGATGCGCAGGGGCAGAAGCTGTTGCGCGATGCAGCCGAAACCATGCGCCTGTCGGCGCGCGGCTATCATCGCGTGCTGCGGGTCGCCCGCACGCTTGCCGATCTCGACGGCGAGGACAAGATCGGACGGCTGCATCTCGCCGAAGCGCTGTCCTACCGCGCGCTTGCCGAGGACGTGCGGCACGCGGCCTGAGACGCGCCCGTTTCCTCCGGGAACACGATCCAAAATCGCATGGCGCCCGATCCGTCAACGCGACGGTAACGAGTCTTCTTTACATCTTGAAAACCATAAGTTTGGCGTTTCGCCGCGTTTGTGGAGTCGCGTTGCATGTTGCGTTTCAGGATTCTGGTTTCCACTGTTCCGTTGATGGCGGTCGTGGTCTTTGCCGGCGTCGAGGCGTTCCCGCGCGAACAACCCTGCATCGCAATCGGCGGCGAGACGCTGGAGATCGGGTCCGCGCCATGGCACGCCGACCTTCACGTCAGCTTCACCGACGATCCGGCGCTTGCAACCGTGCGGGTGGCGGCGACCGAGGACGCGGAGACGGCGGATTTCGCCGTTGTCGATGACGTCGCGGATTCATCCGAGACCTCCTGCGCGACCAGTCCCGCGACGCAATGGGTCGCGGTGTCCGCAAGTCCTTCCGCCGCGTCGCCCGTGATCTATCTGTCCCAGGAAGGTCCGGCCGATTACCGGATTTTCGTGAAGTCGAAGCGTTTCACGCTGCGCGAAGCTGCGGCGCTGATCGTCGGCGCCCGTGGCGACCGCCCTCTGCTAGTGGGGCGGATTTGACGTTCGCTACCCTGCCGGCCGCGGGCTCGTATAGCGAACGTCAAATCCAAGGCTCCACTAGCCGCCGCTTCGCTCTGAGCTCTTAACCTCTCATCAACCCTGTTCGCATCGCGCCGGGAAAAGCGGCGCCGCTGCAAGTTCTTTGCAAGGTCAGCCCCGCATCGTCATCTGTAACGTGACGGCGGGCGGGCAAACAGCAATTCCCTGGAGTATCGGCGATGAGACGGGCTTTCCGGATCAAACTACAGCTACGCCGATTCGCGCGACGCCATGAGTGGCTTTTTTCCGCGATCCGTTCGCTGACGATCTTCTGTGCCGCCTTCGGCGGCGCCTATGGGTTCATCGTCGGCAGCCGATCGGAAAACTCCGGCTACGACCCCAGGGCCTTCGCAATCGGCGCCAGCTTCCTGTTTGCGCTCGCCTGCGTCGGGCTCGCGACGCTGAGCATACGGCTGCGCCTGATGCGCAAGAAGCTTCGCAAGATTGCCCTGCACAACGAAGCGCTGGCCGACCGCAATTGGGAATTGCAGGAAGCCGAGGGGCGCGCCCGCAGCCTGTTCGAATCGCAGGCCGATCTGATCGTGATGCGTGACTCCCGGGGCCGCATCACCTTTGCCAACGACGCCTATTGCGAACTGGCCGAGCGGCCGCGCGAGGCGCTGCTCGGCAGCCGCTTCACGTTCGAGGTTCTGGAGCAGGGCGAGAGCGCGCGGGAGCCGAACGGCACACGGATTCACGACCAGCGCATCGCCACACCCCTGGGGCCGAAATGGATCGCCTGGCGCGAAGGCCTGATTCGATCCGACGCGGGCGGTCCGGCGGAATTGCAGTGCGTCGGCCGCGACGTCACCGACCGCACCGAAACCGAGCGCGCGCTCGCCGATGCCCGCGATCAGGCGGACGCCGCCAACCGCGCCAAGTCGCGCTTCCTGGCGATGGCGAGCCACGAGATCCGCACTCCTCTCAACGGCATCATCGGCATGAGCGGATTGCTGCTCGATACGCCGCTGACGCCGGAGCAGACGACATATGCCAAGGCGGTGAAAAGCTCCGGCGATGCGCTGCTGTCGCTGATCGAGGAACTCCTGGATTATTCCAAGATCGAAGCCGGCAAGATCGATCTCGAACACCGCCCGTTCGCCTTGACCGCGCTGATCGAGGACATCACCGAGCTCCTGGCGCCGCGGGCGCAGGCCAAAAAGCTCGAGATTGCGGCCTATGTCGACGAGCGCCTGCCTGCGCATGTGACCGGCGATGCGGCGCGGCTGCGGCAGGTGCTGCTCAACCTCGCCGGCAACGCGATCAAATTTACCGCGACCGGCGGCGTGGCGTTGATCGTCGAGCCCGGCATCTGGCCCGATGAGATCAGCTTTCTGGTGCGTGACAGCGGGATCGGCATTGCGTCGGAGGCTCGCGAGCGGATTTTCCGCGAGTTCGAACAGGCCGACGACCACATCGCGAGGAATTTTGGCGGCACCGGGCTCGGCCTCAGCATCACCGAGCGCATCGTCAAGCGCATGGGCGGACGCATCAGGCTGGAGAGCCTGCCGGGCGAGGGCTCGACCTTTGAAGTATCCGTGCCGCTGCCCGGCGCCGAGAGCGGCGGCGAACAGTCAATGTTTGCCGCGCCGGATCTCACCGGCCGGTCGGTCATGCTGATTACGCCGCAAAGCATCGAGTCCTCGCTGGTGACGCGACGGCTGCAGCGCTGGGGTGCGCAGACCTGCCTGATCACAGACGCGACCGCGGCGCAGGCCTTGTTGCCGGAACGCACCTGGCACGCCGTGCTGATCGACCGCGCGCTTGGCGGCGAAGCCGCCGAGACACTCGGCGAGGCTGCGCGCCGCCACGCGACGCAGCGGATCGTGATGGTCACACCGGCGACGCGGCACGAGCCGATGCTCTCTTCCGCCTTCACCGGCTATCTCGTGAAACCGCTGCGAGCGGCGTCGCTGGCGGCCCGCCTGTCGGCAGCGTCGGAAGAGGCTGCGCCGGTCCCTTCCAGCGATGCCCTGATCGAACTGTCCACCGCAGCCCAGCCGCGGCAGGAGTCCGCGGCAGACGGTCTTTCGATCCTGGTCGCCGAGGACAACGAGATCAATGCGCTGTTGATGCGTTCGCTGCTGACGCGGCTTGGACATCATGCCGTGATCGCCACCGATGGCCAGGCGGCGCTGGAATCCTGGCTGGCGGCGCGATCGGCCGGAGCTCCTTACGACCTCGTGCTGATGGACATCCAGATGCCACAGCTCGACGGCATCGAAACGGCCAAGCGCATTCGCGCCCACGAGGCCGGGCAGCCGGGCGCCGCCACCCCCATCCTGGCGCTCACCGCCAACACGCTAGTGGAGGATCGTTACGCCTGCTTTGAAGCCGGCATGGACGGTTTTCTGATCAAGCCGCTCGACCGGGAAAAGCTGGAAGAGGCGCTGGCGGGACTGGCCGCGGCGCGGCACCTGGCGGCCTGAGCGAAAATCAGAGCCGCCGCAGCGCCACCGTTTCCACCACGTGATCGGCGCCCTTTTTCAGGATCAGGGTCGCGCGCGGCCGCGTCGGCAGGATGTTGTCCTCGAGGTTGGCGAGGTTGGTCCGCTCCCAGATGGCGATCGCGGTGGCGGTCGCTTCGTCATCGGACAACAGCGCATAGCGATGGAAGTATGATCGTGGATCGTGGAATGCGGTGTCGCGCAGCGCAAGAAACCGCTTCACGTACCATTCGCGCAGCACCGGTTCGTCGGCGTCGATATAGACCGAGAAATCGAAGAAATCGGACACCACCGGCACCGCCTTGCCGTCGCGCGGCAGCGGGCCGGTCTGCAGGACGTTGACGCCTTCGACGATCAGGATGTCGGGCTGGTCGATCTCGATCCATTTGTTCGGCACGATGTCGTAGGTCAAATGCGAATAGACCGGCGCGCGCACCGGCCGCCGCCCCGCCTTGATGTCGCTCAGGAACGACAACAGCATCGGCAGATCGTAGCTTTCCGGAAAGCCCTTCTTCTGCATCAGGCCCTGCCGTTCGAGCACCGCGTTGGGAAACAGGAAACCGTCGGTGGTCATCAGATCGACTTTCGGCCGCGGCGACCATCGCGCCAAGAGCGCCTGCAGCACGCGTGCGGTGGTGGATTTGCCGACCGCCACCGAACCGGCGACACCGATGATGTAGGGCATCTTGCGGTCGCGGATGCCGAGGAACTGGCGCTGCGCGTAATAAAGCCGCTGCATGGCGTCGACATAGATCGACAGCAGCCGCGACAACGGCAGATAGATGTCCTCGACCTCCTGCAGGTCGAGGCGATCATGCATGGAGCGCAACCGCTCGAACTCGCCGGGCTCCAGCGTCATCGGCGTATCGTTGCGCAGCGCAGCCCACTGCTCGCGCGTGAAGATCCGATACGGATTGTATGTCTGGTCGGGCGCCCGGATATCCATCGCCGGCTCCTGTTGTATCCCTTGTCTGCGCACTGATCTGTTCGGAAGACCGGTCGCCACCTTCTCCTGATCCTGTGTGTCAATCGCGCTTGCGCGACGCCTTCTCTTCCAGTCCGGACATCGTCGTGCGCTGCGCCAGGGCGGCCTCGACATCCTCAAGCCTGACGCCGCGCGACTTCAACAGCACCAGCAGGTGAAACAACAGATCGGCGCTTTCGGCGATCAGATGCTCGCGATCGTTTTCGACCGCGGCGATCACCGTTTCCACCGCCTCCTCGCCGAGCTTCTTGGCACAATGCTCCGCGCCCTTCCCGAGCAGCTTCTTGGTATAGGACGCCTCTCCCCCCGACGCGGCGCGGGCATCGATGGTGGCTGCGAGATCATGGAGCGTAAAACGCGGCATCAACTTGCGAACTCGACAGGCGCCCGGGAAAGCCGGGCGCGATTTCCGGCTGATGTAGCACTTTTGTGACGGCGAGTCGTCATGGATCGAGCCGCATCGGCAAGCCGGCGCGCGCCATGTGGTCCTTGGCTTGGCGGATGGTAAATTCCCCGAAATGGAAGATCGAGGCCGCCAACACCGCAGTGGCGTGGCCTCCGCGAATACCTTCGACCAGATGGTCCAGATTGCCGACCCCGCCGGAGGCGATGACCGGGACCGGGACGCTGTCGGCGATCGCCTGGGTCAGAGGAATGTCAAATCCCTGTCGCGTGCCGTCACGGTCCATCGAGGTCAGGAGAATTTCGCCGGCGCCCAGCGAAACCACCTCGCGGGCGTATTCGATGGCGTCGATCCCGGTGGGTTTGCGCCCGCCATGAGTGAAGATTTCCCAGCGCTCGGAACCGCCGCCGCGCTTCACCCGCTTGGCGTCGATCGCGACCACGATGCATTGCTCGCCGAACTTTTCCGCCGCCTCCTTGACGAACTCGCGCCTGGCGACCGCCGCAGAATTGATCGAGACCTTGTCGGCGCCCGAGCGGAGCAACGTCTTGATGTCATCGACGGTGCGTACGCCGCCGCCGACGGTCAGAGGCATGAAGCAGGCTTCTGCGGTGCGCCGGACCACGTCGAGCATGATGCCGCGGTTTTCATGGGTCGCGGTGATGTCGAGAAAGCAGAGTTCGTCGGCGCCGGCGGCATCATAGGCGACCGCGGCCTCCACGGGATCGCCGGCGTCACGCAGATCGACGAAGTTGACGCCCTTGACGACCCGACCATCCTTGACGTCGAGGCAGGGGATGACACGCACCTTGAACATCAGGAACTCCTAGGCGGCCGCGCGCGCGCTGCGGATCAGCGCCAGCGCCGCCGAGGCATCGAGCCGGCCGTCATAAAGCGCGCGGCCCGCAATCGCGCCCGCCAGTCGATGGGCGCGCGGTTGAAGCAGCGCCTTCACATCCTCGATCGAGGCAAGGCCGCCCGAGGCGATCACCGGGATCGAAACGCGATCGGCGAGCGCGACGGTGGCGTCGAGATTGAGACCCTTCAACAGGCCGTCCCGGGCAATGTCGGTGAAGATGATCGCGCTCACGCCGGCGTCCTCGAACCGCTGCGCGATCTCGAGTGCCGTGACCTGCGAGGTCTCCGCCCAGCCCTCGACCGCGACCTTGCCGTCGCGTGCATCCAGGCCGACGGCGATGCGGCCGGGGAATGTTTTCGCGGCTCGCTTCACCAGATCCGGATCGCGCACCGCCGCGGTTCCGATGATCACCCGCGTCACGCCCTTGCCAAGCCAGGCCTCGACCGTCTTCAGGTCGCGAATGCCGCCGCCAAGCTGCAGCGGAATCGTTATCACCTTCAGCATCGCTTCGACGGCATGTGCGTTCATCGGTTTTCCCGCGAATGCGCCGTCGAGATCGACCACGTGCAGATATTCGAAGCCTTGTGCGACAAAGCTCCTGGCCTGCGCCGCGGGATCGAGGTTGAACACGGTCGCGCGCGCCATGTCGCCCTGCTCGAGCCGCACGCACTGGCCATTCTTCAGGTCGATGGCGGGAAAAAGGATCACGGCTTCCACTTCAGGAAATTCGAGATGAGCGCCAACCCGAAGCGCTGGCTCTTCTCGGGGTGAAACTGGGTGCCGACGGCGGTATCCTTGCCGACGATCGCGGTCAGCGGCCCGCCGTAATCGGCGCGCGCCATGACGTCCGCCTCGTTGACGGCGTTGAGATGATAGGAGTGCACGAAATAGGCATGGCGACCTTTCGGCCCCAGCGGCAGAGACTCCAGCACCGGATGCTCGCGGACCAGATCGAGCGTGTTCCAACCCATGTGCGGGATCTTCAGATTTTCATCCCGCGGGGCAATCTTTTCGACATCGCCTTCGATCCAGTTGAGGCCGGCGGTCACGACATGCTCCTTGCCGCGGCTCGCCATCAGCTGCATGCCGACGCAGATACCGAAAAACGGCCGCGCCTTGTTGCGCACCGCTTCCACCAGCGCCTCGACCATGCCGTCGAGGGCATCCAGTCCTCTCCGGCAATCGGCGAACGCGCCGACCCCGGGCAGCACGATGCGGTCGGCGCGATATACGACCTCGGGATCGCGCGTGACCAATATCCTCTCGGGGACTGCCGAGCTCCGCGCGGCGCGCTCAAACGCCTTTGCCGCGGAGTGCAGATTGCCGGAGCCGTAATCGATGATGGCGACGCTCACCGCGGCCCTCCCGGTTCCGGGAATAGCCCGATGATGCCGCTTCCCGGCAACGGCGGCCTGGAGAACGGGTGACCCGGCATCTCGCGCGTCGGCGGCGGCGCGCCGCGATCGACCGCCTGTTGATCGTTGACGATGCCGCGCTGCTTGGCGGACCAGCGATCGAAGAAGCGCCGTTCGGCCGCCTCCTCGTCGTCGGCAACGACGATATCGAGCTGTCGCCAATGACGCCGTGACAGCGTCCAGCGCTGCAGGCTCGCCGCTTCAAATCCCATCAGAAGCGCGACGATGCCCTGGGCCAGCCAGAACGCCGCAGAGCCGGCGCCGAACCGCGCCAGCGCGAGTTCGAGCGCGCCGATCGCAACGATCCAGCCGAGCAGCGCCAGCCACAGCCTGCGCGACATGAGCCAGAGCGGTCCGAACAGCGCCGCCCAGAGGTAAAAGCCGTCGCGCACGAAAACGAATTGGTCCGTGGCGCGGAGATCCGCGCCGTCGGCCGTGGGAGCATGAACTGTGTAAACCGGCATGGTTGCTCTCCGGAGCAAGAGGTCAGCCGCCGAGCCGCCCCTTGGTGGAAGGCACCTCGCCCGCGGCGCGCGGGTCGATCGCGACCGCCGCTCGCAGCGCCCTTGCCAGACCCTTGAAGCAGGATTCGGCGATATGATGGCTGTTCTCGCCATATAGGGTCTCGACGTGCAAAGTCACGCCGGCGTTCATCGCAAAGGCGTTGAACCACTCGCGCACCAGCTCGGTATCGAATTCGCCGACCTTGTCGCGCGGAAACTCCGCCTTGAACACCAGGACCGGCCGGCCGGAAATGTCGATCACCACACGCGACAGCGTCTCGTCCATCGGCATGTAGACGGAGGCATAGCGCGTGATGCCGGCCATGTTGCCGAGCGCCTGTTTGACGGCCTGGCCGAGCGCAATGCCGACGTCTTCGGTGGTGTGATGATGGTCGATGTGAAGGTCGCCGACCGCCTTGACGCTGATATCGATACGGGAATGCCGGGCCAGGAGGTCGAGCATGTGATCGAAGAAGCCAATGCCCGTCGCGACGTTGGACACGCCGGAGCCGTCGAGATTGACCGCAACCTCGATGTCGGTCTCCTTGGTCTTGCGCTTGATGGTGGCGTTGCGCATGAAAGCGGCTTTCCGGTCCTTATCGTGTTGTCAGGGATGCTCTCTTGTCGAACATGACCATTCGGAAAGCCGATACCGGCCTTTCCGAACCATGCCCGAAAAACGCGCCCTTTTAACAGGCTCATGACGCCTTCGCTACTGCGGCAGGGTCCGCTCAGGGCTGAACTTCCGCCTATGGTGACCGGAATTCTGCGGAAAAATCAGCCGATTGTAACCCTGGCTCCGAGCCCTTAAATCTAACCGGAAGAGAGGGCACTCCATGCAGGCATCACCAAATGAACCGGCCGTCTGGCACGGCACCACCATCCTGACCGTCCGCAAGGGCGGCAAGGTGGTGATCGGCGGCGACGGCCAGGTTTCGATCGGCCAGACCGTGATCAAGTCCAACGCCAGGAAGGTCCGCAAACTCGGCAAGGGCGACGTTATCGGCGGATTCGCCGGCGCGACCGCCGACGCGTTTACCCTGTTCGAGCGGCTGGAAGGCAAGCTCGAGCAGTATCCGGGACAACTGACCCGCGCCGCCGTCGAACTCGCCAAGGACTGGCGCACCGACCGCTACCTGCGGCGGCTGGAGGCGATGATGATCGTGGCGGACAAGGAGGTATCCCTGGTCCTGACCGGCACCGGCGACGTGCTGGAGCCGGAGGCCGGCGTCATGGCGATCGGCTCGGGGGGTAATTACGCACTGGCAGCCGCGCGGGCGCTGATCGATTCCGACAAGGACGCCGAGGCGATCGTGCGCCGCTCGCTCGATATCGCTGCCGATATCTGCGTCTTCACTAACCGCAACGTGACCATCGAGACCTTGCAGAGTGGGTAGGTTGGTGGTCAGAACGCCTTTTCATTTTCGCTGCGAGTTCTCAAGGAAGGCAGGATTTGCAAGGAGCGGCATGGTGGACACACCGGATCGCCGCGCGTGACTGATGGTTCACAATCAGATTGGCTTGTCCTGACGCCATTCCCATCCTAGCTAGGACCCATGACAGACTTCTCCCCCCGCGAAATCGTTTCCGAGCTCGACCGATTCATCGTCGGCCAGACCGACGCCAAGCGCGCGGTTTCGGTCGCGCTGCGCAACCGTTGGCGGAGGCTGCAGCTTAACGGCGGTCTGCGCGAGGAAGTGCTGCCGAAGAACATCCTGATGATCGGCCCGACCGGCGTCGGCAAGACCGAGATCGCCAGACGGCTGGCCAAACTCGCCGGCGCGCCGTTCATCAAGGTGGAGGCCACCAAGTTCACCGAGGTCGGCTATGTCGGCCGCGATGTCGAACAGATCGTCCGCGACCTCATCGAGGTCGCGATCGCCCAGGTGCGCGAGCGCAAGCGCAAGGACGTGCAGGCCCGCGCGCAGCTCGCGGCCGAGGAGCGCGTGCTCGACGCGCTGGTTGGACCCAATTCGAGCGCCGCCACGCGCGATTCGTTCCGCAGGAAGCTGCGGGCCGGCGAGCTCAACGACAAGGAAATCGAGATCGAGACGCAATCGTCGGGCGGACTTCCGATGTTCGAAATCCCGGGCATGCCGGGCGCGCAAATGGGCGCGATCTCGATCGGCGATATTTTCGGCAAGCTCGGCGGACGCACCAAGACGCGGCGGCTTACGGTTGAAGGCTCGCACGAAATCCTCGTCAACGAGGAGTCCGACAAGCTGCTGGACAACGAGCAGCTGGTGCAGGAAGCGATCAGCGCGGTCGAAAACAACGGCATCGTGTTCCTCGACGAGATCGACAAGATCTGCGTGCGCGACAACCGCGTCGGCGGCGACGTCTCGCGCGAGGGCGTGCAGCGCGATCTCCTGCCCTTGATCGAAGGAACCACGGTTTCGACCAAGCACGGCGCGGTCAAGACCGACCATATTCTCTTCATCGCGTCCGGCGCATTCCATATCGCAAAGCCTTCCGACCTGCTGCCGGAATTGCAGGGACGCCTGCCGATCCGGGTCGAGCTGCAGGCGCTGACGCGCGACGACATGAGGCGCATCCTGACCGAGCCGGAAGCCTCGCTGATCAAGCAGTACGTGGCGCTGATGAAAACCGAAGGCGTGACGCTGGATATCACCGACGGCGCCATCGATGCGCTGGCCGATGTCGCGGTCGCCGTCAATTCCACGGTGGAGAACATCGGCGCGCGGCGGTTGCAGACGGTGATGGAGCGGGTTCTGGACGAGATTTCATTCACCGCGCCCGACCGCAACGGCGAGACGGTGCAGGTCGATGCCGACTATGTGAATAAGCATGTGGGGGATCTCGCCAAGAACGCCGATCTGAGCCGGTTTATTCTCTAGAGGCAGCGGCGGCGGGGCCGAGGAACGAGCAGGGGGATCGGGGCGCCGCTCCGGGGGAGAATGAACGCGCACGTGCGGCGAAATCCATGGCGGCTGATGCCCGTCATCAATATCGGCGTATTGGTCGGGGTCTTCCTGCACAAGATCTTACTTCCGCCCTTCGTTCCCTACATCCATCTGCTCGTCGACTACCATTTCGGCTTCACCAAGCGCGCGCTGATCGGCGCGATCGTTTCGCTGTTCACCGCGAGGGTGCCGGTGTGGCTCGTCTTTGCGCTCGGTATTGCCGTCTGGCTGATTACGCTCGGCCTGTTCATTGAGCTGTTTCGGCGCACCTTTGCGCTGGATGAGAAGCACCTGCCGCTGTTCGTCCTGATGGCCGGCTCGCCGTTCTTCTTCAAGAATTTCATGCATACGCTCGGGCATTTCGACATCTACGGCTGCGCGCTGGCGATCTGCCTCCTGCTGCTACCGGCGCGCTCCGTTCTGTTCGTCCTGCTTGCAGCGCTGTTCTCGATCATCCTCGTGCTGATCCACCACATCCATCTTTTGATGTATGTGCCGACCATCGCGGTGATCGTGCTGCTCCGATACTATCTGGTTCGCGGCATCACCCGGCTGAACGCTGCCGTCGCCGTCGCGGCGTGCTTCGCTCTCGGCGCGCTGTTCATAGCCGCGCAATTCTGGGGAACGGCGCCGGCGGACAAGGCGGAGTTCGTTGGTTATCTGCAGAGCAAGATGGCCGACCCGTCGCGCACCGATCTCCTGAGCTTCAGCTATATCTGGTACCAGCCGCTTGCGAAGGAAATCAGCGACACCTGGGCACGCATGCCGTCGAACCTGCTGGGCGTTCCGGTCTTCGCGCTGCTGATCTGGCTGCATTCGCCGCTTTGGCGGTATTTTGCGCAACGCATCCGCGCGCTCGAGCACATCTGGCACCGCCGCATGGTCGTCGCGTCGCTCGCCGGCGTGAGCCTCGGCTATCTCGTGATGTTTGCGATCGTGTTCGACTACTCACGGTGGGTTTCGAACTGGGCGGTTTGCATGTTCCTGATCCTGCATGCGGTCAAGATGCTGCCGACAACGCAAACCGTGCCGCCGCTTGCCCTGGATGACCGCAGGACCATGATCTTTGGCTGGATCGTGACGCTGATCCCGCGGGTCGGAATCGTGCGGCCGTTTTAGGCCCGCGCTCGCCTGATACGGACATAGAGCGCGCCCGCGCCGCCATGGCCGACATGCGCTTCTTCGAAGCCGACCACCAGCGCGCGAAATTCCGGCAGGTTGAGCCATTGCGGCACCTGGCGGCGCAGCACGCCGCGCTCGGATTCGCTTGTGCCCACCTTGCCCTTGCCGGTGATCACGAGCACGAAGGTCAGGCCGTCGCCGTGGGCGCGCCGGAGAAAGCCGAGCAACGCGCGATGCGCGCGTGTCTGCGTCATGCCGTGCAGATCGAGCCGGGCGTCGATCTCGTCCCGGCCGCGGGAGAGCCGCGAGCGCTCGCGGCGGCCGAGTGGCACCAGCGGCGGCGTCGCCGGTTGGCGCGACCTTGCGACGTGCGTTGACGCGACCGGCCGCGGTGCGGCGTGGGGGTGAGCCGCCAGCGGCATTTCCGGAGCCTGCTCGGCAGGCGACAGCTTGGCGGCCCGCGGCTTCTTCCGCAGCGGTTTGACCTGCCGGGCTACGCTCTCCCAAAGCGCGCGCTCCTCCTCGCTCAGGCCACGCTTGCGAGGTGAGGCTGACCGGTCCTGTTTCGAAAACGGAGGCGAACGCTTCATCGAATGCCGCGATAACGCCTGCCGGCGGGGTCGTGCCGCACCTCGGGAGATGGCGCCGTCTTTGGCCGCGGCTCCGGCAGCGGAATCGGGTCCGCAACGACCGCGATCGCGGCCTGCGCGACCGTCGACGACGCGGCTGGCGCGGTGTTTTTCTCGGCTGTGGCTTGACCTGTCATCAAGTCGACCTGCGGAAACAGCTTTGCGATCTTCGCCGACGGCCGCGGATCCGGCAACGGCATCTTGCGGCCGCGCTCGACGGGGTCGAGGCTCTTCGGCACCAGCATCACAAAGCGCATGTTGTGGCGCAAGCGCCCCGATATCTTGCCCGCATCGGCGCCGGCGCCGAAATAGAGATCAGCGCGGGCCGGACCGACGATCGCCGAGCCGGTGTCCTGCGCGATCATCAGCCGGTGGAACGGCGTTTTCGACTGCGCCGATTCGATCGGCAGATCGCCTTCGATGAAGAACGGCGTACCGTAGACATGCAGCGAATTATCCACCGCTATCGAGCGGCCCGGCGTCAGCGGCACGCCCTGGGCTCCGACCGCTTCATCCTGATCCGAGAGCGGCACCTCGCGGAAGAACACGTAAGCACGGTTCTGCCGCCTCACATCGTTGGCCGCGTCCGGATTTTGCTCCATCCATTCCCTGATCTTCTGCATCGACATCTGCTCTTTGGGGATAATGCCGCGTTCGATCAGGATGCGGCCGACCGCCGTGTAGGGATATCCATTATGGGAGTCGTAGTTGATGCGGATGGTCGATCCGTCCTGCAGGTGGATTCGCGCCGAGCCCTGGATTTGCGCAAACAAGAGATCGGTCTGGTCCTTGAGCCAGCAGATTTCCAGTCCGCGGCCCGCGATCGCACCGTCCTCGATCTCGGCCCGATCGTAGTAGGGTACGAGCTTGCGGCGGCCGATCTTGCGAAACACCGGGCCCTTGTTGGGCAGGTCTGGAGCGTCCTGCTTGAAGCCGCGCACGAACAGGTTCGAGGGACGGCGATAGACCGGGACGTTGTAGACATCGGTCGGCGTCCGCGAGCCCTCGAGGATGGGCTCGTAATAGCCGGTGACGAAGCCGTCGCCCTCGCCGAGCCTCGAGATCTTCAGCGGGGTAAAACGCGTCTGGAAAAACGCCTTTGCCTTGGCGGCGTCGGAAATATCCATCGTCCGCGCGGCACGGCACGGATCACGCAGCGAGATTCCCAGGGCTTTGGGGTCGGACGAAAGCGAATGCTGCGCGGCGATCGGCTTGCAGCTGGTACGAAACGTCTTGAAGGCCGCAAGGTGATTGTCGTCATTCCAGCCGGGGATATCGGCCCAGCTCAGCGGGATGTACTGGCTGTCCGCGATCTCCAGCGGAAGGGCAAGACGCGGATACGGCACGTGCCGGGCTACTGGAGTTGCGGCGTGGCGCCAACTGCGCGCGGCCCATGCCGCAAGCGGAACCAGCGACACCGCCACGGCCATTGCACATGAGGCCGCGGCATATCGCCTGACCCAGGAGGTGTCAGTGCGCGCTTCCGGTTCCAACCAGCTTCCAGTTCGGGTCGCGTGAGGTGACGTCGCGGGCAAATGTCCAGATATCGGTGATATCGGCGACCCTGTCGGGATTACCGTCGACAATCGTACCGGCCTTGTCACGGGTGACCGAGATCATCTGCGACACGAAGCGAACGGTGAGCTGCGCGATACGGTCGCGCAGTTCGGCACCGACCAGCTCGGCCTTGTCGATCGATACGAAACGCGTTTCGGTCTTCTGCTCGTGCTTCTCGCGATCCCTAATCACCGCCTCAAAACTGTCATAGACTTCCGACGACAACAGATCACGCAACGCGCGGCGATCGCCGTTCGCAAAAGCCAGCACGATCATTTCATAGGCACCTCGCGCGCCCGACAGGAAATGCCTGGGGTCGAAGGCGGAGTCCTGCGCCGCGATGGCGTCGAGTCCTTGCGCCAGCGCAGTCCCCGGCTCGGCCACGCCCTTCCAGCGATCGGTCGCAGGGGCCACCTCGGCACTGGGAGCCGGCGGCGGCTGGTCGATGACCTTGCCCGGGATCGGAAGCACATGATTGTCCTGCGCCCCCTGTACCGCATTGCGGGCGGCTCGATCGAACGGCGGCCGTTCACTGCCGGTCCGCTGACCGAGGACATTGCGCAGCCGCAAGAAGATGAACACGGCCAGCGCCAGGAAAATGATCGTATAGATATCCACGTCGTTTTCGCTTTCTTTGTCTCATGCCGGCAGCGGCTCCGGCGGCACAGCGGTCCCTCAAATGGAACGGCTCAAGACTACATCAGCATTTCAATTCCGCAGGATGTAGGCACGAAATCTTGCCCGGCCAATGGCGCGTTCGACCTAGAACCAACTCTAGCGCGTTTTGGACCGAGGGGAAATGCAGTTCCGGGCGGAAATCGCGCATCTTCAATCGTTTAAGGCGCTTTCTGCCCGGTCCGCCGGGGCCTTTACGTCCCCTCCACATGGTTAAGCAATGGCCGGCTTGGCAAAGCCCGGCCTGCGGCGACTTCTCCCTGCCGTCGTCCTTGTGGAAGGAGCCGCGGCTATGTTAGCCACTCGCCCCGACGATCGCCTTTTTCGCCGCAGGAGAGACTTTCATGACCAACGGTAACGGTGCCTCTCCAGAGGCAGGTGCGCCTCCCCAGCTTAACGTGCTGGCCCAATACACCAAGGACCTGTCGTTCGAGAACCCGAACGCGCCCACCTCGCTGGCGCCGCAAGCGACGCCGCCGCAGATCAACATCCAGATCAATGTGGGCGCCAACAACCTCGCCGAAAACGAGTACGAGGTGGCGCTTTCGGTCGAGGGCAAGGCCGAGAATGGTGGAAAGCTGATATTTTCGTTCGAACTGGTTTACGCCGGCGTATTCCGCATCGTGAACGTGCCGCAGGAAAACCTGCATCCGCTTGTCATGATCGAATGCCCGCGGCTGCTGTTCCCGTTCGCGCGCGAGATCATCGCGACCGCGGTGCGCGACGGCGGGTTCCCGCCACTGATGCTGGACCCCGTCGATTTTGTCGGGCTGTACCGACAGAATATGGAGCGGCAGGCTGCCGCCACCGCGGCGCAGACCGCGCAGGTCAAGCCGAGCTAACTCGCCGCCGCAGCAAGAAAGTCATTCCAGATCGGCTTGTCGCCCAGCGTGGCGATGAAAGCCCGGTGCGCCTCTCGATCGGCGTCCGTCACCCGTGGCGCGAGCGGGACCAGCCGCTGCCGCCGCGGCATCTCACCGGAGACGCCAGGGCGGATATCGCTGGTCTCGGGCGCCAGGATCAGTTGCGACTGCCGGGCTCCGATCAGGTCGACATAGACTTCGGCCAGAAGTTCGGCGTCGAGCAGCGCTCCGTGCTTGGTACGGCGGGAATTGTCGATCGCATAGCGGGAACAGAGGTCATCCAGCTTGTTCGAGACGCCAGGGTGCTTGCGTCGCGCCAGCAGCAGGGTATCGACCAGCCGTTCGCGCGCAATCGGCGGTCGCTTGAGGCGGTCGAGCTCGGCATTGATGAAGCCGATGTCGAAGGACGCGTTGTGGATCACCAGCGGGGCTTCACCGATAAAATCCAGAAATTCATCGACCACCTCCGCAAACAGCGGCTTGTCGGCGAGGAACTCGGTGGACAGGCCGTGCACCGCGAAGGCTTCCGCCGACATCTGGCGCTCGGGATTGATGTGGCGATGGAAGGTCTGCCCGGTCGGCATGCGATTGAAGATCTCGACACAGCCGATCTCGACCAGCCGATCGCCGCGGAGCGGATCGAGGCCGGTGGTTTCGGTATCGAGAACGATTTCGCGCATCAGCCGCAAACCCGAGAGCGACGGCGAATCAGGCCCGCCGCCGCGGCATTCTAGCAACCTGGTCCAGAATGTCGCGGATGCGGGCGCGCACCGGGTCCAGCCCGTGCGAGGTATCCACCACGAAATCGGCGCGCTTGCGCTTCTCTTCGTCCGGCATCTGCCGCGAAAGAATCGCATCCAGCTTCTCGGCGGTCATATTCTCCCGCGCCAGGATGCGTTGGCGCTGGACTTCCGGCGACGTCGTGACCACCACCACGGCATCAACGCGCTTTTCACCCCCGGTCTCGAACAAGAGCGGCACGTCCATTACTGCAACGGCCGCGCCGGATCGTTCGGCGTCATCAAGGAATTTCTGATGATGAGCGCGCAGCATCGGATGAACGATCTCTTCCAGCCGCCTCATGGCGGCGGGGTCGTGCACGACTTTTGCTGAAAGCCGCGCGCGATCGACCTTGCCGTCGATGGTCGTGCCCGGAAACGCCGTCTCGATGGCGGGCGCCGCCTCACCTTCGTAGATCTGATGGACGGTCGCGTCGGCATCATAGACGGGTACGCCCGCCTCCGCGAACAGTTTTGCGGTGGTTGATTTCCCCATCCCGATCGAGCCGGTCAGCCCCAAAATCAGCATTCAATGGTCTTTCGTGATTGCGCGGTTTGACTCATATCGCAAGCACATGCCGGCTGCGCAGAAAATCGAGCAAAGGCAACAGCGGCAATCCAAGGATGGTGAAATGATCGCCTTCGATCCGCTCGAACAGATGTACGCCCAGACCTTCGAGCTGATAGGCGCCCACGCTTGCAGTGACCACTGACTCTCCCGCCTCGTCCAGATAGGCGGCGATTTGCGCTTCACTCATTGCCCGCATCGTCAACTGGGCAAGGGCCACATGCTCGAATACGATCTTGCCGCCTTCCGCCACTGCGACTGCCAAATGCAGTTGATGACTGCAGCCGGCGAGGGCCTTGAGTTGCTCGCGCGCCTGAGCCGAATCCACCGGCTTGCTGAAAAGCCGGTGTCCCAGCGCGAGCGTCTGATCGGCGCCAATGACGATATGAGCTGACTTTTGTCGTGAAACCGCAATGGCCTTCTCGCGCGCCAGGAGCGCCGCGATCTCGCTCGGAGCAGAAAGACCGGAGCCTTGCTGAACGGCGCGTTCATCGATCTCGGCCGGAACCGCTTCGAATTCAATACCGGCATTGGCGAGCAGCATTTGCCGCGCACGGCTCTGCGATGCAAGAATCAACGGTTTCAATCCGCGCCACAGAGTCATTGCCAACGCGTCATTCAGCCAGCCGTTGCCGCTGCCGATCGGAATAAAGCTTCAGCACCGCCGCGGCGGTTTCCTCGATCGACCGTCGCGTGACATCAAGAAAGGCCCAGTTGTGTTTGGCGCTCACCCGCCGTGCAAAAGCCACCTCGTCGGCCACCGCCTGCTTGTCGATGTAAGTGTCGCTGGTAGGACCAGCGCCCATGCTCAGCAATCGGTTTTGCCGGACCTGGATCAGGCGCTCCGGCGTCGCATGCAGACTGACCACAAGCGGCTTCTTCAGATGCTCCAGTTGATGCGGCAGCGGAATACCCGGGACCAGCGGAACGTTGGCGGTGCGGATGCCGCGGTTGGCGAGATAGATCGAGGTCGGCGTTTTCGAGGTACGCGACACCCCGACCAGGACCACATCGGCGTCCTCCAGACCTTCGACGTGCTGACCGTCATCATGGATCATCGAATAGTTGAGCGCATCGATGCGCTTGAAATATTCGGCGTTCAGCACATGCTGCGCGCCGACCCGCCCCGCCGTTGCGGCGCCGAGATAAGCCTCGAACAACTGCATCACCGGTCCGATGATCGACAGACTCGGAACATTGATCTCCTTGCACTTGGACTCCAGCCGGCTGACCAGATCCTTCTCCAGCAGCGTGAAGAGCACAATACCGGGAGCTTCCTCGATTTCGTCCAGCACGCGATCGAGCTGCTTCTGGCTGCGCACCAGCGGATAGACGTGTTCGACCGGCGTCACGTTGGCATATTGCGCAGCGACCGCGCGCGCCACCGTGATCAGGGTTTCACCGGTTGAGTCGGAGACCAGGTGAAGATGGAAGTAGTTACCTGTTGTGGGCACCTTGACCCCTGTCCTGTGAATCCCTGTGGAGCCGGATCGAGTCAAGTGGCGGCACTTCGCAAGGTGCGGAATAACCCGGTGCTTTCTTCACATCACCCCACAAAAGGATAAGTCGACCTGACCATGGCAATGATACCGGGGTTATGTGGACTTGTCTCTTGATAAGGCGCCCACAGGCCTCTGCAAGAGCCTGATGGCAGGAGCGTTATTCGCCCAAGCTCCGGTCATCAGGGAATGTTGAGGGATGTGAACAACCACCTCACAAGTGCAGGATCGGTTTGCATGAGTCCAATCCACCGTTACTCAGACTCAAACCTTAAGATTCTAAAATTTTTTGGTTTGGAAGAGACCGGCTTGCGGATATGTGTCGATCTCAAGACGGCCATGGGTTCGAGGTGAGTTCGAATGCCGTTTGGTACGGTGGTGAAGAGGGCGCGCGATGTATGTTTGGGTCAAGGCGCTGCATGTCATGGCGGTGATCTCGTGGATGGCGGGCATGCTCTATCTGCCGCGGCTGTTCGTTTATCATTGCGAGGCTGAGAAGGGCTCGAAACAGTCGGAGACGTTCAAGCTGATGGAACGGCGGCTGTTGAAGGGCAT